>Ga0066709_100004000_pt1 | contig 11575 bp, 7 predicted proteins | sample GraSoiAngelo_158_FD_79665 | JGI IMG/M metagenome (GOLD analysis project Ga0066709, IMG submission 79665) | Grasslands soil microbial communities from the Angelo Coastal Reserve, California, USA - 14_1009_16_30cm | ecosystem: Environmental > Terrestrial > Soil > Grasslands | place: USA... | reverse complement strand
GGCTGGCGGGCTCAAGGTGAATTTCGTCCCACCAGTCGATGGCCTGCAGGACGGTTCTCACCTCGTGATAGCCGTCGTCGCGACGGCCGAGGACTCTCAGATCGAGGTTAATTTTTGCGAACGCGCGCAACAGCATAGAGGCGGCTAAAGAATCGAGGTTTGATGAAGCCCAACCCAAACAGGAGTTTCATTGCATAAAAGGGCGCCGAGCGCCCCACGAACCAAAATGGATAAATCGGATCAGAGCGCTCGATGGAAACGCCGGTCGAGTACTGCCGGAGCAAATTCTCGAGTGAGCCGGGTTCGAAAAAATGCAGGTGATCAGAGGAGAGCATGTGGGCATAGGTCACGTCGTTCGCTTTCATGATCTCGATGTCTTCCGAATTGGGAACCGTGATGAGTACGTTCTCCCGGGCAACTCGAAAAGCTTCACCCAGGACTGTCTCCACATCGAAAACATGCTCGAGCACTTCAAAAATCATCACCGAATCGAAGGTGCGGTCGCCGAATGGAAGCGCCGAGTCCACATTCACCACTGGCAAACCTAGCGTGGCCGCCGTTCGCAGATAGTCGAAATGGATATCGCAGCCCACACACCTCACACCGTCCTTCAACAGCGCGCCGCTGTAAGCGCCGAAACCGCACCCGAGGTCAAGGATCGAAGCACCCATATGACGCCGCGCGAAACGCAGGAACGCCCGGTAATGCTCGCCTGGTTTGGCCGGTATTCCGGGTTGGTAGAAGTCCTCGCGCGTCTTCACTCTGGTATTATCAACGGCCGGATAGCTATGCGACATGGATTTGTGCTCGTAGAGTGCAAACGCCACCTTTCACTTTACGGCGCAGGCATGTAAACTGAATTACTGTAGGGGCGGTCTATGACCGCCCGTATTTCGTTGAATCTAAGAAAGAACGGGCGGTCATAGACCGCCCCTACAGTCAGAGGGGGTTGTGGTGCAGATCGCCTTCGTCCGGCCGCTCGCTTCGCGCAATTGGTATATCAACAATGTTCCTCTGAACTACGTTCACCTGGCGGCTTATCTTCGCGAACACGGCCACCAACCTCACATCCTCGACATGGTTACCGGATGCACTAGAGAAGAAATTGATGACTATCTGCGTTCTAAGGATATTGGAGTCGTGGGGATCGGATGCATGACCTGCGAATTTCCGGAAGCCGTAAATGAAAGCCGGCGGTTAAGGAGCGTTCATCCGGGGATCACGATTGTGTTTGGCGGGGCGCACCCGTCTGGAGCGCCGGAGGAATGTCTGGAAACGGGCGTTGTCGATTACGTCGTCGCTGGCGAAGGAGAGATTGCTCTCGCACAGTTGCTCGATGCCCTGCAGTCGGGCCGCCGTCCCGAAACGATACCAGGCCTCTGGTCGGTTGAGAACGGCGCCATCAGGACGAACCGGCCGGCGGAAGTTCCCAATCTCGAGCAGCTTCCTCCTCCCGCCTACGACATGATTGATCTGGGAAAATACTTCGATCTCGACTCGCCCTGGCATTTCCCGAAATCACCGCGGGCGGTTCAGTTTATTTCAAGCCGAGGCTGCCCGTACCAATGTTCCTATTGCCATACCATTCATGGGAAGCGTTACCGCGGACTTTCCCCTGCCAAAGTTCTCGACCAAATGGAGGACCTCATCAAAAACCATCATGTCGAAGAATTGATGATGGTGGACGACATTTTCAATTTTGATTTGGCGCGGGCCAAAGATATCTGCAGGGGTATCGTGGAGCGGCGGTTGCAGGTTCATCTGCAATTTCCCAACGGAGTACGGGGCGATCGATTCGATGAAGAGTTGGTAGCGCTGATGAAACAGGCTGGAACGCATTACATGGCCATAGCAATCGAGACGACTTCTCAGCAGTACCAGCGGCTGATCCGGAAAAACCTGAAGATCGACAAGGCCCAGCAGACGATCCTATGGGCAAGGAAGTATGACATCGAAGTGGCGGGTTTTTTCATGATTGGCTTTCCGGGTGAGACGCGGGAACAAATCAATCAAACCATGGATTATGCCGTCAACGCCCCGCTAGACTCCATTTTCATTTCGCTCGTCAGCCCCTTCAAAGGAACCGTCTTGAGAAACGACATGCTCAATGGGCGATTCGGCAGTATGGATTCCGAAACGTTCGAGGCGCTGGATCAGGTCTTTCCGACGGCATCCAGCAAAACGCTCCCGCTCGAAGAGCTCAAACGCATCCAACGCAACGCGTACTTCCGTTTCTATGCGAAACCGAAATCGATTCTTCACCTCGCTAAGAAACTCACGAATCGCCGGAATGTTAAGAAAGTCGTTCGGGCCGTAACACGCAGGGTTCACAATTCCGAAATTGCCAGTTTGAATTGAATATTGTTCCTATCTTGGAACCCCGGAAAATACCAGCGACCATGGGGGAGCGTACCGAGGAGGACGGCATCCGGCAGGGCCCGGGAGGCGGCGACTGGCTTCTCATCGCCGCTTGCGGCGCCGCACTCTGGCTGGTAAACGGGGTCTGGCTGATCAGCGACACGCGGCCACCCGTATGGGACATGGCCGTGCACCAGGCTTACGCGCTCCATTATGTCCCCGGTTTTGCGGCCCTGGAGGGATTGAAGGAGGGATTGAAGGCCTGGCAACTCTCCGGCAACTACCCGCCTCTGGTCCATGTTTTCATCGCGCTCGCATTCTGGTTGTTCCATCCGGACTCCGATGTTGCCTCGCTAGCGAATCTACCCGCAACCTTCCTGCTTCTGTGGTCCGTCTTCGAGTTGGGAAGGTACTTCGCTTCATCGGCCGCGGCGAGGTGGGCCTGCGTTCTGACCTTGCTGATCCCTTACTTGATTTGGATGTCGCGCGAGACGATCCTCGATTACTGGCTTTCCGCCTGGGTCGCATTCGCCTGGGTGATCTTGTTGAGGACGAGGGGCTTTGAATCACGTTCCTGGAGCCGCGTCTTCGGTTTGGTGTGTGGGTTCGGCCTTTTGACCAAATGGACCTTCGCTGGATTCGTGGCAGGGCCCCTCCTCTACACGGCGATGCGTAACCGGATTTGGAACGAGAAGCGGCGCCTGACGCACGCCTTCGAGACGCTGATCCTCACAGCAACCCTCGCAAGTGTGTGGTACTTACCGAACATCCCGCACCTGATCCGATACTTTTCGGAAAACGCGCAGATCGGAGCCTTGGAGGGCGAGCCAGTCGTCTTTTCTTTTCAATCCTTCATCTACTACCTTCGACTGCTGGAAGGGTATCAGCTCTATGCGCTTCTTTTTTTTCTTCTCGCTGTCGGAGTCGTCTTCGCCTTCTCGCGACGGGTTTTCCGGGATCCTGCCTTTTGGGTCGTGTGCGTCGGAGGTGGATGGCTGGCGATGACCCTGCTGCGGACGAAAGATCCGCGCTTCACCATTCCACTTCTGGGACCGCTCATGCTGGTTCCAGGTGCCTGGCTGGCCGCGTGGGGACGTTCGCTGCTGGGGCGCATGGCGCAAGTTTCGCTGGTCGCGGCTCTGGCTGTCCAAGCGTACGCGGTGAATTTCGGCGTCTCCTGGCTCCCCCCGCAGGTGATCCTTCTCTCCGGCTACCAGGGCTCTCTGCGCTGGGATTGGCAGCTTTTTTCGCAGCATTATTTCGGCATCCTGGGCGCCCCGCGGCGGGAGCACTGGGCGCAAAGCGATATCCTGGCCCGGGTCGCCGAGGAGGCCCGGCTGCGCGGTTCCGGGATGTCCCTGGCGCTGGTGCCGGATCTGCCCCGGTTCAACGCGTCGAACTTCCTGCTGACGGCGAGGCTTGCAAGAATGCCGATGTCCATCAGTCAGCTCAAGTCCGCGGACGGCGGGCTCTCCGCGTTTGCAGGCTTCGATTTCGTAGTAATGACCGAAGGGGACCAAGGGATGTCCTGGACGACGAACGCTGCCCAGACACTGAACCGATTCATCCTGGCCGAACATCGCATTTTCAAATTGACCGGAATTTTCAGCCTGCCTAACGGCGATGCGGCTCGTCTCTATTTCATCGACCGTGGCGCGACGGCGGGAAGGTAGACGCTTGATTCCCGACTCTGAAGATTTTTCTCGCAGAATTGGCGGGATGTCACCACAAAGACACAAAGGCACAAAGAAAGGCCGCGAATAAAAAGACTTTGAAGGCGGCCTTTCTTTGTGCCTTTGTGTCTTTGTGGTGACATCCCGCCTGAATCGTGCCTCAAGATTTCAAGTGTCCTTGGTTAGGGTTAGAGTCGCTCATTTTGGCTGCCAGGATGGAGGAAGATTGATAGGCACTTCGATATTGGAGAAGTCTTTGCTTTTGCGTGCCCCCTGCCTTTTCGCCCATTCCGCCATCCGGTGTACGCCCTCTTTCAAAGGCACACCGTCATCCTGCTTAAAAATCCGCTTTGCCTTTGAATGATCTGAATAGGCTTCGTCAACTTCATTGCGGCGATCGAAATACTGAATCTCGGGTTCAACATCAAATGCGGCCGCCACTTCCCGGGCAAGCGTGTTGACTGAATAAGGGATGTCGGAGCCGATATTAAAAATATTGTTGTAGGCTGCTGGAATCGAAATCGATTCTGCAATCACCGGCGCCACATCGGAAATATAAGTGAAAGCCCGCCTTTGATTGCCGTCTCCGAAAATCGTCATCGGTTTGCCTTGCATGATCTGGTTCATGAAAATTCCGACAACGTTGCGGTACTTGTCACCAATGTTCTGGCGCTCTCCGTAGACGTTGTGCGGACGAAAGATGATGTAATTCAGGCCAAACGTCTCCTTGGAGGCGCTAAGATCCCGTTCGACCGCATATTTCGCGATGCCATAGGGATCTTCCGGCATCGGCGTTAATGACTCCGTCATCGGAGGCTGGTTGCTTCCGTAAATCGCAATTGACGAAGTGAAGACGAAGCATTTCACGTTGTAAAGTATGGAGAGGTTGATGAGATTAACCGAACCAATGAGGTTATTTTCGTAATTGAAGTGCCTGATAAAGTGGCTCAGCCGCTCGGCGGCATAGGCCGCGAGGTGGAAGACGTATTCGAACGCGTAGGCCTGGAAAATTTTTTTCAGCAGGTCATAGTCGAGTATCGAACCGTGGACAAATGCAGCCGGCTGGGGGACATTGTTTTCGAATCCGCCGCTGAGATCGTCAAGTACCCACACTTCATGGCCTTGCTTTAAAAGACATTCGGCGACATGAGAGCCGATGAATCCTGCGCCTCCCGTGATGAGTATCCGGGACATTCAATTTTCTGCAAACAAGGCATCGCGTTTGATGCCGGTCCAATGAAGCAGGTACTTGCAAACCTTAGCGAGAATACTCAGACCGTATTGGACGCCTTGTGAAAACGGCATTTGGGAATTTTCATCCTCGTAGCGCGTGGGATGCGGAATCTCAGCGATCTTCGCTTTGCGGATCGCGGCCTGGATGATGATATCTGAATCAAAATCAAATTTATCGCTCAAACGGTCGAGGGGAACCCTCTTCAAAAAGTCGGTCGAAAAGGCTCGAAATCCATTGTGGTAATCGGTCAGGTGCGTCTGAAAGACAAAATTTTCAAGCGCGGTGAGCAAACGGTTTGGAATAAATTTCCAGAGCGGCATCCCGTTTTTCAGCGCGTCTCCCAAGATCATTCTGCTGCCGCTGACGACGTCATAACCGTCATCGCGAATCTTAGAAACAAATTTGGGCGCATAGGAAGGATCATATTGATTGTCCCCGTGAACCATGACCACGATTTCGTATCCTCGTCGAATTGCTTCCTTGTATCCAGTCTTTTGTGCGCCTCCATAGCCTCTATTTTGCGGGTGACGGACGACATCAAGGCCGAGCCGGCTGGCAACAAGTGAAGTGCCGTCCGTACTGCAGTCGTCTATCACTATAACGTGATCCGCGGTTCCCGGCGGAATGGCGGCCACGGTTTTAGAAAGGACATGGGCCACATTGTAGCCGGGTATGATAATGACGACTCTTTTATCTCCGGGTGCTGACATCGAAATGATCTTCACTCCGCTTCGGAAGCGGATTTCCGCCCAACCAACAGAGTGGAACGCATTCGATATCTCAGCGCAACAGAGATGAGAAGAACGATGCACACCAGTGCTGCTGCTATGCTGATTGCAGCGCCCATCACGAAGCTCGCCGGATTATACGTGAATCGAATCGTGTGATTGCCCGCCTGTGGGAGCAAGACGGCCCGGAAAAGGTAATTCGCCGCATAGACTGGCACGCGCCGGCCGTCTATATAACCCTCCCATCCCGGGAAGTACAAGTCGGTTAGCACCAAGACGCGGGGCCCACCGGCCTGGGCGGAAATCTCAACGAGCGAGGAATCCTGGTGGACGATGACCGCGCGATCCTCGACTGCCGCATATTCGGCGGCCGCGAAGGGCTTTTGAAAGGCTTCCGGATCGGCGACCCCCGAGAGCAGCAGGCGCTGTCGAAAGTCGAAATCCGGTTGAGCGGCGATTTGGAGCGCCGACGACTCATCCGTGATCGTGAAATCGCGGCGGAGATAGCTGCGAGGGAGTGCGTCCGGGTTCTCGAACACCGACACGCCCTCTCCGCCGGCAAACCGGAGGCCGCTGCCGGGCAACGTCTTCACGTCCTGTGGGGCAAGAACGAATCGGACACTGAAAGCATCCAGCACGTTCGACTTCACCAGGCCGTCGAGATCGGTGTTCCAGTAATACGCCTGCTGGAGAAGCCTGCGCAAATCGTCTCCAGCCCGGCCTGACAGCATGCGGCGAGCCTCCCGCTTGAATAAGGTGGACCTCGTAATTGGGGCCTCCTCTCCCGGCCGCTCGTTCAGGTCAAGGGTCCGAAGGAGGTCCTGGTAATCAGGCTGTGCCCTGGAAAGAAAATTGAAATAGCGTCGCGGCGTCAGTGCGTCGTAACCGCGCACATCGGCCGCGCCATAAAGAATCGAAGTGTTGGGAGGCAATGTGTTGCGGACTCCGAGCAGCCGGTAGCCTTCCAGATCCTGCCGAAGGCGCGCAACTGCCGGCGGCGGCGCCTCAGCAATTTTGTCTCGCGGGGCAGCGGCGTTGTAGGAATGGCCGAAGATGAAAAGGTCGATGTAGAGCACTCCGATCAGAAGACCGCACACAGCCGAACCGCCGGGCCTGCGGTGGTCGCGAGCGCCTAGCAGCAACATAGTCGCAAGCGCGGAGGTCAGGAAAATTGCCAAATTTTTCGCCTCGTAATACTCGAGGCTCAGCGCAATCAAAAACTCCCGGAAGTATAGACACGCCACCAGGGCCACTCCCAGCAACACTCCGAACGCCAGCAATCCTTTTGGGGCCGGCCTACGTGCCACGCCTTCCAGTATCTGATGGAGTTCTAGAGCCGAGCACACCACGAGCGAAAATACAATCACGACGAGAAACTTATTTGTATCGGTCGCATTGAACAAAGGCAAACTTGTAACTAGCCGCAGAAGGGGAACTTGGTAGATAACGCCAAGACATACCAGGGCAATCGCCCAGAAACATCGCAGGTGCGCTTGCCTTCGGACAGACGTCAGCGACATCAATGCCAGGATCATTGGAGTGACTCCAACATAACAGGCCGTGCCCACCAGGTTGGCGAACCCCCAATAATTTTCCTGGTACGGAGTGCCGAAGAAATCCGGAATGACGAAGCTGACGAGTTCGTACCACGGGTAGGCCTTGAGATTGAACTGAGAGCGAAACGCCCATGCGGCGCTCTCTTTCATGTATTCCATCATCGGCAGGATTTGAACAGCCGCAAGGCAGGCGCCCAACGCCCAGGACCCCGCATACAGGAGCAAGGTCCTGGCTCTTTGTGTCAAAGGACTCGTGTCGCCGGCAAGCCGGAGTGCAATGTAGATTGAAAGCGCGAATCCGGACACTAACGAGGTCTGCGGCTGTCCTGCGAAAAACTGGACGGCAATCAGGACCGCTCCCATGATGAAGTTGCCGGCGCTGCCGCGCTTCAAAAGCCGTTCACAAGCCCAAAACAACGCCGGTACCAGGACGGCGGCGTTCGCTGCGGGAAAGCCAAGCCACACGATGATGTTGCCGCTGAAAGTAAACGCTACAGCGCCAAAGAACGAAACCTCTGCCCGCACTCCCAACTGTCTCAGATAGGCCCAGGTGAAGACGCCCGCCAGCAAAAGCCGCGCGCAAGACAACAATATTGACGCTACCAAAGGACTGAAGATGAAATTCAAAAGCTGCAGCGGGTAAAACACCCCCGACTGGCCGTTAGCAAACAGAGGAGAGCCACAGAACGAGAATGGATTCCATAGAGGAAACCGCCCGTGCGTCATCTCGTCAACAATGAGCTTCCACCATGGGTAGAGCTGAACCACTTGGTCAAAGAGTTCGGGATTCTGCTGCACGGGAGTTGCGGTCGAAACTCCACTTTTCCAGGGATCGAACCGGTACAGCAAGTCAAAGGGAATGGCAGGCCGCGCTTCCAGGATGTTCCTGTAAAGAAAAACAGCAATCAGAACCAGCAAAAACGATGCGACCGCGAGAGGTTTTGAGAACCAGGCGCGGCCTGTTGCAGGTGGATACGCCGGAGCCAGGAGCTCCGTACTGTTCTCCGCGTCTCGAATTCGTGTTTCTGGCTTGCCCATCCACTCGCGTTCTAAGACGTCTCTCGTCTACTGCCATCCTGTGGTGGCGCGGCTCGCAAATTCAACCCCATGGCCGCCGGTCCAACGGCGGCCGTGTCGCCCTGCAACCGAAGCTGAGGCCGCAGCGGCTTCATGTTAGGGCGCGTCGAAACGAATTTCAAGCGGACAGTCGTGGCTGGCCGGGCCCAGGCCGGGCCCTTGGACGGTTGGAAATGCCACGAATCTTCCTGCTATTATTCCCACGTACTTTGCGAAGTGAACAGAGCGAAATCTTCGTCGCTTGGCTTCTGAAAAGAATTCACGAAGCCGGCATTCCCAGGGTTTGCCGGCCTGGGAGACTTTCCGATTGGACACAGACTTCCAAACAGTAGAGCTCGAAGCCAACGAAACGAGCACCCCGCCATCTCGGACAGCACGAGACCTGCTGTTGCTGATCGCCCTGACGCTTGCGGTTCACCTGCCTTTCGTCGAGCAAGCGTTTCATCTGGACGATGTCCAATACCTGGATGTCGCCCAGAACGTGTTTCGAAATCCGTTCTTTCCACTCGACCTCCCTTCTGTTTTTGAAGGCCGGCACTACACCTTGTGGGGACACACTCATCCGCCTCTCAATCCTTATGTCATCGCTGGTCTTCTCCTCCTGCACGATCGTTCTCCATCGGAAATCCTTCTCCACGGGTCCTTTCTGATCTTCCCGGTTATGATAGCGGCTTCATTCTATTTTCTGGCCCGCCAGTTTAGCGGGCACCCGCTCATGGCTTCGGCGCTTCTTGCCACCAATCCTACAGTAATGATTTGCGCCCACACGGTGATGGCCGATGTACCTCTGTTAGCCATGTGGTTGTGCGGCACTGCTCTCTTTGTGCGAGGCGTCGATCGACGCGAAAACACGCTGATATACGCTGCCGGACTGCCGATTACAGCCGCCTGCTTCTACGCCTATCAAGGTCTCGCACTAATCCCGCTGTTGGCATTTTACGGGCTCAGTCGAAAACGGCTGCGGCTGCCCGAGGTTCTGGTTCTATGCATGCCGCTTCTGCTCATGGCGGCATGGCAGATCAGCGGCTATATGCATCGAGGAGTCACTTACCTCTCCACGATGTTGGGATATTTGGAAGTTCGAGGTCTCTTCGAAGGAACCACAAAAGTCAGAACGGCGCTCGCCACTTTGACCTATCTTGGCGGAACCATCCTGCCGTTCCCATTCATATTCTGGAGGATGGGCCACCGATGGAAAGGTGCGCTGGCGTTTTCTGGACTGGCGGTGGGCATTGTCGTTGCGCAGCGGACACTCGCCAGCTACACGTGGCCGGAAAAGGCGTTTTTTGCCGGTTGCTTCGGAGGCGGCGTGGCGGCTGTCGTCTGGGTTCTCCTCCGCGGCGTCAATTCCTGGTCCGCAAAGAACTGGGCCGCCGGCGACATGTTTTTGTGTCTGTGGTTTATGGGCATACTGATTGGTTCTATCGCCGCATTCTTTTCGGGTTCGGCGAGATACCTTCTGCCCGCATACCCCGCTTTACTGTTGCTCCTCATTCGAGCGGATGAACAACGCATTGGCCAACTCCGCCGGGCACGGGTGTTTTACGCAACCCTTTTAGGAGGTCAGTTGCTCCTCGGCTTTTCCCTGGCCCAGTCGGACTACGAGTTTGCGGCAACAGGCCGGCGCGAGACGAATGATTTTGAATCCGACTATCTTCGACAAGGCGAGCCCTTTCTGTTCAGTGGGGAATGGGGATTTCGGTATTACCTGACGGCCATCGGAGGAAAGATCATGGCGGAAGAGACGACGGCTCCAGCGGGCACGCTGGTCGTAAAATCTCGCTTGTCTCTTGGGCAGACTTTCGATTACGAACTGGACCGCTCTCTCGAACTGCTGGAGCAGCGAGCTTATCGGATCCGTTCCCCGTTGCGTCTGCTGGACCGGAACTCCCACGCGGGCTTTTGGAGTGACGGATGGGGCGTGCTGCCCTTCGCGGTTTCGCGCGAAACCTTGGACGAGCTCTCCGTTTACCGCGTAAAGCCTTAGGAACTCGCCACTACATTCATATGAAACACAAAGACACAAAGGCACGAAGCCACAAAGAAAGGCCGCTTTTGAAGATTATTTATGCGGCTTTTCTTTGTGGTTTCGTACCTTTGTGTCTCTGTGTGGAGGAACTTCCGGATTGTCCCCAAGCAATTTGAAGTTCAATAAACAGAATGAACTCATCCAGTCGCTGCGGAAGCAGCTTGAAGCGACGGAGCGTGAACTCGCAAACCAGAAGTGGGTATTCGGGCAGTTCCTGCAATCACCGTCGTGGCGGCTGACGTACCCGATACGCTGGTTGGCGAAACAGTTCCGGGCTCTGCGCGATTGGATTTTACAACGGCCGGCTGCGGGGGCGGCCGATGAGCGCCCGGGCAGTCATAGACCGCCCCTACAGCCGGAGACGGAGACCGGCGAAGTCCTCGACATTTCAGAGGATATGAAGGAACTTCTTACTTCGACCCAGCGCCTCTGTCTTCAGAGCCTTTTAGCTTCAGATGCAAAGATACAAATTCCGCACAGCCGGAATCCCGAGATCTCGATCCTTCTTGTGTTGTTCAACCGGGCGGAGCTGACGCTGGCGTGTTTGCGATCCATTGCGGAGAACTATTCCGAGCGGCTGGAAGTGGTCATCGTCGACAACGCCTCTTCGGACCAAACGCCGTTGCTGCTCGAACGCCTGGAAGGCGCCCGGATCATCCGCAATATCGAGAATCTACATTTCCTCGCGGCCGTGAACCAGGCGGCGTGCGAGGCGCAAGGTGAGTATCTGCTTCTGTTGAACAACGACGCGCAATTACTGCCGGGTACGCTCACGTCAGCGCTGTCGACGATTCGTAGCGGTCCGGACATCGGCGCTGTCGGGGGCCGGCTGATATTGTTGGATGGCACCCTCCAGGAAGCGGGCAGCATCATTTGGCGTGACGGCTCGTGCCTGGGTTACGGGCGCGGTGATAACCCAT
>Ga0066709_100003999_pt1 | contig 11577 bp, 9 predicted proteins | sample GraSoiAngelo_158_FD_79665 | JGI IMG/M metagenome (GOLD analysis project Ga0066709, IMG submission 79665) | Grasslands soil microbial communities from the Angelo Coastal Reserve, California, USA - 14_1009_16_30cm | ecosystem: Environmental > Terrestrial > Soil > Grasslands | place: USA... | reverse complement strand
GGTGGTGGCGGTGGCGGGTTCTGCGCATAAGCGCTCGTGGCGATAACGAATGGAACTCCGACAGCAGCTGCGAGAGCGACGCGGACGTATCCTAATGTTTTAAACACGTTTCTAATCATTGGTTTCTCCATAGCTTCGGCGGTATAACGCAGAATGACGTTTTGGTGTTAGGCCAAAGAAACGAGATTCTGTGCCAGCGCGATCACCGGTAGCATTGGGGGCTCGAATCATAACCCCGCCGACCCAGTCCTAATTTATCTTAGGGATGTTGCGCTCGTTTGAACAAATCTGCGTTTGCGCTGTCACGGCGTTGACAGATGGCTCCAATATCTTCTTGTGGAAACGGGCACAACTTGCGGCAGATTCACCGGCAGAGTTATCTTAGTGCGTTCCGTTCTCTAGGCATACATCTATCGCCGACGATTGCGTTGCTACTATTCCATCGGGAAGAAGCCTCTCCTCTCGCGCAGGTTATGGCATCTTTTAGTGGTTTCCGCGATCTAACTTTGCCTTCTCAGCGAGTTTCGAGAAGAGAAGCCATCTTGTGTTGGCGCAATAACTCTTTGAACCTCGCTTCCGAACGCAGCGGATCCAACAGCGGATCATATCTTATCATTCGCACCAGGCCACGCACCCCGGCGGCTTCCCTGTTCAGGACTTTATCGAACCATTCGAACGCTTGCTCCTTCTCGCCGCGGGCAGCATATAGCTGCGTCATATCGTAAGGATCGGCCTTGCCTGTTTTCGATAAATCTGTGAGTTCACGCATAATACCTTCGGCTTCCGCGCTGCGACCTGCCGCGACAAGGACCGTCGCGACCGAGGCTAGAACTTCGGCTTTGCTCCCCGGATTAAGGTCAAGTTCCTTTTGATAACGCTCGATCGCTTGCTGATACATGCCGTTTAAAGTGTAGGCATATGCCAGGTTTTCCTGGATTGGACCAGAGTTGGGATCTAACTCCGCGGCCTTGTGGCAATATTCAAGAGCTTCCCGAAACTGCCGGGCAAACGCGAGGATGATTCCCAAAGCTGTGTTGTTCGTAGGCGAAAGCGGGTCGAGCTCTTGCGCCAGCTTCATCTCCGGCACGCCATCGTCCAGGTGCCCGAATGCGCATAACGCCCACGCATAGCGCTGGTGAGCGATAGCCAAGTTGGGGTTCAAGGCGACGGCGCGTCGAAGCGATTCCATGGATCCTTGATGAGCTAATTCTGTGATTGCACCGTCTCCGTTCTGATAAAACTGAACCATGGCTGTAGCGACGTGGCCCTCGGCTACGGAGTCGTCGAGCTGCAGCGCACGCTCGGCTGCTGCCTTGGCATTACGGATTCGATCCGGAGCAGAGTTAAAACCATAATACAACTGCAAGTAGTAGCAGTCGGCCATCATCGCATACGCAAGTGCATAACTCGGATCCCGTTCGACAGCCTGACGAAAATACTCAATTGCCTTCTCTAAGCTGTCCTTTGATCGCTGATTCCAGAAGTAGAGTCCCATGAGATACGAATCGTACGCGGCGGTGTTATTCGTGTAATGTTTGGACAAGTGCTTTTGTTGATCTTCAGTGAGATCTCGAACAAGAGATCGGGAGACCTTGTCAGAAATCGAGTCTTGAATACCGAAGATGTCGGTGAATGTTTGATCGAACTTTTCCGACCACAACGTGCGGCCGCTGCCGGAACCGACAAGTTGGACGGTAACGCGCAATCTATCGCCGGACTGTTGAACAGTTCCAGTTAAGATCGCGTCGACGTGCAAGGCGCGCCCAGCAGCGAGCGGATCACCGGAGGGGCCTTTTATTTCAATACGGCGCTTGTTGGCACAACGAGTAGCTGCTTCAAGCTGCTCATTCTACCGATTACGGCGTCGGCCATGCCTAAGCCCAATAACTCGCCATTGACATTTTTGCCAAGCGGTTCAAACGGCAACACGGCGATCGAGCGAATGCTACCATTAGGGATGGCAGCAGGAGCCACCGGCGCCGTTTTGTGAGTCATCATATAATCCTTTAACGACGCGACTTTCCCTCGTAACAAAAATAACCAAGCGGCAAGCAGGATTATGCCTACAACCGGAGCGGCAATGTACCATCGGCGGCGCGTTTTAGCCGTTCTGCGAGCACCGCCCAGCTGGGCGCCTGAGGTCCTAGATACTGCCTTCCCGTTTAGATATTGTTCTATGTCGCTAGCAAGGCCCGCCACCGACGGATAGCGCTTTGAAGGCTCCTTTTCCATCGCTCGTTCCACGATTCGGTCAAGTTGCCCTTGCAACTCATGTTTCGTCTTCGCATCAGTAACACTCTGGCTAGGTAGCCGCTCTAGCGAACACATCAGCCTCGAAGCATCGTCCGGCGAACATTTAGTCGCCGAAGAGGGGGGCGGCGGCGGCTTATCTGCCAGTAATTCGTAAAGCATAGCCCCGAGCGAATAAATGTCTGTCGCGACTGTAGCTAATTCTCCAGCGGCCTGCTCCGGCGCCGCGTACGTTGGGGTAAGCCTCCGCTCGACCGCGGAGGTGACGTCGTCATCGTCGCCGCTGCTAAGTAGCTTGGCGATTCCGAAGTCCAGTAACTTTGGCTCGCCGTCATGTTTCACCAACACGTTACTGGGCTTGATATCACGATGAATAATGTGATTTCGGTGCGCAAGATCGACAGCCGAGCAAACCTTTAAGAACAGTTCAAGCCGCCCTCTTAAATCAAGATTCTCCTTCTGAACGAAACGCGTGATCGGCGTTCCTTCGATGAACTCCATCACGAAGTAGGGCAGGCCATCGCCAGTAATGCCAGCGTCTAGAAGGCGTGTGATGTTTGAATGATCGAGATTGGCCAGAATCTGCCGTTCATTGCGAAAACGGCGCAGCACTTCATCAGTATCTGTCCCACGCTTCAAAATTTTGATCGCGACTTGCTTCTGAAATTGCCCATCTGCTCGCTCCCCAAGATAGACCGCGCCCATGCCCCCACGACCCAATTCTCTGATGACGGCGTAGGCGCCGATCCGTTCGCCAGTCCGGTCTTGTTGATCTCGATTGAGGCGTGCGCCTGCAAGCTCTGCAAATTGCTCGAAGACCGCAGTATCGCAGGCGAGAAGCCTCTCAGCTTCACGGAGAAGCGCTGTATCATCCGCGCACCATCGTTTAAGCGCGGCAACGCGCTCCTCCGGCGAAGTCTTCTCTAAGGCATCGGCGAGGACGTGCTTGAGGTGCTCCCACCGCGCTGGGCCTAGTCTGAGGTGCGTCGATTCGGTGATCTTCTGCATTTTGCCGAGGAGGTTCAGCCTATCAACCGGACAGTCGTGCGCGCAGCCACAATTTTGCTGTCGCCCAATCGCGTTTCACTGTTGTTTGGGATACACCGAGAGTTGAGGCAATCTCATCGACTGTAAGACCGCCAAAAAATCGGAGCTCAACAATCTGCGCCTGGCGCGGGTCTTCACCTTCGAGTTCCTCCAATGCTTCGTCCACCGCCACGATATTAAGGTCGCGCTCAGTACAGAAATCCAGCGCTTCGTCCAGGGGCAATCGGACGGCTCCAGGTCCGCCTCTTTTGAAACGCTTACGAGCGACTCCGTAGCTAATCAAGATCCGCCGCATCGCACGTGCGGCAAACGCAACCACGTGCGTCTCGCTGCGCCAGGCCTGATCTGGTTGCTTGAGCACACGCAAGAACGCTTCGTGCAACAGGGCTGTTGGTTGCAGCGTGTGCTCGGCACGTTCGCACCTGAGATACTGCGCGGCTAGACGGCGCAGTTTTTCGTAGGTATCAGCGGATAAATCAACCGCGTCGGCGCCAGAGTGCAGCTCCATACCACGAGTGGAAGCTGCCATGGGTTCGACCTTCACGGACTCGCCTACCATATCGGCTAGAGTGTAATCGAAAGCCGATTACCCGTCCAGCTTACTTAATCGTGATGAGCCGTTTTTGTCGGATTTATGGCTTACCTGTGTATGGGGGCAACGATCGCCAACAAACTGCCCGGATTCGATTGGACAACGCGCCGATCGAAGACAGTTCACCTGGAGGCGCCGCTTCGACTATTTCGAAAATCAGCCCTTAACCAAGGGGGCGTTGCGCCGGCCGCCAGCGAGGGCCAGCCTGAAGAAACAGCGAGTCGGAAAAAGATCGGCGTCCTTGTGTTTGAGCAGATGAGTACCGGCGACTTAGCGGGTCCAGCCGAGGTATTCTCTCTGGTTAAGGTGACAAATGGTCGACTGCGCGAGCGCTGTTGCTACCGCGTAGTAGCACTCGGAATCAGCGCGGAACCTTGTGTGACGGAATCGGGCATTATCGTAAAACCGCAGTTTGATCTACAAAACGCGCCGCAGCTTGACACGCTGATTGTTCCCGGGGGCGTTGGGATTCATGACCCGAAAGTCAACAAGAAGATCACGAATTGGCTAGGTTGCCGCGCACAGAGGACAAGGCGTATTGCAGCTCTTGGGACAGGCGTTTACGCGCTCGCCTCCACCGGACTACTCGACCAACGACAGGTCGTAACTCATTGGCGCTTTGCCAAGGATGTTGCTCTGAGATTTCCCAAACTCGGTGTCAATCCAGATTGTCTCTTCGTAAAGGATGGACCTTTTTATACATGCGCAGGCGGCGCCGCGGCTATCGATCTTTCACTCGCCTTAGTTGAGGAGGACTACGGACGCCAGGTCGCTTTGGAACTCGCACACGACCTGGTTGTTCAAATTAAACGATCCGGTGGGCAGGAGCAATATTCCGAAACTTTACAGTTTCAGATCCAAGCCTCTGATCGTTTCGCTGACCTGCCTGCTTGGATATCGTCCAACCTGGGCCAAGACCTCTCGGTCGACGCGCTCGCCCAGCGAGCTTGCATGTCGCGCCGGAATTTCACGCGGTTATTCAAGGCAACTTTTGATAAGGCCCCGGCCCAGTTCGTTGCCGACGCTCGTATCACGGAAGCGCGGCGACGATTGTTAGTTCCACGAAATAATCTTGAAAGTATTGCAACCTCGCTCGGTTTCAAGAGTGCAGATGTGTTTAGCAAGGCTTTCGAACGACAAATTGGCGTCCGACCGAACAGGTATCGCGCTCGATCACGGACCTAGAGGACGAAGAAGAATTCAGGAGACCCACAAACTAGTTAGTTCCGGTACAATTCCGATTCGGATGTTGACCTCAGAGGTTTTTTAGTTGGAAGCACGATCGTTATGAAAAATAACGGGTGACAATTGTTGGGTGAGCCGTTTCTGTCGGATCTGTAAGCCAGCTCAAAAGAATGAACCACTTCCTGTTTATCCTCGCCCTCTTCGCTTTTTCGTTCCCGGGGCTACGCGGGTAAGACCAGATTCCAGAAGCGAAAAAGATCATGGGATTATTCAACGAAGAGAGCAGCTGGTCGCCAGACGGCAAGACGATCGCGTTCGATTCAAGTCGTCCCGGAAAGACCAGCATTTTCACCTGGAACATTGAGACGCGTGAGCAGAAACGCCTCACCTCCGGTGATGCAAACGACATCACTCCAGAGTGGTCGCCTGACGGAAAACAGATAGCGTTTATCTCCGACCGCACTGGATATAACGAAATCTACATCATCAATTCCGACGGCGGGGCGGCACGCCAGGTAACCAACGATAAATCTGACAATATTCACCCGCATTGGTCGCCGGACGGCGAGCGCATCATCTACTGCTCGGCCCGGGACAATACGGATCAGGCGTATGCCCCCGAAGGTGAGGTCTACGAAATTTATACCATCAAGGTCGACGGCACCGACGCCAAACGCATTACTAATGACAAGGGAATCAATACGTATCCCAGCTATTCGAGCGATGGTCGACGGATTGTTTTCCGAAAGATTATCGAGCAAAAGAATTCGGAAATCTTCGTGATGAACGCAGACGGCTCCTCGCCGCGCAATCTGACAAATAATCCTGCATTTGACGGGTGGCCTCGGTGGTCGCCGAACAACTCAAAGATAGTCTTCGGTTCGAACCGAGAAGGCAAGGATTATGAAATTTACGTGATGAATGCCGATGGTAGCTCTGCTCAGCAGATTACCAAACTGCACGGCCGCAACACGTCGCCGAAGTGGTCGCCTGACGGAAAGAAGATTTCTTTTGATCATGCCACGCAAGGCGAGTGCGACATTTTCGTAGTGGACGCGAAGTAGACCTGAGCACTCGCGGAAGGTTAATTTGATGTACGCTCTTATTCGTGTTGGCGTCTCTCTTCGCCGTCTGATTACGTCCATCGCTGCGGGTCGCTCGCAATCGCAGCCCAAGATCTCGGCAAGGTCATCAGCATCGTAAACCGCCGAGGCAGAAAAATGCCGAGCGACCTCAACGGGATTTCGAACCCTTGTTGGGCATTGCCGCTCAACACCACCGTTGGCCACTAGCGCCGTTGAGTCGAGCTTGGATCCGCCAGCGCATCGTAGAGCTGCCCGTCGCGAGTCATGCCGATCTCCAAAAGTCCATCGCGAGTGAGTAGTCACTGGTCCCGGCGGGGCATCCATGCAAAAGTTCCTGAATTTAAGCGCGTGAAGCTCTGTCTAATCCGTATATGATTATATGAACATGAACATTGTTGATTACGCGGAAGCGAAGGCGGTCTCCGCCGGGAACGGAACGAAAACCAGGCCAAAATGGCCGATTCTTCTTCTCCTTTTCCTTTCAGTGACCATCGGTGCAGGCGGATGCGCTGATTATTATGGCACTTATCCGGCGTATGGACCCGGTTACGCGGGTTATGGCCCATATGGGCCCGGTTATGCCGGTTACCCAGGCTCCGTCACGGTCGAGATCGGCGATCGGCCGTATTACACTCGCGGCCCCGGTTATTATGTGGGCCATGCCTATTACGTCTGGGTTCCCGGCCATTGGTCGCGTCGTCATCCTCGCGTGTGGATCCACGGCCACTACGTTCTGAGAGGATAATCAAGGGCGCACCAACGAGGTGTTCAGGTAAGTTCGGGCGGGGGTTTGCAGTTGCACGATGATTATCAGCCCAGCAGGTAACGTGTTCTCCGTGACCGCCACGAGGCCGTAATACCTGACAGCCACACCGTTCTGAAACCGACTGTCGGGTTATACATGTACGGCGCCTGGTGAACAAACGATGGAGATGTTATGCGAAAGGTACCTGCGATTAACCCGAAGTCGTGTTTTCATACGTCGAAATTAGCAAAAGCGACCCTAACGGGATTCGAACCCGCTTCCAATATTTCGCAAATTAGCGCGATTTCTACGTAAACCTGCACAACTTAGCGCGTTAATCGCATTCGCCATGAATGCCAGCTTTGCACGAATCGCGCAGAATTACGCAGTTCGAGTGTCCGAATTTGTCCGAAAACGCTTCTCGCGCGTCAGCGACAACGAGAATCACGAATGCCGGCCCGAGATACGAACAGTGACGCGCGCGCATTGCCGCGTCGGCCAACGCTCAGCAAGGTCGGTTAAATCAGCAGCAGTCACATCACGCTGAAGCTGGTTCAGAGACTCGGCCCTGAAGCCTCGCAGAAATAACAAAGGGAAGCCCAGTCCCATCCGGGCTGGGCTTTCCATCCGCTAGGGCGCTTCCGTTCCGTTCCAGGGGGCTACCGCAAATGGCGAAAAACCGAGCCTGATTTCCAGCCAAATATTTTTTATTTATGAATATCTTAGCCCAGGGGCAGAAGGTGCATTTTGGCGTAGTGAGAACGTTTCTGCCATCAGCGATCAAATCAAAATTTGTTTGGCAGTCGCCATCGCATGAAACTCGGTCTCCTCCTTTTGATGGCCAGCGGCATGTGGCTTTTATAGCCTGTTAAGATAAACTTTCGACGCGCCACGTTTCTGTGGTAAGAGTCCCATGGGACATGATTCGGAAGGACACTCCGCGCAACCTCGCTGTCGAGAATTTGAGCGCCTTGAACGAAGGCGGGGCGCTTACCCGTAAGTTGGTCGACCTGGGAGAAGTTTCCAAGCGGAGCGCGACAATGTCTGTAATCTTTCCGGCATTCAATGAAGAAGGCAACATCAGACGCACAGTAGAAGAAGCAGTAAAGGTTCTCTCCAAGGTCGCCATCAGCTGGGAGATCATCATTGTGGACGACGGCAGCAGCGATGCCACAAATGCGATCTGCGACGACTTAAAAGCTCGATACCCCGAAGTTGAGGTGATTCGTCACGGGCAGAACAGAGGATACGGCTCAGCGCTTAAAAGCGGAATAATAGCAGCTAAATACGACCTTATCTTCTTCTCGGATTCTGATGGGCAGTTCGATCTCCGAGAGCTTCAGCACCTAATTTATTGGGCAGAGCATTATGACATTGTCGCGGGTTACCGCGCAAAGCGACAGGATCCGCTCCACCGTCGTATCAATGCATGGGGATGGAATGTGCTAGTTCGACTAGTGCTGGGCATCAAAATTCGAGACATCGATTGTGCTTTCAAACTATTCCGACGTGCAGTTTTCGACCGGGTCCAAATCAGGTGCGTGGGCGCGATGGTCAATACCGAAATCCTGGCCCAAGCGACACGGCTTGGCATGCGCATAAACGAGGTCAAAGTAAGCCATTTCCCGCGGCGCCACGGGAAACAGTCCGGCGCAAACATCCACGTTATCATCAAGGCATTTCGTGAACTTTGTCGGCTTTGGCGGCAGCTTCACCATGTCGCACCCGACCAGGCAGGACTCTATTCCGCAACTACTAAGGAAGCTTATGCTGCCACGATGTTACCAGATTCCTCGCTAATATCCGCGTGATCCTGACGGCAATTCGTGAACTCCTGCGCCTCTCGCGAGAGCTCCGCAATGTCGCCCCTGATGCAGCAAACCCAACATCGGACGGCGGCTGTAGGGCCTAGATCCCCTCCCACATCCCAAGCGTGTCATTTGTTGAAGAGGTGATCCTGCGCTCAAGAATCATCGGCTTAATGTCCGCTTGGAGCACGTAAGGGCTCTCAGGATAGCCACGTCGTGGGGTTGTGAGTATTCCTTCCTGCCGGCAATCGCAAACGACAGTTCCGCTCTGATGTTGGCGTAAAACCGAATCGAGTTTTTCCCTGATGAAAAATAATTCGGGTGCCACGCGCGACAATTTCAGGTGCAGTTGCCCGAGTCAATTCCCACGCCTACGTTTTGTGCCTCCAATGGACCGCGAGGCGCTGATTTTTCTTCACATCCCAAAGACAGCCGGGACGACACTCAACCGGATCATTGAATGGCAGTATAGCCCGCTTTCGATTTTCACAATTGATCCGTATGGGATTCGCGCAACAACCGAACGATTCAAGACCTTTTCGGAGCAGCGACGCCGCCGGTTGCGAGTCGTGCGCGGGCATCTGTTTTACGGAATTCATGAATCCCTGCCGCAAGGCGCCACATACATCACGATGCTCCGGGACCCAGTGGCCAGACTTCTATCGACGTACTATTTTATTTTGCGCAGGCCCCTTCATCCACTGCACCGAACATTCAAAACCCAACGACTTGGGTTGGAGGATCTTATCCGATTAACGCCTAATCGCCAGAACCTGCAGTGCAGATTCATCGCCGGGATTGGACGCGTTGAAGACGTCGAGGTGCGCGCCGAAGCAGGTCGAGCGACGTCGGCTGGGATTTGCGACGAACGGGTGTTGGAGATCGCAAAAGAAAACCTGACGCGTTCATTTCGTGTGATCGGGCTGACTGAAAGATTCCAGGAGAGTTTGTTGCTAATGATGACATCCTTCGGGTGGAAAATTTCTTTTTATGAGAACCGCAAAGTTTCGAAGATTCGCTCCGCGGTCGAACCGAGAGTGGCCGATATGATTCGCGAACACAATCGGCTCGATATTGAGCTCTATGACTTTGCGAAGAAGCTCTTTGAAGAAAGTCTGTGCAAGAACGAGGACTCGATCAGAGAGGCATTGGCTACTCTTCGTTCCATTCCGAGGCCTGGACCGTTCAAGGAGTTTTGCTATTCGACCATGGGCGTCGGCCGATTTCTAGTGAGCAAGATCGCATCTGCGATATGACACCGACCGTCGGACGATTTGCGTCACGAACGGCGGCACCCATGGGTGCCCGTCACAATCGCTGCGGCTTTTGGGGGAACGGCGCAACTAGACTAGCGCACGGGCGAAGGTCCAGGCTTGAACCGATCACCAGGATATTTTCGAGAAACATCGTAGCCGGTACCACGAGAAGTGATCAATTGGCCGAGCGGGCGTGGCCGATCCGGCCAAGCTTATGCGTCACGCGGATGCCCGAAAAATGCAGAGCAATTGAGTGCTTTCGAGTTCGAGATAGACGCAAACCTTCTCTAAGTGGGGTTCGAGGGCGTCCTAGCTGGAGTTCGTTCGAGCTTGTGCCAATCGATCGCGACGCATTGGCATCGACCTTCATGAGAGCAAAAACCACCACTCAGATAACGACATTGTTTCGGTTCGCCAAAACCGTGGCTTTCCTCAGGCGGCTGTTCCCGGGACGCGCGTTTGTTCGGCTGCTCATCGTGGCAGTGCTTTCCGGCGAAATCGCAAACGCTCAAGACCTCAAACCCGGTCCGCATGGAATCTTCGCATTACTTCCTTCCTTCAACAACGCCCGCCGCGTCAATCTCGCGCGACCCGTCTGGTCGAATCCACTCGTGCGCGGTGTGCGTCTCCGCACCGTTTGGCGCAATGTTCAACCGGAGGAGAGCAGCTTCGACTGGTCCTATTTCGACGAAGCCGTCGTGCTGGCCGCGCGCCACGGCAAGTCCATCGGTCTGTCGGTGGCGGCCGGTATCTTTACCCCTGATTGGGTGTATCGCGGCGGCGCACAGCGGTTTGATTTCACGCTGACCGGGCCGTGGAGGCCGACCCGCCACATGACAATGCCGGAGCCGTGGGACGATGAATTTTTGAAAAAATGGGGAGCGACGGTGCGCGCGATGGGGCGGCGCTACGATGGCAATGCCAGCGTGGCTTACGTGGTGATCGGCGGGCTGGGATTCAGCATTGAATCGTTCTACGTAAAGACGCCCGAAGACATTGCGAAGCTACAATCGCTCGGCGGTGCCGCTCGTTGGCTGGAGGGCGCGAAACGTATCGTCGATCTGTATGCGGAGGCATTCCCGGCGACGCCGTTTTTGTACGCCATGGCAACCCCCATCAAAGACGACTACACCGCGACTCGCGAGCTTGTCGAATACGGCGTCGCGAAATATCCGGGGCGCTTCGGGATCATGCATGCAGGGCTCAACGCTGCGGCAGGGCTATCGCTTTATCCGAATCACGCGGTGCAGATTTACTCCGCGAAAGCGCCCGCCGGATTTCAGATGGTATGGAGTACCGAAGCCAACGAAGGAGCGAAGCGTGTGAAGGGTACGCTTGCCCAGGCGCTCGCGCGCGGTGCGGAATTCAATGGCCAATTTGTGGAAGTATACGAAGTCGACTGCCAGAATCCGGCCTACGCGGGCGATCTCCGCGAGGCCGGGCAACGCCTCGCGCCGGGAAAAAGTCAGCCCGCACAATGAACGATTCGACGCCCGATCGCGCCATCATTTTTCTTCACCTGCCAAAATGCGGCGGCACCACTCTCAACCGCATCATCGAGTGGGAATACCCGGCGACGCGGATCTTCTCGGTCGACCCAAGTTACTTT
>Ga0066709_100003998_pt1 | contig 11577 bp, 9 predicted proteins | sample GraSoiAngelo_158_FD_79665 | JGI IMG/M metagenome (GOLD analysis project Ga0066709, IMG submission 79665) | Grasslands soil microbial communities from the Angelo Coastal Reserve, California, USA - 14_1009_16_30cm | ecosystem: Environmental > Terrestrial > Soil > Grasslands | place: USA... | reverse complement strand
GAAGACCTCCAACGTCATCTCGGGCAGAGTTCAGAAGTTCGGGATGCCGGTTAGTTTAGGATGCAGCACCATATATTCATAGAGTCCCTATGGTGAGCATTACGACGCTTCCGGACACAGCATTCGCGCTGCTACCGACGAATGGCCAACCGTGGAATTTGAGTAATCTGGATGATTTTGTGACCAGAAATGAAAGTCAGACGGAATCGGCGGACATGGATGCTCCGATCGTCTTTGTGGGGTATGGCATCGCCGCGCCTGAATACCAATGGGACGATTACAAAGGCTACGACCTCAAGGGAAAGGTAGCGCTGCTTTTCGTGAATGAACCAGCCAGCGACAATCCGAACTTTTTCAAAGGGAAGGCGCTGACGTATTACGGCCGTTGGACCTACAAATATGAGGAGACCGCACGCCGGGGCGCGGTGGCCACGCTGATCATCCACCGCACGGACCTGGCAAGTTACGGATGGGAGGTAGTGCGAAACTCATGGGGAAACGAGAAGTCCTACTTGGAGAAGGGCAGCACGCCGAAGCTGCAGGCGGCGTCTTGGATTCAACAGGAAGTGGCGCAAAAGCTCGTTGGAATGGCAGGGCTGGACCTTGACAAGCTGTTCGAACGGGCACAATCGCGGGATTTTAGGCCGGTGGAGTTGGGGGTGCGATTGAAAGCGCATGTTGCCAGCCAAATGCGCCCGTTCACGGCGCACAACGTCCTGGCGATGCGGGCTGGCTCGGAGCCGAACAAGAACAACGAAGCCGTTCTCTACACCGCGCACTACGATCATCTCGGCATCGACAAAAGCAAGCCCGGTCACAATATTTACAACGGCGCGGTCGACAATGCCACGGGATGCGGAATTCTTCTGGAGCTGGCTCACGCGTGGGCAAAAGCCAAGAAGGCTCCGCCGCGCTCGATTTTGTTTGCGGCGGTGACCGCCGAAGAGCAAGGACTAGAGGGTTCCGAGCATCTTGGAAAGAAGGTCGTGTATCTGCCGGTTGATCCGATCCTGGACTTGAACTATGACGCGTTGGAACCTTTGGGCATTCCCGAGGAAATTGAAGTGAGCGGGGCAGAGCGCACTTCGTTCTATCCCGTGGTGGAGGCGACCGCAAAAGAATTTGGATTGGCCATCCGGCCCGATCCGAGGCCCGAGGCGGGACACTATTACCGGTCGGATCACTTCAGTTTAGCGCGCGTGGGCGTACCGTCGTTTTCCATCAGTGAGGGAATGAAATTCCAAGGGCACGAAGAGGCTTGGGGAGAAGAGCAAGCCAAGGAATACGTGAAGAACCGTTACCATCAGCCAACCGATGCGTATCGAGACGATTGGGACTTTAAGGGTTTGGCGAAGATGGCGGCTTTCGGATATGAACTAGGTCTTCAGGCGGCTTTCCAGTCGGAGCCCATCAAGTGGGTGCCGGGGGACGAGTTTGAAAAAGCCCGTCGCGTAATCTGGGATGGAGGCATCGATGGAGAGGCTCTTTTTGCAGGACGGCCTGACCTTCACGTGACCCACTTCGTGTCTCCGTCTTACCCGCCGCTTGCGAGGCAGACCCGCATTTCGGGTACCGTCGTTGCTAAAGCGTCCGTGACGAATGACGGAAAAGTGGACCACGTCGAGATTTTAAATGGACATCCTTTGCTGAGGTGGGCGGTTGAAGACAGTTTGCGGCAGTGGGCGTTCTCTCCGCAGCCAGGAGAGACGAGAAGTTTTGAATTGCATTGCGAATTTGTTCTTGATTTTTCTCCGAGTCCGCGCAAGGGGCTTGCGATTGAGCCGCTCCATCTCCTGATCTTTGCGGCCCCGGTAATAATAAACACCGTGGTTTCGAAATCGAAATAGATTGAGCGTTAGCGGGGCCAGACGCCTGCGGTGAATGACTTGATTGTCTGGAAGCCGAGCTTCTCGTAGAGCTGCACGGCAGTGCGATTGTCGGAAGTGACGGTGAGCGTCAACTCGCGGAATTTCATCGAGCGCAGCGCTTCCGCCGAAGTTTGCATGAGCATGCGGCCGATGCCGTGGCCCTGAAAGCCCGGCAAGACGCATATCTGCGTGGTGTGTCCGACACCGGAAGAGACTTCGCTGGTCAGAACCGCGGCTACGAGCTCATCGCTGCCGGGTTCGTGAAGGACAAAGGACGCGCCGGGAACAAACTGGCCGCATCCCGGCAACAGGATAATGTTTTTCAGGAATTTCAAAGCCCCGGCGCGGCTGCGGTATTGATCGTTGATCTCGCCGTCCACGTGATTTGCGTAGGCCAAGTAAATGAGCTTGGCGCAAGGTTCAAAGTAGCGGTCGTTCCATCGAGTGAGCCGCAGGCCTCCCGAAGCACCGGCTTTCGATTCCGCCGTTCGGTGCAGATCCAGCAGCATGAATTGGCGGGTGTAGAGATGGAAGCCGTGGTCCAGCAAAGGCGCATCGACGGGCCCGCTGAACGGCATGAGCTGCGCTTCGATGCGGACCAGATGCGGAATCGCGCGCATCGAGTAGAGCATTTCCTCAAGCAGTCTCCGCCCCAGAGTCTCTTGCGCAAATTTGCAGGAGACGTATAGGCCGCCGATGAGTCCTTTTTGCTCTTCGAGGACGTAAAAGGAGTAGCCCGCGGCGGCACCATTCTCAAACGCAACGCAGCCTGCAAGCGCGCGGGCTTCCATGAAGCGCTTAATCAGTTCCAGCGCGCCGCGATAGTCCCAATGCAGTTCATCGCGCCAGTGCCGCGCCTCTTCCTCGAGGAGCGGCTCAATTTGGCGTACGGTGGTCTGTCGCAAGTCGACGATGTTCATAGCCGCGCGGATTTGGTGAGCCCCCGCCATGATGCTTCTATCATAGCCGATTCGCGCAAGACCGGGTGGAAGGTCCTTCGCGCCGGTGATACGAAAGGCGACACAAGCTTAACTGCTGCAGCAGCGCGCAGGAGGGGATGTGTTACGATGGCGTTCATCAAATTTGTCTGCCGAGGAGTAGCGAAGTAAGAGGCGCCGCGAACCCAGCGGCTCAAGCGACGCATGCAAATCTTTTCTGAACTGCGGTATCCATCGCGGTGGTACACGAAATTGCTGATGCCTGTTCTGGCGTTGGCTTTCTTCGCCTTTGTGGCCATTTCAGCCCTTGCCGGATTTCTGGTCTACCGTCTAGTGAAGCCCCAACGCAGCGCCCCCGGAATCAGCCTGGCGAGTTTTCCCGGGCATCCCGAAGTCATGGATTTCCAAGTGCCGGAAGTGGGCAAACGGGAAGGATGGTTTTTCCCGGGCGTGCGCCGCGCACCCACAATCGTTTTGTGCCACGGCTACGAATCCAGCCGCGGTGAATTGTTGACTCTGGTTTCCGCCCTGCAGGACCACCAGTACAACGTTTTCGTTTTTGACTTTGCCGCCCATGGCGCGAACACGGGAATCACCACACTGGGCTACCGCGAAGCCGACGAGTTGCGCAAGGCCGTGGACACTCTCGCAGCCCGTGATGACTTGGACCCTACGCGGTTCGGATTGTGGGGCTACAATCTTGGTGCTTATGCGGCGTTGCGTGAAGCTGAGGGCGACAAGCGCATTCACGCGCTGATCCTCGATTCGGTGTATGACGACCCTGAGCAGATGGTCAAGGTCGGAGTTGAGCACAACGGCCTGGGTAAGTTTCCGCTTATGATTCGTTCCACGCAGATCAGCTTCGGCTACCTCAACAACGGCCACCGGAACGATCCTCCGCTTTCCACCAAGCTTCTTGCGCTCAACGGCGTACCCACGCTGTTCATTCAGGCGCTGGACGATCCGGAGCTGGCAGCCACTACGCGAGACATGTTTCTAAAGGCGCCCGAGCCGCGTGAGCAGGCCATCATTGCTCACGGCAATTTTGTTGGTTTGAGCGATCAGGAGAAACGCGAGTACGAAAATCGCGTGGTGTCATTCTTTCTTCTGCGCCTGCCCCCCACTGTCGCCAAGCCGCTGCGGTGATCCGGGCATAAGGATATGGTAGAGATAGGCGCCCGTGGCGTGTTCATTGAAGGGCATTGGCTCACACGCGAAGGGAACTGGGGACAGGTTTCGGCACAAAGGCATATCCGTCACAACGTATTCCTTCGCAAGATTCTCCTGATTCCAGTCTGTAATCTCCTCGTGCAAATAGAAATTCAGGCTGTAGTGCTGACCGCGACTCATCCATCCCACAGCTAACTTATTCAGTGGAATATTGCGCATTTGCAGCTCTCGCGCCAGGATTCTCCCGGAAGGATCAAACTTGAACATCGACGGCGCGATGAAATAGGCCAGCATTGCGGAAAGTAGAATCGGCAAAACACATACCGCCGCACGAAGGGGAAAAAGCGCTTTTTCGCGTGCTGGTCTGCCGAAGAGAGCCAAAAAAAGGTTTGCGGTTCCCATGAGGGCCACTACAACGCATACGCCGGTGACCAGGCGCCCGTTTCCACGGGGAACGTCCGTGGCGAAAAGTTCAATGAACGCAAGAGGAACAAACAGGGAAAGCGAAAACAGACATAGCGCGGCACGCAGCAACCATCGCGGGATTTTCTCCATTGCCGTGAGCGAATGAGCCAGGATCAGGCTAATAGCCGGTAGCGCGGGAAGGATATAGCCCGGAAGTTTGGACCGCGAGATGGAGAAAAACACGACACAGAATCCCGCCCAACAGGTCAAAAGCAAAGTGGATTCACTCGCGCAACGTGTGCGCACCATTCGAACAGCTCCGTGAATGGTGCTCCAGAGAAAGAGCGCGGCCCATGGCAGGAGAGCTATCAGAAGCACCGGCAGGTAAAACCAGAAGGGCTGGATGTGCTGGAATTCGGGAGTAAGGTAGCGCTTGAGATTGTGCTCGATGATGAAAACGCGCAAGAAATCGGGATTGCGGCGGGCGCAGAGAACATACCAAGGCAGGGCCGTCCCGAGGAACGCGGCAATCGCCACGGGATGAAGGAGGCGGAGTGCGTTATGGCGGCGCTTGGTGAGCAGCGCCCAGAGAACGACGGCGCCGCCACAGAGAATGATTGCCGCAGGCCCTTTGGCGAGCACCGCTAAACCAAGGAAAAAACCGAACAAGATCAACGCGAGAAACAGTGTGCCGCGAAGGATTGGCGTGTTCTCGTCGCGGGTCAAGCCTAGGACCACGGTCGCACAAACCATGGCGATGGTGAACATTCCGCTGAAAGGCATGTCTGTGGCTGCAGCGTGCGAAAAGCCGATCATGCCCACGGTCGTAGGCAGCAAGAGCAAAAGCCATCGCGCGGTTTCAGCCCCATAAAGGCGCAAAGCACGCCACGCCAGTGCCAGGGTTGCCAGCAACGCCGAAAGCGCGCTGGGCAATCGCGCCGCAGCTTCGCTCACGCCAAACCATTTGAAGCAGAGCCCCGCCCCCCAATAGAAAAGTGGCGGTTTCTCGAACCAGGGCCTTCCATGAAGCCGTGGTGTGACCCAGTCGTGGGTCTCCATCATAGAGCGCGCAATCCAGGCGTAACGCGGCTCATCGGGTCCGATGAACCCGAGCACACCAAGGTGGCTGAAGTAGCAGACGTAGAGCGTGGCACCGCTGAGCACAACCCAGGCAATCTGGGCGGCCCTGCGGGCGCGGGGAGGTTTGGATTTGGGCGTGCTTGGTTCCGTCACAGAAACTTGAGTCTAACATTGAAATACTTTCTTCTACCGCCGAACCTCTTGCATACTGTCGCGCAATGACTTTTTCTTTCTATGTAAGTCCACGATGAAAGAGTGGCTCGAATACGCGGGGGTGTGGCTGATCGTGAAAGCGCTGGGGCTATTGCCCAGAGCAATGGCGCGAGCCATTGCCTCTGCCCTAACCCGATTTCTTTACGCCCTACTTTCACGATTGCAGAAGACGGCTGAAATCAATTTACGCATTGCCTTCCCGGATTGGAGTGAGGCTCAGCTCAAATCGGTCATTCGCGGAATGCTCCGCAATGTGGGCTGGATGGCTGCCGAGTTTGCGCGCTTTCCGAAATACACGAAACAAAATATCGAACAAATCATCGTCCTGGACGGCCATGAAAACTTTCTCGAAGGCCAGCGCCGCGGCAAAGGCGTGCTCTACTTGACCGGACACTTTGGCGCATGGGAGCTTTCCTCCTTCGCGCATGCACTCTACGGTTTCCCGCTTCATTACATGGCACGGCCCATCGAGAATCGCCGGATCGATGCGCTGGTGAACGGGTATCGCTGCCTGTCGGGGAATCAGCCAATCTTCAAAAATGAATCGGCGCGCGTCACGCTGAAGGTTTTGAAGGATGCGGGTACCATTGGCATTCTCGCGGACCAAAACACCATGCCGTCGGAAGCCGTCTTCGTGGATTTTTTCAGGAAGGTGGCGAGCACCACTACAGGGATTGCGCGGCTTGCCCTACATACGGGTGCTGCTGTCGTGCCTGGCTACGCCGTATGGGATGAGCGCCTGGGCAAGTACCGGCTGCGTTTTGAGCCTGCCGTGGAACTCGTTCGAACGGGAGACCCTGAACAGGATATTCTCGAAAACACGCAGAACTTTGCGAAAGTTCTCGAAGACATCATCCGAAAATATCCTGACCAGTGGGTCTGGGTCCACGGCCGGTGGAATACGCGGCCGAGCGGAGAGCCACCCGTGTATGATTTTTCGTGAGGCTGAAAATGAGAAGAACTGCGAGAGAATTAGCTGACGCGATTGACGCCATGCTGGAAGGCGACGGGGCTCTGGAAGTCACCGGCGTCGCTGCGCCGGAGAGGGCTGCGTCGCGTGATTTAATCTATGTTGATTCCGCGAAGCATGCGGAACGAGCCGCCGCTTCTGCTGCACTTTGCGTGATTGCCGGCGAGGGCCTGGGATTGGCGGACAAGACCGTGCTGCGGGTCGCCCACCCCAAGCTCGCTTTTGCTCAAGCTGCCGCTTTGCTTTTGGATCGAACACCGATTTCCTCCGGGATTCATCCAACCGCCGTTGTCGCGCCGCTCGCGCGCGTCGCGGAGAGCGCAAGCATCGGGCCTTACGCGGTGATTGGCGAGGACGCCCACGTCGGCGCAGGAACGCAGATAGGGGCGCACTGCGTGATTGGCGCCGGTTGTTGGATTGGCGAGAATTGCCGCATTCATCCGCGTGTAACCCTCTATCACCACGTTCGAATCGGCGATCGTGTGGAGATTCATTCCGGGGCAGTAATTGGCGCGGACGGATTTGGTTACGCCTTCGGAGAAGGGAAGCATTGGAAATTCCCGCAAGCCGGGATCGTGGAAATCGGCGACGACGTGGAAATTGGCGCGAACACCACGATTGATCGCGGCTCGCTCGATGACACGCGCATCGCCGAGGGCGTGAAGCTCGATAACCTGGTCCACATCGGCCATAACTGTCAGATTGGCGCACATTCTGTGGTGGCCGCACAGGTCGGATTTTCCGGCTCGTGCACGGTTGGAAAAAACGTGGTCATCGGAGGGCAGGCCGGATTCGGCGAGCGCTGCGATCTGGAAGATGGCGCGGTGATTGGAGGACAATCGGGAGTGCTGGGGGGAAAGACCATTCGCAGCGGTCAAACTGTTTGGGGAACACCCGCGCGGGCGCTCGAGAAATTCAAAGAGCAATACGCCTTCTACGGCCGTCTTCCAGAGCTGGCCGCGCGCATCAAAATTCTTGAGGCCAAACTTGGCGGCAGATGAAAAAGGCGCCTCGCCCCGCTGGCGCGTCATTGTTGTTGGCGGACACACGCGCAGCATCGGCAAGACGCAACTGGTGTGTGACGTGATTGCGGCATTCCCTGGCGCTAACTGGATCGCTGGAAAAATCACGCAATACGGTCACGGCGTGTGCGCGCAAAACGGGGAAGATTGCGACTGCGCCCCCACCGAGCATGTCTGTGCGTTCGATTGGGAGACACACGCCGATACTGGCACGGACAGCGCGCGCTTTCTCGTTGCGGGGGCCCGCCGCTGTTTTTGGCTCCGCACGAAGCAGGGTTTCCTCGCTGAAGGGCTCCCGCTCTTGCGGGCCGAACTCCAGCAAATCTCAGCAGATGCCCATGGGCAAGCCCTCCCGCTCATTTTGGAAAGCAATTCCTTGCTGCAATTCTTGAAGCCGAGCCTGTACTTCGCGGTAGTCGATCCGGCCAAGGAAGATTTCAAAGATTCTGCCCGCGCCGCCCTGGACCGCGCCGATGCCCTGGTGCTTCGCGGTTCTCCTGACGCGTTTTCGGCGGCGGCTCCGGCGTGGACACAGCTCCTGTCTAAACTGCTTCGCGAGAAACCCTCCGTTTCGCAGCAAGAGGGCGAGCCCCTCCCTCAGCCGTTGCGCGTGCTCGTTCAACGAGCGCTCGAATCACCCGGAACTGTTTCAATTTGACAACTCGGCGTTTACTGGACGGCATCTTACCCGTTGACCGCCAGCGTTAAGGCAGTGATAATCGATAGTACCGATGTAACCGGAACTCTTATCGCTTTGTAGCCGAGCTGCAGTGCAAGTGACAGGGACCAAGGCAGTTACATGGGGTTGATGCGGCGGGTTGGACCGGCCTTCTGAACTCGTCAATTTTGGGTGTTGCTCTGGGGGGAGCATTTATGGCCTCATTTGCCCGTATTGGAGAGGAACCAGCTGTTGCACCGGCGCCAGTCCCGTGGCAGGAGCAAGACTGGGCTGAGCGCGTTGAGCGGGCCATCGAGCGCGGCGCTAATCATCTTCTCTCCCTTCAAGCGGAACAGGGCTACTGGCAGGGCGAGCTCGAGGCCGATTCCACACTCGAATCGGATTACATCTACTATCTCCACGTTCTCGGAAAGGCTGACCCTGAGCGCATTGCCAAGCTGGCGAATTATATCCGGCAGCGTCAGCAGCCCGACGGCGGTTGGAGCATCTATCCCGGCGGACCTTCGGAACTGAACGCCACTTGCAAGGCATACTTCGCCCTGAAACTGGCGGGCGATTCGCCCTATGCGCCAAACCTGGTGCGCGCGCGGGAAATGGTGCATCGTCTTGGCGGCCTGGAGCATTCCAATTCCTATGTTCGATTTTATCTAGCGCTGGTCGGAGCGGTGAGCTGGGATCTTGTTCCCTCGATTCCTCCCGAGCTAATGCTTATCCCCCATTGGTTCATTTTCAACATTTACGAAATGTCTTCGTGGACGCGCGGCATCGTGATCCCCATGGCGATTTTGTGTGTGTTGCGCCCCCACTGGCGGTTGCCGGAGCCCGCCCACGTCGACGAACTGTTCAAGGATCCTGAGCGCAAGACCGCCGCGCTGGATTGGAGTGATCAACTTCTTTCCTGGAAAAACGTTTTCCTGGCCTTGGACCGCGGTTTGAAGCTTTATGAGAAGTCGCCCTGGAAGCCGTTCCGGCAGCGCGCCATGCGAGAAGCCAAGTCCTGGATGCTGAATCATATCGAGCGCACCGAAGGCCTCGCGGCCATTTACCCCGCGATGATGAACTCCATTTTCGCGTTGATGGCGCTGGGCCATGGTCCGGATGATCCCTTGACCTTGCGCGAAATCAACGAATTTGCGCGCTTTGAAATCGAAGAAGACCACACCATTCGCATGCAGCCATGCGTTTCTCCCGTATGGGATACCTGCATTGCCATGGTTGCGCTCGAAGAGGCGGGCCTTCCTCCGGACCATCCGGCTCTCGTCAAGGCCGCGGATTGGATTCTCTCGAAGCAAGTGCTCGGGCCTGGCGATTGGCAGGTCAAAAACAAGGATGCTGAGCCGGGCGGCTGGGCCTTTGAGTTTCGCAATGATTTTTACCCAGACGTGGACGACACCGCGTTTGTGCTGATGGCTCTCCAGCGCGTGAAGTATCCCGATCCCGCGCGCATGGAAGCCGCCATGCGCCGCGGCATTCAGTGGCTTCTCAGCATGCAGAATCGCGATGGCGGCTGGGGCGCCTTCGACCGCGACAACGATCGCAAGTTTCTCTGCAACATTCCCTTTGCCGATCACAATGCCATGATCGATCCCTCGACCGCCGACGTTACCGCGCGCGTCGCCGAGTGTCTCGGCCGCTTCGGCTGGCCCGCGGACCACACCGTGATTCGGCGCGCCGTAAAATTCCTGCTGCAGGATCAATGCAAGGACGGTTCCTGGTTCGGCCGCTGGGGCGTGAATTACATTTATGGAACGAGCGGTGTCCTGCGCGCTCTGGAAACCGTTTCACTTGCCACTCGCGAATTCTGTCAGCGGGCCGTCAACTGGTTGCGCAGCGTTCAGAAAGCCGACGGCAGCTTTGGTGAATCGCTCCTGAGTTACGATGTGCCTTCCAGCAAGGGACAGGGCGCTAGCACAGCTTCGCAAACCGCTTGGGGGTTGATTGGCTTGCTCGCTGGGGCTAGTACCGACGATTCTGCGGTCACCAAAGCGGTAGCTTACCTGGTCCATCGTCAGCAGGCGGACGGTTCCTGGAGCGAGCCGCAATTCACCGGTACTGGTTTCCCTGGGGTCTTTTACCTGAAATATCACCTATACCGAAATTCGTTTCCGGTTTATGCGCTCGCGCGCTACTCCAATCAATCGCGGAAGGCGGAAGAGTACGCCGCCGTGAAATTCCAGCCCAGCGAGTTCCGGCTGCGCAGCGGGATTTAGCCAGCATGATGCGCTTCCCAGCGCGGATTACCGCAAAACTGGCGAGAGTCCGAATCGCGCAAATATTGAATTCTGCGCCAGCGCATTCTCTTATTCATTATGTCAACCCTGCGGAGGTTCTTCATCCCGGCTCCGAAGCTCCCGTTTCATGCGAAAAGATGCAGGGGGTCCTCGCGAATCCGGCCCCGGTGATCTGGATGGGCGGCAGGGAACCCTTGCTCCATGCGGGCATTGGCCATTTTGTGCGCGCCATCGCCCAGAGAGGTCACTCTGTTTTCCTCGAAACCGATGGAACCCTGCTGCGGCGCCGCGTTCACGAATTCCAGCCGCTGCCTCAATTGTTTTTGACCGTTCGGCTTAATTCGCCGCAAGCTCCGGAATGCGCTCTAGCCGTCGAAGGACTCCGCGTCGCGCGTCTTTCCGGATTTTTCAGTATCATCCATTCGCCCGTTGACGAAGATTCCGATCTTGCGCAATTCGCTGCGCTCCGCGCCTTCATTGCGGAAAATGATGTGGACGGCTGGCTGATTACCGCGGGATCCACCGACGAAGCTACCGTGCGCAAGGCCGCCGAAGCCCGTGCCCTAATCCGCAGCAGTTTCTGGCGTCAATTCTCCGACTATGTCGAAGAAGGCTTGCTGGCAAAAACCGAGGGCAGGGAATTGCACGCTTCTGCTGCCGTGGCGACAAATCCGCAGACGGAAACGCACGAAGAAGGCATGGGAATGGCATGACCACACTCGTGACGGGCGCTTCCGGTTTCCTTGGCAGCCACGTAGCCCGTCAATTGGTGTCTCGCGGCGAAGATGTGCGTGTGCTCATGCGCCCTTCGAGCACGAATCGCGCCATTGCGGATCTCTCGCTCGAATATGTCACAGGTGACTTGCGCGACCCCGCCTCAGTCGCGCGTGCGATGCAGGGCGCCAAGCGGGTCTTCCACGTCGCCGCCGATTACCGCTTGTGGGCCAAGCGTTCGCGGGACATTTATGATTCGAACGTGGGCGGCACAAAAAACCTTCTCG
>Ga0066709_100003997_pt1 | contig 11578 bp, 11 predicted proteins | sample GraSoiAngelo_158_FD_79665 | JGI IMG/M metagenome (GOLD analysis project Ga0066709, IMG submission 79665) | Grasslands soil microbial communities from the Angelo Coastal Reserve, California, USA - 14_1009_16_30cm | ecosystem: Environmental > Terrestrial > Soil > Grasslands | place: USA... | reverse complement strand
CGACCTCGAGTTCGCCCAGACCAGCAAGTGGGCCGGGGACGAGCTGATCATCATCTCCGCCTTCTGGGATGCCGCCCTGCAGGCGAAGCAGCTCGGACTCGCACAGTAGAGGGGCTGCCGGCCGGCTCGCGACGCTCGAAGCGCGCGAGCCGGCCGAAACGCACAAGGAAATGGCCGAGACGACCCGGGATCGCGTCGCCCGGCTTCGAATCTGCGGGCGGAGGTTCGACTCCTCCCGGGGCCACTCCAACTGGTCTAAAGCGGCGGTCCGACGACCTCGAATCCGTACCGCTGTGAGAGGGCCACGGCGGCTTCCGGGTCGTACGCCTGCTCGGGCGGTTCGGGGGACTCACTCACCGAAACGCCCCCCTCCTCGAACATCCGCTCGAAGCCTCCGGGGGTCACGAACACGAGTGCGCGGGCGCTTTCGGACTCGACCCGGAACGCGTGCACGACTCCTCGGGGTCCCCAGACCCACGTGCCCGGTCCGCCCACGAATTCGTCCTCTCCCTGACGGAATCGGATCTGACCCTCCAGCACGTAGAAGGCCTCATCCTCACGGCTATGGACGTGCAGTGGCGGCCCGAATCCTTTGTAGAACCTTCCCTCGACGAGGCCGAGTGAGCCGCCGGTGTCCTCGGCGCGGGCCCGGATCGTCATGTGACTGCCCTGCCACCAGAACGCGTCCTGCTGAACGACGGCGCTCGTACCCGCACTCCTCATGGATCCCTCCTCTTTCCGAGTGGCATGACCGGGCCTCGCGTTCATGAGACTCACGTACCATGAGACTAGAGTACCATAATGGGTATGGCAATCCCATATGAACTCACGGGGCGCCGGCAGCAGAAAGGGCGCACGCGTGATGCGCTCATCGCGGCAGCGCGTGACCTCCTGAGCGAGGGAACCACGCCGACCGTCGAGCAGGCGGCGGCAGCGGCGGCAATCTCGCGCACGACGGCCTATCGGTACTTCCCGAACCAGCGCTCACTGCTCCTCGCAGCGCAACCCGAGATCGAGACGTACTCGCTGCTCGGTGAGGACGCTCCCGCCGATCCTGAGCAGCGCTTCGCGCTTGCGGTCGAGGCGTTGACGCGTCTGGTCGTCGAGACGGAGCGGCAGCAGCGGGCGATGCTCCGCCTCTCGCTTGCGCCCGAGCGCGGGGACCACGAACAGCTGCTGCTTCGGCAAGGGCGAGCGATAGGCTGGCTCGAGGACGCTCTCGCACCTCTTCGCGACCGGCTCCCCGACACCACCCTACGGCGCCTGGTGCTGGGGACGAGAGCCGCCTGCGGGATCGAGGCGCTCGTCTGGTTGACGGACATCGCCCGCCTCTCGCGCGAGGAGGCCGTCGACATCATGCGTTGGTCGGCCAAGGCCCTCTTCCAGAGGGCGCTCTCGGAAGCGACGAGCGCCTCGATGGAGCGCGCGTAGCTCGGAACCCGGAGCTCGGGCGAAGGTTTCGGCGTCGCCTGGTTGGGTAACAACCAGATGCTTGTCCTGGCGGTAAGCAGCGCCCCGGCGGGCGGGTAACCCTCCTCTCGCCCGTCGGGGCGCTCGCTTGCCATACGAGTTTGAGAAGCCGCCCGCGCGGGGAGAACCGGGGTCGAGGGTCCACCCCTCCCCTAAGCCAGACCGAGGGGCCGGGATTGTCGGAGTCCCGGCCCCTCTGGGTTCAGCGACAAGGGCCTCTGGATCGACTCGCCTGACGTGCGGCTACGGGAATTCCCGGATCACGAGAGGGGCATCATCGGTCACTCGTTCTTCGGGTCTCGCGTCCCGAAGAGCAGCGGTGGAGCACCGGCTCCGACCGTCTGATCCAACCCCACCGGTGCGAGAGAGGGCCGCTTCGGCGGCCCTCTCTCCTTACCGGGAGCGTCATGATCTGCCGGTGATCCCCGACACCTGGAGCCTCGACCCGGTCCCGCTCGGCGCCGCGGCGGTTGCGCTCGTGCTCTACGCCGGCGCGTTTCGCCGGCTCCGCTGCCGCGGCCGACCGGATCACGCGACCCTTCGCTGCGCCGCGCTCTACGGCCTCGGGGTCACCGCGGGAACACTCGCGCTCGTCTCGCCGCTCGACCCGCTCGCCGAGGACACGCTGCTCTCCGCGCACATGGCGCAGCACCTCCTGATCGGAGACGTCGCGCCGCTCCTCCTCGTCCTCGGCCTCCGTGGGCCGATCGCGTTCTTCCTGCTTCCCTCCACGGTGCTCCGACCGCTCGCCCGCGTGTCGTCGCTGCGGCACCTTCTCTCATTCCTGCTCAGGCCGCGTGTGTCGTTCGGGGTCTGGGCGATCTCGCTCGGCGCCTGGCACATCCCGGCGGCCTACGACGCGGCGCTCGCGCATACCGCGCTCCACCAGGTCGAGCACGCGAGCCTCTTCCTCGGCGGCTTTCTGCTCTGGACGCAGATCGTCGACCCCGCGCGCCGCCGCCGGCTCACAGTCGGGCGCAGGGCGGCGCTGGCCGCACTCGCGCTGCTCGCCGGCATGGTCCTCTCCGAGGTGCTGCTGGCAGCCGCCCCGCTGTATGCGCACTACGCCGCCGTGACCGACCGGCCCTTCGGGCTGACCCGGGCGACCGACCAGACCCGGGCCGGGCTGCTGATGACGGCCGAGCAGATCGCGACGCTCGGCCCCGCTGCGGCGCTCCTTCTCTGGAGCCATGTCGGCCGGCTCGAGCGGAAGCTCCACGCGCACGCCTCTCGTCCGTAAGAAGCACGGAGGTCAAAAACGCGAACGCGTGGGTAGGCTCCGATCGAGGTGAGTGTCGCCGGCGCACCTGTTCGCACCGATCTCGGCCTCGTCGACGCCTACTGGCGCGCGGCGAACTACCTCTCGGTCGGCCAGATCTACCTGCTCGACAACCCGCTCCTGCGCGAGCCGCTCGAGCCTGCGCACATCAAGCCGCGCCTGCTCGGGCACTTCGGCACGACGCCCGGCCTGAACCTCGTCTACGCGCACGTCAACCGAGCGATCAACGAGCGTGACCTGAGCGCCATCTACGTCACCGGGCCGGGACACGGCGGGCCCGGGCTCGTCGCCAACGCGTATCTGGAAGGCACCTACAGCGAGGTCTATCCGCACGTCGGCCGCGACGAGGCGGGTCTCCGCGAGCTCTTCCGGCAGTTCTCGTTCCCGGGCGGGATTCCCAGCCACGCTGCTCCCGAGACCCCCGGCTCGATCCACGAGGGCGGCGAGCTCGGCTACGCGCTCGCGCACGCGTTCGGAGCGGCGTTCGACAACCCGGATCTGCTCGTCGTCTGCGTCGTCGGCGACGGAGAGGCCGAAACCGGCCCGCTGGCGACGAGCTGGCACTCGAACAAGTTCCTGAGCCCGCGGACGGACGGCGCCGTTCTCCCCGTCCTGCACCTCAACGGCTACAAGATCGCGAACCCGACGGTGCTGGCGAGGATCCCGGAGGAGGAGCTCCTCTCGCTGCTCCGCGGCTACGGCTGGGAGCCGCTCGTCGTCGCCGGAGACGAGCCGGCCGCTGTCCATGAAGCGTTCGCGGCTGCCCTCGATCGCACGCTCGACGGGATCGCCGAGATCCAGACGGCGGCACGCAGCCGCGGTGCGAGCGGCCGGCCGCGCTGGCCCATGCTCGTCCTGCGGACGCCGAAGGGCTGGACCTGCCCGGCCGTGGTCGACGGGTTGCCGATGGAGGGCACCTGGCGCTCGCACCAGGTGCCGCTCGCCGACGTGCGCGAGAACCCGGAGCACCTGCGCCAGCTCGACGACTGGCTCCGAAGCTACTCACCCGAGGAGCTGTTCGACGCCGAGGGGGCTCTCGTCGAGGAGCTCGCGGAGCTCGCACCGCACGGCGCGCGGCGCATGAGCGCCAACCCGCACGCGAACGGCGGCATCCTCCTGCGCGATCTCGTCCTCCCCGACTTCCGCGAGTACGCGGTCGACGTGCCGGCGCCCGGCGCGGATACGGCCGAGGCAACCCGCGTCCTCGGGACGTTCCTGAGGGACGTGATCGCCCGCAACGGCGAGAACTTCCGCCTCTTCGGGCCGGACGAGACCGCGTCCAACCGGCTCGGTGCGGTCTTCGCAGCGACGCCCAAGGTCTGGGAAGCCGCGGTCGAGCCGACGGACGTCGATCTCGCCCCGGACGGCCGCGTGCTCGAGGTGCTCTCCGAGCATCTCTGCCAGGGCTGGCTGGAGGGGTACCTCCTCACGGGCCGGCACGGTCTCTTCAACTGCTACGAGGCCTTCATCCACATCGTCGACTCGATGTTCAACCAGCACGCGAAGTGGCTGAAGGTGACGCGCGGCATCCCCTGGCGACGCCCGATCGCGTCGCTCAACTACCTGCTCTCGTCACACGTCTGGCGGCAGGACCACAACGGCTTCTCGCACCAGGATCCCGGCTTCATCGACCATGTGGCGAACAAGAAGGCGGAGATCATCCGGGTCTACCTGCCGCCGGATGCGAACACGCTGCTGTCCGTCGCCGACCACTGCCTCCGCAGCCGGAACTACGTCAACGTGATCGTCGCCGGCAAGCAGCCGGCTCTGTCGTACCTGGCAATGGACGACGCGATCGCGCACTGCACGCGCGGCATCGGCATCTGGGACTGGGCATCGAGCGACGGCGACGGTGAGCCCGACGTCGTGCTCGGCTGCTGCGGCGACGTGCCGACGCTGGAGACCCTCGCCGCAGCGGCGATCCTCCGCGAGCGCCTGCCCGACCTCGCCGTGCGGGTCGTCAACGTGGTCGACCTGATGCGGCTGCAACCGGAGTCCGAGCACCCGCACGGACTCTCCGACCACGAGTTCGACGCGCTCTTCACCACCGACCGGCCGATCGTCTTCGCCTACCACGGCTACCCGTGGCTGATCCACCGGCTCACCTACCGCCGGACGAACCACGACAACCTCCACGTGCGCGGCTACAAGGAGGAGGGGACGACGACGACGCCGTTCGACATGGTGATGCTGAACGACCTCGATCGCTTCCACCTGGTGATCGACGTACTCGACCGCGTCCCGGGCCTCCCCGAGCGGACAGCCCACCTGCGCCAGGAAATGGTCGACGCACGGCTCCGCTACCGGGCCTGGACGCGGGAGCACGGCGAAGACCATCCCGACATCCGCGACTGGACCTGGCCCTTCTGAGCGGCCGCGGCCGCATCCTCGTCGTCAACGCCGGCTCGACGAGCTTGAAGCTCGCGCTCGTCGACGAGGCCAGCGAGGTCGAGCACGTCACGGATCTCGCCGCCGCACGATCCGACGTCGACGCCGTCGCGCACCGCGTCGTGCACGGCGGCGCCCGCTTCCGCGAGCCGGTGGTCGTCGACGACGGCGTCGAAGCGGAGCTGCGAGAGCTCACCCAGCTGGCGCCGCTGCACAACGCTCCCGCGCTCGAGGCGCTGGCGCAGGTACGCACGGCGCTCCCCGACGTGCCGCAGATCGCGGTCTTCGACACTGCGTTTCACGCGACGCTGCCGGAGCAGGCGTTCACGTACGCGCTCCCGGAGCGACTGCGCGCGCTCGGCGTCCGCCGCTACGGCTTCCACGGGTTGTCGGTGCAGTGGGCTGCGGAGCAGGTATCCGTGCCGCGGCTCGTCGTCTGCCATCTCGGCGGCGGGTGCTCGGTCACCGCCGTGCGCGACGGCCGCTCGGTCGACACGACCATGGGTCTGACGCCGCTCGAAGGTGTGCCGATGGTGACCCGCTCCGGGTCGGTCGATCCAGGGGCTCTCCTCTTTCTCCTCCGGGGCGGTCACGCGACGGTCGACGAGCTCGACCACGTGCTCGAACACGAGTCGGGGCTGCTCGGGCTCGCCGGGACAGATGACGTGACAGAGCTCGAGAGGAGGGACGACGCGGCCGCCCGGCTCGCGCTCGGCGTCCTCGCGTATCGCGTCGCAGGTGCCGTGGCGGCGATGACGGTCGCACTGGGCGGGATCGACGCGCTCGTCTTCACGGCCGGGATCGGCGAAGGGTCGGCCCTCGTGCGCGCGCTCGTCTGCAAGCGGCTCGGCTTCCTCGGCGTCGAGCTCGACGAGGACGTGAACGCCGCCGCCGAGCCGGACGCCGAGCTTGCTCGCGCGGGCACCGCGGTGCGGATCGTGGTACTTCGCGCCCGCGAGGAGCTCGTCATCGCCCGAGAGGCGAGACGGCTCCTCGCGTAGGCCCGGGGCTTCCGGTCTGGCCTCAGCCAGTGGCCTGAGGCGGTCTCACCCGGACGCACGAGGGCGCCGAGAGGTGCCCTCGTCGCGTGCTCAGAGAACGATCTGGACGGCGAGCGGCGGCGGGCAGCCCTGCCCGATGATGCGCCGGAGCAGCCCGAGATCGGCGTTCGACTCGGCGAGCACCTCGGCCTCGAGCTCACCGATGCCGAGCGAGAGCATCTGGCTCAGGCGCCAGCAGACGACCGCCTCGTGCTCGGCGTTCGTCGGCTCCTCGACCTCGGTGGCCTCGGGCGCCTGCGTCTCGTTCGCCGGATCCATGGCATCCGTTATCGGCCGATTGGCGCCGGGGATGAGGACTTCTGCGTTAAACCGGAGCCCTCGACCTGCCGATACAGCATCCATGCCCGAGAGCCCGTATGCGGACGCCCTCAGAGAGCTCGAGGAGCTCGAGCGAGAGCTCTCGCGCACCCGCACGGTGTTGCAGCAGCGCATCGATTTCGTGCGGGCCGGAACCGGCGTCTCTGACGAGACAGCCTCCGACCAGCTCCGCCGGCTCGAGGAGCGGGAGCGCGAACTCTCCCAGCGCCGCCGCGCGCTGCACCGGCAGATCGACGTCGCGCGGGCGCGCGAGACCTCGTAACCGTCGGTTACAAGCCCGGGTAGGATCGGCTGCCTTGGCACCGGCGTTGCAGCACACCCGAACCGGCTGGTGGCTCGAGGAGGCGACGGCCGCGCTCGGACCGGTCGAGCCCGCGGCCCCGCTCGCCGGCGACACAAACGCGGACGTCCTCGTGGTCGGCGGCGGCTATCTCGGCATGTGGACGGCGTGGCACGTCAAGGAGCTCGAGCCCGAAGCGGACGTTCTCGTGGTCGAGGCCGGTCTCTGCGGCCACGGGCCGAGCGGTCGCAACGGCGGCTTCGTCTCGACACTCTGGGACGACCTCCTCACGCTGCGCGAGCGCGTCGGGGACGCCCGCGCGGTGGAGACCTGCCGCGCCTCGGAGCGCGCTGTCCGAGGGATCGGCGCCTGGTGCGACGCCAACGAGGTCGACGCGTGGTACACCGCTGCGCCGACGATGGTCCTCGCCACGTCGGACGCGCAGGTGGGCGACTGGAACGACGTGGTCGAGGCCTGCCGCGCCGTGGGGGCGCCCGACGCAGCGACCTCGATCACGGAGGACGAGGTGCGACAACGCTGCGTCTCACCGCTGTTCAGGGGGGGCGGTGCATTGCTGACGGTGGCGGCGAACGTCCATCCCGCGCGGCTCGCGCTCGGGTTGCGGCGGCGGCTCGCCGACCGCGGCGTTCGCTTCCACGAGCGCACCGCCGTAGGGAGACTCGCTCGTGACGGGTCGGCCGAGGCAGCCGGCGGCCGGATCCGCGCCCGCTCTGCCGTGCTGGCCGTCAACTCCGCTGCGGCCGGGTTCGCCGGCCATCGACTAGCGCTGGCCGTCGCGTCGAGCCACATCGTGCTCACCGAGCCGGTACCGGACGTGATCGAGCAGATCGGTTGGACCGGCGGCGAGTCGCTCTGCGACAGCCGGACGATGCTGCATTACCTGCGGACGACGCGCGACGGCCGCATCGTCTTCGGCTGGGGCGGCGGTCGCATGGGCTTCGGCGGCCGCACGCTCGACCGCCTGGAGCTCGACCCACGCGTGATCGAGCGCGTGCGCGGTGATCTCGTGCACTTCTTCCCGGAACTCCGCGACCGCGCCGTCACGCACGCCTGGGGCGGCCCCATCGACGTCTCCCCCACGCACCTGCCGATCTTCGGCAGCAGGGATCGTGTCCACCACGGCTACGGGTTCACCGGCAACGGCGTCGGCCCGTCCTATCTGGGCGGTGAGATCCTGGCGCGGCTCGCGCTCGACCGCCGCGACGGGCTGACCGCGCTCCCGATCGTCGAGCCCGACCGCAAGCTCTTCCCGCCCGAGCCGCTGCGCTGGGCCGGCGGTTCGGTGATCCGCAAGGCGCTCATCCGCCGCGACGACGCCGAGGACGCCGGCCGCTCCGCAGACCCGCTCACCGGACTCGTGGCGTCGCTCCCGCGACGCCTCGGGCTGCACCTGCCGCGCTAACGCCCCTACGGCGAGTAGACGAGCGAGGCCGGCGGCGCGGCGATCTTCACCGGCACGTTGTACGCCAGGAAGGTGATCGTCTGCGTCGTCGTCGAGTGGATGCCGTTCGACACTGCGGGTTGCGTGTAGCGGAGCTGCCGCACGCGGCCGTCGGAGCCGACCCAGACGTCCTGGTTGACCTTCAGCGACGTCGCGCCGGCGAGCTGCTCGATCTTCGCGATGATCGGCCGGAGTGCCGGAGCGCGGCGAGCGGCCAGGTCGTAGTCGACGCGGACGCGGTAGTGCGAGGTCGCCCGCCCTGCCACGGTCGCGTGTCCCAGGCTGGTCGTCTTGACGACACCGAGCTCGACGATCCGTGTCGACTGCGCGGTCGGCGAGCCGAGCAGCGAGGAGAAGTCGATACCCAGCTTGGCGCCTTCCTTCTGGAGGTCGATGCGCACCCACTTCTTCCCGGCCGGCAGCTGCGACTTGAGGAGCGGCGAGCGCAGGTAGAGAACGAGATCGCCCTGCTCGACGAGGACGGTGGCCTCCATGGGGTAGTGCAGGCTGCCGGACGACACGGTCATGACGACGTGCGCGGTGTTCCCCTGCGCCTCGAGCTTGCCGGCGATGGTTGTGGTTCCCACCCCGGGCACATTCGAGACCGCGCTGAGGCGGCCGACGGAGCTGTGCGCAAGGCTCGTCTTGCGCAGCGCCGCCACGACCGGGTTCGCGGCCGCAACCGCGACTGTCAGAGCCACCAACGCTGCGCCCACGGCCGCCAGGACGACCGCGAGCCTCTGCCGTGCCCGCATGGTCGGATGGTAGTCCGGCTTGCCCGTCCGGCACGCCGGACTAGTCCACGAGCTTGCGCTGCATCGCGTGGATCGCGACCCGCCACACGAGCACGCCGAACAGGACGAGCGCGCCGACCCGCCCGAGATCCCACCAGTGGAATCCGAACGCGGCATGCCGGACGAGCTCCACGCAATGGTGGAGCGGGTTGAAGTTGGCGAGAAACTGCGCCCAGCCGGGGAGGTTGCTGATCGGGAAGAACGTCCCGGCGACGAGGAAGAGCGGCGTCAGGACCGCGCTGACGACGTAGCTGAAGTTCTCGATCGACTTCGCGAAGCCCGCGATCATGATCCCGAAGCAGCCCCAGCCGAACCCCGACACCCAGGCGATCAGCGGCACGACGAGCATTCCCCATGACGGATCGAGCCCGAAGGCGATCGCGACGAGCATCGGCACGCAGCCGTAGACGCCGGCGCGCGTCGCGATCCACAGCGCCTCGGCAGTGACGAGCTCCTCGGTGTCGACCGGCGCAGCGAGGATCGCGTCGTACGTGCGCTGGAACTGGTACTTGACGAACGTCCCGAACATGGCCGGGAAGGCGCTCGAGAACAGCACGGCGGTGGCGACGGTGCCCGTCCCGACGAACTCGACGTAGGGGCGCCCGGCGACCTTGCTGACGAGCGAGCCGAAGCCGAACCCGAACGCGAGCAGGTAGATCGTCGGCTCGACGGTCGAGGAGAACGTCGACGAGCGCCAGTAGGAGGAGTAGTTGACCACCTCCCGGACGAGAACGCCGGTGAGCGCGGGACGCTCGAGCCGATGGAGACGGCGAGGCGCGGGCGTTGCCTCGGTAGCCATCAGTCGATCTCCTCGCCGGTCAGGAGCACGAAGACGTCCTCGAGATTCGCCGGCCGCCGCTCGCCCTCGACCGGTGACCCGGTGCCGTCGACGCCGAGGATCGAGATGCTCGTGCCCGTCCGTCGCGTTCTCAGCCCGGCCGCACCTGCCTCCGTTTCGACCTCGGCCAGACGCGCCGGCGGGCCGTAGACCTCGACGACCTCCTTGCCGGCATGCTCGTTGATGAGCTGCTGCGGCGGGCCGGTCGCGACGGCCTTGCCGTGCGACATGATCATCACGGTGTCGGCGAGGCGCTCCGCCTCCTCGATGTAGTGCGTCGACATGAGAATCGTCGTGCCCTCGGAGCGGAGCGCGTCGATCAGCGCCCAGAGCTCCTGGCGCACCTGCGGGTCGAGGCCGACGGTCGGTTCGTCGAGCAGCAGGAGCCGCGGACGATGCACGAGCGCTCGTGCGATCAGAAGCCGCCGCCGCATCCCGCCCGAGAGCTTGTCGACGCGCGAGTCGCGCCGGTCGACGAGCTTCGCCATCACCAGCGCGCGCTCGATCGCCTCGCGCCGCTCGCGCCGACCGACGCGATAGAGGTGCGCGAACACGAGCAGGTTCTGCGCGACCGTCAGCGTGACGTCGAGGTTGTCGAGCTGCGGCGCCACCCCGCACTCCGCGCGGGCCATCTTCGACTCGCCAGGCAGCCGGAAGCCGAGCACCTCGATCTCGCCCTCGTCGGCGATCGACTGCGCTGTCAGGAGCCGCATCGTCGTCGACTTGCCGGCGCCATTCGGCCCGAGCAGCCCGACGCATGTCCCTACCGGGACATCGAGATCGAGCCCGGCGACCGCGGTGATGGCGCCGTAGCGCTTGACCGCACCGCGGAGCCTGATGGCGAGTTCGGTGGACTGGTTCACGGGCTGGTCATCGTAAAGACCCCTCAGACACCGGAAACTCATCACGCCGTCCCATGGCTCCGTGTACCGTGCTCGCCGTGGCGACCGTGATCTCATCGACGGCGCGCGAAGAGCTCGAGCGCGGGATGACGCTGCCCGCGTCGTTCTACTCGGATCCGGCCGTCCACGAGCTCGAGCTGGACCGGATCTTCGGACGAACCTGGCAGTACGCGGGCGTGCTCGAGCAGGTGGCCGAGCCGGGCGCGTTCCTCACCTGTCGCGCGGGCAAGACGCCCGTCGCCGTCGTGCGCGGCCGCGACGAGGAGCTGCGCGCGTTCGTCAACGTCTGCCGTCATCGCGGCCACGAGGTGATGCAGGGTTGCGGGCGGCGGGAGACGCTCCAGTGCCCGTACCACGCGTGGACCTATGATCTCGACGGCTCGCTGCGAAAGGCGCCGCGATCCGAGCGCGAGCCCGGCTTCGACAACGCCGACTGGAGCCTGCGCCCGATGCTGGTCGACACCTGGGGCCCGCTCGTCTACGTCAACCCCGACCTCGACGCAGCGCCTCTCGCAGAGACGCTGGGAGACCTGCCCGCCGAGCTCCTCCGCCGCGGTCTCGACCCCTCGACGTTCGACTACAAGGGCCGTTCGCGCGAGCTGCTGATCAACGCCAACTGGAAGATCGTCGTCGAGAACTTCCTCGAGTGCTACCACTGCCCGGTCGCGCACCAGAGCTTCAGCCGGCTGCTCGACGTCGATCCCGACGCCTACCAGCTGACGGCGTCACGCTGGTCGTCCAGCCAGTACGCCCCCGTCAGGTCGAGCAGCGGGCGCGAGCTGCCCT
>Ga0066709_100003994_pt1 | contig 11581 bp, 5 predicted proteins | sample GraSoiAngelo_158_FD_79665 | JGI IMG/M metagenome (GOLD analysis project Ga0066709, IMG submission 79665) | Grasslands soil microbial communities from the Angelo Coastal Reserve, California, USA - 14_1009_16_30cm | ecosystem: Environmental > Terrestrial > Soil > Grasslands | place: USA... | reverse complement strand
CCGCGCGGAACGTGTATTCCCAGGTCATCGGCTTGCCGATGACTTGCGCGGTGTAGTGCTCCTGGAGCGCCATGAACGCCGCAAACAGCGACCATGAAGCGAACATGACAAGCCCCGGCACCCAGCGGTATTTGCGCATGGCTATGGGCCGCAGTATAGCGATACGTTTGGCGAATGGCTATGTCACCGGGGCGAAGAGGAATTTTCCTGGGGTGAAGCGGGATCTAAACCAGCACTTCTTCCGTTTCTTCACTCGCAGTGAAGTAGGCGCAGTCCGGATGGTGGAATACGAGCGCGCTAACGCTCGCCTCGGGCTCCATCATCATGCCCTCGGTGAGCTGTACGCCGATTTCGTCAGGCTGCAACAGTTTCCAGATGCCCTGCTGATCATCCAGATTGGGACATGCAGGATACCCAAAGCTGTAGCGCTTGCCGCGATAGCGCGAAGTGAAGCGCTCCTGCATGGTCATGGTGGGCGCGTCGGGGAAGCCCCAGTCCTCACGGATGCGGCGGTGCAGCCACTCGGCGCAGCCCTCGGCAGTCTCGATGGCCAGCGCTTGCAAGGCGTGCGCTTTGAAATATGACCCTGCTTGCTTCAGCTCTTCACTCTTCTCGCGAATGCCGGCGCCGCCGGTGACGACAAAGAGCGCCAGATGGTCTCGCGCGCCGTCCACCGGACCGAGAATGTAGTCGCTCAGCGACAGCCCATCGTCACGGCGCTGGCGTCCGAAGCGGAAAGTATGGATGGGAGTTCCGCCGCCGGGCGCAAATAGGTGGATGGCGTTGCCTGCGCGCTCGGCCTCGAAGAACTGCCAAACGGCTTTCACCTTCATGAACTGCGCGGCTTCGTGTTTGAGCGCCTCGAGCATGTGGTACAACTCGAGCGCCTTCTCGTTGTGCTCTGCCAGGTGCTTTTCGAAGTGGCCTTTGTAACCCAGGTGGCGCCCGTAAAGCATGTGCGGGTTAATGTAGCTCCAGATCTCGGCAAGCTGCGGCACATCGCGGACTTTGCGGTCCAGATAGGGTGCCGCCGGGATGGGCAGATCCGTGCGGACTTTGGGGCTGCGATTTTCGGTGATGGCGACCGGCGCTTCCACAGGATGTTCGAGCTCCATCGGCGGAACAACGTGTGTATGGACCCGCAACATGGAGGCGCGCTGGTTCGGATCCATCAGCTCATTCATGAGGCGCAGGCCGGTCATGGCGTCTTTGGCGTAGCACACCGCTTCGCCGTACGCCGGTGCGATTTTGCCCGTGGTGAATTTCTCTGATAGTGCCGCGCCACCCACCAGCAGCGGCACGGGAATGTCGTTCTCCTTCAGATCTCCGGCGGTAATTACCATTTGCTGGGCGCTCTTCACCAGCAGGCCGGAGAGCCCGATGGCATCCGGCGAGTGCTGGCGGTAGGCCTCGATGAGTTTCTCGGGCGGAACTTTGATCCCCAGATTGATGACGCGATAACCGTTGTTACTGAGAATGATCTCGACCAGATTCTTGCCGATATCGTGCACGTCGCCCTTCACGGTGGCCAGAATGATCTTGCCGCGCGTGGAGCTTTCGGCCTTCTCCATGAATGTTTCGAGGTAACTGACCGCGGCTTTCATGGCTTCGGCCGATTGCAGCACTTCCGCGACAATCAGCTCGTTGTTGTTGAACAAGCGGCCGACCTCGGCCATGCCCTTCATGAGCGGGCCATTGATGATGTCGAGTGGCGCGGCGCCTTCGGCGCGCTTGCGGTCCAGATCTGCGATCAAGCCCTCTTTCGTGCCTTCGACAATGTAGTTGGCCAGGCGCTCGTCGAGCGGCAAATCAGCGGCTAGGGCTTTGTCCTTCTTTACTGCGTGGCGGAAGAACTCCGTTACCGCGGCGATGTGGAACTGGTTGATGGCGCCTCTTTGTTCGGGCGACTGCTCGCGCCAGTCGCCAGGAGCGATCCGCAGGTTTTCATCAGGCGCGTCGGCGGGCGGCGTATTGAAGAGCAGGTTCTCAGCCAGACGACGCTCGTGCTCCGGAATCGATGCAAAGCGCTCCAGCTTCTCAGCGTTGACGATGGCGAGATCGAGGCCGGCCTTGGTGCAATAGTACAAGAACACCGAGTTGACCACTTCGCGTGCCGCTGGCGGAAGTCCAAAAGAAATATTCGAGATTCCGAGCACCGTCTTGACGTACGGGATCTTTTCCTTGATCAGGCGCACCGCCTCGATGGTCTCGACCGCCCCGCCGATATAGTTGGTGTCGCCGGTGGCGCAAGGGAATACCAGCGGGTCGATGATGATGTCTTCGATGGGAATTCCGTATTTTTCAGTGAGCAGCTTGACGGAACGCTCGGCCACGGCTAGTTTGCGCTCACGTGTGAACGCCTGGGCCTGCTGCTTGTCTTCATCGATACAGCCCACGATCAACGCCGCGCCATAAGCCCTCGCGATGGGACACAAGCGCTCGAATTTCTCCTCGCCATCTTCCAGATTGATGGAATTGACGAGGCTCTTGCCCTGGCAATACGTCAGCGACAGCTCGACGGCACGCGGATCAGTGGTGTCGATCATGACCGGCGCCTTTACCAGCCGGATCAGCCGCTCATAAAACAGCGGGATATCCTGCATCTCTTCGCGATCGGTGGATTGCAGGCAGACGTCGATGATGTGCGCGCCGTTTTTTACTTGCTGGCGCGCAATCTCCGCCGCCTGCTCCCACTTCTCTTCGGCGATCAGCTTCTTGAAAGCGCGCGATCCGATCACGTTGGTGCGCTCGCCCACAATCAGCGGCCGGTTGCTGTCTTCCGCCTCCACCAGCTCGATGCCCGAATAGTAAACACGATGCGCAGACGCTTTGGGCGTACGCGGCCTCTTGCCGTCCACCATCTGCGCGATCGCCTTGATGTGCTCAGCGGTGGTCCCGCAGCAGCCGCCCACCAGGTTCAACCAGCCGTGGTTAGCGAAGCGATCCAGTTGCTCAGCCAGCGATTGCGGCGTCTCCAGGTACTTGCCGTCTTCGTTGGGCAGACCCGCGTTCGGATAACAGGAGATGCGCGCCGTCACCATCTCGCTCAGCGTGCGAATGTGGTCGGTCATGAACTCGGGACCGGTCGCGCAGTTGAGGCCCACCGATAACAAGTCGACGTGCGAGATCGAGCTCCAGAAGGCATCCGCGGTCTGTCCGGCCAACATGGTTCCCATAGGCTCGATGGTCCCCGAAACCATCACCGGAATCTTGCGGCCCGATTCACGCATGAGCCGCTGGATACCGAGCAGTCCCGCCTTAACGTTGCGCGTGTCCTGGCAAGTTTCGAGCACCAGGATATCGGCGCCGCCATCGATTAACGCCTTGGCCTGCTCGTAATAGTTCTCTTCAAGCTGGCGGAAGGTGATGCCCCCGGTAACCGTGATGGCCTTGGTGGTGGGTCCCATCGAACCCAGGACCCAGCGGGGTTTCGTGGAGGTCGAAGACTCGTCGGCCGCCTTCCGCGCCAGTTTTGCGGCCGTGTAATTCAGTTCGTAGGCCTGATCCGCAAGCTGATATTCGGCCAGCACAACGCTCGTGCCGCCGAAGGAATTGGTCTCGACGATGTCGGCCCCGGCCTTGTAGTATTCGCGGTGGATGTCGAGCACCACATCCGGCCGCGTCTTGACCAGGTTCTCGTTGCATCCCTCGAGCGCCGGACCGCCGAAATCCGCGGCGGTGAGATGCCGTTGTTGCAGCATCGTGCCCATCGCCCCGTCCAGCACCAGAATACGCGTGGCGAGAGCGTCGTAGAGATGCGTCAGCCGCTGTTTGGGATCGCTCATGACGAAGCCGTCGATCCCTATATTTTAGCAGGAGTGGCAAAATCGCCCGGAATCGGGCGAATTCCTGAGGGGCCTCGATGCCGCGTCGCGGTATACCTTAGCGAACCCTGCCTGTGCTCATTTGTACCGAGCGAGCACAGGCAAGGAATGCCTGTCCAACAAATCTTAGAAGAAGAACTTCAGCGAAAACTGCATCGATCGCGGATCGGTTTGAATATTGGTGATGCGCCCGAACTGGCAGCCATCCTGGTGGACCGTGTCGGTAGCACCGTCGGCCAGAGGCGGCAGACAGAAATTTGTATCCGGGAATCCGAGATTCTGATGATTCAAAGCATTGAAGAGCTCCCACCGGAACTCGAAGTATCGCTGCTCGTTCAGGTGGAACTGCTTGGCGAGAGACGTATCGATGTTCCAGAATCCAGGAGAGCGTAGCCAGGGCAACCGCGTTCCGGCTGTTCCGAACCTCCAGGCGCGGTCGTCGTTCGGATCATAATTGGCCCAGAAGTTCTGATCGTTGCCAAAGACCGGCTCGAACGCTGCCGGGTTCGCCCACTGATTGATCTGCTGCCCGCGGGACCGGCTGCCGCTAAAATTTGGGTTGCCAATTATATTGGGCCGGCAGGTCAGCTCGTTGCAGGGTCCGCTGATCGACATCGGCAGACCGCCCTGCGCGTTGAAGTTGCTCGTCAGACGCCAGCCTCCGATCACCGCATCCACAGCCCTGTTGCTATTGCGCAGGAGCTGCCGGTTTTTTCCGAAGGGTAGTTCGTAGCTGGCCGCAATATTCAGCATGTGCGTGATGTCATCGGCCGCGATGGCGCGATCCAGGTTTTTGTTGTCGATGTCCTGGAACGCCCCGCCATAACCGTTGGTCAAGGATCCGCCGCGGCCGCCGATACCTCCGGCGCGTGTACCCCAATGAATCGGGTCGACCAGCATGGCCGCGGTCTGACCGGTCGAGGCGTTGACGATTTTCTTCGAAAAAGTGTATGCCACCACGAAATCCAGGCCTTGCGAATACCGCTTTTGAACGCGCAAGTTCATGCCGTGATAGATGCTCGTGCCTTCAAACGCCGTGTTATTCTGCAACGCCGAGATTGCGCCGTAAAACGGATAATCTTTCAGCAGGAAACTGCGCGGGAGCTCCGCGCTGCCGTACACTTCCTGGAGCTTGGCGGCGGTGGCTCCGCTGTAATATTCCGTGATCGGCACGTTGGCATCGATGGCGGTGCGGTACTTAATACGGTCCGCGGTGTGGACGAAGTTGAATTGGCGGAATGGTTCGCCGACCAGATGCGTGCCATGGTTGCCTACGTATCCGACGCTGACCAACATGTTCCCGGGCAACTCACGCTGCACTTCCAGGCTCCACGTCTGCACCATCGGGTCATGCGCTGGCGCTGTGAAAAACTGTAGCAGTCCAATGCCCAGTAGCGGGTCCCGGTTCGCGCCTGGGAATGTGCTGGGGTAAGGCGGAGTGGTCAGAGTCCTTTTATCGACGCTGGTGTCGCTCAGCGGGAAGACCACGCACTGGCCGGAGAACTTAGCGCACTGATCGGGATAAAAGCTGCCGTTCCAGTCATATTCCTGATTCCATCCTGGAGCGTTGGCGGCTGATTGGCCTGGTGAATTGATGCTCGCAAATGCGTTGCTTGAAAAGATGTTGTACCCGCCGCGGATCACCGTTTTCCGATCGTGGAACGGCGACCAGGAGAAATTCACACGCGGCTCGATGTTGTTTTTCTTTGCAGGAGCGATGTCACCCTTGGGAAAACCTGGATCTCCTTCGTACACAACCTTGCCTTTGAGTCCCGTCTCGGCATTCGGACAGCCCAGGCAAAAGTTGGAGTTGGGTCCCTGCCGTGTCCGGTACAGACCATTGATGTCGTACCTTAGTCCTAGATTCAACGTGAAGTTGCTCGTGATGCGTACATCATCCTGGATGAAAAATCCCCAGTACCGGAACCGCTCGTAGGGCTTCCACATGACTCCGGTATACGAACCGCGCCCACCGCTGGCCACGGCACCGAGCATGAACTGCGCCAGGCCGCTGCCGCCCAGGTTCGTGTTCGGATCCTGTACCAATTCACCACCGAATCCAAATCCGGTGGGGAAGCCGCTTTCATAGGCGGTGTGTTCGAGCCGATAGACGAACCCTGTTTTCAGCGTGTGTTTGCCAATAATCTTGGTCACGTTATCGAGCAGCGTGTATGCTTCGGCCGCGGTATTCATATTGACCCAGGTCGTCGGCCCGAATCTGATGTTGCCACCACCGGGAGTGCCAATGTTCCAATTCGGTACAGGGAAGAATGGATCGGACGGAATCTGGTTGGCCTGTAACTTCGCCGCCACGGCTTTCTGATCGGTGATGTTGTCAGGATAGGGAGAACTCGGATTGGTGCTCATCCACTGGCGGCTGAAACCAAGACGAAATTCATTGATGAGAGTCGGCATGATGGAATACGTGTTGCCGATGGAAATGATCTGGTTGTTGAAGTCCACGGGGTAATTCGATCCCCAGCCCACGTAATCATATGGGAAAGTCGCTCCCGTCCAGGGTACCCGGTAGTTGCGATACTTGCCTGGATTGTAAAGCCATTCGACGAAATAGCGGCTCTTCTCGCTCCACTGATGATCGAACTTCAGCGAAAAGTTAGTCGGATCCTGGCTGCTGCCGATCGCGCCCTGGAAGTTGTTGCAGATCTTGAAGCCGTCTTTACCCATGGGGCAACTGCTCAGCGGATCGTTGTAATTGGGCATGGGGAATGACTTCATGAAGTACATGGCCGTCGGATCGAGCCGGCTCTGCGGGATCTGCGTTGCGAAATTGCACGTGGGATTTCCGCTGGCTTTGCCCGCCTCGATGGCCGAGGCCTGACAGCCGTCGCTTCCAAAGGGGTTGCCGGCGACGGGTGTGCCAAAGGCTCGCCGCTCGAACAGGCCGTCTGCGTTTGGGCCCACAGTGCTGTACGGATCCCAAAGGCCATTCGAAATCACGTCGGCGTCTTCACTGAAGTCACCCTGGCGCATGCGGGCCGTGGGGACGGTGAAATTCTTGTAACCCAGCAGGTGCAGCTTAGTGAAGTCACTCGAGAAGAAGAAAAACGTCTTGTCCTTGCCGTTATACACGTGCGGAAGGACCACCGGCCCTCCAACGGTGAAACCAAAATTGTTGAAACGAAGCTGGCGGTCCTTGATCAAGTGACCCTGTTCATCAATCGACGTGAAGGGATTGCGCGCATTAGTCGCATCGTTGCGCAGGAATTCATACAGATTTCCATGCAGCTGGTTTGTGCCCGACTTCAGCACGACGTTGAAAACGCCTCCACCGGTCCGACTATACTCGGCCGCGAAAGCGTTGGTGATGGCTTGAAATTCCGCTACCGCATCGGGGCTGGGGTTGACCGCTACGTTCTCGGCAAAGCTCGACAGGTTGAGGTTGCCGTCAAGATACCACGCGTTAGCACCACCCTGGCCGCCGTTCACCGAAAGGTCCGAACCCAGTACATGCGTCGGATCGGGGAATGTTCCGTACTGGCTGTTAAAACCGAAGTTGCTGCCCGGAGGTCCACCGACGTTGTTGATTCCGGGCACGAGGAACACCAGTTGCTGCAGATCGCGCCCTTGCAGCGGGACCTCCTGGATGGTCTTGGTTTCGAGTGTCGTGCTGAAATTCGCCGCTCCCGATTCAAGCAACGGCGCTTCGGCCTTCACCTCCACAGTCTGGCGCGTGGCGTCGACGCGCATCTGTGTATCCAGGCGCGTGACTTTTCCGGCGGGCACGTCAATGTCGGTCAGATCCAGAGTCGAGAAGCCGGAAAACGAGAATCGCGCCCGATACTTGCCGGGAACCAGATCGACCACACGGTAGGAGCCGGCGTCGTTTGATGTAACACGAGAGGTGATGTTGGTGTCAACGGCGATCACTTCAATCTGGACGCCGGCCATCACCGCGCCTTGCGGGTCGGTAACCAGGCCTTCGATCACTCCACGGTTGATTTGGGCCAATAGAGCCATGGCTCCGCACAGCAGCAATGTCAATCCGGCGAGCCGTACAAGTACGCGCATTGAAACCATTTCCCCCTCCTCAATCAAAACCGATGCGAGAATGCAGTCTTCGGGGGCTTCCACAGGCTGAAGCCCGTTTCAATGTGCTGATTTTATATCAAGCGGCTGCCTTGTCAAGAGGCTCGGCGTTAATATTTTCCCGGTGGCCGCATGCTCCTCTCGCCCCGTCTTGTCGAGTCCAATCAGAGATAATGAACGTACCGGACCTGCATGTTCCGCTCGCAGCAAGTTCTTTTATTAGCCCTCATCCTGACGGCTCCGCTTGGATGGACTCAATCGCCGCCCCCGGCCGAGTCGGCAGACCATAAGGAGAGAGGCCTCACCTACGCCAATGCCGGCAACCTTGAAGCCGCGGAGAGAGAACTTCGACAGGCGGCGGAGTCGGCGCCGAACGATGCCGAAATTCTGGGAACGCTGGGCAGTATCCTGGCGATGTCGGGGAAGCTTGAGGAATCCACCGGGTGGTTGGAGAAGGCGCTGGCGCGCGATCCTGAGAACAACATCACGCGACGTAACCTGGCCACAAACCAGTGGAGGCTCGGGCGGTTGCCCGAAGCCCGGCGCAACCTGGAAAAGTTGCTCAAATCCAATCCGGGCGATCAGCAGGCCACGTTGGTTCTAGGCATGGTCGCCGAGAAGCAACACGATTACGCGCGTGCAGCCCAGCTGTTGGCGCGAGTACCTGCCCTCGTGCAGACGCAGCCTGCCGCCATCACCGCCCTAGCCGGCGCCTACTATCACACGGCGGAGAGAGAGAAAGCGCGCGCGGCCCTGGAGCCGATCATTGCGCACCCGATCAACGCACAGGTCACCTATGTGGCCGGACGCGTTGCGCTGGACGGGAAGGATTACGAACTGGCCGAGCGCCTCCTTTTGTCAGTTCGCTCATCCTATCCCGATGCTCCGGCGCTTGCATATCACATCGCCGTGGCGCAATACCATCAGGATCATTTTGCGGACAGCGAGAGAACGCTCGCGGAACTGATGGCAGCGGGACGAGCCACTGGCGACACCTACAATCTGCTGGGCTGGTCCCTGGAAAAACAAGGCAAGCGCGGTGAGGCGATCGATGCGCTGAGCAAGGCTATCAACCAAGAACCCTCCAACGAGGTCTACTACCTGGATCTGGCCGGCATCCTGGCTACCAGCACGCGGCGGCTTGTGGCGGCGCTGGCGATAGCGGGGCGTGCCACGGAGCGTTTGCCGGCGTCTTACAATGCGTGGGCGCTTAAGGGGTCTATTGAGACTAAGCTGCAGCAGTACAGCGACGCGGTCCAATCCTACACCGTGGCGGCGAGGCTTAAGCCGGACTCGCCCGGGCCGCTGCGTGCCCTCGCACTTGCCCGATGGTCCAACGGGGAGGACGGGGAAGCGATACGAAGTTTCGAGCAATTGATCAAGCGCTTTCCCCAAAATGCAGCGAGCTATGAAGCTTACGGTACGGCACTTTTCAATGCCGCTTCCAACGAAGAGCTGACAGCGCGCGCCACCCGTCTGCTCCAGAAGGCCATTGCTCTCGATCCTTCGCTCGCAGAACCACACTTCTACCTTGGGACTCTTGCACTCGATCGAGGGGACGTGCAGGAAGCTCTGCGTCAGCTGGAGACGGGAGTGAAACTTGATCCGCGAAGCAGCAGGATGCACTTCGCCCTCTCACGAGCGCTGAGACGCACGGGGCGGCTTGCCGATAGCGAGCGCGCGTATGCAACCTACACCAAACTGAAATCCGACGCAGAGCAAGCCGAGTCCCGCTGATTTGGGTTGAGCTGACCGGTTTGATCTGATCAAGTTCGATGCGTTATGCGTGGGCTGAATCAGGACTCCCACCAAGCCGCGCGGACATCAAGTGCGCATACTTCTTGACTAGCGCGCCAGTGGTGGCTACGCGGTTTTTCGGGATCTGCTGGATGGTACCGGTGGCACTGACGGCCGCCACCACCTCGCCCTGCTGCCCGTACAGGGGCGCGGCCACACACGCCACGCCCATCTCGCCTTCTTCCATTTCCCAGGTGTAGCCCAGGCGGCGGAACGACGCCAGCTGGGTCTCGAGCGCCCGCCGGGAAGTGATGGTCCGCGGCGTGACCTTGGGGAGTGTCATGTGCTTCAGCGCGCGGTGCAGCTCCCCGTCTGGCAGGAAAGCCAGCAAGGCTTTTCCCACGGCCGAGCTGTGCGCCAGCCACCGCATACCTACATAGGACGAGAACTGCACGAAACCGTCGTTGGCCACGCGGTCGATGTAAATGGATTCGCCCTCGCGCATCACCGCCAGATGCACCGTAAGGCCCGATTCGTGGCTGAGCTCCTCCAGCAGCCCGTGGCAGCGGCCCAGAAAATCCATCCGGTCCAGCACGCGGCGAGAGATGCCCAGCATTTTCAAGCTCAGGCGGTAGCGTGAGCCTTCCTCGCTGCGCTCCAGGTACCCGAGAGACTTGAGTGTATAGACGATGTTGGCGGCCGAGCTGAGCGGTAGCCGCAGCGCCCGGTGAATTTCCGAAATGCTCATGCCGGCATCCTGCTTGGAGAGCAATTCGATCACCTCCAACGCCCGTGTCACGGCGGGGACCAGATACTGCCGAACCATGGTCCTTATGTTGACACATTCAGGGTGGCCCGAATATCATCTGAAAGCGGTTTCAATACGTGAGAGACGGCGGCCGGTTTGAAAATGGCGATTGCGACGCCCGGAAGAAGCCGTTCATAAGGAGGGTAGTTCACTGAAAATCAGCGGATCGCTGCCGGTGATTCCCACACCGTTTCGCGACAATCGCATCGACTTCGACAGCCTGCTCAGGCTTTTCGATCACCTCTTTCCGGAACTGGAAGGTTACACACTTTGTGGCAGCACTGGCGAAGCACCATCGCTCACCATGGACGAGCGTATGGAGCTCATGAAGTTCGCCGCCCGCAACACGCCGTCATCCAAAACCATCGTGGTGGGGCTTACGCATACCAGCCTTGAAGACATGACCCGGCTCGCGCGTACCGCCCAGGAACTGGGCATCCACGCCGGCCTAGTTCCCTGCCCTTACTACTTTCCTAATTCGTTTCCCATGGTCCTGGAGTTTTTCCGCGGGCTCGACCGTGCATCCGGATTGGAGCTGGTGCTCTACGACAATCCGGTCTACACCAAGACATGGCTCAGCGCCGACGAGTTGCTTGTCATGCTGGACGCGTGCCAGCATTTAAAGTCGGTGAAGTTGACCGACCACGCGCTCGACAAGATTCCGGTTTTAAAGCAGCACGGCGTGACGGTGTTTTCGGGGGACGACGTGGTGGCGTTCCGCAGCCTGATGTTGGGCGTTGACGGCAGCATGATCATCGCGCCGGCTGTCTTTCCGGCGGCATATCAGGAAACAGTGCGTCTGCTCCGCGAGGGAAAAACCACGGAATCACTGCGCGTCTTCTCGGAGCGCGTTCTGCCCTTCATTCACCTGTTCGGCCTCGGAGACGAAGTGCAAAATACCAAGGCGCTGTACAAGCACTTGGGTATTTTCCGCTCGGACGAAGTGCGCCTTCCGCTCATTCCATGCAGCCGCGAGCGTCTGCGCGAAGTGGTTATGGCCTACGATCTCTGCCAGTCCGCGGCCGTCCAGCAGCATGCCTAGCCTCTCCGTCGAGCGCCTGCGCGACTGGGGACTGCTGCTGGCGTGCAATCTCATTTGGTCCAGCCAGTTCGTGCTCGTCAAAATTGTCCAGGAACAGATGGGCCCGGTCGCGGCGACGTTTTT
>Ga0066709_100003993_pt1 | contig 11581 bp, 10 predicted proteins | sample GraSoiAngelo_158_FD_79665 | JGI IMG/M metagenome (GOLD analysis project Ga0066709, IMG submission 79665) | Grasslands soil microbial communities from the Angelo Coastal Reserve, California, USA - 14_1009_16_30cm | ecosystem: Environmental > Terrestrial > Soil > Grasslands | place: USA... | reverse complement strand
GATCGCGCTGATGCGCCTCAACTACGACCGCATCGTCGCCCGTCACGGCGTGCCGGCGAACGCATAGACCCCGACGCCGAGCCGGGGCGGGTTCCCGCGGGCGTCGGCAGCTTGGTCCGTCCTGGGCTCCGACTAGCCTGGGGAGGTGAACGTGTGTTCCGGTGGACTCGACCAGAAAGCCTCGAGTCTGATCGGATTCGCCGGGGTCATTCTCGGCCTCTTGTTCACCTCGAGCTTCGCCTCTCAACATTGGTCGCTCGGTCTCTCGATCGGCGCCGGGCTCCTTACCGCGGCCGTCCTGCCCCGCGGCTACGCGCTCCTTCCACGCGATTACAAGTTCAACCCCAACCCGGCTGCGCTCGACGAGCGTCCGTCGCGAGATCGAGTTCAACGCGACGCGAGTCAAGCTCAAGTCGCGGGCGATCCTGACGGGCACAGGGATGATCGTGGGCGCCGTGTCCTAACGACGACTCATCGACGCTGGAGGAGCCGACGACCCAGCAGCTCGAGCAGTTAGACGGCTGGATGCAGAAGGGCACCGACAGCGACAAGGTCGAATACCGCTAGGCGGTTGGCGCCCATCGCCCGGCGCAGCGCCAACACGGTCGACGCGGGGATCGCGCCGGCCGCGTCCTAGACGCTTCGCGCGGGGTCGAACGGCGCGAGCTCCGGCGCGGCGCGGCCTTCGAGCACGAGCGGGGCGAGGAGGGCGGCGGTCGCGGGCGCAAGCGTCACGCCCAGCATCCCGTGTCCTGTCGCGAGGTACACGCCGTCCAGGCCCGGGAGCGCTCCGATCAGCGGCAGGCCGTCCGGCGTCGCCGGCCGGAGTCCCGCCCACGCCTCCGCGGGAGCGTCGGCGTCCGGCCGCCAGCCGCCGAGGTAGGGACGTGCCGCAGCGATCAGCCGCTCGCCGGCCCCCGGCGGCGCCTCCGCCTTCCGGGCGCCGAGCTCGAACACGCCCGCGATCCGGACGCCACCGGCGAACGGGCTCAGGCCGAGCTTCGCCTCCGCGAGGTAGAGCGCGTGCCGGGGCGGATCGCCGCGGCCCGCGACCGTGACGCTGTAGCCGCGCGCGCCGACGAGCGGCACGCGCATGCCGAGCCGCCGCAACAACGGCGCCGTGGGAAGGCCGGCCGCGACGACGACCCGGTCGGCGACCTCCTGCCCAGCGGTGGTCTCGAGCGCGAGGCCGCCGTTCCGGCGGGCGAGCCCGCTCAGCTCGCAGCGCTCCCGGACCTCGACCCCGTCCCTGCGGAGGCTCTCCGCGAGTCCCGCCGTCAGCTGTTCCGGGCGGACGAACCGGTCGACGGTCGCGTGCAGGCCGGCGACGACGTGAGCCGCGTCCAGCGCGGGCTCGAGCGAGACGAGTGCCGCCGCGTCGAGCTCGTCGATCGCTCCTCCTCGATAACCGAGGTCCCGCAGCCGGCGGAAGATCGCCCGGTAGAGATCGAGCCCTTCGCGTGTGCGCGCCGCGACGACGAGTCCGGCGGTGTGCATCTCGAACGAGACGCCCGCGTCGCGGTAGGCGTCGAACAGCTCGAGCGTGCGCTCATTGAGCGCAAGCAGCGCGCGCACGCCGGCGTCGAAGCGCGGCTGGCTGCAGCTGCGCCGGAACTCCCAGAGCCAGCGGACGAACGCCGGATCGAGACGGGGCCGAAGCACGAACGCCTCCCCGCCGGTGACGAGCTGCCGTAGTCCCTCACGCACCATTCCCGGGGCGGGCAGCGGGTACGTCAGGCTGGGACAGACCCAGCCGGTGTTGCCGCGCGACGCACCGTCGCCGATCGCGCCGCGTTCGATGACGAGGACGTCGGCTCCGGCCCGGCGCAGCTCCCAGGCGCAGGCGAGTCCGACGACGCCCGCGCCGACGACGGCGACCCGCGGCGTCGTCAGTCCTTCCAGCTGGGGTACTTCTTCTCGCTCTCCTCGATGTTGCCGCCGAGGATCGGGTGCAGCGCCAGGTCGGGCGAGTACCGGCTCGCCGGCACGGTGCGGCCGAGCCTCTCCGCCATCGCACGAACGTGGTGCGGAGCCCCGCCGCAGCACACGCCGATATAGCCGACACCGGCGTCCCGTGCCGCGGCGGCGAAGTCGGCCAGCTCGAAGCGCGTATGGACGAACGGATCGAGTGCGATGGGGAACGCCCGGCCGCCGCCGTCGTCGCGCAGCGTCTGGAAGGTCGGCTGATCGTGCGTCGTCCGGTACGGCACCGGCTGGGCCGCCACATGGCAGGCGACGGCGGCCCGGATCTTCTCGATCAGCGGCAGCATCGTTGCCGGCCCGCGCGAGCAGTTGAGCCCGACGACGTCCGCGCCGGCGGCCTCGAGCCGCTTGCATGCTTCGTCGAACTCGTAGCCGTCGATCGTCCGCGCCTCCGTCGAGGCGAAGGTGACGATGGTCGGGAGGCCGAGCTTCCGCGTGACCTCGACGCCGATCAGCGCCTCGCCGACGTAGTCCTGCGTCTCGGAGATGATGAAGTCGGCGCCTTCCTGCACCGCCCACTCGACCTGCTCCCGGTACATCTCGCGGACGATCTCGCCGGAGCTCTGGGGCGCTTCGGGATCGTACGCCCACGTGTTGCAGATGTTGCCGGCGACGAGCGCGTCGCCCTCGGCCGCCACCTCCCTCGCGAGGCGGAGCGCCTGCCGGTTGAGCGGCTCGAGGTCCTGCTCCCGTCCGATCATCCGCAGCTTCTCGCGGTGGCCGTAGTACGTGAAGGCGACCATGACCTCGGCGCCGGCGCGCAGGAACTCGCGGTGCAGCTCGCGCACTGCATCGGGAAAGTCGAGCACGACCTCGGGAACGTACGGCCCGCTCTTCAGGTAGCCGCGGCGCTCGAGCTCGAAGAGGTATCCCTCCGCGCCGAGGACGACGTCCTGCTCGAGGCGCTCTCGTAGCCCGTTCACGCCGGGATCGTACTGTCGCCGAGCACTCTGCCGGTGTCCGCGTCGAAGAAATGGAGGTGCGTGTTGTCGATGGCGAGCTCGACCTCCTCGCCAACGTCCACGTTGCGGCGACCGTCGACGGACGCGCAGAAGCGGGCGCGCTGGTCGTCGGCGAGCAGCGTGCCCTCGTCGTCCGAGCCGGCCTCGGCCGCGGCGCGTGTGGCGTCGGTGACGACACGCGGCGCGTCGAGCAGGAAGAGCAGGTTCGAGACGCCGCCGAGCTCCTCGACCACGTCGGCGCGGACGGTGATCCGCGGCAGCTCCGGCGAGGCCTCCCGCGAGTGCCGGAGGTCGGTCGGGCGAATGCCGAGGATCGCCTCGCGCGTCTCGCCCGCGAGCGGGCTGTCGTCCGGGAGCGGCAGGCTGAATCCGGCGAACGTTACGCGGTCGCGCTCGACCGCGGCATCGACGAGGTTCATCGACGGCGAGCCCATGAACGCCGCAACGAACAGGTTCGCCGGGTGGTGGAAGAGATTCTGCGGCGTGTCGCACTGCTGGAGTACACCGTCGCGCAGCACCGCGACGCGCTGGCCGAGAGTCATCGCCTCGACCTGGTCGTGCGTGACGTAGACGGTCGTCACGCCGAGCCGGTCGTGCAGCCGCGCGAGCTCCCCGCGCATCGTCACGCGGAGCTTCGCGTCGAGGTTCGAGAGGGGTTCGTCCATGAGGAACGCCTTCGGCTCGCGCACCATGGCGCGCCCCATTGCGACGCGCTGACGCTGGCCCCCCGAGAGCGCCGCCGGCTTGCGGGCCATCAGCGTGTCGAGGCCGAGGATCCTCGCCACGTCGGTCACGCGCCGCTCGCGCTCGTTCTTGCGCACGCGCCGGAGCTTCAGGCCGAAGCCGAGGTTGTCTTCGACGGTCATCTGCGGATACAGCGCGTAGTTCTGGAACACCATCGCGATGTCCCTGGCGCGGGGCTGCACCGACGTCACGTCCTCGTCGCCGATGAAGATCCTGCCCTCGGTGACGTGCTCGAGGCCCGCGATCATCCGGAGCAACGTCGATTTCCCGCACCCGGACGGGCCGACGAGCACCATGAACTCGCCGTCGGGGATCTCGAGGCTGACGGCCTCAACCGCCGTCACGCCGTTCGGATAGACCTTCGTTGCCCCGTCGAGGCGGATCCCGCCCATCTGCGCCGCGAGTCTATGCCGAGGCGAAGAGCTCGGTGCCGGGGAAGGTCTCGTGCAGACGGTCCTCGTCCGGCCCGATGCCGGCCGCGTCGAAGGCCATGAGCAGCGGGCCGGCGGCCGGCTCGAAGCGCGTCTCGGCCGGAACGCCCTCCGGAATGCGCGACGCGATCTCCGCGCGGAGCAGGCCGGCGCCCTCGCTGCGCAGGACGCCGCCGAGCAGGACGAGCGGATAGGGGCGGCCGGCCAGCCCGACGATCCGCGCGGCGGCGACGCCGGTCTCGCCGAGCTGCCGTCCCTGGTCGACGACGATCTCGCGCGCGATCGCGTCCCCGTGCGCCGCCTCGCGGACGACGGCCGGCGCGAAGAGCGAGGCCTCGAAGCGGTGGCGGCCCTTGCGGCGCGTGAAGGAGTGGAGGATCTCCTCCACCGATGCGGCTCCGAAGACGTCGAGCGCCGCGGCCGCCAGCGCCGTCGCGGGCCCGGTGCCGAGCTCGGCGCGGTAAACGGCCTCGAGCGCCGCCCTGCCCATCGCGAAGCCGCCTGTGTGCGGCCCCCACCAGCTCGAATGCCAGGAGCGCCCGTCCGGCGAGCGTGCGCCCACGCAGCCGCCGGTGCCGCACACCACCGCGAGCCCGACGCCGTCCTTCGCCCCCGCACGGAGCGCGCCGAGCGCGTCGTTCACGACCTCGAGCTGCGGGACGTGCGGCAGGCGTCGGGAGAGCTCGCAGCGGAGCAGGTCGTAGTCCTCGGGCCAGTCCGCGCCCGCGAGGCTGAAACCCGCCGCTTCGACGTCGTCCGTCGACGCGCCCGCGGAAGCGAGGGCGCTCGCGACTGCGAGGTCGATCTCGGCGAGCGCGGTCTCCGGCTCGTCGACGGCGTAGATGTCGGAGCAGCCCGCGCGTCCAGCTCCGACGATCGTTCCGTCCCGCTGGGCGACGAGCGCGATGCACTTCGTGTTCCCGCCGTCGACGCCGAGCAAGAGGTCGGGCACTTACGCCGCGAGCAGCCGTTCGGGCAGGTACGCGCGATGCGCCTCGGCCAATGCGGCGTAGACGCGTTCCGCGAGATCGACGTTCAGCACGAGCGGGTTCGCGTAGAGGGCGCGGACGGCGTCTTCGCGGCTTCCGCTCCACGCCGCCTCCGCCGCGAGCGCCTGATACTCGCCGAGCATCTCGACGAGCCCGCGGACGTGCCGCGGCAGCGGCGCCGCGACCGGCAGCACTTCGATCCCGTCGCGGTTGCAGCGGCCCTCGAGCTCCACGACGAGATCGTCCGGAAAGCCGGGCAGGGCGCCGCCGCGGTTGGGCATGTTGACCGGATGGACCTCGTCCTTGTCGTTGAAGATCGCGTCCATCACGTCGATTGCGAGCTCGAGCTCGTGGATGCCGCCGCGCGAGAGCGCCGGGTCGAGCTGCGGGTCGTCGAGCTGCGCCTGCTCCTCGTAGTGCCGCCAGTAGCCGGGCGCCCAGCTCAGGATGTCCTCGGCGCGCGTCGTCTTCTTCGCGCGCAGCTCGGCGAGGATCTCGTCGCGGAAGTAGTAGTACATGAAGTAGTCGGCGGGGATTGAGCCCATGCGGACGGCGAGCTGGAGCTGGCGGCGTTGTTGCGGTTCGAGCGACGGATCGTCGCTGCGGCGCTCCCACGCCTCCTCGAAGAGCGGCAGCGGATCCGCGCCGCCGTAGCTGTGCTCGACGCTCCAGCAGCCGTGGTTGAGGCCGACCATCGTCGCCTGCAAGCGGTCGGGGTCGAGGCCCGCGCTCTCGGCGATCTCGTGCGTGAAGTAGATCGGCCCCTCGCAGAGCGAGACGATCTTGAGCGGCGAGTGGTGGGTGACCGCCTCGGCGACGATGTTGACCGGGTTCGTGTAGTTGAAGATCCAGGCGTCCGGGCAGACGCGCTCCATCTCCGCACAGACGTCCTTGAGCACGTGGATCGCGCGCAGCGCCATGAAGAACCCGCCCGCGCCCTGCGTCTCCTGTCCGATCGTGCCGTGCTCGAGCGGGATGCGCTCGTCGTGCACACGTGCGGCGAAGCCGCCGGGACGGAACGAGGACAGCACCGCGTCGCACCCGTCGAGCGCGGCGACGCGGTCGGTCGTCGCGGTGACGGCGATGTCGAGGCCGCGCGCCTTCGCCATCTTCTCTGCGAGCGTGCGGATCAGCTCGAGCCGGTCGGGGTCGAGGTCCACGAGCACGACCTCGGATCCGTCGAAGTCGGCGCCGTGGTGCATGAAGGACGCCATCGTCCCGGCCGCCCTGGTCGAGCCGCCGCCGAGATAGACGAGCTTTATCCGTGCCACGAGTTACTCCTTGATCGCTCCGGCCAGCATCCCTCGCACAAAATGCCGCTGCAGGAAGAGATACACCACGAGGATCGGGGCCGCGACGAGAACGGCCGCAGCCGCGACCTTCGTCGGGTCGCCCGCGCGGACGGCGCCGGCGAAGAAGCTCAGCCCGAGCGGCGCCGTCTGGTGCGACTGGCTCCCCGAGACGAGCACGAGGGCGAGCAGGAACTCGTTCCACGTGTACGTGAAGACGAGCACCGACATCGTCAGCACCGCCGGGCGCGCCTGCGGGAGGAGCACCCGCCAGAGCACGCCGAAGCTCGTCGCGCCGTCGATGCGCGCCGCCTCGATCAGCGAGCGAGGCGTCGAGCGGAAGAAGGCGCGCATCCAGAACGTGCCGAAGGCGACCGACTGCCCGATCTGCGGGAGGATCAGCGCCCAGTACGTGTTGAGCAGATGCAGGTGGATGAGCGGCACGTCCTGGAAGTCGTAGTAGAGCGGGATCACCGTCGCCTCGTACGGGAAGATGATCCCGAGCAGGATGATCGGGAACACGATCCGGTCGCCGAGGAAGCGCATCGTCCCGAACGCGTAGCCGGTGCCGATCGAGAGCACCGCCGAGACGACCGTCACCGTCGCGGCGACGATGAAGCTCGAGAGGAAGCCCGTCCCGAACCGTCCCTCCGTCCACGCGGCCTTGAAGCTCGAGAGGTCGAGATGCGTCGGGAACGCGAAGCCGGTCACGAGATCCGTCTTCTTGTGCAGCGCGAGGAAGAGGATCGACAGAATGGGATAGATCGCGAGCAGCGAGAAGAGCGTCAGCACGCCGTAGCTGCCGAGCCGTTCGAGGCGGCCGGCGGTCACGCTCGCTCACTCCGGTCGCCGACGCGCAGTACGATCGCGGCGAGCACGAAGATCGTCACCGCGAGGATTGTCGCGACGGCCGCCGCGTAGCCGACCTTGTTGTACAGAAACGCGTTCTGGTACATGTACATCGAGGGAACCAGCGTCGTTCCCCCCGGGCCGCCGGCCGCAGTGTTGTAGACGATGTCGAAGCTGCGGAGCGCGTTGATCGTCGTCAGCACGAGCGCCACGAGCACCTCGCCGCGCAGGCCGGGCAGCGTCACGGCGAGGAACTCGCGCACCGCTCCGGCGCCGTCCACGCGCGCCGCGTCGTAGAGCGTCGACGGGATCTTCTGCACGCCCGAGACGAACAGCACCATGCAGAGGCCGTAGGTGACCCAGGTGCCGATCGTCCCGATCGCGGGCAGCGCCCAGCTGAAGTCTCCGAGCCACGGGCGCGCGAGCGAGCCGAGCCCGACCTCGCGCAGCGCCCAGTTCAGCGGCCCGTTGTCGTCGTAGATCCACGTCCATGCCTGCGCGATCACGACCCCCGCGATCAGCTGCGGCAGGAAGAGCGCCGTGCGGAAGAAGCGGAACCCGCGCACCGGGTGTCGTGTGAGCGCCGCGGTGAGCAGGAGGCCCAGGATCACCGGGATCACCGCGTAGAACGCGATCAGGACCGCGGAGTGCACGAACGACGAGCGCAGCGCGCTGTCGACGAACGCTGAGCTGTAGTTCGAGAGCCCGACGTACGTTTTGGCGGTGAGCCCGTCCCAGGAGAAGAGCGAGTAGTAGACCGTGTGGACGAGTGGGGCGAGCGTGAAGAGCACGTAGAACGCGAGGCCCGGCAGCACGTAGAGCCAGCCGATGTTGCGCGGATCGCCCGGCGCCGGCTCGTCGCGGCGCCTGGGACGGAGCCGGCGCAGGAGACCTGCGCCGGCGCTCTGTCGCTCCGCCACTACCTCAGCGGAGGGTCTTGTCGAACTTGTCCCAGTCGGTCTGGACGGCCTTGGCCATTCCGGCGGCGGAGGTCCGTCCCGCGAGCAGCTGCTGATACTGGTTCTGCAGCGTCGTGTACATCGAGGGCGACGCCCAGTCGGTGTAGAGCAGGAGCCCGTTGTCGTCGGCGACGGTCTTGAAGGCCTTGTAGACGGCCGTCAGGTACGGATTGTTCGCCGGCGCCTTCGCGCTGCCGTCCGCCGGCAGCTGCTGCTGCCCGAACATGAGCTTCTTGGCCTGGGTCGAGGTGATCACGTAGTTCAGCCACTCGGCGCCGAGGTCGGCGTACTTCGTCTTCGACGAGATGTGCCAGGGCCCGGAGAGGCCGCCGATCGACGACCAGACGCCCCTGGGCCCGGGCGGGGACGCCATGGCGCCGACGTCCTTGCCGAGCCCGGTCTTGATGATCGTCGAGTCCCAGTCGCCGCCGATCCAGAAGACGCCCTTGCCCTTGGCGAAGAGGCCGGCGGAGACGTCGTAGCCCACGGCGTTGTAGTCGGAGTTGAAGTAGCCGGACTTTGCCCACGACTGGAGCTTCGCGAGCGCCTTGATCGTGCCCGGCGTGTCGTAGCGCGAGCCGGGGACGTGGTAGATCCAGTTGCGGACGCTCGCCGGCTTCTCGTAGGCGCCCCAGATTCCGCCGAAGAGGTGGATGAAGCCGTAACCCTCCTTGTTGCCCTCCTCGATCACGGGCTGGCTCTTTGGAAGCTTGGCCCGAAGCTGCCCGAGCAGCTTGTCGAACCCCGCGAACGTCGTCGGCATCGTGTCCGGATCGAAACCGAGCGAGCGCAGCTTCGCCTTGTTGTAGAAGACGACGACGTTCTGGCCCGTCTGGGCGAGGCCCCAGATCGGCCCCTTGCCGAACGACTTGCCGTCGGGCGTCCACCGGAACATCCCCCAGGTGGACTGCGAATAGAGACGATCCCAGTGGTACTTCTTGATGTACTTGTCGAGCGGCAGGATCAGCTTCGCCTTCACGAGCTGCGCGTCCGTCTGGTAGCCCTGGTTGCCCTCGGTCACGTCGGGCCCGCTGCCCGACGCGAGCGCCCGCGGAACCGTTCCGACGAGGCTGTTGAAGTCCTTGAAGACGAGGTTGATCTTCACGCCCGGATGCGACTGCTCGAACTGCTTGCTCAGTTGCTTCAGCACCGGCTCGAGACCCGGGTCCTGGTTGTCGTAGGACCACATCGTCAACGTGGTCGTGGCGGTCTTCGCGCCGTAGGACGTGGCCACGCCGACTCCCGCAGTGAGCACGCCGAGCGCGACCGCCAGCCCGACTGCCAAGCGCCTCTTCAAGTTGCCCTCCCTCCGTTGCTGTCGCCGCCGGCGACACCGATACGAGACTATAGAGCGGTGAGGGCCGCGTTTTGAACCGCGCGGGAGGCGCTGCGCGGGCGGTCGGGATCGACGTCGGCGGCACGAAGATCGCCGCAGGCCTCGTCGACTGCGAGAGCGGTCGCATCCTCGCGCGAGAGGAGCTTCCGACCAGGCCCGACCGGGGCGGCGAGGCCGTGCTCGCCGACTGCGCCGCGCTTGCGGCTTCCCTCGGGGAGGGCCGCGTGCCGGTCGGGGTCGGCCTGTGCGAGGTGGTCGATCTCGACGGCCGGCCGGCGAGCGCGGACACGATCGACTGGCGCGGCTTCGACGTCGCGGGCGCCTTCGCCGCGCCGCGGGTCGTGCTCGAGTCGGACGTGCGGGCGGCGGCTCGGGCCGAGGCGCGGTTCGGCGCCGGCGCCGATCGCTCGCCGTTCCTCCACGTTGTGGTGGGCACGGGAGCGAGCGCCTGCCTCGTCGTGGACGGCGAGCCGTACAGCGGGGCGCGCGGCCGCGCGATCGTGCTCGGCGCGCCGCCGGTCGAGGAGGTCGCGAGCGGCCGGGCGCTGACGCGCCGTGCCGGCGTCGAGCGGGCCGAGGAAGTGCTGGCCGATCCTGCCCGGACGCGGCTCGTGGACGAGGCGGCCGCGGCGCTCGGACAGGTGCTCGCGGTGCTCGCGAACGCGCTCGACCCTGAGCTGCTCGTGCTCGGCGGCGGCCTCGGCAACGAGCCGTCTTTCCGCGAGCGCGTCGCCACCGTGATCCATTCCGGGATCGCCTATCCGTCGACGCCTCCGCTCGAGATCGTCGGCTCACGGCTCGGGACGGACGGCGGTGTCGTGGGCGCCGCGCTGGCCGCCCGATAGTGTCCGCTCCAATGCGGCGCGAGACCGGCCTCTGGCAGGACGTGTCCGAGCTACCGGACGCGCTCGCCGCAACGCTCGACGCCCGCGACGGCGTGGCCGAGGTCGCGGCGCTGCTCGGCGGCGCCGGGCGCATCGTCGCGACCGGGAACGGCGCCGCGTACTACGTCGCGGTCGCGCTCTGGCTCGCCTCGCTCGAAGGACCCGCGGGCCCGGAGGTCGTAGCAGCCCCCAGCGGCCTCGTGGCGCGCGGCGCCTTTCGCTGGCGGCCCGGGGACGCGCTGCTGGCGATCTCTTCGTCGGGGGAGTTTCGCGATCTCGTCGAAGCGATCGACGATCAGCCCGCGTACGCGGCGATCACGGCGACCCCCGACTCGACGCTCGGCAGCCGGGCCGCGGCGCGGGCGCTCGTCACCGTCCTGAACCAGCGCGCGGTGACGCACACGCAGGCGTTCTGCGGCGCCGTCGCCACTGCACTCGCGGTGTGGGCCGAGGTCACGGACGACGCAGGCCTGCGCGACGCGCTCTCCCGTGCTCCGCACCAGACCGGTGCGGCCATCGACGCCGCGCCCGGCTGGGCGGACGGCGCGGACGGTCTCGACGCGCCGCTCGCGGTCGCGTTCGGCAGCGGTCCCGCCTGGGCGGCGGCGCTCGAAGCGGCGCTCCTGCTGAAGGAGGTCGCCGGCGTCCCGGCCGAGGGCGTCGAGACGCGCGAGGGCGCAACCTCCGCGATGATGGCGCTCCGGCCCGGCCACCTCGTGCTCAGCCTGCCGACGGGCGACGACCCGCTCGTCGACGAGGCGGAGGACGCGTGCCGGGCACGCGGTGCGACTGTCCTGCGCGCGCCCGCCGTCGAAGGCGCGGACCGCCGGCTCGCCACGATCACGACTCTTCCCGCGGCGGTCGCTCTCAGCGCGCGCATCGGCGTCGAGCGCGGGCTCGACGTCGACCGGCCCGCCTGGCTCGACGACTACTACCGCGTCGCGCGCGCATGAGTCGCTCGCCTTCGACTCGCTCCCGTGGGGGGAACCGTGTTTTCCCCCCCCCCCCCCCTCTTCCCTGGTACGGCGGGGGAACCCCCCGCTCCCCCCCCCCCCCCCCCCCCCCCCCTCGGCCCACAAGGGTTTACCGCTGTGCCCCGGCCCTTTCCTCCCCGGCCGCGGGGGCGCCCTCCCTCGGCCGCGCCCGGGGGGGTTC
>Ga0066709_100003991_pt1 | contig 11581 bp, 7 predicted proteins | sample GraSoiAngelo_158_FD_79665 | JGI IMG/M metagenome (GOLD analysis project Ga0066709, IMG submission 79665) | Grasslands soil microbial communities from the Angelo Coastal Reserve, California, USA - 14_1009_16_30cm | ecosystem: Environmental > Terrestrial > Soil > Grasslands | place: USA... | reverse complement strand
ATCCTTTCCCTTAGCGTGGGACAGGCCGTGTGTCCGGAAGATGGCACAGACGCCGAGAAGCTTTTGGCGGAAGCCGACCGGCGCATGTATCTGGAAAAACAGAAGCAGCTCTCCTACAAGGACCGCCGGCTGCACCCGCGATTGAAGTGCCGCGTGACGATCGAACTGCAGGCAGCCGAAGCACAGGACACTCCGGTCTACGGCAGCTTGACCGACATCAGCATGGGCGGCTGCTACGTGGAGACCAGCGCGATTCTTTCTCCTGGTACCAGGCTCAAGCTCGGCTTCTCCATGGACGATGGCAGCCTCTCCGCCGAGGGCGTGGTGGCAAGAATCGATCCTGGAACCGGCATGGCCGTTCAGTTCCAGGAAATGAATCGCGAAGCACGGGCCCAGATGCTCAAGATTTTGGAATTTGTGCAGAAGACGACGGCGTACTACAACAACCGCTACTTCGAAAATCTGCTCAAGCGCTGACTCAAGGCTTGCAGAGAAACTGCCGTCTCAGGCTGTGGATGCTGCGCAGTGCTCACGATCCAGCAGATGCGGCATTTGCCAGCCGGTTCAACTCCGCCAGCAAATCCGGGTAGTCATTCTCTCCATCATGGCCGGTGCTCTCGATCTCGCCCAGCATCGGGCGAACTGCGGCAGCCATTGGCGCTACTCTGCGGCGGATGTCGCCCGTCAGCGAAAATTGCCCATCCCGGAGCCGGGCCCGAAGACATTCTCCCGCGTGCGCCACCCTTTCGATATGTGGGAACCCGAGAAAACCCGAGGTCCCCTTGATGGTATGAATCGACCGCACCATGATCGCCAGCGATTCGTTGGCCGAATGCTCCCACGCCAGCCGCACCAGTTCCCGGTCCAACTGGTCCAGGTTTTCCCGGCTTTCGGTAAGAAATTCCTTAACGATCTCGTCCATGCCGCTCAGGCTCGGTTTCTTCGCTTCACCCACAGCGACGTCCGCGTTGAGGTGGCGATACTCTCACTGATGCTGATCGTCAGATGGCGTCGAAAACTTGAGCGGGCTGCGGCCTCACATAAGGGAGGGGCAAGAACGGTTGCAACATTGCCTCTGAGGCGGGGGAGCCTTCTTCCGGTCTTGAAGCGCGTGCTATGGCCCCTTAAACTGGAGGTATGCACGTCCACGTTCATCGCGAGGGCGGCCCCACCCGGGTGCTGAAGGTCTCGCTGGCGGTAACGCTCGCCTATATCGTTCTGCTGGTCGTGGCCGGCATCCGCGCTCATTCGCTGGCGCTGCTGTCCGAAGCTGGACACAATCTCTCCGACTTCCTGGCGCTCCTGCTTTCGCTGGTCGCTGTATATTTCCAATCGCGCCCAGCCAGCTCCACCAAGACCTACGGCTACCACCGTGCCGGAGTGCTAGCAGCCCTGGTCAACGCCACAACCCTGGTCGCGGTGTCGTTCTTCATCTTCTACGAAGCCTTCCACCGGCTGCAGAATCCGCTGCAAGTTCACGCCGGCACCATGATGTGGGTAGCGGCCGCGGGAGTGGTCATGAACGGCGCAATCGCCGTGCTGCTCTATCGTTCTGCCGGGCGCTCAGGCGGGGACGTCAACATCCGCAGCGCCTTGCTCCATGAAATCGGCGATACGCTTTCCACGGCGGCCGTCATTGCCGGAGGCTGGGCCATCCTGGTCACGGGCAATTACTGGATCGACTCCGCACTCTCATTTGGGATTGGCGCGCTGATTCTTTGGTCAGGCTTCGGCATTGTCCGCGAGACGCTTAATATCCTGCTAGAAGGCACACCGCGCGGCATGAAGCTGGAACGCGTTGAATCGGCGATACGCGCGATCGAGGGCGTCAACGATGTTCACGACCTGCACGTCTGGAGCATCGGATCTGAGATGCATGCGCTCTCCTGCCACATCTCGATTGCAGACATCCCCCCGTCGGTGAGTGAGCGTATCCTGCGAGATGTGAGAGAGTGCTTGCTGCAGGACTTCCGCATCGATCACACTACGATCCAGTTCGAACATGCCATTTGCGAGGTCGCGCATGGATGCGTGATTCCGGTTGGTGAAAGCGTAGAAGAACACCAGCGCCACAGCCACTAGGATCGGCCTGGTCGCCGCACGTCTTCACAGCCGCATCGGCTACCGGTTTAGCCAATCTCCGCGTCCTCTTCGGCCGTTCTCAGCGCTCTCTGCGATTCAAGCTTTTCCCGTCTGCAGCGCAAATACTTCCCTGACCCGCTCGATCGTGTCCGCCTCCTCCGGAGACTTATCCGGCCGCAGCCGCACAATTCTTGGAAAGCGCACTGCGAAACCACTCTCATGCCGGTCCGATTGCATCATGTTGTTGAACGCGACCTCCAGCACGATCTTGGGCTCGACGACCCGCCGAAATCCCCGATCTTCAATCGTGTGTTCAAGAAACCATTGCGTCATCTCTGCTATCTCAGCGTCGGTCAATCCAGAATATGCTTTGCCGATATTCACCAGCTTGTCTCCATCCCAGACCGCAAATGTGTAGTCGCTGAGCACGCCAATGCGCTTGCCGTGTCCATACTCGACTGCAGTCACGACTACATCAAGCGTCGCCAGCTCGCGCTTCATCTTCAGCCACGACTTCCCGCGCTTGCCGGGTGTGTAGGGCGAACTCAGATCCTTGATCATGAGCCCTTCATTGCCGCGGGCCTGCGCCGCCACGAAAAGCTCTTCCAATTGTTCCGGCGAAGACGTACGAAATACCGGCGCCCGAATAACACCGGCTGTTGCGATTCCACCTTCGTCTCCAAAAGCCAGCTTCGCCTGTCCGATCTTCCTCTGTGTCTCTCTGCCTCCGTGGTGAGAGATTTTTCTTCCCAGCAGCTCATCCAAAATCTTCGCCCGCTCGCGCAACGGACGATCCATCACGAGTTCCCCTCTCGCGTACAGCACGTCGAATGCGAGATAGGCCACCGGAATCTCCCGCAGCATTTTCTCGCTGACCTTCTTCCGCCCCAGCCGCTGTTGCAAGATACTGAACGGTCGCGCTCGCCCAAGATTCACGGCTTTCGCCTCGCTCGTCTCCGACGGCGGTTCATCCACCACTTGCCGCGTGTCAGCCGGATTCGCCGGATACTCCCACGCCACGATCTCCCCATCGAGAATCGCATCCTGCGGCAAGCCAGCCAGCGCACCCGGCAACTCGGGAAACGACTCCGTGATCTCATCCCGCGTCCGCGAAAACAATTTCACCTCGCCGCCCGAGATATGCGCCTGCGCCCGGATGCCGTCATACTTGTCCTCCACCTCCGCCTCGGCAAAATAACTCAGACCTTCTTCCGCCGACTCAACCGGGCTCGCCAGCATCAATCCCAGCGGATGAAAAATCCGCATCCTGGCCTCGGCCAGCTTACCCTCCGTCGCCAGTCGCAGAGTCTCGCCGATGTCGCCGAGCAGCATGTTGGCCCGCTGCACATCCGCGAGCGTCCCGCCATATGCCCGTGCAATTGCCTCCTCGACCAGACTTTCCTTCAGCCCAATCCGCAAATCTCCCGTCATGATCTTCACGATGTACTTGGCTCCCAGCGGAGTCGCGCGTATCAACAAGTCCCGCACCAGAACTGCCTTTGCCTCCGTGCCACGCGCTCGCGCGATCTGGCGAAATGCGTTGCCGACCACCAACACTCCAAGCCCTTGTCCCTCGCGTTCCGGGAGAACCTCGGCCGCGACCGCGCCCAAGTCTCCGTGCCGTCGATACGACGCCGTCAGCTCTCCCTCTTCCTTGCCCCCAAGCTCCGCCACGATTCTCCACAGCAGCCGACCGCCCACCTGCAGAGTTATTTCCTCCCAAGCCGCGAACGGACGCCCAGAGAGAAACACCGCCGATAGGGACGCCTCCTCCACCGTGCGCGAGCGCAAGTACTCCGCGACGATGCCCGTCTTCAGTAGCTTTTTCGTGGTGCCCGCGATCCTCTCGCAAGCCTCAACCAACCGCCGCATGGATCTCCTGGTTCACGTAGCAACCGCCACCCTTCGACTCGCTTGGGGCAGGCTAGGCTGTCGAGTCAAACGAACCGTAGCGCCGGCGTCCTCGCCGGCTGTCGCGAGGGCGTCCCGCCCTCGCATGCCAATAACTACCTTCTCCAAGCTGAATTTAGGTGCCCTTCGGCCATCCTAACCGACGGCCCGGCTGTGGTACCCTAGTCACGGCACTTTCCGCCGCCGTGGAGCATCTAATACCCGTGCGTTCTCTCAAAAACGATCTCCGTTTTCTGGCCGCCGTGCAGCTCTTGCCCGCACTCGAGAGCGGCGAAGAGACCCTGGTCGGCGGACAAGCCGTCCTTGAGGGCGTAATGATGCGCTCCCCGCACGCCTGGTCCATCGCCTGCCGCAAGCCCTCAGGAGAAGTAGTCACCATGAGCGAGCCACTGGAGCGCCCCTCGGAAAAGCACAAGTGGATGGCCTGGCCCATCGTCCGCGGCGTCATGACCCTGGGATACGCCATGACACTGGGCTACCGCGCGCTACGCTTCTCCGCCAACGTGGCCATCGAAGATTTCATGCACACCGAGGCTCCCACCGCAGACCATGTAGGGACAGCCGCCTCGGCTGTCCAGTCCGGGCAAAGCCCGGAAGCCACACCAGAATCAGCAACCAGAAAGAAAGCCGCCAGCATCAGCGGCTGGCTGGCAACCGTCAACATCGTAATCTCGCTAGCCTTCTTTATCTTCATGTACAAGTACCTGCCCTTGCTGGCAGCCACCGAAATCAAGAAGGTGAATCCCGCGCTCGGCGGCCAGATCATCTTTAACCTGGTCGACGGCGCCATCCGCCTGATCCTGTTCCTGCTGTTCATCTGGGGAGTCTCGCTCTGGAAAGACATCCGCCGCGTCTACGAGTATCACGGCGCCGAGCATAAGACTGTCTTCGCCTTCGAGAACGGCGACCCACTGGAGACCGCAGCCGTCCAGAAGTATTCGACCTACCATCCGCGCTGCGGAACCAGTTTCCTAATGACCGTGATGCTGATCTCGATCGGCTTCTACATGCTGGTCCCGTTCACGACGTTCTGGGCGCGCTTCGGCGCACGCATCGCGCTGTTGCCCGTAATCGCCGGCGTCTCCTATGAAATCATCCGCTTCGCCGCCAAGCATCGCGGATCCCTCTTCGCTGTGATGACGGCCCCTGGCCTTTGGCTCCAGCGCATCACCACCAAGCCTCCGTCAGACGCCCAAGCCCAGTGCGCCATCACCGCCCTCGACAAGGCCATGGCCCTTGAGAAAGATCACGGCGGCGAATTGGTGATTGCCTAGGGGTTCCCAACCCGGGAAAACAGTCGTTGGTCGATCGTCGTTAGTCGTTGGCCTCCACTCCGGGCGGCAGTTTCCGTTCCCAGCAACATTGCAGAGGGCAAGGGGCACCGCTCCGACCGCGAGTTCGGAGATTTCCTATTGCACGCTCGAGGATCGCTATTGGAGGTGCAAACGCCGGTTATGATCGCGAAGGAATTACAATACATCAGCGACGAAGAAGCGGACGGCATTTTGGCGTCGGCAGATTCCATTTGCCGAAGCCTCAATAGCCTGATCAACTCGCTAAGGGAAAAAGTAGCCTGAAGCGGGAGGCCAACGACTAACGACGAACGACCAACGACGATGTTTGAACGCCTAGACCAAATCGAAGCCCGATACGAAGAGCTGACCAACGCTCTCGCGTCGCCGGAGATCGTCAACGACTCGGCGAGATACCAGAAGACTGCCAAGGCCCACGCAGAAATTGCGCCCATTTTCGAAAAGTACCGTGAATACAAAGATCTGACCAAGGGAATCGCGGAAAGTAAGGGCGTGCTCGTCGACGAAAAAGATCCCGAGATGCGCGTCTACGCGCAGGAAGAACTCGACAAGCTGCAAGCTCGTGTCGGTGCCGTCGAAGATGAACTCAAAGTCCTGCTCCTCCCCAAGGATCCCAACGACGAGAAGAACATCATCCTCGAAATCCGCGCCGGCACCGGGGGAGACGAAGCCACACTGTTCGCCGCCGAAATCTTCCGGATGTACACTCGCTACGCCGAGACGCAGCGCTGGAAAGTCGAAGTGCTTTCCTCATCGGAGTCGTCAGCCGGAGGCCTGAAGGAAGTGATCGCTATTATCGAAGGCAACCGAGTCTACTCCCAGCTGAAATACGAGAGCGGTGTGCACCGCGTGCAGCGCGTCCCCGCCACCGAGCAGCAGGGACGCGTCCACACCTCCGCTGTCACGGTCGCCGTTCTTCCCGAAGCCGAAGACGTCGACATCAAGATCGAAGCCAAAGACCTGCGGATTGACACGTTCTGCTCGTCCGGTCCGGGCGGGCAGTCGGTGAACACAACCTACTCCGCCGTGCGCATTACGCACATTCCCACCAACACAGTTGTCAGCTGCCAGGACGAAAAGTCGCAGATCAAGAATCGCGAGAAAGGCATGCGCGTCCTGCGCTCCCGCCTCTACGAAATCGAGATGGAAAAGCAGCAGCAGGCTCTCGCCAAAGAGCGCAGGGCAATGGTGGGATCCGGCGACCGCAGCGAGAAGATTCGCACCTACAATTTCCCGCAGAATCGCCTCACCGACCACCGCATCGGCTTCACTATTCACCAGCTCGAAGCCGTGATGGACGGCAAACTCCAGCCCCTCATCGAAGCCCTGACGACGTACTACCAGGCCGAGAAGCTGAAGCAGGAAGCCACCAGCGTAGTCTGATCTGAACGCATGACCTGCGAGATCTTCCACGTAGGCGGGCAACTGGACCTATCGAACCTCCATCTGATCATCCTGGAACTCTTGGCGCGGTGTCGGCGTCTATTCTTCCGACTATCCCTTCGATTCCCGCGTCCACCGTGCCCTGGGGAGGAATCCATGATCCGATTGGCCCATCTCCGGCAAACTCTTCTGGCAACTCTCATCCTCGCATTGCCTTGTCTGGCGCAATTGGCTGATCAAGGCGGAAACTCAACGCCCCAGGCATCCGATGCGAAAACGCCGCCGGACCAACAACGGGCGGCTCTCAGCATGCTCGATCAAGTCCTTGCGGGAATGAAGAATCTGAGCGTACCGGAGAACCGCATCGCGATCGGGGCGGAAGCGTTCCCAGTCCTGTGGGAACGAAATGAGGCGCAGGCGAGAGCGCTGATCAACCAGATGGTGGGAGACTTCGCGCAAGCCGCCAGCCAGCAAGATGAGAAAGCGAACCCGGATTCCCGCCGGATGCTGCGGCAACAATGGCAGGCGGCAATCCAAAGCATCGCCCAGGCAGACGCAGAAATGGCGCTGAATTTTCTGGCGGCGTCCCGTTCTTACGTGGTGACCGGGAACGCGGAGGAGGAAGAAGCGGAAGAACGTCAGCTACGACTCAACCTGGCAACGCAGGACGCTACGCGCAATCCTCGCCGCGCCCTGCAGGCGGCACAGAAGGAATTGGAGGCCTCCGGTGACCTGCCATTTGAACTCGTTAACTTGCTGAGCCAGGTTGCAGCCAACGACGCCGAGCTGGGAGCGCAGCTGTTGCATGACATCGCACGTCGAGTGAAAGGGGAGGATCTCGCGGGCGGCACAATTTTGGTTTTGCTCTGAACCTGGTGACCACCGAATTCGCCCGGAATCCGAACACAAGGAATGACGGACGTGCCACCGATGACACGCTGGAAACACTGGCCGATGCAGTGATATCGGCGGCTCTGAACCCTCAATTTCCGACGAATATGCTGCCTTCCCTGGTGGGATCGGAACCCGCACTTGAGCAGCTTGCCCCAGGCAAGGCCCAAGCATTGCGCCAGAAGGTGGCCGATTACAACCGCACACTCGCTCCCGAACAAAGGAGCTGGAACGACTTTAACCAGGCGCAGGCCAGCGGAAACTCGGACCAGCTTCTATCCGTTGCTGCGCACGCACCTGAGGGTGTCCGGCTTAACATCTACCAGCAAATCGCCTGGAAGTTCGCCAATGACGGGGATATGCAAAGAGCTCGTCAGATTGCCGACAATCTGCCCGATACTGCACAGCGCAATCAGGTCATGCAACAAGCTGTAAGACAGGCCGCTTGGGGCGCGTCCAACAAGGGCGAGTTTGTGGCGGCGAGACAATTCGCTCAACAGATCACGCCGGAGGAAGAGCGGGCCACGACCCTGGCACAACTTGCTTTGAACGCAACAGGTGCCAAGCAGGAAACGGTTGCCCATGAGATGCTGGACGAGGCCAGTTCCCTCCTGTCCGGCCGGCCGGAGGGCGCTGCGCTGTTCTCGGCGCAACTGCAGGGGGCTCAGGTCCTCATCCATCTGCGGTCGACGCAGGCGCTTCCTTTACTGGAGCGGTCAGCCAATCAACTGGACCAGGTCCTGGCCGCTGCCGCGCAAGTGGATGCATTCCTGCCCTATCAGCGCTCTTTTGAAGATGGAGAATTCAAACTGAATGGAGGATTCTTCTTCAATTCGCTGATCCAGCCTTACGCCCAGGCAGCTGCGGAACTGGCAGGTTACAGCCTTCCGATGGCTCGCGTCCTGGTCGACCGGTTGCCCCTTCCCGAGGCTCGCCTTATGGCGGAACTGTTCGTGGCTCGCCGTGCGCTGGTTGCGCCAGCTACAGTAGCTAAGGTTTCGTCCAGGAGTCATCGTCGTTGGCTGACGGAGTAGTCAGAGCAACGTTCCCGAGTACGGTGGCAAGTAACTGAAAGGATGGAGCCGACGAGCGGACTTGAACCGCTGACCTGCCGATTACCAATTATCGTCCAGTCCCGCCGCTGCAACAGCTACGTGCATTGCAGCGAAAGACTTTAACTAATCTCCGCCCGCACGTCGGCCGCTCGTTTCACATCGTCCATAGTCGGTTTTTTCGGTCCATCGAGGCTGGGGACGAGCATTTGCGTCAAGCCGATATCCGCTGGCGAGGCGGATTGTAGCTCCGATGGCTTGGCGTCGATAGTCGCTAGTTTAGGGTGCGTACGAGAAGACTGCGCCCTTCTCGATAGGTGGGAGCCGGAACGTGGTGGAGTCCTGTTTACGAACACCCTCGAGGGGCTGAGGCGTCCCCATGAATGGTAAGAAGAAACCTTTGCCACCAGACTTGGATCTGAGCGTAACTTCCACTCCGGTCTGCGGCGTTTGAACTGGATTCGAGCCTGCACGCAACCCCGCGAAATTCGCGAAGAAGCAGTGAATGCGGCCGTCTGGAGTTCGGGCGATCGAGGTGGCGACTTGCGGACCAGCTGCAATGTGAATCGTATCACCGGCTTTCAGACTGTCAAGAAACTGTTGTTGCGAATCCGGAGAGGCATGCTGAAAGTCTTGTTCGCGAACCGCGTCGTAAGCTTTTCCCGGACAATTCGGAAAGCGAGTAACGTGGGCAGAGGCGTCAAGGCCAGTCGCGTCAGTGCCTGTGATTACCAGCCGCTTTTCGTTGGCAACGAAACTCCGCAGCCAATGCTTTTCACTCTCACTCAATTCTCGCACGTCAGGGAGTACCAGCGTCTGACCGTGGAAGTCCGCGAGCGTCCTCGGAGTGACAATCTGAAATTCAAGGTGCTTCTGCATCAGCAGGATCAGAATTCCACGATACGAAGAGATGAAGGCCTTAGCATGAAAATTCCGCGTTTCGGGCGAGAAGTAGACGCCAATGGGATCAATTGGCCCCCGCTGCAAGTAGAACGTTTTTTCATGCGCCTGGATCCAGGAAAACATCCTCTTCCGTGTCGCTAGATCATTCGATCCCGCCATCGAGTGCCCGGGCGCATCCCAGAAATTCACGCCGTCCATGACTTGTGACATCGCCAGATTCATCATGGCCTCGCGGGCGTCCACATGCTTGTCGCCATCCCATGAGTAGTTGAGAATCCAAGTAGCCTTTCCCTGCGCGAACGCGCGAAATGAATGCATCCCCACCTGATAGCGGAACCAATCCAAAGGAGTGCGCGACGACGCCATGTGGTTCCCGTTTCCGAATTCATACTCGTGAGCGATGACGTCGACGACCGGGTACAGGCTATAGACGTCAGCGCCCACACGCACCGCCTCTTCCTCTATTCCAGGATAGATTTCCGGGATTGTCTTGATCTTCGGATTCACCGACTTGGCGTTCTGATCAATCTCACGAAGAAAGTCGGTGATGGTTTGAATTCTGAATACCACCCACTTGCGGAAGTTGAGATCGGAAAAGTCGCCCAGCTTTAGCTCGTGCTTCGCATCCAGACCCGTCCGCTGCTTGAAAGCCGCGACTGTCGTGTCATCGAAACTGGCCCAGCTGTCCTCCCATCCATCGAAGTGGGTCATCCAGTAAGGAATGTCGACGTAGATGCCGTCAATTCCGGTTCCGGCAATCTGGCGCACGCGTTCCATATATGTCTTGCGCCACTCTGCCGCATAGGGGCTCACCCACACATCTTCGTCGCCCTTTTTGATCCAAAAAGCCGTGCCTCCTCCGAAAATCGCTGGCTCACCCGTCAGCTTGCGCTGTAACCACTCGGGATGATCTTTCGCCAGCGTGTGCGGAGTCTGGTCTGCGTGAGCTGTGATGCATTCCGTCCCGGCAATGTAAACGAAGGTAGAATTGCCCACGCGGTGCGCCTCGTCAGTCACCTGCCGAATTGCCTTCAGCTTCTCCTCGGGATGAAGAAAGCTCTCGTAACGTCCAGGAATGTCGTTGTCAACTTCGATCCCGAACACGCCACTGTCCTGGGCGTTGCGGACGATCTGAAGAGCATCTCCCCCTTTCAGACCATAGGCACCGATGCGGGCGTAGTTGGTCCAATCCTGCCCAGCCGGATAGTCCTTGCCCAGCAAACCGAACGCGCAGGCGACCAGAACCAGCGCAGCACCGAGTGCGAGTCGAGTCTTCATCCGAGGTTGTGCAACGCAGTACTTCAGAACTGGAAGCGCGCTCCAAACTGCATTCTGCGGAAATTGCCGGTGGTGGATGTGACCGTTCCGAAAACGCCATCCCCTGATCCCAGATCCGGGAAGGCGAAGCGTTGATGATTGAAGGCATTGAACGTTTCGGCGCGCACCTGGAGGATCTTGCCTTCGCGGATCTTGAATTCTTTGGACAGCGAAAGATCCAGGTTGCGGATACCGTCGCCACGCAGGTTGGAGAAGTGCCGCGGAGCATTGCCGGGAATGTTGTCGCCGGGATCGGCAAAACAATCCTGATTCAGGTAAGAGAGGCTTCCTCCTGACGCGGCCGCTTGGCGGTAACTCAGACCGGTCCGGAGTTGGGAACAGACCACGTTCGGCCGCTGATTGCCGTCGGCCAGCCGCGCGATATCTCCGCTCATGTAGGTCCCCAGCGGCTGCCCGGCTTGCAGCGTGATTACTCCGTCGAGGGACCAGCCGCCAACCATGCCGTCCAACACGGGGCTCATGCCGCCTCCGATCCGCCGGCCCTTCCCGAAGGGAAGCTCAAGAATGATGGCTGCAGTCAAGCGATGCGGGGTGTCGTTGGAACTGATCCCATGCTCGGCTCGGAGATCATCGAGCAATTGCGGGTTATCCAGCCACAGGTTGCCCAGCCAGGCGTTGCGCCTAGCAGTAGAATCGTCCTTAGACTTTGAAAACGTGTAGTATCCTTGAAAACTGATGTAGTGGCGAGCTCGATTATGGAATCTAGCT
>Ga0066709_100003990_pt1 | contig 11583 bp, 10 predicted proteins | sample GraSoiAngelo_158_FD_79665 | JGI IMG/M metagenome (GOLD analysis project Ga0066709, IMG submission 79665) | Grasslands soil microbial communities from the Angelo Coastal Reserve, California, USA - 14_1009_16_30cm | ecosystem: Environmental > Terrestrial > Soil > Grasslands | place: USA... | reverse complement strand
CTGCAGGTAGACCTGGTTCCAGATGGGATGCGACGTCGGCACGTTATGGGGCACCAGGTTCTTCACCTTCACCGTCAACTTCGTTTGCGCGCCTTGCACCTCGGTATCGTAATCAAGATCGAACGCCTGTTTGCGAAGCGCCGGGGACTTCCCGTTAAATTCGTGCCCCGCGATATCCCGCTTCTTTTCTTCATTGGCGGATGCATCGAACCCCTGCGGCATATGGCAGGTCTGGCACGTCTTCCCCTCCTTGGCCGCTTTGGTGTTCTTCCAATTGCCGACGGCCTCGGCTTCCGGCACTCCGGGAGGAGCCAAGCTATGGCAGGCCAGGCACAGATCCGACTTCTTGAAGAGATCCAAATATTGCGAATCGTGCGCCTTGCTCTCGAGGTAGTCTTTGTACCCGCCGAAGACCGTTCGACCGGGCTCCAGCTTCATCGGCGGGGGTCCGCCGGGCTTCGTCGTCGGATTGACCTCCACAGACTTGATCAGATGGCATTGAATACAGCCGACGCCTTCGAAGGTGGGATCGCCTGACAGGATCTGCTTGACCATCGTGTCCGCCAGGTCCGGGAAGACCACCGTTTGCGGGGCATGGCAATTCAGACAATACCGCTTGTCCTTTCCTTTGCCGGCGTAATCTTCCAGCATGGCCCGAAACGTCGGGGTCACGATGGCCCGCGCAATGACGGACTCATCATATTCCTCGGACGCGCGGATGTGGCATTTCTTGCATTTGGAAGAAGCCGGGAAGACCTTCTCGGGCGTCAGCGGAGCGTCCTCTTTCGCAAAGGTGCCCTGAAACCAACCAACGCCTGATAGAAGGCCCAGCACCGTCAGACCGACGACGAATATCTTGACTCGCTGCGTTCTCGCTACGATCACTCTCATACGCTCTCAGCTCCCTGTCTCGCACGAAGTTCGGCCACGGAAGGCGGGGTGGCTCAGAGGGATTTCGTCCGGAAAGTCAGGATGCGGGGCTCGGCATAATCGGTGATCAGACGGGTGGTCCGCTCGCGTTCCGCCTCGCTCGACAGGGTTTTTAAATACCCGTTCAGCAATGCGGGGGCCGGTTTGGGGATGAGGCTGTAGGTCAGGATGGCATTCACCTCCAGACCCTCGCCGTCACCCGTCAGCGTAAGAGCAAATGGGACACGCTTCGTCGTCCCACCTTTGACGAGTATATCTCCCAGCGGTTGATCGAGCAGGTCGGGGAATTGCGTGCCAAAGACCTTTTGAGTCGTACCGAGCAGCCGGCCCAATTTATCCTTGACCTCGACCGTGAGATAAAACTGCTTCAGCACCGGATCCCCGTCCGGAAAGTTGTGGGGGACGGCGCCGTTCATCACCGCCACTTCGCCCTCCACCTGCGCCCCGTTCCGTTTGGCTTCGACCTCGAGTCGGGGCATCCACTCGGCCTGCAGATTCCGGTTCTTCAACATCAGCCCTGGAATGACGATCCCCCGAAAATCGTGCCTGGCGATCTCCCGGGTCATCGCACCTCGCCTGGACGTTGAACTTCCCGTGGATTGCTCCATATGGCAGGACTGGCACACCACTCCTTCAAGAATCTCACTGTCGATGGTCGGACTGCGATTATCCCGCAGTTTTTCAAAATGGCAGGACGTGCAAAAATTGGCGCCCTTATACAGTTTCGAAGCAAAAGAATTGTGCACCATGTTGTCCTCGGCGTCCTTGAACGGGCCGTACATGGTCTTGTCGAGCGATAACTGGTACGAGGGGATCTTCTTGGCATCGTCCGTCAGTTTTTCCACCAAATGGCATGACGAGCAACTAATCCCTTCGACCGTCACCTTGCCGCTCATCACCTGGCCAATAATACGGTCGGTATGCTGGGGGAAGACCGTCACGGCCGGCGCGTGGCAGGAGAGGCACTTTTGCTTCTTCTCGGCAGACGGATTCGTTTGGAGCCAGACCCCCATGACGGCCTTGAACACGGGGGACGGCAAGGCGGTGCCATGCAACAGGGCGGCATCCACCCGCCCCATCAGCTTGAGATCCATGGTCATCTCCCGGAAGCCCGCCATCTCTTCGTAATGGCGATCGTGGCACTGCCGGCAGACTTCAGAGCGGAGAAAGACCTTTTCGATCTCCTCGATCCATGGTTCCTTGCGCTCGGTCTTGCGGTCCTGGCCGGACCCTTCCTGAACGACGACCGCGCCGACGACGACCAGGAGAAACGTCAGCAGCCCCGCTACGCACCCACCGGGATTCATCATGCCTGGCATCCGAGACAGCAATGATACGGCATGTCAGTCGACGCGCTTGGGGACAAAGTGGAAGTTCATCTGGCCTCCCTGGCCCTGGTTCTCAGGATTCGTGGGCTCCCATGTGCCCACCGTAAAATTGCCTTCTTTCAGCAACTCCGGCAGCAATCGTCCGAAATCTTCCAGATTCCGCACGGGTTTTTTATTCATTTCGGCAATGACCGCGCCGACCTTGATCCCGGCCACCTCGGCAAGGCTTTCGCCGATCACCTCGAATACCGCGACCCCCTCGGCCGATCTGAGGTTCAGCTCCTTCCGAATGTCCTCGGTCACGGGGCCGACGATCAGCCCGAATTCTTCTGCCATCGCGATAATGTCTTTCTGCTTTTTGTCGGCCGCCGCCTCGGACTGCGGACCGGAAGACGATCCGGTCGAGGTCAGTCCGAGATTCTTCTCCGGGTATGGCTCGACGGCGAATGACACAGATCCGCTCGCCACGATCAGCAGTCCAGTCATCACCCATGCTACATGACGCATCGTCACTCCGCCGTTATGACGTCACCGGATCAATGATCAGTTGCAGCCAGGGCGCGATGGCTTTCTGGCCGTTGCGCTCCTTGTTCTCGCCGTTCCACACAGCAAACGCCATGGTCTGAATGCGTCCCGGACCGAAAATCGCATCATTGTCAGGATCGCGGGTCTCGATCGGGCGCTTAAAGACCACCTTCCATCGTCCCTGCTCCCAAATCGCATTCCCTTGGACCGCTCCCTGGCCACGCTTGGTCGTCAGGGTGCTGAAGCCGCCGCCCAAAAGATCCTCCACCGAGGAGGCCCGCCTCGGAATCACTTCGAACCTCCGAACTTCTCCTTCGCCGCCTGCTTTTCGCTCCGCCTCTTTCGCTTTTCGGCGCTCGATATCCGTCTGCCAATCCGCCTTCCAGTGCCAGATATTCAGGTAGTGATCGAGTTGCCCCATGCAGAAGAACGCGGGCGCGTCACCGAGGGGAAACGCCAGTGCGGCGCCGTCGCGAAACGTGCCGGGTGTCAACCGATCATTCTTCGTGGGATCCTGCCATTCCAACAGGAAAGCCAACTCCTTGCCGTTATGGAGCGAGCGAACCGTCAGGGATTTAATTGTGGGATCAGGCAGCGTCGGCCGTGTAATGACTTGGCCGCTCAGCGGAAGGATCACAGGCGTCGCCTTTGCCCATTCTGGATCTTTCGGCTCGAAGGGGAGGTTCCCGGAGATATAGTGGGACCGGATGAAGAGGCCTTGCGAGCTGACGACCTGGACACCAAAGCCGTAGAACAGGAGCACGAGGATGAATACTGCGATAAGGACACGCGGCACGCGCCGGTAAGTCCCGACGGCAAACGACATCCACCCCATAGTCCGCTCCACTTTGCGGTCCGGGCCATGCCCGGATCATTCCGGCATTCAGGGCAGTTTCAACCGCCGGATTTTGTTCTCACCGCGCTCGCAAATAAATAGAGAACCATTCGCGTCCAAGGCTAGGCCTGCCGGGGAGTTCACGACGGCGTCGATCGCAACCCGGCCGTCGCCGTGCTTGATCATTTCCTTGTCCACCGCTTTGACAAACTTGGCAGCGCCGCACCCGCCCATCGCCCCGGACTCCTTATAGCCGCTGTCGCCGTTTCCCGCGACCGTGCTGATGAGACCCGTGCCCGCCTCGACTCGACGCACCCGATGATTCATCGCGTCAGAAATGTACAGATGCCCGGCGGCATCGAACAGGACCGCTTCCGGAGCGTTCAGCATCGCCTTGGTGGCCGGTTTGCCGTCGCCGTCGTAGCCGAAGTAGCAGATTCCCGCTACCGTCGTCACGATCCCCGTCTTCATGTCGATTTTCCGGATACGGTTGCTCCCTTTATCGGCAACATACACATCACCCTGAGGATCCACAGCGATGCCTACCGGATCGTGGAACCGCACCTCGGCCCCTGGTTTTCCATCATCGTAGAACACATTCATGTCCATGCCGTCAGTGTCGCAGGGAGGCCGCAACCATCCATGATCGTCGCTGAAATCTATCCCGATGGCATCGCCGGACAGCACGACAAGATTCTTGGCGATCAACGGACTGTCCCGGACGTCATCTTCATGGGACCAGGTTCCGGCGATGGTGGTGATCAGTTTGGTCTTCGGATCGTACATCCGGATGCGATGCGCTTGCGCATCCACGATAAACAAACGGTCTTGGGAATCGAAGGCAATCCCGCTCGGATAGGTGAGGTGGGCTTCCAGGGCCGGTCCGTCCCCGTCAAAGCCGAATTCCCCGGTTCCGACGATCGTGTCGATGATGCCCGTCTTCATATCGATGCGCCGGATCCGGTTGCTTCCGGAGTCGCAGATGTAGAGATCGCCCTGCGAGTCGAACGCAACGTCAAGGGGCAGGTACAACCCGGCCTCCGCGGCAGGGCCCCCATCTCCGCTGTAGCAGGTTTCGCCGATGCCCGCCACGTGGCCGATGATGCCCGTGGCGAATTCCACCCGTCTGATCCGATCGCTTCCCGATTCCGCGAAATACAGATATTGTCCCTGAGGATCAACTGCGAGACCCACCGGTAAGGGCAGCCCCGCCTTGGTGGCGATCTTCCCGTCGCCCGTGCTGCGAGACTTCCCGTTGCCGGCGAAGGTTTCGATGATGCCTGGAGATGTGAGGAGACTACTGTCCATCCCTACCTCGTTTCGAACGTCCACGCGTGCCGAGCCGGTTATACTTTCGGCTGCTGAGGCGCCACCCCTGGCGGAGGAGGCGGGGGCGGTGCGGCGGCCATGGGATCCCCGGGCTGCGCGCCGGGCTGGGCCTGTTGGTTCGCCTCCAGCTCTATCGCCTCCGCTTCATGGACGGATTTCTTAAATCCCTTGATGGCCTTCCCCAATCCTTCCCCGAGCTGAGGCAGCTTGCCAGCCCCGAAGATGATCAGGACGATGAACAATATCAGGACCAACTCCGTGATGCCCATACTCCCAAACATAGCGCGCTCCTTGTAAAGACTCGTTATTTGCCTTTTGATTCCGGAGGCCGCCGAGACGCGAACCTCGATTTCAGGCGCTCCCGCGTTTGATCGGCTTCGGCGAACCGTTTCGTCTTCTCGTAGGTGCTGATGAGATTGTAATAGGCCAGCGGCTCCTCGGGATTGTTCTGCACCGCCGCCTCCAGCACCTGTATCGCTTCATCGGGCTTCCGCATGTTCAGATGGATCTCCATCAACGCAAACGCGGCCTCCAGATTGTGAGGATCCAACTCGAGCACGCGCCGGTACGCCATGATGGCGGCGTCAATCGTATGGAGGTCGGAGATGTTCCGCAACTCCAACTTCTCGTAGACCTTGCCGAGCTGAAACCAGGCGATGGGGTCCTCCGGCGTCACGTCCACGAGCCGCTCGAATAGGTCCTTGGCATCCATATAGTCGTCTTTATCAAACCGGGCGCGGCCAAGATTGAACAAGGCCAGAACATCGCGAGGATTGACCTTCAGCGCGTGCTGGAACTGTTCCATGGCATCGTCGAGCTTGCCTTGGGTCGCAAGAATCGTCCCGCGGTTGGCATAATACATGGCCAGAGACTCCGCCATCTGCGCCCGCAAGCTCTCCGCGATGTCAATCGCCTTGGACACCTGCTCATAGGCTTCATCCAGCATGCCCTTGGCAAAATAGACTTCGCCCAAGCGACATTGTGCCTGAAAATCGTCCGGGTCCGCCTCGAGCAGCTTCTTGATCTCGACGATCTCATCATCGAGACTCAACGGGGCGTCTACCGGAGCCTCAGCCGTCTTATCCGTCGTTTGCTCGCCTTGTCCCGCAGTATCCATATCCATTCCTTTGATTCGCCGCCGTCACGGCCCGCTCAAGAAGGTTCAGCCGCCGGCCCTTCGGTGAGACTGACCGGAAACGACCGGCCGGTCCGTTCCCGCGCTTCGATTCGGCCATCATGCGTGACCAGCAACATGCCGAGCACGACGAACAACGTGAGATGCGAAAGCTGGAGCGCATAGCCCGCAATAAACATGAGTGCCAGGCCGTAACCCGCGCGCCTCCCCATGGTCACCTGCTTGACGACCGCATACGACCAGAATAACAGGCCGGCCATATAGAGCGCGAACGGCAGGTAGAAGGTGTACCCCATGCCCATTTGGAAAATCCAGCCAATCCCCTGGCTGCCTTGGCGGACACTGCTGGCGGCCGCAGGATTGAACATTTCCACGATACCGTCCATCAACAGCAAGCCGAAGAAAAGGACCGCCCAGGTTGCGCCATAGAAGAAGGTTCGCCGGCGCTGCCGACGGTTGGTCGTCCGCAGAGAAAAGCCGGAATACACCGCGAACACCAGGACCGTCGCGACGACCATCAACGCTTCACCGAGACGATTCATCCCATGCACAAAGGGCGGGGCCGATGAAATTGCCAACCAACTATACAGCGTGGTCGTCAACTGGTAATACAGCCATCCCGAGATTCCCAGCGCGTAGCACAGAATCATCGCCCGCCCCTTCCAGTTCGGGTGAATCAGGGAATACTGCACCGCGATGAGCCAGACAAGCACGGCCGTGAGGCCGGTGTATGCAATCGAGCCGGCCATGGCGGGTGGAAACAGCAGGAACACAATGGTTAGCGCAAGCAGGATCGACACGAGCGAGACAACGAGACGGTCGAGCGGATGCGCGTCCCGATCCTTCATCTTGGAATAGAGAAACGTGAACAACGCGAGAAACACCAGAATGGCCGAAAAATTCAACAGGGCAAACCCCAGGGACGACGCCCCGCGGAGAAAATATTCGACCACCGGGTACTCTCTCGCGACCTTGGAGAGATGCATGCCGAGACGAGAGATCAGCCGGTACAGGACCAATTCCGACAGGCCGGCTATCACCAATGCTTTCACGGTGTACTCGAGCAAGAGCGAGACGGTTTCCGGCCTGACCCGCGCTTGCTCTGTCGTGAACGATTGCGGCATAGAGAGATTCCTAGTGCGCCGCCACCACGGACGCCTTGGACCGGGCGATGTAGAGCAGCCCGTCGGCCATGGAATAATTGAACGGCAACTCACAGACGACTTCGCTGATCTTCTCGTAGACCTGTTGGTACACTCGCTCGGCCTCCTCGGGGTTCATGCCTTCCAGCACCTCATAAAAATAACCCAAACTCAAATCCTCCGAGGCCGGCCGCATGATGCGCCGAATGCCGTAGGCAGCCGGATCGCTCATGATCGGCGCCTCTTTTTCCAGGTCGAACAAGCAGGGCTGGCATGAAAATCCGAACGAGGTATTGAGGCGCTTATGGTCCACGATGAAATTCATCGTCTCCAAGGCCTCAGGCTCAGTCTCGGTGGGGAATCCGATCAACACATAGCAATGGACGGCAATATCGAGATCCAGGCAATCGTCCACGATCCTTCGGACGTGCTCCTGCTTGATCCCTTTCTTCATGAAGTCCATGACCCGCTGGTTGTACGATTCCAACCCGAACACGATCTTGAGACAGCCCGCGTCCCGCATTTGCTTGAGCAGATCGCGCGATAGGTTTTTCTCAAAGCGCATCTCGCACGTCCACTGGGCATTCACAGTCGCCTCGATCAGTTGACTGCACAGCCGCTTGGTGGGCGACAACGCAAAACACTCATCGGTAAAGAAGAAGAAGGGTGTCTGGTACTTCTCCATGAGCGTCTTGAGATCCTCAACCACCTTTTCGGGTTGGCGCTGCCGGAAATTTTGGTGATCCAGCGTCAGCGCGCAGAATGCACAATCTTTGTAATAGCAGCCACGCGAAAATTGAACCGGAAGGACGGCCTGGGGCGCAAAGTATTGTCGGAAGTTGATGCCGTCGAAGTTCGGCGCCGCCAGGGCGTTAATGTTCTCGGAATAGAACGGCTGATTCACGACGATTTTACCGTTCTGCCGATAGATGAGGTTCGGGACCTTGCTGAAGTCTTGCTTGCCTTCCAGTTGGTGCACCAATTCCAGCAAAGCGGTTTCGCCTTCGAACACGACATAATCGTCGGCGAATTGAAACATCGAATCGGCGCGGCGGAGGTTGTCCACCAACCGGGTAAAGATGCTGCCGCCGATGGTCAGATGCACGTCGGGGTTGGCTTGCTTGATCAACCGGCAGAGCGTGAGCCCAGGAAGAATTTGCGAGGTGGCGGTGATCGACACCCCGATCAGATCGGGAGCCTGCGCCAATAGTTGCGGCACGAACCGGCTCCGGAACAATTCCAAATACGGATTTTCTTCCTCATCGGCAACGGCCTTGAGGATGTCCTTTGACGAATAGATGGAATGCCGCCACTGATTGTCGACGACGGAAATGCGTGTCGGAAAATAAAGCGTGGAGATAAACGCGAGGTACTGATCGATTAGGAATAAGCTTTCACGGTACCGCTCGAGGTCGTAAAACGACTCGGACCGCAAGGTGCGTTTCGCATCGTCGATCTGATCGTAGAGCGGCGGAAACCAATCGAGCGCCTCACGCATCCGGGCGAGATGCTCCTGGCTGGACGGGCCGGTTCCCCCCTGGGTCCCTGATCGCTCCAGCCGTTGGATTTTCTCCTGTATGCGCTCGTAGGTTTCACGGCCGGTGTCCTGGGAGAGCAACCCGTCCAGCACTTCGATCCCGAGATCCCGCTGCGTCACATCCGTAACCCCCGCCTGCTTGAGAAATCCGGTGAGGGAAGGCAGGCTGAGGTAGGGTTGGGACGGGTGCCATGTGGGAGGAAACAACAAGACCGTTTTCATCGGAACAACGCTTAGCTCCTCAAGCAGCGCTAAAAAATTAGCAAGAAATCCACAGGATTCCGATCAACAGACAGCTATCAATACCAAAGTTTTATACACCCTCGGCGGCCAAAATTGCAAGGAAGCCAGCGGCTGGGAAACGGCACTCGGGTGAAAAAAAGCCCCGGGGGGAAATCGACTCCCCCGGGGCTCTGTGATCGCCTGCCGAACGGTTCGGCAAGCCGGAAGTTATCCGCCTCAGCTTACGGAATTTGCAGCGTAAACCAGGTGGAAATACCCTTCATGCCGTCACGCTCGAGGTTCTGACCGTCCCAGACCGCGAAGGCCATCGGCGTCGCCCCCGTCTTTAACTGGACGTCGTTGGGGTCGGAAGTGGTCAGCGCACGCTTGAAGACCACGCGCCACGTCGGGCCCGTGCAGCATCCGCCCTTGATGGAACCGGCCGGTTCCCACAGACCGTTTCCGACGACATCCTGATGAGCCTGCGTGGTCAACGTGCTGAAACCGTTCGCATTCAAATCTTCCACGGAGCCGATCCGCATCTCAGGATCGGACAAGATGTTCCCGGACCAAATGCCGGTGTTGAACGGACCCATGCTGCGACCCACGCGGTCGAGGTACGTCACACCGCCGGCCGGCTCCTCGTAATAGTAATCCCAGAAAATCGCGGGATATTCATTGTCCACATCCCAGATTCCCGCGCTATCCTTGCCCAAGTCCTTCTGCCACTCCGCGTTCCACCGCCAGATATTCACGGTGCCGCCCGACTGTCCCATACATTGGAACGGCGGCGCGCCGCTCGTATTCACGGGGAATTGGATGGCGGCCTGGTCCCGGAAGTGTTGTGGTCCGATGGTGGTATCGTTCTTCGACTGGTCACCCCAGTCCAAGCGAATGCCGATGTCCTTGCCGTTCGTGACAGCCTTCACGAAGACCGACTTCACCGCGATGTTCGGGTGCATCGGCGTCGTGATCGTCTGCCCGCTCAACGGAACGACCACACCGGGGACGTTCTCCCAGATTGGATTGGCTCCATCCATCGGAACCGGCCCCTTGATTGCCTTGACCTGAATCGCAACCGGCTGGCTGACAGCCAGCGGAACCTGTCCCAGTGTCAAGACGATGCCTACGATGAAGGCGCTCAGGAGCACGCCCCATACGACGGCCCTGTTCTTCGTCTGCATGATTTCCATAGCGACAGCCCCTCCTCTATTAAATATTAACCGAATATTAACCGAAAAACGCCCGCTTGCTTATTGGCACGAAAACGCCGGATCACTCGCCAGAGCCGGAATTACGCATGGCCGGCTTGGCCGCTTCCTCCCCCTTCAGGCTCACCGCTCTCCATCTGGGAACGTCCACCGACTTCGTCCAGAAGGACACTCAATTCGTTCCCCAGGTCCTGAGCTCCGCATTCAAAGACCGCTCCTTCAGGGGCAATGAACGTGGCCGGCTTGTAGTCAGTTTCCTTGTAAGGTTGGGGTGTCACTCCAAGATAGCCGCACTCGAATTTCAGAAACGCTTTGCAGAGTTCGCACAGCAACATGAAGAACCCGCGCTGCGCTTTTTTCGAGGCCATGTCGGCGAAGAGGGGTGCCCAGCGACCGATGTGATCCCTGACAAATTTCTTTTCCGCGTCCACGACGATCTGAAGCTTCTCTTCCCCGTCGTGACAGAGGGCGTAGGATTCTTTATAGGCAAGGAAATGGAGAAACTCCATCTCAACGCTCAGGTGGTCGAGCCGCTCGTGGACGACTTCGGCCAATTCAAGCCCGAAGGCCTTATAGTATCCGGCGATGTCTCCCATGGTATGGGACTGCTGGAAGACGTGCTCATTGCCGAACAAGGTCTCATAAGGAGGCGCATCCAAGCTGATGACGTTCGAGAATACACGGCGATGTTCATCTTGGAGGTCGCTGAATTCCCAGGTCTTGAAATTCTCCGTCTCCCATTCCTCGATCTGTTCCAGAAACCTTCTGATCGGAGCGACAAGATCGCGAACTTTCGCAGAGGCTTTTGTGCCATTGAGACTTTTTTCGAGGGTTTCGACTGCGGAGAGACCGTCTTCGACGAATTCTCCCTCTTGCAGATAGTTATAAAATTCGTCTTCTTCGGGGTACAGAAACCCCCACGACAACAGCAGATAGAGCTTGCTTCTCGAGAGAGCAAGTTCAACCGGCGGCGCATCGGCAAGACCGATCTTTCCTGTGGAACTTCCCGAAACTGCTTGTGAACCCATTGCCCTCAGCCTCCTACAGCTTTAGCTTTGAGCCGCCTAAGGATAAGAAAAGGCTTCCGCGATGTCAAGGCCATTTTTCCCCAATCTAGTCATGCTCTAAATCAGAAATGGCCACCATCGGACGCCCCGAAAACACCTTGATGGCGAGCTTGTCATTGACGGTTGAACATACCTGCTCACAGATTCCGCATCCGACACATTTGCCTTGGTCTACAATGGGATACGGGTCGCTAAAATCGGCGACCATGAGCGCCTCGACCGGACACTTGGCGATACAGAACTGACACCCTTGGTCAGCCGTACAGTCTCGGCGGTTGACATTGGCCAATCCCATGCGGACGTCGGCTCGACTCCCCACAGG
>Ga0066709_100003988_pt1 | contig 11584 bp, 11 predicted proteins | sample GraSoiAngelo_158_FD_79665 | JGI IMG/M metagenome (GOLD analysis project Ga0066709, IMG submission 79665) | Grasslands soil microbial communities from the Angelo Coastal Reserve, California, USA - 14_1009_16_30cm | ecosystem: Environmental > Terrestrial > Soil > Grasslands | place: USA... | reverse complement strand
GTCCTGCGCGAGGTCGGCATCCCGATCGAGCTCGCGCCGACCGACGCGTGGGACCTGGAGCAGGGCTACCGGATCGTCCGCGACCGGTACGAGCTCCCCGACGTCGCGTTCACCGAGGACGAGGTCTGGGCGCTCTTCGTCGCGGCGCACGCTCCCGGCGAGGGCGGCGAGGCCGAGCAGGCGTTCCAGAAGCTCTCGACGACCACGGAGACGAACGTGCTCGCGGCCATGGCCGAGCGAACCGCCGCGCCCGGGGTCGACGCGTCGGGGCCGCATCTGGGCGCGGTCGCCGACGCCCTGGCGCGCCGCCGGGCCGTGCGGTTCCGCTACCGGCCCTCGCAGGGCAAGCCCGGGCAGCGCGAGGTGGATCCGTACGCGCTGGTCTTCCGCAGGGGGCACTGGTACCTGGTCGGCCGGGACCGGGGACGGGGCGAGGCGCGCTCCTTCCGGCTCTCCCGCGTGCTCTCCGCGGTGAAGGAGCTGGGTCCGGCGGAGCCGCCTCCGGAAGGCTTCGACGCCTCCGCGCAGCTCGAAGCGGGTCCCTGGGGCCTGGGGCGGCCGGAGGCCCGAGCGCGGATCGCGTTCAGCCCGAAGGTCGCGTGGTGGGCGATCGCATCGACACAGGGCGCGCAGATCCTCCGAACCCGCCGAGACGGCTGGGTCGAGGTGGACGTCCCCGCGAGCGAGACGGACTCGTTCGTCTCGTGGGTGCTCTCGTTCGGCGCCGACGCGCGCCTGTCGGGCCCCCGCGCGGTGAAGGACCAGCTCGTGGCGAAGCTCGAGGCCCTCGCCGGCGATGCCGGGCGCTGAGGCTCGCGCAGGCGCGCGGGCGGCCGACCGGCTCCGGCGGCTGCTGGTGGTCGTGCCGTACGTCCTGCGCCACCCGGGGACTCCGATCGGGGAGCTCGTCGAGCGCTTCGGCATCCGCGAGGGCGAGCTGGTCGAGGACCTGAACCTGCTCTTCGTCTCCGGCCTGCCGCCGTACGGGCCCGGCGACTTGATCGACGTGCAGATCGAGGACGGCCGCGTATGGATCGGGATGGCTGACTACTTCTCCCGGCCCGTGCGTCTCACGCGCTCCGAGGCGCTCGCGCTCTACCTGAAGGGCCAGGCGCTCCTGGGCTCGCCGGGGCTCGAGGAGGCGCCGGCGCTCTCGACCGCGCTCCGGAAGCTGGAGGAGGGCCTGGGCGACGAGGTCCTCTCGGGCCTCGCCGGCCGGGTTACGGTGGGGGGCGGCGGGCACGTGACGCAGGCGGTCGCGACGGCGCGACGAGCCGCGGAGCGACGCGAGCGCCTCTCCATCGAATACTTCACGGCCGGGCGCGAGGAGCTCACGACGCGAACGATCGATCCCGAGCACGTCTTCTCCGCGCTCGGCAACTGGTACGTCGTCGCGTGGGATCACCTGGCCGACGCCGAGCGCCTCTTCCGCGCCGACCGGATCCGCTCGGTGCGCGAAACGGGCGAGACGTTCGACCCGCGCGGCCTGCTCGGCGCGGGTCGGCCGCTCTATACACGCTCCGAGCGCGACATCCCGGTGAGGCTCGCGCTCGGGCCGAGCGCGCGCTGGGTGATGGAGTACTACAGCGTCGAGAACGTGCGGAACCGCGAGGACGGCCGGACCGAGGTGACGCTCCCGACCAAGGAGCTGCCGTGGGTCGCGAAGCTCGTCCTCCGCCTCGGCGGCGAGGCCGAGGTCCTCGATCCGCCGGAGCTCGCGGCGATGGTTCGCGAGGCCGCACGCGCCACGCTCGAGCGCTACCGGACCCCGCCCGCCTGAGCGCCCCCCATTCTCAAGCGGGGCACCGGGCCGACCGATACCGGAGGCGTGACCACGATTCGCACCACGTGTCCGCAATGCGGTGAGGTCGACATGACGCCGGAGGCGATCCTGTTGTCGATCCGCGACCAGAGCGGCGAGGGATCCTACCGCTTCTCGTGCCCCCGCTGCCGCGACACCGTGGAGAAGCCGGCCGACCGGAAGGTCGCGGCCCTGTTGCTCTCGGCGGGCGTGGAATTGGACGAAAGTCCTCCGGAGGAGGAGGACGAGCTCGGCCCCGACGCGCTCGAGCTGGCCGAGCACCCCGAGGGACGTCCCTCAGGCCCACCGTTCACCGTCGACGACCTCATCAGCTTCCACTTCTTGCTGAAGGACGACTCCCGGTTGCACCGGGACCTCCCCCGCAGCTAGCCCGCTGGTATCCTCCGGCTGATGCCGGTCCTCGTCGCGATCGCGCTCGCGTTCCTCGCGACCGTCCTGCTCGGGATCCTCGCCGTCGGTCTGCTCCGCAACCTTCGCGCCCTCGCGGCGGCCATCGGCCGGTTCCAGGAGGACGTGGGCTCGACCGCGGAGAAGATCGCCGGCGACGGGGCGCGGGCGGCGGCCCGCCTGGAGGAGATCCGGGCCCGGTTCGACCGAGGCCCCGGTGCTAGAATCCGCCGGTAGACGCACCTGTTCGCGTCGACGCCCCAATCCGGGAGGCCCGATTGTTCAACATCGGTCCCGAAGAGATCATCCTCATCCTGGTGATCGCCCTGATCATCTTCGGCCCCAAGCGACTGCCGGAGATCGGGCGGACCGTCGGCAAGTCGCTCCGCGAATTCCGCAAGGCATCCGACGACATCCGCCAGGAGCTGAGCCTGCATCTGGACGACGAGCCGGAGGCCGCCCCCGCGCCGGCGCCCACGACGCAGCTTCCCGCCGCGACGACGAACGGCGACGGTCCGGCCACGGAGGAACACTCCGCGCCCGCGCCGGAATCGGGCTCCGTCCCGTAGACACCCCCCGTCGGGGCGTGGTTTGCTTGGCCGCACTGGTGGAACGGTGGCAGTGATCCTCAGGCGGCGCCGGCAGAAGAACCCGGACGGCAGCATGACGCTCGTCGAGCACCTCGATGAGCTGCGGACCCGTCTGATCATCTCGGTGGCCGCGGTGATCGTGGGGATGGCGGTCGCTTGGCCCCTGTACCGCCCCGTCTTCAACCTGTTGACGAATCCCTACTGCAACTTCATGAAGCATCACCCGCAGCTGGCGTTACACCCGCAGAACCCCTGCGCTCTCGCGTACATCTCGATCGTGGAACCGTTCCTGGTGAAGATCAAGACGGTCGGCGCACTCGGGCTGTGCCTGGCGCTCCCGGTCGTCCTGTACGAGATCTGGCGGTTCGTGACCCCGGGCCTCAAGTCGAACGAGCGCCGCTACGCGATCCCGTTCGTCCTCGCCTCCATCGCGCTGTTCGTACTCGGCGGGTACTTCGCGTTGCTTACACTGCCCAAGGGGCTCGCATTCCTCCTCGGGTTCGCCGGTACGAGCCGCATCTACACCGTCCTCTCGGTGGGCAAGTACGTGGGGTTCGTGACGCTCCTCATCCTGGCCTTCGGGGCGTCGTTCGAGTTCCCGTTGCTGCTCATCTCGCTCACCATGGTGGGGGTCCTCTCCAGCCGGAAGCTCCGGGCGTGGCGGCGCTACGCGGTCGTGGTCATCGCGATCGTTGCCGCCGTGATCACCCCCAGCCAGGACTGGTTCACGATGACCGCTTTGATGTTTCCCCTGCTAGTCTTTTACGAACTTTCGATCCTGGTAGCCCGCCTCATGAAGAAGTAAGCAGGGAGTCGTTCGTTGGCGATCAAGGGAAAGGGCCGAGCAAGGAGCCGGCGCGTCATCGCGGCGCCGCCCAGGCCGCAGCTCGTCGTGCGCAAGCCCCCGCTCTGGCGGCGCCGGTGGGTCCGGGTCGTGGTCGTGCTGATCGTGCTGGCGGGGATCGGGACCGGTGTGACGATCAGCGTCCGGCGCTCGCACGCCCGGCACTTCAAGTCGAAGGAGGTCGCCGGCATCGAGGCCTACGCGGCCAAGCTCCGCGCCACGTTCCCGGCCGACCGTGAGAACGTCCCCCCGGACCTCGTCGTGTTCTTCCCGAACCTCTCCTCCGACCTCGACAAGCTCGCAAAGGGCACGCTGAAGCCGGCCGACGCGACGACCGAGGCGTCGACGGTCTCGACGAGCGCGCAGGCCACTGCCTCGGCCATCACGGCCCTGACGCAGAAGGTGTCGAGCATGATCCCCTCGTCGTTCACCGTCACGGGGGTGAGCGACGGCACAGGTGGGTCCAAGCCCGGGAACATCGTTGCCCGTGGGGCCACGCAGGACATCGTCAACGAGGCCCAGTATCTGATGAGCCAGGCGTTCCAGGTGTGGACCGAGGCCGGGAACCTGATGACGCAGGCGGCGGCCGCCACGGACCCGACCGTGCTCAAGGCCCTGGTGAACAGCGCGACGAAGCTCGACCAGCGTGCCTCGGACTTGTTCGACCGCGGCTACCAAAAGATCCTTGCGATCGAGAACGCCCTGGGCATCGTCGCGCAGAGCCCCGCAAACAGCTCCGTCCCGGGCGCCTAGTCACGCGGCTCGAGGAGACGACCGTGGCCGAGCCGGTGGCGGTCGTGGCGAACCCCACCTCAGGCCGCGGCAAGGGCGCGAAGCTCATCCCCAAGGTCGACGCGCTGCTGCGCTCGATCGGGGTCGAGCACGTCATGCACGTCTGCGCGGACCCCGAGGACCCCGAGCGCCTGGCGCGCGAGGCGGCGGAGCGGGGTGCGCCGATCGTGGCAGCGCTCGGCGGGGACGGTCAGGTCGGGGCGTGCGCGAACGGCGTGCTCGGTTCCGACGCGGCGCTCGCCGTCATCCCGGCCGGCACGGGGAACGACTTCGCGCGGTACCTCGGCCTGAACCGCAAGGATCCGCTCGCGGCCGCGCGCCTGCTCGCCTCCCCCACGACGCGGCGGCTGGACGTCGTTCGGGTCCGCACCGCCGACGGTGAACGCGTGTTCGTGAACGTGGGCGGCACCGGGTTCGATTCGGAGGTGAACGGCCACGCGAACGGGGTCCGGTTCCTGAAGGGCACCCCGAAGTACATCTACTCGACGTTCGTCACGCTCGCCCGCTTCAGGCCGGGCAAGTTCGAGGTGGACGTGGACGGCGAGTTCCACGCCATCCCGGGCATGATGATCGCCGTCGGGAACGCCGTGTCCTACGGCGGCGGCATGAAGATCACCCCCGACGCGAAGGCCGACGACGGGATCCTGGATCTCTGCGTGATCGGCGAGGTGTCCAAGCCCGAGTTCGTCCGGACGTTCCCGAAGGTCTTCAGCGGCACGCACGTTCGGCATCCGGCGGTGACGGTGCTCCGCGGCAAGCAGATCACGATCTCGGCCGAGCGCGCGTTCGACGTCTACGGAGACGGCGAGCGGTTCGGTCCGCTCCCGGCGACGTTCACGGTGGTGCCCGCGGCCCTCTCGGTCGTGGTGCCGTCATGACGACGGGCCTGCTGCTGCTGCACGCGTTCCCGCTCGACGCCTCCATGTGGCAGCCGCAGGTCGAGGCGCTCTCCCACCTGATCCCCGTCGTCGCGCCCGACTTCCCGGGGTTCGGCGCCGGCGGGGGCGACCCGGTCGAGGTCCTCTCGATGGACCTCGAGGCCGACGCCGCCGCGCGGGCACTCTCGGAGGCGGGGATCGACCAGGCCCTCGTGTGCGGCCTGTCGATGGGCGGCTACGCCGCGCTCGCGTTCTGGCGCCGGTATCGGTCGCGTGTTGCCGGCCTGGTGCTGGCCAACACGAAGTCGGGTGGCGACGACGACGCGGGCAAGGAACGTCGGCGGGCACTCGCCGCGCGGCTCCTGGCCGAGGGGAACGGCTTCCTCGTGGAATCCCCGCCGCCGCTGCTCTCGGCCGGTGCCCCGGAGGACCTGTGGGCGAGCGTCCGGGCGACGATCGCCGCGCAGCCCGCCGCCGCGATCGCCTCGGCGTCGCTCGGGATGGCCGAACGGCCGGACTCGACCCCGGACCTCGGCGGTATCGACGTGCCGGCGCTCGTCGTGACCTCGACCGGCGACACGCTCATCCCGCCCGAGGCCACCTCGCCGATGGCCGGGCAGATCCCGATGGGCCGGCTCGTCACGCTCGAGGGCGCTGGCCATCTCTCGAACCTCGAGGCGCCGGAGGCCTTCACCGAGCTCCTGCGCGGCGAGCTGATGGCGATCGGCGCCGTCACGGGGTAGGCCGAACCCGCCCCTACACTAAGGCCGATGACCAGCGTCGAACGCTTCGCGGAGCGCTACCCGTTCCCGCTCGACGACTTCCAGCTCCGGGCGATCGGGGCGCTGGAGGCCGGCGAGTCGGTGCTCGTCGCTGCCGCGACCGGGTCGGGGAAGACCGTGGTGGCCGAGTACGGCATCGAGCGTGCGCTCGCCGGCCGGCGCAAGGCCTTCTACACCACGCCGCTGAAGGCGCTCTCGAACCAGAAGTTCGGCGACTTCTCCACGCGCTGGGGCGCGCGGCGCGTGGGCCTGCTCACCGGCGACAACTCGATCAACGGCGACGCGCCGGTGGTGGTCATGACCACCGAGGTCCTTCGGAACATGCTCTACGAGTCGAGCGACGCGCTCGAGGGCCTGGGGCTCGTCGTGATGGACGAGGTGCACTACCTGCAGGACCCCTACCGCGGCGCCGTGTGGGAGGAGATCCTCATCCACCTGCCGCTCTCGGTCGCCGTGGTGTGCCTCTCGGCCACCGTCTCGAACGCCGAGGAGTTCGGCGAATGGCTGGGCGCCCTCCGCGGGCTCACGCGCGTGGTGATCGAGGAGCGCCGCCCGGTGCCGCTCGAGAACCTCTACCTGGTCGGCCCGGAGTTCCACGCCATGCACGTGCCGAGCCAGGGCCACCTTGTGCCGAACCCGTACCTGGCGTCGCTCGACCGCCGCGAGATCCGGTATCGGGCTTACGCGCGCGCGGGCGACGGTCGCATCCAGGCGCAACGCGTCCCGCGCCCGCGGGAGGGGCACCGCCGCTTCTACGTCCCCCGGCGTGAGGAGGTGGTCCGCCGCCTCGACGAGGAGGGCATGCTCCCCGCGATCTACTTCGTCTTCAGCCGCGCCGGCTGCGACGCGAGCGTGCGCTACCTCATGGAGGCCGGCGTCCGGCTCACGTCGCGCGAGGAGGCCGACGAGATCCGCGCGGTGGCCGACGACCGGGCGTCGTGGCTCCCCGACGAGGACCTCGAGGCGCTGGGGTTCTTCGAGCTGCGCGAGGCGCTCGCCGCCGGCGTCGCCGCCCACCACGCGGGCATGCTCCCCGTCTTCAAGGAGACCGTCGAGCAGCTCTTCACCGAGGGCCTGGTCCGCATCGTCTTCGCGACCGAGACGCTCTCGCTCGGCATCAACATGCCGGCCCGGACCGTCGTGATCGAGGACCTCTGGAAGTTCTCGGGCGAGCACCACGAGCTGCTCACGCCGGGGGAGTACACGCAGCTCACCGGCCGCGCGGGGAGGCGCGGGATTGACGAGATCGGCTACGCCGTCGTGCTCTATCAGACACAGGTGCCGTTCGAACGGGTCGCCGGGCTCGCGTCGACCCGCACGTACGAGCTCCGGTCGTCCTTCCGCCCCTCGTACAACATGGCGGTGAACCTGGTCCGCGCGTACTCGCTGGACGAGGCCCACCACCTGCTCAACTCCTCGTTCGCGCAGTTCCTGGCGGACCGGAGCGTCGTCACGCTCGAGCGGGAGCTCGAACACGACCGCGCGGCACTCGAGGGCTACCGGTCGCAGGTCACGTGCGACCGCGGCGACTTCGCCGAGTACTGGGCGTTCCGCGAACGCGCCCGTGCGATCCGCGAGGAGCCCCGCCGCGGCCAGTCGCGACGGACCCAGGAGGAGACGACGGGAGCGCTCGAGTCCCTCCGGGCGGGGGACGTGATCTTCCTCCCCGGTGAGCGCCGCGCCGGCCTCGCCGTGGTGACCGGCAACCACGACGGGCGCCCGAGCATGCTCACCCAGGACCGGCGGGCGTTCCGGCTCTCGACCCGCGACCTCGATCGCCCGCCCGTCCCGGTCGCGAGGATCCAGCTCCCGCGCTCGGGGAGCGCCCGCAGCGCTCGCTTCCGCCGCGACGTGGCCGCGCAGCTCGTGGCCCTCCGCGTGCATCGCCCGCCCGCGCGGCGCCAGCAGTTGGACCAGGCCGCCGAAGCACGCGCGGTGCAGCTCGAGCGCAAGGCCGCCCGCCACCCGTGCCACGCCTGTCCGGACCGCGCCCAGCACGAGCGGTGGGCGGCGCGCGCGTCGAAGCTCGAGCACGACATCGCCGGGCTCGAGCGCCGCATCCGCTCGCGGACCGAGACCCTCGGGCGCCAGTTCGACCGCGTGCTCGCCGTCCTCACCGAGCTCGGCTACGTCGGGCGCTTCAGCCTGACGGTCAAGGGGGAGCGCCTGCGCCGGATCTACGCGGAGGGCGACATCATGGCCGTCGAGGCGCTCGCGGAAGGGCTCTTCGACGGGCTCACGCCGTCGGAGCTCGCGGCCCTGGTCTCCACGATCGTGCATGAGTCGCGCGAGCGTGTCCCCCAACGGCCGGACATCCCCACGCCCGCGCTTCGCGAACGCGTCGCTGCGCTCGCCCAGACGTGGCAGCGGATCCGCCGCGTCGAGGACCAGCACCAGGTGGAGCTCTGTCGCGAGCTGGACGCCGGGTTCGTCCCCACGGTGTTCGCGTGGGCGGAGGGCAAGTCGCTCGAGGACGTCCTGGAGACCTCGGGCCTGGCCGCCGGTGACTTCGTGCGCAACTGCAAGCAGCTCTTGGACCTCCTTCGCCAGATCGAGGCCGTCGCCGACCCCGCGGTCGCCTCAGTCGCGCGAGCGGCGGCCGGCGCGGTCGACCGCAACGTCGTCGCGTACTCCGGCGTCGAGGTCCCGGAGCCAAGCGTGTGAGCGCCGGTATCATCGGGCCCATGCCCCACGACCACGCGGAGCGGCTCGCGCGCGCGCGCCGGCAGGCCGAGCTCGCGGGCCTGGGCGCGATCGTCGTCGCGCCCGGACCGGACCTCATGTACCTGACCGGTTACGGGCCGCCCCCGCTCGAGCGCCTCACGGCCCTGGTGGTGCGGCCGGGCACCGACCCGATCCTGCTCGTCCCGACGCTGGAGCGCCCGCGCGCCGCGGCCTCGCCTGCCGAGGACCTGGTCGGGTTCGTCACCTGGAGCGACGGCGAGAGCATGCACGCGTCGCTCGGCAAGCTCCTCCCCGAGCGCGGCACGATCGGCGTGATCGACCAGATGTGGGCGTGGCACCTCATGGAGCTCGACCGCGCGCTGCCCGCCGCGACCTTCGTCTCTGCGGCGCGAACCCTCTCGCGCCTTCGCATCCGCAAGGACGCGGGAGAGCTCGAGTTGCTCGGGCGCGCGGGGCGCGCAGCCGACGAGACGTTCGCTCGCGTCGCGAAGGAGGACTTCGCCGGCAGGGCCGAGGAGCAGATCGCCGCGCGCCTGCGCGAGCTGCTCGTCGAGGAGGGCTGCGACGCGGCCAGCTTCTGGATCGTCGCCTCGGGACCGAACGGCGCCTCACCGCATCACGAGCCGAGCATCCGCATCCTGCAAGCCGGTGACCCCGCCGTCCTCGACTTCGGCGGGACGGTCGGCGGCTACGGCTCCGACCTGTCCCGGACCGTCTCGGTGGGGGAGCCCTCGGCGGAGGTGCGCGAGGTCCACGACGTCGTCCGCCGCGCGCAGGAGGCCGCCTTCCAGGCGGTCCGCCCCGGCGTCCGGGCGCAGGACATCGACCACGCCGCGCGCCACGTCATCGAGGAGGCCGGCTTCGGCGCGGCGTTCATCCACCGCACGGGCCACGGGATCGGCCTGGAGGCGCACGAGGACCCCTACATCGTGCGCGGCAACGAGGAGGTCCTCGAGCCGGGCATGTGCTTCTCGATCGAGCCGGGGATCTACCTCGAGGGCCGCTTCGGTGTGCGGATCGAGGACATCGTCGCCGTGACCGAGGACAGCGCCGTTCGGCTGAACGAGGCGCCCCGCGAGCTCACGCTCGTGGCTTGAGCACGAACACGCGCGGCGAGAGCTTTCCGATCATCTGGTAGACGCCCCACAGTCGGTCCGCGACCGACGCCCGGTAGTCGACGTCCCCGAGCAGCTCGCGAAACCGTTCTTCGTCGCGGAGCAACCGAGCGACGTGCAGCAGCTGACGCGAGGTTTTCCCGGGGCCGGACTCCTCCAGGAACTCGCGCCACTCACTCCGAAGCTCCTCGCGCCGCTCGACCTCGAGTCCCGCCTCTCCAACGATCTCTTCGAAGCGGTCCGGATCGGTGTTCGCCTCGACAGCGGCGAGCGCCGGCCACAGGCGTTCGGCGTCGCCCGGCTCGAGCCACGGCGTCGCGAACATCTGGAAGACGACCATCGCGCCTCCCGGCCGAAGCACCCGACGGCACTCCGCGAGCGCGTCGCGCAGGTACGCGATGTGGATGAGCATGTCCCGCGACCACACCAGGTCGAACGTCCCCTCACCGAAGGGGAGCGCCGTGATGCTCCCTTGAGCCAGCCCGATCAACCCGGCGACCTCCGGCTCGTTCGCCCGCAGATCCTCCAGGTCGGGGAACCCCGACGACAGGTTGTCCCACACGAACTCGACCCCGGTCGTGCGACACCTGAACCGCCGAGCGAGCTCGATCACGTGCCGGCCGTTCCCCGAGCCGATGTCCAGCACCCGGCTGGATGCATCGACCCCGAGATCCGACGCGACCTCGAACAGGAAGTCCGGTCCGCGCGGATCCAGGCTCTCGTCGAGCAGCTCGTCGATCTGCAGCTCCGTCAAGGGCCCGTTCGCGTACATCTGCTCGACGGAGATCGGCTGCGGTTCGCGTTCAGCCATGGCGCCCGATGCTATCGAACACAGGCCGTGCGCTATCCTACCGATGGGTAGCTTTCGGATCGACGGAGGTAACCGCATCGTGCCGCTCCTGAACATCCCCGACGAGCTCCTCGAGATTCGCGCGTCGCTCCGCCAGTTCATCGAGCGGGAGGTGCTTCCGATCGAGGACGCGCACCGTGAGGAGATCCAGGAGCGCGGGACGTTCTCCACCATCCGCGAGGAGGTCCTGAAGCTCCGCAAACGCTCCGCCGAGCTCGGGTTCTACGCGATCCATATGCCCGAGGAGCTCGGAGGGGGAGGGCTCTCGCTCCTCGGCCAGGTGCTCTTGCACGAGGAGGGAGCGCGCACGGGCTCGATCCTCGCGCAGATCGAGGGCATCTTCCCGGTCGTGAGCGGGCCGAACCCCATCCACATGGACTGCACTGAAGCCCAGCGGGAGAAGTACCTCTACCCGCTCATGGCGGCGGACAAGATCACGTGCTTCGCGCTCACCGAGCCCGGCGCCGGCTCGGACGCAACCCGGATCCAGACGCGCGCCACGAAGGGCGAAGACGGCATCTGGACGATCACTGGGCGCAAGCACTTCATCACCGGCGGCGCCGACGCGGACTTCGCGCTCGTGTTCGCTGTGACCGATCCCGAAAGGCGCGCGAAGGGCGGGATCACGGCCTTCTTCGTCGACGCTGACACGCCGGGCTATGCCGTGACGCGCGTGCAGCGGACGATGTCCCCGTACCAGAATCCGGTCGAGCTCACGCTGGACGGCGTGCGGGTATCCGACGCGAACATCCTCGGACAGGAAGGGTTCGGCTTCTACTCGGCCGTGCGCGGGATCAACGGAGCGAGGCTCCAGATCGCGGCGCGCGGACTGGGCCTCG
>Ga0066709_100003987_pt1 | contig 11584 bp, 7 predicted proteins | sample GraSoiAngelo_158_FD_79665 | JGI IMG/M metagenome (GOLD analysis project Ga0066709, IMG submission 79665) | Grasslands soil microbial communities from the Angelo Coastal Reserve, California, USA - 14_1009_16_30cm | ecosystem: Environmental > Terrestrial > Soil > Grasslands | place: USA... | reverse complement strand
TGGACGGTCTCGCTCGTCACGGGGTCGCTCGGGCGCGACGGCGACGAGACCCATGCCGGCACCTTCTTCGCCGGCCTCGACGGCGTGCACGCGCTCGACTACTCCGATCCACACGTGCCCATGCACCCGTCGTTCGAGGACCGGCCCGGCGCCCCCGACCCCGTGCTCGCGCGGGTGCCGCCATCGGATGCGCAGCCCCTGGCCGCGCTCTGGGACGACCCGCTCGTCGCGGCCGGAGGTGACCACGCCACCCTGTTCCACCTCCACCACCTGACCCCCCAGCACGAAGCGGTGGTCCGCCGCTGGCCCGACGCGACGATCGTGGCCCACCTCCACGGCACCGAGCTGAAGTTCCTCGAGGCGGTCGAGCGCGCGCCCGATCGGTGGCCGCACGGGAGGTTCTGGTCGGAGCGCCTCCGGGCGATCGCGGCGCGTTGCGACCACCTCGTGGCGGTCAACCCGGAGGACACCGAGACCGCGGCCCGCCTGCTCGACGTCGATCCCGATCGGGTCACGCCGATCCCCAACGGCGTCGACATCGAGCGCTTCACCCCGCGAGAGGTCCCGCGGCGCGAACGGAGGGCGCGCCTTCGGCAATGGCTGGTCGACGATGCCCGCGGGCGCGATCCCTCCGGTGCCGTCGTGCGCTACTGCGACGCCGACCTCGAGGTGTTCGCAGCCGGCCCGACGCTGTTGTTCGTCGGGCGCTTCACCGACGCCAAGCGTGTCCCCCTCCTCATCCGCGCCTACGCCCGGGCGCGGTCGCGCTTCGACACGCCCGCGCCGCTGTTGGTGTGGGGAGGAGCCGCGGGCGAGTGGGAGGGGGAGCACCCGCACGCGGTGGCGCAGGAGGTCGGTGACGAGGGCGTCTTCTTCACCGGCTGGCGGGGGCACGACGACCTTCCCCTCGGCCTGGCACAGGCCGAGGTGCTCGTGATGCCGTCGGTGAACGACTCGTATCCGCAGACCCCGCTCGAAGCGATGGCCACAGGCCTCCCCGTCCTCGCGACCACGAGCGGAGGCTTCCCGACCATGATCAACACCGATGCCGCCCGACCCGACGGGTGGTTGGTACCGCCCGACGACGTGGATGCGCTCGCCGACGCGCTCGTCGACGCGGTGAACCGACCCGACGAGCGCGCCCGTCGCGCGGCCAACGCCCTCGCGCACGCACGCTCGGTGTTCTCGTGGACGGGCCTCGTCCCGCGCTTCGAGGACGTGTACGCGCGGGCCCGCGTCAGGTCAGCCGCTCGCGCACGCTGACGTCGGGCTGCGTCTCCATCGCGCCGTCTCGACCCGCGGTCGCAGGCACGTCACCCGGGACGTTCGGCACGTCGACCTCTACCTCGAGCGTGCCGTGGTCCTCCTCCCAACGGACGACGTTGAGCACGCTCGCGTACACGAGCAGGCGGCCGAAGAACAGGAGCCATGCGAGCGTGGCGAAGACGATGCCCAGCGTCCCGTAGAGCGCCTGCGACGACGCGACGAGGCGCGGCACGTAGATCGAGCCCACCGCCTTCAGGATCTCGAAGCCCACCGCGCCGAACACGGCGCCGGGCACCAGTGCCTTCCATCCGACGTCGCGGTTGGTCAGCACCTTCATCGCCCACAGCCACAGCGCGAAGTTGACGGCGAGACCGGCGAGGATGCCGAGCGGCGCGAGGAGCCCGGGAAGGAAGTTGAGAACGGTCGTGATGCCGAACGACGCGGCGAAGATCACGAACGCGCCGCCCAGCCACACGAGGCCCCGGAGCTTGTCGCGCAGCCCCCGGCCCCGCACCTGCCAGGTCGCGTTGAACGCATATTGCAGCGCGCCGACCAGACCCAGCCCCGACCACAGGAGCCCGAGGAAGCCGACGACCGACGCCGCCCGGCGGCTGTGTTCCGCGGAGCTGATCGCCTTCTTCATGGTGGTGGCCGCGTCGCCGGTGAGCCCGAGGTTCTTCACCAGGTCGTTGGCCAGGCTGGGGTCGTTGGAGGACACGAAACCCACGACTGCGATGGCGACCAGCAGCAGAGGGAAGAGCGCGAGGAAGGCGGACAGGGTCACCGACGCCGCGAGCTGGTTGCCGTTGACGTCGCCCATGCGCACCTGCGTCCGCAGGGCGGTGCCGAACCACGGCCAGCGCTCGCCGAGGGGCCGCAGTTTCTCGAGCACGGCAAGGACCGTACCCCCCGAGGCGGTAACTTCCACTCGATGCCCCTGACGATCGACGAGATCGACCCTCGACGCATCCCTGCCCATGTCGGCTGCGTGATGGATGGCAACGGGCGCTGGGCGCAGAAGCGGCGGCTGCCCCGGACGGAAGGGCACGCGGCGGGGGAGGAGGCGCTGTTCGACACCGTCGAGGGCGCGCTCGACCTCGGCATCAAGTGGCTCACGGTCTACGCGTTCTCGACCGAGAACTGGCGGCGCCCGGCCGACGAGGTGCGCTTCCTCATGCAGTTCAACGAGTCGATCCTCGTGCGGCGGCGCGACGAGCTCAACGACCGCGACGTGCGCATCCGGTTCGTGGGCCGGCGCGACTGGCGCGTACCCAAGCGGCTGGTCCGTCGGATGGACGAGGCGTTCTCGCTCACGGCCGGCAACCGCACGATGACCCTCACCATCGCGTTCAACTACGGCGGCCGCGCCGAGATCGTCGACGCCGTGCGCGCGCTGGTGGCCTCCGGCACCACGGCCGACAAGATCGACGAGCGCGCCATTCGACGCCATCTCTACGACCCCGAGATGCCCGATCCCGATCTCGTCGTTCGCACGTCGGGCGAGTACCGCATCTCCAACTTCCTGCTCTGGGAGCTGGCCTACAGCGAGCTGGTGTTCACCGACGTGCTCTGGCCCGACTTCCGGCGCGAGCATCTGTTCGAGGCGGTGCGTGAGTTCCAGCGGCGCGACCGTCGCTACGGCGGGGTCGACGGGTAGCCGCGTGGGCCTCTACCGCGACCAGGGAGTCGTGCTGCGCTCCATCCGGCTCGGTGAGGCCGATCGGATCGTCTCGTTCATCACCGAGGGACGGGGCAAGGTCCGCGCCGTCGCCAAGGGCGTGCGCAAGACGAAGAGCCGCTTCGGTGCCCGGCTCGAGCCTACGGTGCACGTGTCGCTGCTGCTCTACGAGGGACGCGAGCTCGACATCGTCACGCAGGCCGAGGCCATCGACCACTTCCGTGCCGTCCGCGAGGACCTCGACCGCCTGACGCGGGCCACGCAGATGCTGGAGGCCGTCGACCAGGTGGCCCAGGAGCGCCACGCCAACGTGGCCCTCTACCAGATGCTCGTCGGCGCCCTGCGTGCGCTGGCAGCCCACGACGCGCCGCTCATCGTGCCCGCGTTCTTCTGGAAGCTGCTCTCGCTCGAGGGCTTCCACCCAGTGCTCGAGACGTGCGCGACCTGTGGCGCCACCGACGATCTCGTGGCCTTCGACCTGAGTCAGGGAGGCGTGCTGTGCAGCACATGTGGGCGGGGGGCCCTTCCGCTGGGCCCCGGCTCACTCGACCTGCTCCGTCGCATCCTCGGGGGCGGGCTCGGCCCCGCCCTCAACGAGCCCGCGGGCCCCGCCACCGACGAGATCGCCCACCTCGCGACCCGGGCCCTCGAGCACCATCTGGAGCGGCGGCTGCGCTCGATGGCGTTGCTCGATCGCGGCTGACGCTCTGTGCTCGCGTGACCCGGCCCGCCGGGTGCCTCAGCCCTTCGGCGGGGTGGTCGTGCTCGTGGTCGTTGTGCTCGTCGTCGTCGTAGTGGTGGTGGTCGGCGAGCTCCCGGGCGCCCCGCCGCCGGCGGCCATCTCGGTCTCCGGCGGGCACGGCTGGAAGAGGAGGGCGCCCTTCCACGGCGCGGGCGGCCCGCACCGATCGGCGCACCGCGAGAACGCGGCGACGAGCCCGATCCCGGGCGGCACCTGCACGACGTACTGACGCTGGTCGCCGGCACCCAGCGTCTGCACCGTGCCCTTCACGTTGAGCGCGTCGAGCAGCTCCGGGGTCGCCGGAGCCCAGTCGGGATAGACGTCGAGGCAGTCCGGACGCTTCGGCTCGAGGCCGGCGCCCTCCGGGGCTTTCTCGGGTGCGACGAACGCCCCGCCGTCGCCGAACGGCTCGTAGCGGGCGGCATAGACCGTCCCGGCCGAGCCGAACAGGAAGTCGAGGTGCGCGATCGCCTGGCCGGCGGGCGGGAACGGCGGGCGCTCCTCGGGAGAGGTGGTGGTCGTCACCACCGACGGCGGCATCTTCTCGGCGATGGTCGGCGGCGGAGGCTTCTCGGTTCCCGCGTCGGCGGCGGCGGCGCGCAGGTCGAGGGACTGGATCACCGGTGACGCCCAGAGGAGGGTGCCGCCGGCGATCGCGCCGCGCTTGAGCAGGTCCCGCCGCGTGGAACCGCCGCTTTTGTGGTGATTATCCATTGTCTCGAGCCATGCTCGGCGACCCTGCGGCCGCCACGCCCCTCCGTCGCGCCCCGGCCGACTACGCACCGTAGGATACCCGCTCCGGCTCCGCGGCCGGGCGTCGGGCGTCCGCGCAGCCCGAGCGGTCGAAACCGGGGGGGCGATCCGGAGCGTCGGGGTTACGCTCGCCCAGATGCCCGACCTCTTCGAGAACATCGTCAACCTGGCCAAGCGTCGGGGCTTCGTGTTCCCGTCGAGCGAGATCTACGGCGGCTTCCGGTCGACCTACGACTACGGGCCCCTCGGCGTCCTCATGAAGCGCAACCTGATGGACGCGTGGTGGCGGGCCATGGTGCAAGAGCGCGACGACATCGTCGGCCTCGACGCCGCCATCCTCATGGCCCCCCGGGTGTGGGAGGCGTCCGGCCACCTGGCCACCTTCACCGATCCGCTCGTCGACTGTCGCAACTGCAAGTCGCGCTGGCGGGAGGACGAGCTGGTCGACGGGGCGTGCCTCCACTGCGGCTCCACCGACCTCACACCGGCGCGCGCCTTCAACCTCATGTTCAAGACGCACGTGGGGCCGGTGGAGGACGATGCGTCGGTGACCTACCTGCGGCCCGAGACCGCGCAGGGCATCTTCGTCAACTTCGCCAACGTCCTGCAGACGACCCGCAAGAAGCCGCCGTTCGGCATCGCCCAGCAGGGCAAGTCGTTCCGCAACGAGATCACGCCGGGCAACTTCATCTTCCGCACGCGCGAGTTCGAGCAGATGGAGATGGAGTACTTCGTGCCCCCCGATGAGGGGCCCAAGTGGTTCGAGTACTGGTGTGCGGAGCGGCTTCGCTGGTACACCGACCTCGGCATCCCGGCCGAGCAGCTGCGTCTGCGACCACACGACCCCGACGAGCTGAGCCACTACTCCGCGGGCACGGCCGACGTCGAGTTCCTCTATCCCTGGGGTTGGGGCGAGCTCGAGGGCATCGCGAACCGCACCGACTACGACCTCAAGCGGCACGCCGAGTTCTCGGGCGAGCGGCTCGAGTACTTCGACCAGAAGTCGGGCGAACGCTATGTGCCGCACGTGATCGAGCCCGCGGCCGGCGTGGGCCGGCCCCTGATGGCCTTCCTCATGGCTGCATACGACGAGGACACGGTGAACGACGAGACGCGCCTCGTGCTGCGACTCCACAAGCGGCTGGCGCCCTTCAAGGCGGCGGTGCTGCCGTTGTCGAAGAACGAGCGGCTGGTGCCGACCGCGCGGGAGGTGTTCGACATCCTCAAGCCGCACTTCATGTGCGACTACGACGAGACGCAGGCGATCGGTCGGCGCTACCGGCGCCAGGACGAGATCGGCACGCCGTACTGCGTCACGGTCGACTTCGACAGCATCGACGACCGGGCGGTCACGGTGCGCGAGCGCGATTCGATGGCCCAGGACCGCGTCTCGATCGACAAGCTCGTCGAGCACCTGCGCGAGAAGCTGTCGTGACGCTCGAGCGGGCGCTCGACGTCCTGCTCGACGACGACCTCGAACCGATCGTGGAGATGGTGCTCTACCGCGACCACGGCGGCCGCGGCCACGGCGGCTACGAGGCCCGGGCGGCCGACGGCCGGGTGCGGTTCCGGCGCCACGACGAGGGCCACGGTTGGCGCTTCGAGGTCGAGGCGGTCGAGGGGCGCAACCCGCTCGGCGACCGGGCGGTCGACCGCTTCGTGGGTGTCGACGCCGAGCGCGCCGCTCCCTTCCCGCACCGCACCCGGAACGCCTACCCCTTCGCCTACGAGATGGTGGCCCAACTCTTCGACGCACCATCGCCACCCGACGTCTGCGTGATCCACACGGCCGCGCACAACTGGGAGGACGCGGGCGGCCACCGCGGGGAACACGGCTCGCTCGACGCCGTGCAGTCGCGGGCGCCGTTCATCATCGGCGGCGCCGGGGTGCGCGCGTTGGGGAGAATCCCGCGCGCCTGCCGGCTGGTCGATGTGGCGCCGACCGTGCTTCAGCTGCTCGGCGCGGCTCCGGTGCCCGTGGGCCTGGGCATCAACGGGTCGCCCCGCGCCGACGCCCTCCTGCGGCGCCAGGACGGCGAGCCGCAGCTCGACGTGATCGACCCGTCGGCGACCAGGCCGCGCACGGTCGTGGGTTTCCTGCTCGACGGGGCCAACCCCAACGTGCTGTACGGCATGGCCGAGGCGGGTGAGGCGCCCAACGTGGCCCGGCTCATGGCGATGGGCACCACGTTCGGTCACGGCGCGGTCGCGTCGCTGCCGACGGTCACGCTCGCCAACCACACCGCCATCCTCACGGGCGCCCATCCCGGGCATCACGAGATCCTTCACAACGCGTGGTACGACCGGGCCGGCGGCCGGCAGGTCATCACGAACTCACCGGCGACGTGGGCGACTGCGATGAGATGGCTCGGGAGCGGCGTCGACACGATCCATTCCGCGGTCCGCCGCACCTGGCCCGACGACCTGTCGGTGTCGATCAACGAGCCGTGCGACGCGTTCGCCTCGTGGTCCACGTTCGAGGTCCTGCGCAGGGGCGAGACGATCGCGCGCCCACCGGCGCCCGACGAGCTCCCCAACGCCACCCAGCGCTTCGTGCGTCCCTTCAAGGACTACCGCTGGTCGTCGCGCATCGACCACACCAGCGTCGAGCAGGCGGTGGGCATCTGGAGCGGGCGCTACCGGGGCGTCGAGATGCCCAGGCCGCGGTTCATGTGGGTGAACTTCACCTTGACCGACGCCGCGTTCCACGAGGGCGGGCCTCACTCCGAAGTGGCCGCCGCATCGGTGCGAGACACCGACGCGCGCCTCGGCGAGGTGCTCGCGGCCGTCGAACGGGCCGGGGCGATGGACAGCACCGCCTTCTTCCTCGTGGCCGACCACGGCATGGAGGAGACCAACCCCGAGGTGCGCGGCGACTGGGGCGACGCCCTCCGCGCCGCCGGGATCGGCTTCCGCGACGAAGCCTTCGGCTTCATCTACCTGGTTTAGGCTCACGGGCCGTGACCTACGTCTACGGCTTCGATCACAAGCACCGCGAGCCCCCCATGAGCATGAAGGACCTGCTCGGCGGGAAGGGCGCGAACCTGGCCGAGATGACCTCCGTGCTCGGTCTGCCGGTGCCGCCGGGGTTCACGATCACCACCGACGCGTGCCGCGATCACATGCGGGAGGGCTGGCCCCGAGGCCTCGACGCCGAGGTCGCGAAGCACGTGAAGGCGCTGGAGAAGGCCATGGGCAAGCACCTCGGCGACCCCGGCGACCCGTTGCTCGTGAGCGTGCGCTCGGGCGCGAAGTTCTCCATGCCCGGGATGATGGACACCGTCCTCAACCTCGGCCTCAACGACGACTCGGTCGAGGGGCTGGCCAAGCAGACGAGCGACGAGCGGTTCGCCTACGACTCCTATCGGCGCTTCGTGGCGATGTACGGGCGCATCGTGCTCGAGATCCCCGGCGACGAGTTCGAGGAGGCCTTCGAGGCTGCAAAGCAGCTGGCGAACACGACGAACGACGCCGAGGTGCCGCCCGACCTGCTCCGCTACCTCGTCCGGTCCTACAAGCAGGTCGTCGAGCGCCACACCGGCGAGCCCTTCCCGCAGGACCCGCACGACCAGCTGCGCGGCGCGATCGAAGCCGTGTTCCGCTCGTGGGACGGCGCCCGTGCCCGCGCCTACCGGATCCGCGAGCGCATTCCCCACGATCTCGGCACCGCGGTCAACGTGCAGACGATGGTGTTCGGCAACCGTGACGACAACTCGGGCACAGGCGTGGGCTTCACCCGCGACCCCGCGACCGGCGCGCAGGGCGCCTATGGCGACTTCCTCGTCAACGCCCAGGGCGAGGACGTCGTGGCGGGCATCCGCAACACCGAGCCGCTCTCCGCGCTCGAGTCGCGTTTCCCGAAGATCTACAAGCAGCTCATGGGCATCTTCGACAAGCTCGAGGCCCACTACCGCGACATGTGCGACACCGAGTTCACCATCGAGCAGGGCAAGCTCTGGATGTTGCAGACGCGCGTCGGCAAGCGCACCGGGGTCGCCGCGCTGAAGATGGCGGTCGACATGACCAAGGGCCGCAAGTGGCACCTCACCCACGATGAGGCCGTGCAGCGCGTCAACGCCGAGCACCTCGACCAGGTGCTCCACCCCCAGTTCAAGGACAAGGACCTCAAGGTGCTGGCGAAGGGGCTCGCCGCGTCGCCGGGTGCGGCGGTGGGCAAGGCGTACTTCACGGCCGACGGCTGCGTCGACGCCGTAGATCGCGGCGAGCGGGTCATCCTCGTCCGCAGCGAGACCTCACCCGAGGACGTGCACGGCATGTCGGTGGCCGAAGGCATCCTCACCGCGCGCGGCGGGCTCGTCAGCCATGCGGCGGTGGTGGCCCGCGGCTGGGGGAAGCCGGCGGTCGTCGGGGCGGAGAAGATCCGCATCACGGGCGGAAGCTTCGCCGTCGCCGGGGTCACCGTCCGCGAGGGTGATGTCCTGTCGATCAACGGCACCACCGGCGAGGTCGTGCTCGGCGAGGTCGCGCTGTCGGCGGGCGAGGCGCCGAAGGAGTTCGACGTGATCCTCGGCTGGGCCGACCGCATCCGCGAGGGGAAGCTCGCGGTGCGGGCCAACGCCGACAACGGTCCCGACGCGGCCAACGCCCGCAAGTTCGGTGCCGAGGGCATCGGCCTGTGCCGGACCGAGCACATGTTCCTCGGCGACGACCGGTTGCCGATCGTGCGCCGCATGATCCTCGCCGACACCCCCGAGACCGAGGAAGCCGCACTCGAGGAGCTGCGCGTCGCGCAACGGGCCGATTTCATCGAGATCCTCGAAGCGATGGACGGGCTGCCCGTCACCGTCCGCCTGCTCGACCCTCCGTTGCACGAGTTCCTGCCCGACACCGAGGAGCTCGCCGTCAAGGCGGCGACGACCGGGCTCAGCGCCGAGGAGCAGAAGCTCTACGACGCCGCCCGGGAGTGGCACGAGTTCAACCCCATGCTCGGGACGCGCGGCGTGCGTCTGGGCGTGGTCAAGCCGGGCCTCTACGCGATGCAGGTGCGCGCGCTCATGGAGGCCGCCGCCGAGCGGGTGAGGGTCGGGGGCACGCCGGTCGTGGAGATCATGATCCCGCTCACCGTCACCCGCGAGGAGATGCGCCTGGCGCGCGCCTGGGTGGAGGACGCCATCGCGCAAGCCTTGGCCGCCACGAGCGGCGAGAGGGCGAGGACCGGCGCCAAGAAGCCGGTCGACGTCATCATCGGCACCATGATCGAGACTCCTCGGGCTGCGCTCCGCGCCGACGAGATCGCAGAGGTGTCCGACTTCTTCTCCTTCGGCACCAACGACCTCACGCAGATGACGTTCGGCTTCAGCCGCGACGACGTCGAGGGCCGCATGATGTCGGCCTACCTCGAGCAGGGCTTGCTGAAGCGCAACCCGTTCGAGACCATCGACCCGACCGGCGTGGGCGAGCTCGTGCGCATCGGCTCCGACCGGGGTCGCAGCACCAACCCCGAGCTGAAGCTCGGCGTCTGCGGTGAGCACGGCGGTGACCCCGAGTCGATCGCGCTGTTCTACGACGCGGGTCTCGACTACGTGTCCTGCTCGCCGTTCCGCGTGCCCATCGCACGACTTGCGGCTGCCCAGTGCGTGCTGGCGGGGTGAGCGAGAGCCAGCCGGGGATGCAGCCCGCCGACATCGCCGGGTTGGTCGAGGTGAGCGATCCCCGCGTCTCGCCCGACGGCCGCACCATTGCCTTCGTCGTGACGACCGTCGACCTCGAGGCCAACCGGTACCGCGGTCGCGTCTGGCTGGCGGCGGCCGACGGGTCGGAGCCGCCCCGGCCCTTCACCGCAGGCGAGCATCGCGACGGCCGCCCCCGCTGGTCACCCGACGGACGGGAGCTGGCCTTCGTCTCCCATCGGGAAGGGCAGGGGAGCGAGCTCTACGTCCTGCCCGTCACCGGTGGAGGCGAGCTGCGCAGAGCGGCGTCGTGGCCCGAGGAGATCGAGGAGCTGGCCTGGTCGCCCGACGGCCGGCGCCTCGCGTTCACCGCCCGTCAGCGCGACGACGACCGCGGTGGCTCGAAACCGGGCGGCGACACCAATGAAGGGCAGACGAAGGACAGGGACGACAGGGACCTTCCTCCCCGCCGCATCGACCGGCTGGCCTACCGCTACGACGGCACCGGCTGGACGTGTGATCGCCCGCGTCACCTCTTCACCGTGCGGGCCGACGGCAGCGGCCCCCCGACCGCCGTCACGAGCGGGCCGTTCGACCATGCGGGGGCCGCGTGGTCACCTGACGGCGACGCGCTGGCCTTCTCGGGCGGCCGGCACGACACCTGGGACCGCGACCGGGCCGTCGACCTGTTCACGGTCGGTGCCGCCGGGGGCGAGCCCCGACGGCTCACGGCCACCGGGCCGACCTTCCGCGGCCCGTCCTGGTCGCCCGACGGCTCGACGATCGCGTTCGTGTGGGGTGACCCCCGCTCGATCCCGCGCAGCACGCAGGTCGGCGCGGTGGATCGCAACGGCGGCGACCACCGATTGCTCACGTCGGCCCTCGACCGCAACTGTGCACCCATCCTGGTCGCCGCTCGCGAACCGGTGTGGGACGGCGAGGATCTCCTCTTCCAGGTCGAGGACTCGGGCAACCTGCACCTCTACCGTGTCGATGCCGGCGGCGCGGGGAAGCCCGAGCTGGTGCTCGGAGGCGACCGGTGGATCACCGGGTTCGACCTCGCCGGCGACACGCTCGCGTTCTGCGCGTCGACACCGACCGCGCCGTCAGAGCTGTTCGTGCTCGCCGGCGACGACGAGCGCCGGCTCACCCATCTCGGCCACGATCCGTTGGCGGGGCCGGCGTTGGCGGCGCCCGAGCGCTTCACCGCGACCGCGCCCGACGGGACGGAGGTGGAGGCGTGGGTGATGCGGCCGGCCGGGCTCGAGGTCGGTCACCGCTACCCGACGCTCCTGAACGTCCACGGCGGTCCGTTCGCCCAGTACGGCAACCATCTCTTCGACGAGTTCCAGATCCAGTCCGCGGCGGGATACGTCGTCCTCTATGCAAACCCGAGGGGCTCGTCGGGGTACGGCGACGCGTGGGGCCGCGCCATCCGCGGTCCCAACGTCGACGAGGATCCCGGCTCGGGCTGGGGTGGCGTCGACTACGACGACGTCATGGCGGTTGTCGACG
>Ga0066709_100003986_pt1 | contig 11586 bp, 4 predicted proteins | sample GraSoiAngelo_158_FD_79665 | JGI IMG/M metagenome (GOLD analysis project Ga0066709, IMG submission 79665) | Grasslands soil microbial communities from the Angelo Coastal Reserve, California, USA - 14_1009_16_30cm | ecosystem: Environmental > Terrestrial > Soil > Grasslands | place: USA... | reverse complement strand
TCTAAAGTATAGCTGCGAGATTTCGATCCTCGGCGCCTGCATCGTAAGAGGCGGCTCCTCGATTCCTTGTTTTGCCGCCGCGTCGTACACTTCTTTGTCCAATTGCCCACGGCGACAAGCTTGTCCCGATAGACGGCGATGTATTTGCTTGGATGCGTGCGCACCAATTCATCAAAGTGCTTTGCCAGCCATCGGTCATATGCCATCAGCACCTTCGGATCGATTCCGTGTTTTTGGCCTTTATGCGCCGCTTCATATAATTCAGGTTGGTGCAACTCTCTTCGCAGCGCAAGCCCGACATCGGAACAGCATCAAAAAGTCAGGAGTTTCAAATTGTCACGAAAATATGATCGGTGAAATGCAATGAGTGGAGGAATGAAAACATGAACATGAGAATCACTTTCCAGAGCTGGTTTGTGTGCTGGCAGGTTTCTGTGGCAGCGCGCAGACGCAGAATTTCACGCTGGATTGGTTCAGCTTCGATGGCACGGATGGATTTGCTAATGGCCACCGATAGGCACCAAAAGGGGGTAAAAAGAACGACCAGCGTACAGAACGCTAGTTGACGCTAATCCACGCTCATGACGTTAACCGACTTGCGGCAGGGCTAACTCGGGAATGAACACCAATGGACACTAATAAAACCGCAGGAAATAACAGGGAACGGAAGGCGAAGAGTTAAATGGGTTAAATAAGTTAAATGGGTTAAAACTGTTGAAAGGGTGGACAACAAACTGGGCTGGAGCGCGTCGAGGTTCTTTGTCCGACACTTCCAAACACTTCCAATCGCACCCGGGGAATTTGCTTGCGTGAATCGAGGCATCGTGATTCCATCTCAATGCCGCCATGAGTGACAAGCGCCAGAGCAGCAGGGACGGCTCGGCTCTCGACGCGGCGTTTCAAAATACGCTGTGGAGCCGGGTCTTCGCTGCGGGGAAGTTCGATTCGCCTCAGTCCAGGCAAGCACTGGAAGAACTGTGCCGCCTTTACTGGTACCCCATCTATGCGTATGTGCGGCGGTGGGGACACGATCGCCATGACGCCCGTGATCTGACGCAGGGATTCTTTGCGTATCTGTTGGAGGGGAATCTCTTTGGCAAGGCCGATCCTGGCCGAGGGCGCTTTCGTTCCTTTTTGCTGGGAACGTTGCAGAACTTCGTGCGGAGCCAAAAGGTCAAGGAGTTGGCCCTCAAGCGCGGGGGCGGCGCTGAATTACTCTCCATCGATGAAGAAACGGCGGAGGGGCGTTACGCTCATGAGCCTTCCACAAAAGTTACGCCGGAAACGCTCTTCGACCGGCGCTGGGCGCTGACGGTTCTGGAGCAGGCGATGCAACGGCTGGAGGCCGAATACAGCCGCGCCAACATGAAAGAACTGTTTGCTGCCCTGCAACCTTATCTCACCGGTGATGGTGAAGCCAGCTTCGCCGAATTAGGCGGCAGAGTGAATAGGAGCGAGGGAGGGGCGCGGGTGCTGGTGTTTCGCTTCCGAACCCGCTTCCGGCAACTGATTCGGGCGGTGATTGGGGATACCGTGTCCGACCTCGATCAGGTTGAATTAGAATTGAAGCACCTCCAAGCCGCGCTGAGGGAGAATTGAAGCGAAAGTTCGTGTAACGATTCGGTTGGATTCCGCAAGAACGAGATAGGGCGGCATGACTAAAACCCGCCCTTTCAAAGACAAGCATCTATGAAGAACATACCGGCCAAAGCGCTGGCGGCCCTGGTTGTCGCCGGCTGCGCCCTGGTCCAAGCGCGCGCGCAACTGGCTATCACTGAGGTCATGGCGCAGGGCACGCCAAACTGCCCCGGCGGCGGCACCCCGGACTATTGGGAGCTAACCAATTTCGGCAGTGAGGATATTGATCTGGATGGCTACACCTTTACAGACGACGGTGGAACCAGCCCTTTCTCGCTAAATCCCTTCACCAACCTTGTCATTCACCCCGGCCAATCGGTCGTCTTCTTTCGTTCTCAGCCGTCGTCGCATATCGTTACGCCGGAGGACTTCACAAGCTGGTGGGGCGCAGCCAATCTTCCGCCGACCTTGCAGGAAGTCAGGACTTATGACCGGCCCGGTCTTAGCGGCCAGGCGGGCGATGAGGTCTGGCTGCTGGACCGTAGGGGAACGGTTGTGGACATGGTCGAATTCGGGCCGTCCGACTATGGCCGGTCATTTACTTACAATCCGGCGACGGGGATTTTTGGCCAAGTCAGCGTGGCGGGTGTAAACGGAGCGGTCGCCGCGGCCGGATGCACAACGGACGTCGGATCTCCCGGAATCACGACCGGCCGGATTCCACTGTCCATCAGCGAACAGCCGACGAATCACGAGGCGGACTCTGGTGCGGATGTGAGCTTCACTGTGTTGGCCGCGGGCATGCCACGACCCCGTTACCAATGGACGTACAATGGCGCCGAGATTGCGGGTGCGACCGCATCCAGCTTGACGATCTTCAACGTTCAGCCCGCCGATTCGGGTGCCTTTGAAGTCCTGCTCAATAATGGTCTGACGAATCTGGCCAGCAGGGCGGCCATGCTCATGGTCAACACCAACTGCACCTGTGCCCAGATCCTCCGCGGTCCCTCCCCTATCACGGTGTTTCCTGGCCAAACTGCCGCCTTCTCGGTGCTGGCGCGCGGCTACCCACCGCCGCAGTACCAGTGGTCGTCGAACAGCGTGGCCATTATCGGAGCCACAAATCGCACGCTTGTGCTCCCGAATGCCAGCTCGAACATGTCGGACACGGTTTACAGAGTGGAGGTCAGCAACTCGCCAAGCGATCAATGTCCCGCCAACGCCTTTGCCGCGCCGTGCGTTTCAACCAACGCATCGGCCGCGCTGACCGTCACCCGCCGACCAGTCCTGATGATTACCGAAGTGATGGCCGCACCAACCCAGGAAGAGCAGTTGATCCACAATGACTGGTTCGAGCTGACAAACGGCGACACAAATGCCGTCAATCTCCAGGGTTACAAGTTTAGGGATTCTCCTGCCCTGAAAGCCTTCAACAACGCTTTCGTGATCACCAACGCACTGGTTGTGCAGCCTGGAGAGTCGGTCATTTTTGTAAAGGATATGACCCCGGAAGAATTCTCCCGCTGGTGGGGGCCTGAAAGTCTTCCGGCTAATCTGCAAATCTACACTTTTTCGGGATTTTCCTTGGCCAACCTCGGCGAGGTGATCTACCTGTGGAATCCTGCGGCCACTGACCCAGATGACGCCGTGGCCGCGGCCAGTTTTGCGGCTTCTACCACTGGCATGAGCAAGGAGTTTACACATTTCTGCGACCCTTCCGGCTGCACCACCGATCTCGAATACGAGAGCATTCTCGGCGTGAACGGCGCCTTCCGTGCCGCAGAGGGTGGCGACATTGGCTCGCCCGGTTATACGAGTAATCCGCCTCCGCGGTTGCTCCACCTTTGGCGCGATGCGTCAGCGGTGAGCCTGAAGTGCCGCGTCATTGAAGGGAAAACAAACCGGCTGAATTACAAGAACCGTCTGTCCGCTCCGATGTGGACTGCGCTCGCAAGCAATGTAGCGAGCAATTCAATCATCATCCTGAAGGACGACACAGTGGGCATTGAGAGAAGCCGGTTCTACCGCTTGGAGGAGGCACCATGAATCCCATCCAGTGTGCAAACCGCGCCCATCGCCTGGAACGCGCAGGCTTCACCCTGATCGAGCTGCTGGTGGTGATTGCGATCATCGCCGTTTTGGCAGCGCTGGTCCTGCCGGCGCTCAACGCTGCTAAAGCGAAGGCCCAGCGGGTTGACTGTCTGAGCCGTGAGAAACAGTGGGCTGAGGCTTTCATGATCTACGCGGAGGAACACGATGGGTTGATTGCGCGCGAGGGCTACGATCCTTTCGGCGAAGTGTTGCTGAATAACTGGAGCCAGGTGAGGGGCCGGCTACTCCCAGATGGCAGGCGGGATAGCGATGACGTGTGGTACAATGCCCTGCCCGCCTATCTGAGCCAACCGCCAGCAGCAGACTTCGCCTCCCCGGCAAACCGAGCTGAATTTTATGATAAGCGCCACCTCATTCATTGTCCCAGCGCCCGGTTTCCGAACCACGCCCTTCGGCCCAGCTATCAGTTCGCGCTGTTCTCCCTGGCGATGAATTCGCAACTCATCCAATATGGCCAGGGTCCCACTATCCAGTTCAGCCTGATCGAACAGCACGACACCAGCCGGGTCGTTCTGTTCCTGGACAACTTGCTCGAAGGCGAGGAGAAGGTTCATCCATCTCAGGAAGCCACCTTCCTCGGCCAGCCTTCGGCCTTCGCGAATCGTTTCAGCGCCCGGCACGGCAAAGGCGGCAATCTGGCGTTTGCCGATGGGCATGCGGCGTCGCTGCCGGGGAACAAAGTGGTGGAGACGAACGAGAAAAGCCCACTGCGGGGCGGCCCGATCCTGCCGCCGCAAGAGGTGATTTGGGATCTTTACACGTATTGAGCGGTCGATCATTGAAGGCTTGAGGCTTCGATCCGAGGGAAGAGATAAGATTAAGATTAAGATGATGAGCCACGCGCGACTGTGGCGCCTCAAGCCACGAATTGCATTGCATGGAACTAACGCCTAAATGCCCGACGTGCGGAGGGCCGGTCCCAATGGACGCCCCTGCGGGCCAGTACCCGAACTGCCTTTTGGAACTGGCCGACTGGAGTGAGTCGGACGAAAAGGCTGAAGGCTTCCAACCGCAGCAACGCCGGTTCGGCGATTATACACTTGGACGGCAGCTCGGCAGCGGGGGCATGGGCATCGTCTATGAGGCCCAGCAGACGAGCCTCAACCGCAGGGTGGCCATCAAATTGATCCGCGACTCGCAGGTGGCTTCACCCACGTTGCTGCGCCGTTTCACCATCGAAGCCGAAGCCGCCGCCCGCCTGGACCACCCGAACATCGTGGCCATCCACGAAATTGGCGAATGCGAGGACCAGCCCTATTTCAGCATGGCGTTGATCGAGGGGGAGAGCCTCAAAACCAAAATTGCGGTAGGGGAGTTCGCCATCAAAGCTGAAGAAGGATCAAAGTCCAACTGCCGGAGCCGGCAGGTGTTGATCGCTGGTTTGATGGCGAAAACTGCCCGTGCGGTGCACCACGCGCACCAACGGGGCGTGCTGCACCGCGACCTCAAGCCAGCCAATATTCTCATCGACAAGAATGGCGAACCGAATCTCACCGACTTCGGCTTGGCCAAAATTCTGCGCCAAACGACCGACAAAGGTACTAGCCAGCATCTGACCGCCACGGGCGACGTGGCGGGCACTCCCAGTTATATGTCGCCCGAACAGGCCTTCAGTTCAGAAACGACCAGCGCTTCGGACATCTATGGCTTGGGGGCGGTCATGTATGAGCTTCTCACCGGAGGGCCGCCGTTTCGCGGCCACAGCCCTTTGGAGACTTTGCAACAGGTTCGGGAGCAACAGCCGAAGAGGCCGCGCGTGGTGAATGGATTAATCCAGAAGGACCTGGACATCATTTGCATGAAGTCTCTGGAAAAAGATCCCCACCATCGCTACAGCACTGCCGAAGCGATGGCCGAAGATCTGGAACGTTGGATCGCGCAGAAGCCCATCAAAGCGCGCCCGGCCGGTCTCCCGCGCCGCGGCTCGCAATGGATCAAGCGCAATCCCATCGGCGCAGCCTTAATCACCGTCCTCTTCCTCGGTCTGGCCGCCGCTTTGGTCCTGCTGAACGTGGTCAGTCACCAGAAGAACGAAATCGCGGTCAAACAGGCTGACCTGTTCAATGAAGTCATCGGCCGGATCGCCGAGGCCTGGGGAGACCCACAGCAGAGAGACGTGACTGTCCCCTCCCGCCACCTTGCCATCCTGGATGGCCGTTCTCCTGCGCAAATTCCTGGTGCGCGGGAGATCACGTTGGGAATCAGCATCGGCGAAGACCCGATTACTTTCGCGCAAGTGCGGGCCAAATTGCTAGGAGTTTTGGAGCGCAGGGTAGGGGAAAAACTCCGTCAAGCGGTGATTTTTGATTTGAAGCTCTTCAAAGACGTCCGCGAGGATGCTGATCTGCTCGAGCACGGCAAAGCGGATTTTCTGCTGGTTGATGCGGTCAGCTATGTAGAGGCGCGGAAAAAGCGCTCCGGCATTATTCCCATTGCCCGCGAAAACAATGACCCTCAAGGAGCTATCATAACAAAGGCTGGATCCGGCGCGTCTCAGTTGCAGCACCTGCGCTGGAAATCGCTGGCTTTCCCGGAGGCGAATGATGCCTTGACGGTGTGGGCGAAGGCGCGTTTGGTTGATGCGGGCATTTTGAAAAAGGATCTGGGCTTATGCACGAACTTCGCAAACGAGATCCAGTACTGGCCGGGGCCCGACCCCGCGCGGACAAGGCGCCGCGTCGCCAGACGGGAGACGGTGGCCGCGATCTACAGCGGACAGTTTGACGCCGGGGTAACCACCTGCGAGCGATACACGATGGAAAAGCACCGTGGACTGGCGCAGCTGGACAGCTACTTGAGCACCCCGGCCGTCTATGCAGCGCGACAAGGCCTCGAACCGGAGATCGTGGAGGCATTTCGCAGTTCCATCGCCGGCATCCAGGCAAGCGACTGGCCAATCGGACCTTCGATGAAGGACACCTTCGACCACGAGAAATCTGTGACCGCAATCGTGGAGATTGATGACTCCTACTTCAACGATCTCCGCGAAGCACTGCGAAAAGCTGCCCGGTTCGATGGAGAGGTGGAGGCGACCCCTTAGCCTGGCGCAGCGGAAGCAGTGTTCCAGGTTCCGGTGTCGTCAAGACTAGTCTGAAGGAGAAGGGCGTTTTCGAGAACGGATTGAATGACCTTTTTTGGTTCGTCCTCCAAGGGGCTCTCGAGCAAGGTCCGCGTGAGATGCATCAAATTCTCGACCGGCTCCCGGAATTGCCGGCGAAGGTTGTTGCCCGCCATCAGGCTAGCGCGGGCTGAGTCAAGGGAGGCATAGCGCGACTGGATGGCATCACCCTCCAGGCGCTGGCGCTCGGCCTGTTCGACCTCCAGCGCGGACTGCAACCTGGACAATTGGAGGGATTGTTCCTGGACACTGTGTTTGGCCGCGGCCAAAGCCTCCTCGGCGCGCTGGCGCTCGCTTGTCTCTTTCTGCAACCGTCCTTCGGTGTCGCTGGAGCTGCTGAGGCTGGCTTGCAGGCGCGATTCCAGTTGCTCCTGGGTGGATTTGAAGGCCTGCTTGGCGGCTTCAAAGGACGCCAGACAGTTTCGCAGATGGGCGCTGAGATCGCCACTGGTCTGCAACTGTTGCTCGGCCAACTGACGTCCCACGGTTTCTTCCTGCAAATTGGCCGTGATTCGCGCCACCACGTCCTGGCGCTCGCGAAGTTGCTTTTCCAGATCGCTGACCCTGCTCTGGGTGGCGCTGTTTGACTCCAGATGCTGCTGGAGTTCTTGATGCAGTTGCTGCAACTGCACGGCAAGCAAAGCGGAATGGTGCTGCGCCCGGCGGCGCTCGGCGCGTTCTTTCTCCAGGTCGGCTGTGGCGCGAGCGAGGGAAGCGACACCATTGCGGAGGCGGCGTTCCAGCTCGGAAAGTTCGGCCTTATGGGCGGCCTCATCCTGGCGCAAACGGCCCAAATGGTCGTCGAGCTTTTTGGTCTGGCGCACCCCGGTTCGACGGCTGGATTTGGATGGAGCCTGCTCCGCGGGCTGGTTTTCCAAGGCGGCTTTGGCTCGTGCCAGCTCAGCCACGCTCTGTCGGAGGCGATCCTCGAGCTGATCAACACGTTCTTTGGCCTCGGCAGCAGCCCGTCGCTCTGCCACGGAGTTGCGGTGCAGTTCATCGCAAGTCTGCCAAAGGCCGGCCAAGTCCTGTTCGAGCTTTTCGGCGCGCTGACTTTTCTCCTGGAGCCCTGCTTGCGCTTCTGCGGCTGCAGCTTTGGCGGCTTCGGGTTCTTGGCGCAGGCCGGAATCTTGGGCAATGATTGGAAGGGGCTGTTCAGATCCCTTGTGGCGGGCCGCTTGCTCCTTAAGGGCTGCTTGCGCCTGCTCGGCTGCGGCCTTGGTCACGGCGAGTTGTGCGCGCAGCTCGGATTCCAGACGCACCCGTTCCACGGTTTGCTTTTCTGAGTTCGCTTTGACCAGTTGCAACTCGGCGGCGTTCTCGCGCAGGCGGCTGGCCAGTTCATCGTTGCGCCGCCGTGACTCCGCGCCCGCCTGTTGTTCGGCCGCCAGCTTGGCAGTAAGTTCGTCGCGCGCCTCCCGCAGGCCGGCCAGTTCGTCCTGGAATTGGCTGCACTGCGCGACTTTTTCCTGGAGGGCTGTTTGCGCCTGCCCGGCGGCAGCCTTGGCGGAGGTTAATTGGGCGCGCAGATCGGACTCCAGACGCGCATGTTCCTGCGCGTGCTTGTCCCGGTCCGTCTTGACGCGCTCCAACTCGGCCGTGTTCGTGCGCAGGCGGTTTTCCAGATCAGTGCTGCGCTTTCTGGACTGGGCGGTCGCCTGCTGCTCTGTTTTCAATTCGCCGCTCAACTCATCGCGTACCTGCTGGAGGTTAGTCAGTTGTTCTTCAAAGTGCTCGCGGCGGTCAGCCTTTTGCAGATCTGCTTTGACCCGCTGCAATTCGTCGGTGTTCTCGCGCAAGCGCCTCTCCAGGTCTTCAACCCGCCGCCTGGACTCGGCGGCGGCTTGTTGTTCGGCCATGAGCTTGCTGCCCAACTCTTCGCGCGTCTGCCGCAGACCGGCCAATTCTTTTTCGAAGCCCTTGTTTCGCTCGTTTGCGGCGAGCCAAGCTGTTTCCAGCTTCTTGGTCACTGCCTCGGCCGTATTGAGTTTTTCGCGCCATTCGGACTCTAAACGTCTTTGTTCCGCCGCCTGCTTTGCCAACTCTGCCTTGACACGTTCGACCTCCGCTGCGCCGTCGCGCAGTTGTCCTTCCAGTTCCTCGGCCCGCTTCGTGCCCTGCCCAGCGGTCTGCTGTTCGGCCAGCAGCTTGCCTTGAAGTTCGTCGCGCACCTGGCGCAGTCCGGCCACTTCCTCATCAAATCTCTTCCGGCGCTCGACTTGTTCAAGCTTGAGGCTGTTGCAGAGAATTCGCAGGCGCTCTTCCAACGCTTTTTTGCGAGCCCCTTCCTCCTTGAAGGCTGCTTGCGCCCGCTCCGCGGCTGCATTGGCCGCGTGCAGTTGTGCCCGCAGATCGGATTCCCGATCGCCTTGTTCCTGCGCGGGCCCGCTTGGGCGTGCTTGGGCGCGTTCCAATTCGGCAAGGCTCTCGCGCAAGCGGCTCTCCAGCGCATCGGCGCGCTGTCCAGACTCCGCAGCGGCTTGCTGCTCTGACGCCAGCCTGGCTTGAAGTTCGTCGTGCGCCTGCCGCAGGCCGGCCAGTTCATTTTCGAGCCGCTTGTTGCTCTCCCATTGTTCGAGCTTGAGCCTGTTGCCGAGGATTTGCATCTGCTCTGCCGATGCCCTATTGCGGGCAGCTTCCTCCTTAAGGGAGGCTTCTGCGTGTTCGGCTGCGGCCTTGGCGGCGTTCAATTGCGCGCGCAGTTCGGATTCCAGGCGGGCTTGTTCCTCTGTTTGCTTTTCTGCGTTTGCTTTGACCAGGTCCAACTCGGCGGCATTCTCGCGCAAGCGGCTGGCCAGCTCGTCGTTGCGGCGCCGGGACTCCGCCCCCGCCTGCTGTTCGGCCGCCAGCATGCCGCTGAGTTCGTCGCGCGCCTCCCGCAGGCCAGCCAGCTCGTCCTGGAATTGGTTGCACTGCGCGACTTTCTCTTTGAGGGCTGCTTCGGCCTGCTCCCCGGCGGCCTTGGCAGAGTGCAATTGGGCACGCAGATCGGACTCCACACGCGCATGTTCCTGCGCGTGCTTATCGCGGTCCGTTTTGACGCGCTCCAACTCGGCCGTGTTCTCGCGCAGGCAATTTTCCAGATCGGTGCTGCGTTTTTTGGATTCGGCGGTCGCCTGCTGCTCTGTTTTCAGCTCGCCACTCAACTCGTCGCGGACCTGCTGGAGGCTGGCCAGTTCCCGTTGAAAGTGCTCGCGGCGGTCAGCCTTTTGCAGCTCCGCTTTGACACGCTGCAATTCGGTCGTGTTCTCGCGCAGACGCCTCTCTAAATCTTCAACCCGCCCCCTGGACTCGGCGGCGGCTTGTTGTTCGGTCATGAGCTTGCCGCTCAACTCATCGCGCGTCTGCCGCAGGCCGGCCAATTCGTTTTCAAAACCCTTGTTTCGCTCGTTTGCTTCCAACCAGGCCGCTTCCAGCTTGCTGGTCAGCGCTTTGGCCGTAGTGAGCTTTTCGCGCCATTCGGACTCTAAACCTCTTTGTTCCGCCGCCTGCTTTGCGAACTCTGCCTTGACACGTTCGACCTCCGCTGCGCTGTCGCGCAGATGACCCTCCAAGACATCGGCTCGCCGCGTGCGCTCTCCAGCGGTGTGCTGTTCGGCGACCAGTTTGCTTTGAAGTTCGTCGCGCACTTGCCGCAATCCGGCGACCTCTTGGTCAAATCTCTTCCGCCGCTCGACTTGTTCGAGCTTGAGGCTGTTGCAGAGAGTTCGCAGGCGGTCTTCCAAGGCCTTGCTGCGCGCCGCTTCTTTCTGGAGGGCTGAGTCGGCCCGCTCTGCTGCTGCCTTGCCCGCCTCCAGTTGTGCGCGCAGTTCGGAGTCCAGAGACTGCTGTTCCTGCGCGCGCTTGCTTAGTTCCGCTTTGGCGCGCTCCGCTTCGGCAACGCTCTCGCGCAGCCGGCCCTCCAGTGCCTCGGCATGCTGTCCAGACTGCGCCGCCGCCTGCTCTTGGGCTGCCAGCCTTGCGTTGAGTTCCTGGCCGATCTGTCGAACGCCAGCCAGTTCGTCTTCGGATCGCTTTGCCTGGGAAAGCGCTTGCTGCAGAGCCGCCTGCGCCTCTTGGGCCGCTGCTTTGGCGCGATTCCGTTCCTCACGCAGAACGCCGGAAGAGTTGAGCAGATCCTCCTTGCTTTGACTTTGCTCTGCCAACCGCTTTTCCAGGTCCGTCCTGGCGGCTGCGAGGTCGTTCAACTTTTGGTCCAGCCGCTTGCGCTCTTGGCTTTCCTGTTCTGCGGCAGCTTGAACCCGCTTGAGATCAATCTCCCTGGATGAAATCTGCACCACCAACTCCTGGCGCTCCTGCTGACTCCTGGCCAGGGCCTCACGCTGCTCGTCGGCCTTTGCAGCCACGAGCTCTTTCAACTGTTGGTCCAAGCGCTTGCGTTCTTGGCCTTCCTTCTCCGCGGCGGCTTGAGCGCGCTTGAGTTCAATCTCCCTGGACGAAATCTGCGCCATCAACTCCTGGCGCTCCTGCTGGCTCCTGGCCAGCGCCTCATGCTGCGCGTCCGCCTTTGTAGCCGCGAGGTCGTTGAACTCTTGGTCCAGTCGCTTGCGCTCTTGGCTTTCCTTCTCCGCGGCGGCTTGAGCGCGCTGGAGTTCAATCTCCTTGGACGAAATCTGCGCCATGAACTCCTGGTGTTCCTGCTGGCTCCTCGCTAGCGTCTCACGCTGCTCGTCGGCCTTCGCAGCCGCGAGGTCGCTCAACTCTTGGTCCAGCCGCTGGCGCTCTTGGCTTTCCTTCTCCGCGGCGGCTTGAGCGCGCTTGAGCTCAACCTCCGTCGA
>Ga0066709_100003982_pt1 | contig 11591 bp, 8 predicted proteins | sample GraSoiAngelo_158_FD_79665 | JGI IMG/M metagenome (GOLD analysis project Ga0066709, IMG submission 79665) | Grasslands soil microbial communities from the Angelo Coastal Reserve, California, USA - 14_1009_16_30cm | ecosystem: Environmental > Terrestrial > Soil > Grasslands | place: USA... | reverse complement strand
TGCGGCACGCCACGGCGGTCCAGCTCGGTGAACAGCGGCCGGAACCAGTCGGGGTGCTCATAGTAGATGGCTAGAGTTCGCGGGTGCGCCACGGGAAGCTCCTTCGTGTCGCCGGCGACGCACGCGAGAACGGATCCAACGAAAAACCCACTGCCGTTGCGCCGTCAGCGGGTGGAGAAAACGTCTGTGTCGTGTCAGGCTACCGTGTCCGGCACGCACTCCTCTCGCCCCGCGGGACGGGACGACAACACATCGAGGCCGCGGGTTGCGGGTGGAACGACCGGTATGCCATGAGAGGACTGTACGGATCCCGGGGCGCGATCGCAAGTCGAAACTGTCGCCGGGACGGCCTGATTCAGGGACTCGAGGTGGTCGTGTAGTGTCGCCGCGAGCCGCCGCTCCCGCCGGGTCCGGCGCTCCCAAGTCAGGAGCCAACCGTTGACATCGCCCGAGCAACTGTTCGCCCTCGCGACGGACCCGCAGCAGTACGACTCGCCCGGCCTCGACTGGCTGCGGGAGGGGGCGCCCGACTCCCCGTCGGCGCGGTTCTTCCGCAGCTACCTGGAGCGAGAGCTGTCGGACTTGCGCGGCGCCGCGGTGATCGACATCGGGTGCGGCACCGGACACCTGTACACGCTGTTCCACGCGCTGGGCGCCGCTCGCGTCGTGGGGCTCGAACCGTCCCGCCGCATGGCGGCGGTGGCGCGCCGGTTGTTCCCCGGGCTCGAGGTCATCGAGCGGAAGCTGCTTTCATGCAAGCTCGGTCCCGAGTTCGATCTCGCGGTTGCCGTGATGTCGTTCGAGCATCAGCCAGATCTCACCGCGGCGTTCCGCGCCGTACGCGGCCTGCTCGGGGCGGGGGGAAAGTTCACGCTCGCGTTCGGTGACTCGCGGTTCCACCTCGGGCCGCGCTTCGACGTGGAGCTCGAGGCTCGCCCGCTGACGGACGGCTCAGTCGCCGTCGCCACCCGCCACCCTTACGGCGTGCTCCACGACGTGGTTCGCCCGGTCGAGCACTACGCGAATTCCGCCGCGGCCGCGGGCTTCACCGTCGAGAGGACGCTGGAGCTGACGCCGAACTCGGCGCTGTTCGATGCGGATCCGCGCTGGCGCGAGCTCGAGGGCCGCCCGGTGGCGCACCTGTGGACGTTGCGGGCGCCGGACGACCGGGGCGCCGCTCGGAGGGCGAAGGGAGGCTCACCAGGACCGCGGTGACCGCGAGCACCACGGCGGCGGCGATCAGCTCCGCCGCGGCCGAACGGCGCAGTCCCATCGTCGCCTGGTCGGTTCCGAGCCGCGGGCGCTGCCGCCGCCAGTTCCACGCCCCCAGGGCCGCGACCGCCGCCACCACGCATAGCTTCGTGATCAGCGCGAATCCGTACGGCGTCGTCCACAGCGCCTCGAGGCGCTTGAGGTGCTGCCACGCGGTGATCACGCCGAACGTCGCGAGCACCCCGGCCGCAACGAGCGCCATCGGCGAGAACGTGTTCACCATTTGCGCCGCCAGGACGCCCCGGCGGTCGGATCCGGCGCGACTCTCGAGCACCGCCGGGAAGCCCGCGACCAGGACGACGAACAGCGTTCCGATCCAGATCCCGCCGGCGAGCATGTGGACCGGATTGACGAGCCGTTCCCATCTGCCGGAGAGCGCGGCACGCAAGGCGCTCGCGAGCACTCCCGAGGCCGCGAGCGGCCAGCCCGGTGCGCGCGATCCCAGCGCGAGCGCGAATCCCGCGAGCGCGAGCAGCGTCGCGACGATCTGCAACTCGAGCATCGCGTTGCCGGCCACGAACTCGATCACCCCGCGGTGCCGCTCCGCCGCGAGGCCGGGCAGCCGCAGGATGAGGATCACGGCGCCGAGCCCGACGCCGGTGAGTCCCAGCGCCGCCGCGCGCTTCGAAGCTCGCGCATGAATCGCGTGGTCTCGGGGTTGCGGCATCCGGCCTAGCACGCCGAAGCGGAACCCTATCGCGCCGGTGGCCAGGAACGCGGCCACGAACCCGGCGTACTCGACGAGCGGCTGCGGCCAGGAAATGAGAGGTTCGGTTTGCATGGTCAGCCATGCCGCGGGAGCGGATGACAGCGTGGGGAGCGGCGCGGGCGAACGGCATCGGACGCCCAGTTCACCCGTGATCTTGGACGCAACGCTGCATGAGACGCAAACGGCAGAACGGCCGGCCCCGGCGGCTGCCTCACCCGGCCGCCGGCAGCTCGATCTCGATCGAGAGCCCGCGAGGCCGGCGGCCGCGAGCACGTACGGTGCCGCCGTGGCGCTCCACGATCTCGCGCACGATCGCGAGCCCCAGCCCCGAGCCGCCGCCGTCGCGCGCGCCCGCGCCGCGATAGAACCGCTCGAACACATGCGGCAGATCTTCGGGGGCGATTCCAGGGCCGTCGTCGCCCACCGTGAGCCTGAGCCGCCCCGCGGAAGCCGGCGCGCGCACCAGCGAGAGCTCGACCGTTCCGCCGTGCGGCACGTAACGCAGCGCGTTCACGAGCAGGTTGTCCAGCACCTCCTCGATGTGGTGACCATCGGCTTCGATCCAGGCCTCCGGGAGCGAGGGCGTCCACGCGAGCCGCAAGCCGGCGTTCCGGAAGCGGGGCTCGAATCGCTCGATCGTGTTCCGGCACAGCGCGGCCCAGTCCAGCCGCTCCTTCGCGAGCGGCGTGGCGCCGGCCTCGAGCCGCGCCAGCTCGAACAGGTCCCGGATCAACCGATCGAGCCGGCGCGCCTCTTCCAGCACGCCGCGCACGTATCGCGTGCGCTCCGACGTGGACACGGTGACCTGAGGGTCGAGCAGCGTCTCCGCGTAGCCGCGAATCGACGTCAGCGGCGTCGCGAGCTCGTGGGTGATGTCCGCGAACAGCTGGCGCCGCTGCCGCTCCGTGCTCTCGAGCTGGGCGCGGGCCTCGGCCAGTCGCTCCGCCATGTGGTCGAGCCGCCCGGCCAGCCGGCCGATCTCGTCGCCGGTCGGATCCTGGATCCGCACCGAGAGGTCGCCCTCGGTGACGCGCGCGGCGAACACCTCGAGCGCGCGCAAGCGGCGCACCAGCATGCGCATCATCACGAGCCCGGCCACGACCGACGCCAGCACCGCAAACGGGAGGAACAGGAGCGACGCGCGCGACTCGGGCAGCGCCGTCACGCCGTGCGGCCATTCGGGGCGCACCACCAGGATCTCGCCTGCCGGGACGCCCGCCAGCAGCACCGGACGCCGCGCCAGGATCTCGAACCGGTCCCAGCGCGGGCCGTGTCGCGGCCGGTCGGGAAACGTGTCCCGCGTCACGGGCGCCCCGACGAAGCGCGCCAGCGCTCCCGATCGGATCGGCCGGTCGGTCCACACCCGTCCGTCGCGGGCACGGTAGACGAGGAACACCGGCGGCCCGGGACCGAACGCGTTGCGATGCCGCGCGAGCAGCGTGTCGATCGGCAAGGTGGCGGGCGCCGCAGCGAGCTCGGCCGCGGCGCCGGAGGCGGCGAGCTCGGCGCGTGCACGCGCCTCGCGCGCCTCGAGCGGACGCAGCACCGCGACCGCGACGAGCACCTGCACCAGCGTGCCGACGACGACGGCGAGCAGGAAGATGCCGGCGATGGTCCAGAACAGGCTGCCGCGCGGTCGCCTCACGGGGTCGCGTCCGCGAACCGGTAGCCCGCGCCCCACACCGTCTGCAGGCGGCGCGGCTGCGATGGGTCGCGCTCCAGCTTCCGGCGGACGCGGCTCACCAGGCTGTCGATCGAACGATCGTCGACAACGCGATCGCTGCCCCACACGTGCTCCATCAGCGCCTCGCGGCTGAACACGCGACCCGGCCGCGACGCCAGGAAATACAGCAGGTCGAACTCCAGGGTCGTGAGCGGCACGCGCTCGCCGTCCAGCTCCACCGCTCGCCGGCCGGGATCGATGCGCAGCGTTCCCAGCTCCAGGACGCGCTCGGTCAGCATCCCGCTCGAGCGCCGCAGCAGCGCGCGGACGCGCGCCACGAGCTCCGCCGTGCTGAACGGCTTCGTGATGTAGTCGTCGGCCCCGATCTCGAGGCCCAGCAGCTTGTCGCTCTCCCCCGAGCGCGCCGTGACCATGAGGATCGGGACGTCGCTGTCGCGACGGATGCGGCGCGTGACCTCGAGCCCGTCGAGCCCCGGCAGACCCAGGTCGAGCACGACGAGCGCGGGCTTGAGCCGCGCGTGGTCGGCGAGCGCCCGCCCTCCGTCGGGGGACAGATGACACGCGTAGCCCGCGGCTTCGAGGTTCTTCACGATCAGGTCGCGGATGTGGGGATCGTCTTCCACCACGAGAATCGATTGCATCGCTCGTTGCGCTCCGAAGTTCGTTCCGGCCCTCCGACACGACGATCCTACTGTAGCGCGCCCGTGTGGCAGAGATATGGCACGGGCGTGATCGAGTTTGACCGGGTCGCGGCCGCCGTGCGGTGACGCCACGGAGCGGCGGAGCCCGCGCGAACTCCGATGACGCGCCGAACGCAAGAGCCGGACGCACGCGAACCGCTCGCGATCGCGGGCGGGGTTCAAGGACATGTCACGGCGACGTCGAGCTTCCGTCTAGCGGGCCCCGCCGGCAGGCGCGCCCTGTAGTTCGCCAGAATTTGCCGCCGCGACGCCATAACTCTGCAACACCGCGCGCCTATGGTGGCGAGCGTCGCCTTGTGGTCCCGGGCGGTCCGGGGGAGCCCGCAATGCGATTCACTCGTGCGCCGCGGGAGGTCATCGATGACGCTTCGAAGGATGGTGTCGGTCGCGCTGGGTGTCGCCGTGCTGAGCGCGGCGGGTGGCGCGGGCCGCATGCTGCTCGCGAAGGAGGCGAAGCAGCCGCCCGACTTGAGCGGGGAATGGCGGCTCGATCCGAGCCGGAGCGATACGCCGCGCGCTCGCGGCGGCATGGGAGGGGCGTGGGGCGGAATGGGGCGCGGTGGCTTTGGCGGCCGCGGCGGCGTCGGCGGTGGAATGGGCGGTGGAATGGGCGGTGGCTGGGGCCCCGGCGGCACGGCTGGACATGGCGGAGGCCGTGACGCGGGGCGGCGGGGCGGCCGGGGAGGGGAAGGCGGCGGACCGCGGCCAGGCCGGCTCCCTGACGTGCTGATGATCCAGCAGGCGGCGGGGGAAATCCGGCTCTCGGACTCGACCGGCGCCGTGCTGGAAGTGATCGCGACGGACGATTCCAAGGCGGCGGCCGGCGAGGACGCTGCATCCAAACAAACCGCCGGATCCACGGCGACCGCGGAGTCGATGGACCATTCGGGAGACACGCCGAACGAAGGCAGCGCGGACAGCGCAGCGGCGACCGGCGGCGGTCATGGCGTCATTCGCGCAGACGGCATGCCATCCGGCGGCGGCGGCGAATCGGCGACCGCTGAACGCGGTCGTGGCTCGGATGAAGCGGCGGCCGAACGCCTCTCCGGCAAGTGGAAGTCCGGCCGCCTCGAGGTCCAGCGCACGGGGCCGCAAGGATCGAAGGTCATGCAAACCTATTCGCTCGAAGACAAGGGCCGCTCGCTCGTGATCCACACCCAGATCGAGTCGGAAGGACCGCGTCCGCCCATGGACTGGAAGCGCGTGTACCGGAAGGTCGTCAGCTCGTGAACGTGGAGCGGGCCCGCCGCGCGTCGTGCATCACACATCTCGCGTGGCTCGTGCCGTGTGCGGTCGTTGCGGACGCAGCGGCGGCTCCGCGGCCGATCACGATCGAGGAAGCCGTGGCCCTCGCCCAGCGCAACGCCCCGCAGGCGGTGCAGGCGGACGGCCAGGCGCAGGCGAGCGCCGCCGGAGTGCGCGCCGCGTACGCCGCATTCCTTCCCAGCCTGAGCCTGACGGCGGGCGCCACGCGCCAGCTGCCGGCGGGGGCGCGCACGCGGGTGGAGAACGGGCAGGTGATCACGCTGCCGAGCCAGCCGTGGTCGTCGAGCGTGGGGCTCGGCGCCAGCCTCGAGCTGTTCGACGGCGGGCGGCGCTTCTTCGACCTGCGGCAGGCGAACGCGCGAGCGAGCGCGGCGCAGGCGAGCGAGGTCGCGCAGCGCTTCGGGGTGGCGCTCACGGCCAAGCAGCAGTACTTCAACGTGCTCGCGGCGCGCGAAGCCGAGGCGGCGGCGCGGGCGCAGCTCGACCAAGCCGCGCAGCAGCGGCGGACCTCGGTCGCGCGCGTCAAGGCGCGAACCGCGACCCGCTCGGATTCGCTGCGCGCCGAGATCCAGGTCCGGAACGCGCAGCTGGCCGTGACCCAGGCGCGCAACGACCTGGAAGCGGCCGAAGCGTCGCTCACGCGCGCGGTGGGATCGGACGAGCCCGTGACGGCGGCGGCCGACTCGCTCGTTTCGACCGTGCTCGCGCTAGACGCCGCCGCACTCCGGCGCCTGGCCGAGGACGGTCCGCCGGTGCAGCAGGCACGCGCCGAGCTGGTGGCCGCGAAGGCCGCCAGCACCGCATCGTGGACCGACTACCTGCCGTCCCTGTCCGCGAGCTATTCGCGAGCCGGGAGCGGCGCCGCCGACACGCCCTCGGTCGGGAGCGACGGCTTCATCTATTCCGGCTCGTTCCGGCTGTCGCTCACGCTGCCGGTGTTCGATCAGCTGCAGCGCGAGCAGCTGGTCACGCAGGCGCGCGTCGCGCTGGAGAATGCGCAGGCAGCGCTGCGCGACGCGCGGCTCGCCACGCTGGAGGGCCTCACGCAGTCGCTGGGCGCGTTCCGCTCGGCCGGCGAACGCGTGGCGGCGCAGACCGCGACCGTCGCGGCGGCGGAGGAAGACCTGAGGGTGCAGCAGCAGCGCTACGGCGTCGGGGACTCGACGCTGCTCGACGTCCTGACCTCGCAGACCCAGCTCGACCAGGCGCGCAGCGACCTGATCCGCGCCCGCTACGACCAGCGCGTGGCGAAGGCCCAGCTCGAGGCGCTCGTGGGACGCGAGCTGTGAGCCCGGTCCCGGAGCCGTTCGAAAGGAGCATCCCGTGAAGCTACCCTCGAGAATGAAGCGCCCCGCGACGCTGCTCGTCGCCGCGACCGCGACGATCGCGGCGATCCTCGTGTGGCGGGGCGTGGTCCACCGGCGCGCCGCGGATCAGCCCATACCGGTCGAGACCGTCGCGCGCCGCGACATCTCGGTCACGATCGACGCCACGGGCACGGTGGAGCCGATCGACCTGGTCGACGTGAAATCCAAGGCATCGGGGCAGATCGTGAAGATGCCGGTCCAGGTCGGGTCGATGGTCAAGGCCGGCGACCTGCTCGCGCAGATCGACCCGCGCGACGTGAAGAACGAGTACGACCAGGCGGTGGCGGCGCTGCGCGCCGCGCAGGCCAAGGTCGACATCTCGCGGGCGCAGAAGAAGCGCGCCGACGACCTGTTCGCGCAGCAGGTGATCACGGCCGACGAGCACGAGAGCGCGACACTCGACTTCGCGAACGCCCAGGCGGCGCTGGTGACGGCGCGCGCCAACCTCGATCTCGCGAAGCAGCGGCTGGCCGACGCCACGGTGCGGGCGCCGATCGCGGGCACGGTCCTGGAGCAGGATGTCTCGTCGGGACAGGTGATCGCATCCGCCACGTCGTCGGCGAGCGGCGGCACCTCGCTGCTCAAGATGGCGGACTTGACCCGCATCCGGCTGCGCGCGCTTGTGGCCGAGAGCGACGTCGGCAACGTGCGGATTGGCCAGCCCGCCAACGTCACCGTGGAAGCGTTTCCGCAGCGCACGTTCCAGGGCGTGGTTGAGAAGATCGAGCCGCAAGCCGTCGTGCAGCAGTCGGTCACGATGTTCCCGGTGCTCGTGTCGATCTCGAACCAGGATCGGCTGCTGCTGCCCGGGATGAATGGCGAGGTCTCGATGCTCGTCGACCAGCGCAGCCAGGTGCTCGCGGTGCCGGTGGACGCGGTGCGCAGCGTGCGCGAGCTGCCGTCGGTCGCCTCGGCGCTCGGGATGGACGCGGACTCGCTGCGCGCCCAGATCGATCGTGAGCTGCAGGCGCGCGCGAGCGAGCGCGCGGCGCTGCGCGGCCTCGGGAACGACCCGAGCGGCGTGGGGCCGGGTGGCCGGGGCGCGCGCACCGACTCGGCGAATGCGCACGGGGCTATGGGAGGAGCGCAGGGATCCGGCCTGGCCGCGAACCCGAACGACGGCCGCGGCGGTCCGGGCCGCATGGCGTTCGCCGATGCGCCGGGGCAGCGCGGCGCGTGGCGCGGGAAGTGGGGAGCCGATTCGAGCGCGCGCGCGGCGGGGATGGCTCGCGGCGGCCGTGGACGTCGGGCCGGGGGCGGGGGTGGTGGTCGCGGGACCGGGGGAGCGCGCGCGGGCAACTCGGGTGGCGGCGGCGCGGGCGGCGGTGGCGCTGGCGGAGGCGCGGGCGGCGGTGCCCAGGACGCGAGTCCGGCGGCTGGCTGGGCGTCCTCAAGCACGGGCCAGGGCGGCCGGAACCGCGCGCAGATGGTGTTCGTCAAGACCGACAAGGGCTTCGAGCCCCGGCTCGTGAGGATCGGCATCAGCGACTTCGATTACGCGGAGGTGCCGGACGGGCTCAAGGAAGGCGAGCAAGTGGCGCTCCTGAGCGTGGCGGAGCTGCAGGCCAAGCGCAAGCAGGACCAGGCGCGGATTCGCGCGCGCATGGGCGGCGGCGTGCCCGGCGTGCCGAGCGGGGGTGGCGGCGGAGGTGGTGGTGGCGGCGGCCGGCGAGGAGGGTCGTGACATGCAACTCGACGAGACGCTGGCCGTCGCACTCGATGCGCTGCGCGCGAACAAGCTGAGGTCGTTCCTCACCATGCTCGGGATCGTGATCGGCGTGGCAGCCGTGATCGCGATGGTGGCGCTCGGCCGCGGCGCTCAGGAGTCGGTGAAAGAGCGGATCGCCGCGCTCGGCACGACGCTCCTGAGCGTGGTGCCGGGCCAGATCCGCGGGCCGGGGTCGGTCGCATCGGCCAGCGACCGCGCGCCGCTCACGTTCGACGACGCGGACGCGATCGAAGCGCGCGCGAGCCACGTGATGGCGATCCAGCCCGAGATGTCGCGCCAGCTCCAGGTGGAGTACGGCAGCCACAACACGAACACGACCGTCGTCGGCACGACCGCGAACTATCCCGAGGTCCGCAACTTCACGCTCGACGCCGGACGCATGTTCACGAACGCGGAGGACGCGGGGCGCAGGCGCGTCGCGGTGCTGGGCCCGCAGGTCGTCGAGGATCTCGGGGTTTCCACGCCCGACGCGATCGTTGGTGAGAACATCCGCATCGACGCCGTGCAGTTCCAGGTGGTGGGGGTGCTGGCCTCCAAGGGCCAGGGAGCCGGGTTCGCGAACCCCGACGACCAGCTCCTGGTCCCGATCCAGACCGCGCGCTACCGGCTGATCGGCAGCGACCGGCTGCGCTCGATCAACGTGCTCGCGCCCACCGAGGACGACATTCCCCTCACGATGGCGGACGTGGAAAAGATCCTGCGCCGCGAGCACAAGCTCAAGCCCGGGAGGGATGACGACTTCTCGATCCGCAATCAGTCGGACTTCCTCACGACTCTGGGCGAGACCACGCAGGTGTTCACGTACCTGCTCGCGGGGATCGCGGCGGTGAGCCTGCTCGTGGGCGGGATCGGCATCATGAACATCATGCTCGTCTCGGTCACGGAGCGAACGCGCGAGATCGGCGTGCGCAAGGCGCTCGGCGCCACCCAAGGCGACATCCTGCTCCAGTTCCTGATCGAGGCGGTGGTGCTGTGCCTGCTGGGCGGGATCGCGGGGATCGGAATGGGCTCGGGAATGGCGATCACGCTGCGCCAGCTGTTTCACTGGAGCACGGCCGTGGGCGTGTCGTCGATCGTGATCGCGTTCCTGTTCGCCGCGGCGGTGGGGATCGTGTTCGGGGTGTGGCCGGCGCGGCGAGCGGCATCGCTCGACCCGATCGAGGCGCTGCGCTACGAGTAGGGGTGCGGGGGAACCTCCTTACCGCCCGGGCTCGAGCGTGGTCTCGCTCTCCTTCACGGCCTCGATCCGCGCCCAGTCCATGAGGAACGGCACGTAGCCGTGGTTGGCCCAGCGCCGCAGCATGTCCGTGGCGTGCGGGCTCGCGAGATCGCCGCTGTTCCCGGGAACGACCACGCCCAGTGACGAGTCCGGGGCCGCGAGGTCCACGACGTGCCGGAACACCGGCCCGTGGCCGAACTCGACGTTCCCGGGGAGCGAGGAGCGACCCACGCACGGCGTGCTGTTGTCGCCGTCGGCCGCCACGGCGCCGGGCTCGAACTGGGGCGCGATCTCCCGGAGCGCGTGCTTGAACCGCGCCCGATGCGCCCGCCCCCAGGTCCAGCGCGACGGCGACGGCCCGAGTAACAGGCGCATGTGGACGAGCGCCGTATCCAGCGCCGCCGCCGCCGCGAGCGCCGGGCGTTCGGGCGCGCCGCGGGAGCCGCGCAGCGCCTCGGGCGCGCGACCGTCTAGTGCGGCCGCGGTGAGGCCCTGAAGATTGTCGAGCCCCGAGCGGCGCTGCAGCGCTCCGTACCATGCGCGATAGAGCGACGGCGCGACCCGGTTCGTGCGGGCGCGATCGTCCCAGCGCCGGAGCGTGTCGAGCGCGGCGCGGGCGTCGGGGCCGAGCGTTGCGGCCAGCGAGTCCGCGCAGCGCAGCAGGCGCGGCACGAACCGCGCGGCGCCCTTCGAGAACACGTCGTTCTGGACGCTCGCCATGTCGGCGAGCGTGACGCGGCGGTCGCCCGCGAGCCGCTCGGCCATGCGCAGCGCGCGGTCGTGCGGCCAGTCGTAGCGCGGCCAAGGCTCGCGCGGCACGACCGCCGGCAGGTTGTTCGCGTTGACCACGAAGCCGTCCGGAGGCGGCTGCCACGACGGCATCGAGTCGGGCGGGATCAGGCCCGCCCACTCGTGGCGCCCGTCGCCGGGCATGAGGCCGCGCGGCGGGGCGAAGCCGCGGCGCGGCACGCTCCCCACCGCCCGGTAGATCACGCGGCCCGAAACATCGGCCGCGACCACGTTGAGCCCCGGCGTCACCTGGTCCCGGTAGCGCGCGACGAGCTCCGTCGCCGACGCCGAGCGCTCGAGCCCGACCAGGCGCTCGAGCCGGATCATGCCGTCGTCGCAGGCCCAGCGCACGCTGAGCGCGAGGTGCCGCCGCGGCTCGTAGGCGACGACCGGGCCGTGGGGCGTGTAGCGGCGTCGCTGGCCGAAGGTGGGAATCGTGAGGCCGCCGGGCAGCCGGAACCGCATCGCGAACGGCTCCTCTCGCAGCTTGACCCAGCCGCCGTTCCAGCGCACGTGACGCCCGTCCGCCGACAGCGTGTCGGCGTACACGTCGATGACGTCCGCCGAGAGCGCGGTGATGCCCCACGCCACGCGGCGGTTGCGGCCGCTGACGATCGTCGGCAGTCCCGGAACGCACGCCCCGACGGCATCCACCCGCCCGGGCACCGACAGGTGCACGACGTACAGAGGACCGGGTGTTCCGAGCCCCAGGTGGGGGTCGTTCGCGAGCATCGGCTTGCCGCGCGCGGCGCGGCGCGCGCTCACCGCGAACACGTTGCTCGCCCTCTGGTCCGGCTCCGCCGCGTACGCCGGGAGCCAGGTACCGAGCGCGGCGGCGGCCCGCGCGGCGTGCGG
>Ga0066709_100003979_pt1 | contig 11597 bp, 11 predicted proteins | sample GraSoiAngelo_158_FD_79665 | JGI IMG/M metagenome (GOLD analysis project Ga0066709, IMG submission 79665) | Grasslands soil microbial communities from the Angelo Coastal Reserve, California, USA - 14_1009_16_30cm | ecosystem: Environmental > Terrestrial > Soil > Grasslands | place: USA... | reverse complement strand
CCAGCTTGCAAAAAATCGGCCAGGGCAAAGGCGGTTACTGGGAGGATCAAGGCTACGAGTGGTACGCCGGGATCTGACCCTCACACTCGCATACCGTGTCTGAGATTTTCGGTTGACGAGCCGGTATATATCAAATATTCCTTCCCTCCAGATTAGCCGGGTTTCGGCCAGAGACCAATCGATGGGCTCATCCCCTTGTCAACGATCTTTGGTCGCTCCGCGACTTGAGTCGCGAATTCACTTCTCGGCTCCCCGTACCGGGCTTTATAAAAAGGAAGCGATTACGATGAAATCAAAAAGGAAATTTTGTTTTCTCCAAGCCGCCATGGCTCTGTTTGTGGCGGCCATGGTGTCGGAATCGTTTGCCCAGCCGCAGGAGCCCGCATTGTCACTGGCCAGGAAAGAAAAACCCGCTCTGCTCGAATCCTTGAAGGCACTCGTATCCATTGAAACCGGCAGCCGTGATTTCGAGGGCCTCGCTAAACTCGCCGACTTCATCGCCGGGCGTTTGAAAGAGCTTGGCGGTAAGGTTGAGCTAGTGGAGCCGAGCGACATCTACAAGATGGATGACACGCCGGAGAAGATCGGCCAGATGGTGCGCGCAACATTCGTTGGCAAAGGGACCAAAAAGATTCTGCTCATCGCGCACATGGACACCGTTTACCCGCGCGGCATGCTCGCTCAGCAACCCTTCCGCGTGGAAGGCGATCGCGCCTATGGGCTAGGAATCGCCGACGACAAGCAAGGGATCGCCGTCATCCTGCACACGCTGGCAATTCTCAAGGCGATGAATTTTCAGCAATACGGCACCCTCACCGTGCTGATCAACGCTGACGAGGAGCTGAGTTCGCCGGGCTCGCGCAGCTTAATCTCCAAGCTCGGTGCCGAGCACGATGCGACCTTTTCCGTCGAATCCTCGCGTGCGGAATCCGACAAGTTATCGCTGGCGACCAGCGGAATCGCATCGATCACGCTTACTGTCAAAGGCCGGGCGTCCCACTCCGGCAACGCGCCGGAGAAAGGGATTAACGCCCTGTACGAGCTCGCATACCAGGTGCTGCAGACGCGCAATTTTTCCAACCCTGGGGCGGGGCTCAAAATGAACTGGACACTGGCGAACGCGGGCACGACGCGCAACATGATTCCACCCGGCGCCCAAGCCGTCGCGGACGTGCGCGTGCTGCGCGTGGCCGATTATGATGCGATCGAAAAGAAGGTGCGGGAAACAATTAAGAAACAACTTGTGCCTGAAGCCAAGGTGGAGATGAATTTCGAACGCCGCCGCCCGCCGCTGGAGGCAACCGGCGCAGCGCGAGCGCTCGCCAAACACGCGCAGCAGATTTACGGTGAGCTCGGCAAGAAGCTGGTCGTCGATGATATGGCGGAAGGTGGCGGCACAGATGCCGCATTCGCGGCGCTAAACACCAAGGCGCCGGTCATCGAACGTTTCGGCCTGCAGGGCTTCGGCGCTCACTCCGCCGATGCGGAATACGTCCTGCTCGACTCCATCGAGCCGCGCTTGTACCTGCTGGCGCGCATGATCATGGATGTTTCGCAGAGCAAAAATCCGGCGCAATGAATCTCGGCGCGCATGTCGCCTAGAATCGCGGCTTTTGCGCTGGCAAAAAGGAAGCACTTCGGCTAAGCATGAACCATGCGCATCTGTTCTCTACTTCCCGGAGCGACGGAAATTGCTTACGCTCTCGGACTGGGCGATCAAATCGTCGGGGTCACTCACGAGTGCGATTATCCGCACGAGGCAAAACAAAAGCGAGTTGTCGTTCGAAGCGGTATTGATTCCACCCGCATGAGCGGGTTGGAAATCGATCGTAAGGTCGGAGAGCTTCTGCAGACCGGTAAAGGTCTATACACCATCGATGAGCAAGCATTCGTCGAGGCGCTCCCCGACGTCATATTAACTCAAGGACTTTGCGACGTCTGCGCGCTCGACTACAGCGAAGTGGTCAAAGCCGCGGAATTACTGCCACGCTCACCGCTGATATTGTCGCTCAATCCGCATTGCTTGACCGACATTCTCGACGATATTCTGCGTGTCGGCAAAACGACGCGCCGTGAGGCAGCCGCGCATGCGTTAGTCGCTGAGCTGCGCCAGCGCGTCGAGCGTATAGGGCACCGCGAGCCAGCCCGTCGTCCGCGTGTCGTTTGTCTCGAATGGTTCGAGCCGCTCTATGTTGCCGGTCACTGGGTGCCTGAGATGGTCACACTCGCCGGCGGTTTTGATGTGCTGGGGCGCAAGGGCGAGCCATCCTTTAAAACAGAATGGAGCCGCATTATCGACTCCAAACCCGATATGATTCTGCTGATGCCGTGCGGTTTCGATGTGCGCCGCACAGTTAAAGAATCAACCCCGCTCCGGCGCCTCGAAGGGTGGAACGACCTGCCCGCAGTAAAGGCGGACAATGTTTACGCACTCAACGGCAGCGCCTACTTCAACCGACCCGGCCCGCGCTTAGTGAACGGCTTGGAAATCCTGGCCCGCTTGATCCACCCGCGGCAGATCACAGAGTCGTTATCATCTTCCGATGTTACCAGGCTGAACTGACTCCTCGCGCTTTGAGCCAGCAAGCTAAATTTTGACCCCGGACTGCACCGCTCTGACCTTTTCGAAAATGATTCCCACGTTCGGCCTATATTTGACGACCAGCAAGCGTCGATGGTAGCGTCGTCGGTGCTGTGTAAAATGAGGAGATTCATTTATGAGCAAAAGTATCGTCGTCACCGGCGGCGCCGGCGGAATCTGTTCTGACATCTGCCGTGGCCTTGCCGCCGATGGTTTGAAGGTGGTCGTCGCCGATTTCGCCAGAGATGCGGCGGAAAAAGTTGCCGCCGAGATTCGCGACAACAAGGGCGACGCCATCGCCGTCAAGGTCGACGTCGGCGATCCACAGAGCGTCGCCGAGATGATGAATCAGGCGATCGCAAAGTACGGCCTAGTCGACTACGCATTCTGCGGCGCGGGAGTCATGGACCGCGTCCCGGTCGTCGACATGCCGGAGGAAGTCTGGGACCGGTTAATGAGAATCAATCTAAAAGGCGTATTTCTGTGCGCGCAAGCGGCTGCTAAGCACATGATTCCGAGAAAAGAAGGACGCATCCTGAGCATCGCTTCCGGGCGCGGCGTCGCCGGCGCGCCACGTTCGGCCCATTATGCCGCGTCAAAGGCCGGCGTCATCGCCTTTACAAAATCTCTAGCCGTCGAACTGGCGCCTCATAATATAACCGTCAATTGTGTTTGCCCGGGCGCCACCGATACGCCCATGTCGCGGATCGGTTATACTTCGGAGCAGTTCAAAACGCGCGAAGAGATTCCCCCGCTCATGGATGGGCTCACCCATAAATTCGAAATCGTCGGTCTCGTACGCTATTTGTTTTCCGACGCAACAAAATTCGTCACCGGCCAGACCTTTTTCCTTCGCACACCGAAGTAGGGGCGGGTTTTAAACCCGCCCCTGCCACCCGCATTTTGCCGGGCCTGCAGCTCTCGGATGCGCACTGAGTCTGTGGTGGAATTGGTTGATGAAACTTAGTTGATCAGGCCGGTACTACTGTCGAATGTGAAGCTCGGCTGCGTTCCATTTGGCATCGCCGCGTTCAACGTAAAAGTTGATGTCGTTGGCACAGTGATCGTAAGAGTAATACCAGTGGATTTCCTGAAACCGACGAGTTGAATCGCATTTACCGTGGCGGGATATTCAAGAAACTCTCCGTAATAACTCTCCATGGCAAGCGCGGCGTTCTTGAGATCGGATCGCATTGCTGTATCGACGGCTCGGCTTCGGAAAATTGCGAACTGTTGGATGGCGATTGCCACGAGAATGCCTAATACTGCGACGACGACAATGAGTTCGAGTAGAGTAAAGCCGCTGCTTGTTGATTTCCGAATGACTAGCCCGATGCGCATTTTCTGGAAGGATATTAGAGTAGCGTTTGGAATTCTGCATAAGATAGCAAAAACAATCGCAAACAGCCAGAAAAAAACACGACAGCGCAAGCCGCCGGCCTTCATCAACCGACTTCCGCCGATCTGAAAAAAATTCGGCGCTTGAAGGATAGAGATTAGGTCCCGAACATCGCCATGCGCGGTTCGCCGCCGCGGCGCTCGCATTCGGCCTCGAAGATTCTGTGGATTTCGGGATTTTGATCTTCGTACTCGATCTGCGCTCCGCCCTTCTTCACGTCCTCGCCAGTATCCTTGAGATCCTCGACCGCGAACTTGAATCCCCAGGGTTTGAGCGCGAGATATCGGGCGGCCTCCGGCCCGGGATTGAAGTGCTGGTGCCACCACTGCATCGGCGGCACGAACATGCTCATGCGTCCCCACTCCACCCGTTTCTTCGTTCCATATTCACCTTCAGGCCACAAAAACGAATAGCCCGCCCCGGTCAACATGACGATATGCGCGCCGGCGCCATGGCGATGGGCTTTTTTGTATTTGCCGACGGGAAATTCCGTGAGATGCGCGCTCATCGTATTGTCGACAAATTCGAAGAGTGTGGTGCGATTGTCTCCTCCCCGCTCTTTGTAATCGATCGGCTGAAAGCCCCAGAGGTCGGCGATGAAGTTGGACTCCCAGATTCGACCTCTTTTCACTTCGGGAATATAGCGCCCTCCTTTGCCCCATTCATCGGCGCCGCCGCTATAGCGATCGGTGAACACGAAATTGTTATTGAAGATGTAATCCAGATTGCGGTACCGGTTGATGATCACCGGCGCATCCGTCAGGGAGATCATTCGCACCGGCGCGCTTCCCTGCGCGTTGAAGTGCTGATGCCAGGTATTGAGGGGTGTCGAAAACAGACTTCCCTTTTGCCATTCGAGCGTGTGTTTTTTGCCGCCTTCGTTCCAGATCGTCGTCGCTCCTTGCCCCTCCAGGATAAAAATCGCCTTCTCAAACATATGGCGCATGGGCTTGAGTTGCCCGCCCGGCGCGATCTCCTCGACAACGGTGTCGCAAGTGCCGCCCGCACCGTCCATGTTGACGAACGCCGCTTTGCCGCCGCTTCGCGCCCAGCCGCCGAGTTTCAGCTCCAACAGATCCGGGATAATGAAATCTTTATAAACCGGAATCTCTTCCCGTTCCTGATAAATTTCATACGGACTCTTCTGCGAGTACGCCGAAGCTTCATTTAGATTGTTCATTGTATTTCCTCTCTCTTCTACTTGATCTGCTCCATGTAGTAACCCAGCGCGCCACGATAAGCGCGGTCAATCGCCAGCGATTCTTGAGCCCCTTTAAGAACCAAATCACGATCCTCCGTGGTCCTCACATAGCGCTCAAACATTTCGGAAATATTTTCCGAGTGGTCCATATCGGCAACCACGTGGACATCGAGTGAAATCATTTTCTTCAAGTTGATTCCCAGCTCGTTCTCAAATTTTTTGCCGACCCGAAACGACATCCCCCCACCTTTCACGATCTTGCCGTTGTTGCGGCGCTCGAGCATGTGCGACGCTGTATAAGCCGTCAGCCAATGGTTATGCATGGCGATGTGATGCCACGCATAAAAACAGGAGCGCACCATTGGCGGGATTTCCGCCTTTTCGAAATCTTCCGGCTTAAGTCCGATCACTTCGCCTTGTTTGACTGTGAGCGCGTAATGATCCATGCCGGCGCGTGGGTCGTTGATCAGCTCGTCGCTCTCGTGTTGCCAAATGACGCGCTTCACTTCCAAGGGGGCGCCGCCTTGAACATATCCCCAACAGTCGCGCCGATTGCTGGTGTAAAGCGCATTCTGCACCACGTAAAAGCGCCCGCGCTCCAGTGTCAACGGCACGGCAAGAAAATTCTTGAACTCGATACTGTCGAACTGCTCGTTGACCATTTGGTCCAGCGTCGTCAACAAATCTCCTACCAGATTCATGAGTCCTCCCAATAAGGTAGGGGCGACCGGCCGGTCGCCCTTAAATCGGCCTTTTAATGATGATGCGCCAAAGCATTACGGCAATGCCGCCAACATATCCGCCAAATGGCCGCGATAAACTCGGTCGATCATCAGGCTCTCTTCGGCGCCGCGAAGAATCGCTCGGCGCGCTGATTCCGTATTGGCATACTTGCGCGCCACCTGCATCAACAGGTGCGCATGTTCCACATCCATGACCACGTGCTCGGCATTATTAATCTGTTGTTTCATCGGAATACCGAGATCGCGCTCAAACAATTCGGCGATGCGACGTGACAAAGAGCCGCCTTTGATCAGCTCCCCGGAATTGCGCATCTCAAGAATTGCCGATCCGGCGATCGCTTCCAACCAGGACCTCTGCGCCAAGCGAATCCAGGCACTGAAGCAGACTTCGCCGCCCTCGAGACGCGCCGTATGCTGAAAGGCATCGGCGCACAGACCGAACACTTCGCCCTCCTTGATCGCCAAAGTCATATGGTCTACTTTACCTTCGTTTTTTCTCCCGATCAGCTCGTCCTCCTCGTGCCGCCAAATCAGTTTCTTGATTTCGAACGGCGCCGAGCCTTGAACGTAACCCCAACAGTCGCGCCGGTTTTGCACGTAATAGGCCATTTGAATGGAATACTGCTGCGCTCTTTCCTTGTTAAACTTTGCGCTTAGCAAGCGCCGAAACGGCGGTGTATTGAATTGCGCATTGCAAAGCCGAACCAATTCTTCCCACATGGCTTCTATGCTACTTATGCCAGCGCCCATCGGTCAAAACCTCCCTGCGGTCCATCGGATGCCGAAGACTTCGTTGTCGAGCTTCGCCGGCTATATTCACTTTTAGATTCTTAACACATGCAAGTTTCCGCTGTCCAACAACGGATCCACTAGGACCTCACACGCCGAACGCGAGACTCTTGATCACCACGGGGACGAAGCCTTCCCCGGGCACGACTTCGCCGATATCGATGAAATCCAACTCGGATAGACTCACTTCGTCGATACACGGCATATTCCACTTGGCCGAAAGTATGCCGCCGACCACTTGTCCTACGTTCTGGACGAAAACTAATGCCACGGGCCGATCCACGACTGGCAGCGTTTCCAGCGCGCGATCGATGCCCTTCGCCATATCTTGCACAGCGCCCTAACCGGCAAAAGGCGACGCCGAAAACGCCAACACCACCGGCGTTCCACGGACTTCCACGTCGCGGCCGCCAAGAATGTTACCCACTGCCGCTGCCGTCTTATCGGCAACCGGAGCCTCCCAATCGACGTCGACGACAAACACGCGCAGATTGCGCACGGACAGATTGACACTCTCAGGAATAAAAATCGTCTCGCCGCTCAACTGCACGGTATACTGTGAGGCGCCAATCACGGTCGCGCGGATGCCCTCGCCGGCTTCGAGAATATTGAAACCGCGTTTTTCCGCTTCATGACGAATCGCTCGACCCAAATATGGACCTAAATCACCAAAAGTTTTGGCTTCGCGCGAGTAGATGTATTCAGAAACGCCACCGGAAAAAAGAATGCCGTCTATGGACGGTAATTGACCTAGCCCTTGCGTGACGTAAAAATCCTCCCACGGCGGCGCGTTCGTCGTGAGCGCGTCGAAAAGAGTCTGAGCCATCCGGGTCGCAAGGCGCGTGCGTAAATCGTCAGAGACCTTGGCGCCAAAGTCGAGATGCTCACCTAGATCGCGGAGAAAACGCCGGCCGCCTTTTTCCAATCGGACCATCGCAGCCGCGTCGTCATGCGCCACCAGCCGCGCCCCGATGTTCAGCGCGGCCGTCGCACGAATCTTGCCGTTGTCAATCAGGCTAACTTTCGTCGTGCCGCCGCCGACGTCGATATTGAGCAGAACCAGACCTTGCTCACGGCTCTGCGTAACCGCACCCGAGCCATGCGCTGCCATCGTCGTCTCTAGCGCCGGTCCGGCGGTGGCGCAGACGAATCGACCCGCATCGTCCGAAAACAGCTCGGCGATCTTCTGTGCGTTGTCACGCCGCGCGGCCTCACCGGTGATAATCACCGCGCCCGTGTCGATATCCTCGCGCGTCAATCCCGCATCTTGAAATGTGGCGTCGACGAGCTCTTTGAGCGGATCGGCTTCGATGTTCCAATCGCCGCTGAACGGCGTTAGCAAAATCGCTGAGCGGGCAATGACATTGCGCTCGAGCACAATCGGCTTTCGCTGGAGCACGGACGGATAGCCGATCAATAACCGAGAAAACATCAAATGCGACGTGGAGGAACCGATATCGATGCCGACGCTGGTCAAGTGCGTGTGCGGGCCGACCGCGCCCTCGTGATCATGTCCATGGTCGCCGTGCCCCTGGTGTTCGTGCCTGATGATCGCCATGTCGAGAATGTTTCCTTGATTATTCCTGTGGTTCGTCGATTTGAATGAACAGATCTGCAATTGTCATCTTCTTCGCCAACAATCCTTGCTCGTCGGCGTAACGAATCAACGTATTGAGCACCTTTTCGTTGCCTTTGATGCCGAATTTCCAAGGATCGAAACCCATCACCGACTGCTGCTCTTCCCAGACTTGGCGGTTCCAGACAAAATTGGAGTAAGTAGCGTCGCCATCGTCGTGCACGGCTAGGTTCTTTGCTGCCACACAAACGGTGAACATTTCCTGGGCGGCCCCTGGATATTTCTCCAAATACGACGAGTGAAAAGTAATCGCGTGACTGGTCGGAAAGATCTGCGTGCGGCGGTAATAGACTTGCTCCACTGTTTTTGAATCGGCGAACAACCGGCGCCAACCCTTCTCCAAGGGAAAATCCGGCACGATGATCGCGTCGAATTCGCCATTCAGCATGCGGGTCGCAAGCGATCCCTCCCCTGGAACAACGTCGATGCGTGTTCCGGGCGGCAGAGACAGATCTAGTTTCGCTTTGCGCGGCGCGATCCAGTGAATATCCTGTGGCTTCACGCCATACTCGTCGCTGAGTACTCCCCGCGCCCAAAGACCAGCCGTGTTGAGCCAGCCGAGAATCCCGACTTTCTTGCCTTTAAGCTGGGCCGGCTCTTTCAGAGGAGAATTCTCCGGCACGAAAATGTAGGAGTGACGAAACTTGCGATTCGGAAAGACTGGGATGGCCATGAACGGCGCGCCGCGGCTCTTTAGCGCAACGTACATTGCGAGGGAAAATTCGCCGGTGTCATACTTGCCCGACTGAAACTCATCATGGCCGATGCCGTCCTCTTCGAACGCCACTGCTTTGAGTTCGAAGTTCTTCATCTTGACCCGGCCGTCGCAAAGCGGCTTGGCGCGCAGGTGATAGCCCGCGGCAAGGGATAGAATCGGTCTGTCGCTCATCTTTGACTCCTCAACGTAACCATTCGCGTTGGTCCTACTTGAGACTACGCAGCGGCGCAAAATCGAACATTTCGGCAACCGTCAAACGCTTCGGAATCTCTCCGCGCGCGTGAGACGTGTCTAGGTATTTTTGGATTTGGTCGTCGCGCAACATTAGCCCATCCACCATGACCCCGGTGATGTCTTCGTAGGACTCATTGGCGTTGGCCGTGCTCACCTTGAAGTTTTTCTCTATGTAGGAGACAACCGACGTCTTGTCGCGCCGGATCGCCGCCGTTACGTCTCGCATGGAACGCAATATATTTTTCACCTGCTCCGGATGTTTGTCCAACTTGTTGCGATTGGCAACCAGACCAAGCCAGGGCGCTTCAGCCAGAGAACGGCTTCGCGCCAGGATCTTGTAGCCCTTTTCGGCCATAGTTCCGGTAAACGGCGGACTGAGCACCGCCGCGTTTACCGAACCCTGCTGTATCGCGGCCAGGCTCACCGACGTGCTGCCGGTTTGTATAAACGTAAGTTTTTTCGGGTCCGCGCCGCCGCTTTCGAGCATAAGCGAGCCATACCGGTGACTTTCCGAACCAATGCGCGACACAGCCACTTTTTTGCCTTCGAGTTCTCTGATGTTCGACACGCCGGACGGACTGACCAAAGAAAATAGCGGCGCGCGATAAAGGATCGCCAGCGCCCTTAGAGGAAGAGAATTTGCAATCGCAGCGCCGGCAGGTCCCACAGACGGCGTGAAATCGATCTCGCCCGATACCAAACCGGCAAGCTGAAGATCGCTGCGCATTTGGATCAGTTCGACGTCGAGCCCGTATTTATCGTAGATCCGGGTGTCCTTGGCGTAATAAAAAGGAAGGAAAACCACGTTCCGCACGGAAAGCGCGACCCGCACGCGTTCCTGCGCCGACGCTCGGACGCAGAAAGATAATATCGCCGCCAACGTAGCGATGAGAGCCGAAATGAATTTAAATCGCATTGACAATGTTTTCTATGGAACAACTCCCATCGCTTTACGCGCTCTTCGCTTTAGCGACCCTGCTGATGATCTTCAGCTCCACGAACAAATCTCTCAATTCGTTATACGCCTCGCGACTGAGCGGCTTCGACGGCCAGCGCGGATACATCTTGACGTCGAAACCTCTAAGCCGCATGGCTTCGCAGTAAATTGTCCGACCGAACGGCCCTGCGAGACGGAGAAAAATATCGTGAATCCGAATGACGGACTTTTGCAGCGCGAGCGCTTCCTCCAATTTGCCGGCATCGATGGCGCGGACTAATTCGACGCCGATTTCCGGAGTCACCGCGAGCGGCGGACTGATCGTACCGGCAACACCCACGGACATCGCGGATATCAAATTGCTCGCCAGCGCGTACGGCGCAAACGGCGCCTTGACCATTTTCATATACGCCATCGCTTCGTCGACACTGCCCATCGCCAGCTTGGCGCCGAAGATATTCGGCACCGTCTCCACTAACCGCGCCATGAAAGCCGGATGGATGTTGTAACCGGAGTAACGGGGATTGTTATAGACGAGAATCGGCATACCCAGCGCGCGATCGACCATTTTGAAGTGCTCGATGATCTCATACTCCGAACGGTCGGCGTAGTAATAAGGCCCCACGTGGCCGATTGCGTCCGCGCCGATGGACTTGGCATGCTTACCAAGATCGATGGCGGTGAACGGATCGACGGCGCCGATATGGACGACGACGGGCACGCGGTGTTTTACCTGCTGCACGACGATTTCGGCAACTTTTTTTCGCTCGTCAGGCGTCATCGCCGGCCCTTGGCCATAGGAACCCAAGACGAAAAACGCATGGACGCCACAGTCGATGAACCAATCCGTCAACTCGCGCATGAGCTTCTCGTCGACCCGCCCGTCTTCAAGGAAAACCGTCGGACTCGGTAGAACGATGCCGCGTACTTGCTCCATCATAAAAATCTCCTACCTTCGATAGTTATATTCCTTCGTCTGCTTGTGCTCTTCATGGAATCGGGCAACCACGGGGGGTTGCCCCTACGACAAATCATTTCATCCGGGCGTATAAGCGAGCTTGCCCATCATTCCATTACTCCAATACTCCATCACTCCATGCTTATATTCGCTTCGCTTCTTCCATCGCCGCCCGCAACATGACGCCGTGTAGGTCTACTGATGTCATGGCACAGTATTCCAATCCATACGTCGGCCTCTCGTCCGCCATACCGGTCTCGAGCAATCGCTGTAACGCCATGCGATTGAAGCTCGCGTGGCCCATGACACCTTCTTCATGCTCGCCCAGATCCGCTTCGACGTGGGTGGCAAAGTACGTCGCTTTGTCGCGGTCGAAGCCGTAATGCGTCGTCAGCGCTTTG
>Ga0066709_100003977_pt1 | contig 11600 bp, 7 predicted proteins | sample GraSoiAngelo_158_FD_79665 | JGI IMG/M metagenome (GOLD analysis project Ga0066709, IMG submission 79665) | Grasslands soil microbial communities from the Angelo Coastal Reserve, California, USA - 14_1009_16_30cm | ecosystem: Environmental > Terrestrial > Soil > Grasslands | place: USA... | reverse complement strand
ATTAACTGTAAGTTAAATTTATAGCCCTCCTGGATGAAGTCAAGTGGGCGGTTCGCTTGATTCATGGAATGGCATTTCCAGTGCATTCTAGCCCCGTACAACCATGATCGTGTAATCGGACAGCCATCGGGTCATCCAGACACGAAATGTGCCAGAACGGCCTCCTAGTTTCAACAGCGTAATTAATAGCTATAAGATATTTAAGCAAGGAGAGGAGATCGGGGTGTTTCGAGCGTGCAGCGAGCAAGTGATAAGGGCCGGCAACCCGATGGTTTCCGGCCCTTTTTATGCGAACGAGGATTACGGCGTGAGTTTGCTGATACGCGTGTACCAGTTACCGAGGGAGGTGCGTGTGCCGTTACAGGTAAAGCCTGTGGCGACATAGGTTGAGAGATTACAAGTTTGCCCGATGTACTCGGAGGCAATCCAGATAGAACTTCCGTCAACCGCAGTAGCGCCGTAATCTCCCCAGCGGGTACGCGGTGGATCGCCGACTTCGGCCTTGTAAGCGGTGAAGCCGTCATCGGGGCCAAGTCCTGCGCTCACCACGTGAATGTCGCCAACGCCCACCTTGGCATCAAGGCTTGCATAACCCGCACTGGGAAAGTTATCCGCGCCCAGCACGGTAAATGCGATCACTCCCCTGCCACTACCAGTGACTCCCACAGCGGGATAGGTGAGATTGTTGTTAGCGAGCCCTGTGATCCCCTGGAAGGCCACAGTCGCGGAAACGTTGCCGCTGGTGATCTGGGGCTTAAGAACGAAGTACGCAATGCCCGCCTGGTTGGGACCGCCGAAGTTGACGGCCGTGTCGAGCGCACCCCAGAGCTTGCCGTTCGCGAAGACTACTTGTTGCATGCGCGAGTCGTTGCTGTCGATGGTCTGTACTTCGACTTCGTTGAACGGGCCACCGCTCACGAAAAAGAAGCGCCAGCATCCAGCACCGAACGGCGTGCTGATAGTGGAATCATCGAGGCATTGCCCAAATGGGAAGTCGCCCACCTTCTGTCCGGACTTCGGTGGAACTGCATAATTCTGGACATTGACTACACCCGTGGTAAGAGTTAAAGCAGGACTGGCCGAATTCAGTGACTGCGTGTTCGACAGTGCCCAGAGACGCAGGCGGTTGTCGCTGCCACTGAAAACCGCAACGGAACTCAGCAGATATTCGGTGCCGCCGAGATCAACAGCAGACTGGCCGGTCGGGTTGGTTGCGGGCCAAACCGTAAACCCGGGGTGGCCATCCAGAAGTAGCGAGGAATCAGCGCTGTCGAACTGGACTACGTTCACCGATGGTTGTCCCGCTGCCAGAGCTTGTTTGGAAATCGCATAGATCTGGGATCCGTGGAAGCCTCGAGCAAAAAAATTGAATTCGTTTGTGGTGATGTAAATGCCGTTGGCGTCGGCGCCTATGTGAGGATAGTCGCCCAGGCATGGTCCTCCGGCGCAGTTGTGATTGGGTGTACCTTGGCTGCCATCATCCTGCGCCGGGATCTTATAGATATTCCACCCACCCAGCGGACTGGAGGTTTGACTCACAGCCAGGTCGAGATGGTTGGGGCCCGCAAGGCGCGAGCTCGTACCGACACGGTCAAGAGTAAGAACAAGTTGAAACCAGCGCTGCGTGTCGGGATCAAAGAAGCACGAGGGATCGGTTACCTCCGGTCCAAACGTGCTGGGGCGGACGATCGCCGCCGGGTATCCATAGAACGAGTTGAGGTCGGTTACCCCCACCAATGCATTCCCTGTAGTGTCAAAAACACGTAGGACATCGTTGATCGACTCCATGACAAATCCGTTTCCCGCGCACACCCCCTGGTCGGGCGGCTCAACGGAGAACTGGTTACCATTGTTGGCCAGGCGCTGCTGGCGAAAGTTCAGGCCATTGAAACTCACATTCAGTTGCGGGTTGGACTTGGCCTTTTTCCCGCTCAGAGCTGACACCGCGGGTCCGGGACCGACGGCAATACTGCGATTGACCATTCCGCCGCCCGAATCGGCGCTCCCCAGGTCGGCCTCCGTCATGCTGGTGTCAACTTCGGGGTCTTGTACTGCATCCGTGCCTTGCGGTGCCGGCTGCATCGATGTTGCACCGGAACGGGTGATTTGCTGAGTTGTTGTGGTTTGAGCATTGCCAAACAAGATCAACGCAAAGAACATCGCACAGCCTGCTGCACAAACCGCGGTTTTGTGCACTATCATGAAATTCCTCCTGGTTGGGGTTGAGGGCTTGGAAAACGTCGGTTTTCTATTGGGCGCTGGAGTCTCCGCAAAGTTCGGGTTGCAGTTATGCCAGACACGCCAGAGCCTAACGGTCCAGGTAAGGTTTGTTAAATCCACGCGGAGGTTCTAACTTGCAGACGTTGTGGCCTACCGAAGTGACTAAGAGGGGCGAAGTCAAAAGTTTCCTGCAATCCTTCTGCGAATGTCAAGTGCATGCGCCCGGCAAACAGCAGTTCCGCGAGAGCCGCTGCAGTTGTCGCGGAGCAAAGGAGCGCATCTGTTCGGTAAGCATTAAATGTCGCGCTCCCGGAGGAGTGGAGGAACCGTAATACAATTACAAGATAGTCCCAACCTCATGATGAAACCTCGCCAGTGGGTCATTGTCACCGGACTACTGTTGCTGGTCTTGTTAGCAATAGCGGGTCTAGTGATCACTAACGATGCGGTTCGTATGGCTGCGCCCGGAGGTGTGTCACAGACCATGCCTTCCGAGCAGACGACGTTGGTGGATGAGCGTCCTTTACAGACTGCTCGCAAGCTTGCCGCGCTGGCGGCCACTCCCGAGGAACAGCGACTGTCGCAGGAGGCATTGCGGCTCGCCGATCATGAAGTTGATCTTGAATTTGCCAGTGCATTACGCAATGCCACAGATCATCCTCCGCAAACCACTCCCCAAATCCGCGAACTCAGCGATCGCGTCAGCAAAGCGGAAGCCGCGGTAAAGGCCGATCAGGATCGCGTTGCTCTGCTCACCAAACGAGTGGCCGCCGCCGGCGAACATGAACAGGAAAACCTGCAACAGCAAGTCGATTTGGCCAGAGCCCAAGCCGAACTCGATCAGGATGAGCTCGATGATGCCAAAGAAGACCTTATTCGCGCCGGCGGAGACCTGCGGGGTAAGGTTCAGCGGCTCTTAGATGAACATGAGGCTACCCAGCACGCGGCCGATGCTGTTCATAGCGAAGCGGCCCGTTCCAATCCGCCGGACGTGAATTATCTCGCCGATAGTCTGGCTATTCAGGTGCGCGCCTGGAACGCATTAAGGGAAAAAGCAAAACAACTGCGCGAGGCGCGCCAGGAGGCGCTCGAGGCTGCCACAAGCCTCAGCCGGAGACACGACGCACTGGAGAAGCAGGTCGAGGCCGAGCAACCGCAGAAGCAGGATGTCACTAATCAGGCCCGCACTGGACTCAAATCCAACGACAACCCGACCACTCCCGTTTCCAAAACAAGCACGGCAGCGACGCTAGCCTCCCTGCACCATTTTTCGGATGATCAGAAAAGTCTCTCCGACTTGGACAAACGCGTCCAGGACCAACAGGAATTAGGCGAAATTTACGCCAGTTGGATCAACCTGGTGAAGATCAGGCAACAAGCCTCTGCCCACGGCATGATCCAATCCGCACTGTGGATCCTGCTTATTCTGCTGATCATCTACCTGGCCAGCCGTGTGCTTGACCGCTTTTTCACCGATCTCACTCCCGAACGCAAACGCTTAGTCACATTGCGAGCGGTCATACGTTTTGTAGTGCAGGTCGTGGGCGTGCTGCTAATCTTGCTGGTCATATTCGGGCCCCCGAACCAGATGCCCACCATCCTCGGCCTGGCTGGGGCGGGCCTGACCGTAGCGCTGAAAGATTTCATCGTCGGCTTCTTCGGCTGGTTCGTGCTGATGGGACGCAATGGCATTCGGGTGGGCGACTGGGTGGAAATCAACGGCGTGGCCGGCGAAGTTGTCGAAATCGGTTTGCTGCGAACCGTGCTGCTCGAAACCGGAAACTGGGCTGATACCGGACATCCTACCGGCCGCAGAGTCGCATTCGTGAACAGCTTCGCGGTGGAAGGGCACTATTTCAATTTCTCCACCTCCGGACAGTGGCTGTGGGACGAGTTACAGGTGCTGATTCCTCCGCAGGAAAATTTGTATCCTCTGGTGGATGCCATTCAAAAGCTGGTGGCCAAGGAAACCGAAGCCAATGGCCGGAAGGCTCAGGAGGAATTGCAGCGTGCTGCCAGCCATCAGCGGGTGCGCGCGTTCTCGGCAGAGCCTGCCATTAACCTGCGTCCGACGAGTGCCGGCGTGGAAGTTCACGTCCGCTACATAACCCGCGCCCACGAGCGCTATGCCATGCGTACCCGCTTGTACCAGGCGGTGGTTGAGCTTTTGCATCGCAAGCGCATTCCGCAGGAGGGAGAAAGTGTCCCCGCGGCAAAGGCGGAGAAAGCCTAGAACTTACCAGCTTGATCGACGACTCCAGTGATCGCCGAGCGCGTTTCCAATTCCTTCACCAGATAAGTTTTGATTTTTACCGGCAGGCGGGAGCTGTGCAGTATTTCGTGTAACTGCGAAGGCGGCAGCGCACGCGCGAACTGGACAGCGCGTGCCAATGGAATCTTTTCATTGCGCAACAACGCAATTCGTACTTCGTGGCGTAGCGACCACTTAGGATGACGACAAACCGCCTCGACGAACACTGCGGGTGTGCTTTGGCGCATGAGCGTCTTAATGACAGAAGCCTCGGTGAGCCGGGCATTCTCCAGCGCGGCGTGGACGACGCGGGCTTCCGAATCCAGCAGGAGCGCTCCGGCAATTCGACCTGAAGCGCGTCGGGCCAATGACAATTTTTGTCCCAGGGAGACCGTTTCCAATCTCGTGACGAGTGCATCGTCAGCCGCGACTTTGATGTCGGCTGGAACGACTGGCGTAAGCGCCAGCTTCATGAGATCAAATGCGTAAAGATGGCGGACCATGGGTAGGGACACGTGGCGCGGAGTTTTGGGATGGCCGATGAGGGCAATCTTTACTTTGCGGGACTTCATCACGCCGCTGTTCTTGCTGAGTCGCTCGAGAGCCTCGGACGTAAGATCGGGACGCTTCAATAGCGCCAGCGCAAGGTCCTCGGTGAGAGCGGGGTCTCCGGCCACCGAGAGTATGTCCGCGACGGTGCTACGGACAGCATCTTCAATGGAGACGGCGTGATCGGCGGGTTGCGCCTGCACCTTCGTGGCATTGGATTCGCGCAGAGTCATGTGCGTAATTACCCGCGATTGATAGAAGTCCGCTAGCGGGCTGTTCCTTTTGCTGCCGCTTTGCGAGCCAACTCGAGCGCACCTCGCACCGGCTCGATCACGCTAGAGTTCACGGTTGTGGCGGGACATGCGGAACGGAGACTACGGAGACTATTGTAGAAAACCTCACGTACCAATGCCGATTGTCGAAACACACCGCCGGACATGGCCACTGGTACGGTGGCGGCATCGGGGAAAAGACGGCGGACCACGATCTTGGCGAGTCCGGCCAACTCCGCCCCAGCCTGGGTAAGAATGCTGCGGGCAGAGACGTCGCCGGCTTCGGCGGCGGCAAGCACGCAGGGGAAGAGACTGGAAAAGTCATGTGCCGTGGCTTCCAGCGAGGGAGAAGCATTAGCAGCGCGCACCAGTTCATCGATGGTGGAAGTGCGCCACGCCTTCAGGATCCCGGCGAGGAGTTTCGTTTCCTCACCCTGATCGTGTGCGCGCAGAATGGCGGAAATCGCCGACCGCCCCACCCAGTGCCCTGAGCCCTCATCGGAGATGGCGAAACCCCAGCCTCCGGCACGAGCAGTGTGTCCACGTTCATCGCGCCCGTAGGCAATTGATCCCGTGCCCGCAATCACGATTATGCCCGGACCGCTGCCGAATGCGGCTTCCAGCGCAATCACCATGTCGCCGATGACCGTGATCTCGCCGGAGACCACTTCTGCGAGCAGGCGGCGGACGGTCTCGGCAATCTCCGGCCGTCCCGCCCCGGCTACGCCGATGCAGGTCTGCTTCACTCCCCTTGGGTCCACTCCGGCGGTGGTGCAGGCCTGGTGAACGGCTTCGTGGAGCGCGGTCCGCGCCTGGGCCTTGCCCAGCCGTATGATGTTGCTGCCGCCCGCGCTACCGGTGGCAAGGAATGAATTTTCGTTGCCTACTGCACAGGTAGTTTGCGTTCCGCCACCGTCGAGACCGAGATAGATGCTCACGTCGGTATTTCTATCACAGGAGGATTGGGCGGTGGTTAGACTGTCACTCGCCAGTCCCCAATCTTCCTTTCATAATGTAAAACTCATCCTGAAACGCTCTACTCTTAGATCAAGACGATGAAATCGAAAGTGCGGATCATCAAACTGAACGATTCGGGGGACACACGCGGTTACAGCTTCACTGTGCCCGCGGAAGCTCTGGAGTTCCTCAGCCGCATTCGAGACGTGCACCTGGCTTCTATCGCACCTGCCCCGTGCGCGGCAACCACTTTCATTTGCGGCGGCGCGAAGCCATCGTCATCGTGCACAACGCGGAATGGTCGCTGCACTGGGATGAAGGGGAACACACTCCGGCGCAGCATCTGCAATTCACTGGCGCGGGAGCAAGATTGATATTGGTTGATCCGGGGGCATCACACGCGGTTCGCAATGATGGCACCCAACCAATTTCGCTGGTCGCGCTTTCATCTGAGGTATACGATCCTGCGGAAAGTGTAGTGCGAAAGGTGACGTGAAAGGCTCACCGGCGAGCCGCCGGCGCCACACGAATCATGCATGGGCCTGAATAGGCTGGACTTCACCATCATCGCGCTTTACCTGGCGGGCATCACCCTGTTCGGGCTACGCTTCCGCAAGCGGCAGCGCTCGCTGCGCGATTATTTCCTGGCTGACCGCAACATTCCGTGGTGGGCGATTGCGCTCTCCATCGTGGCTGCCGAAACCAGCACGCTGACTATCATCAGCATTCCCGGCCTTGCCTACGACACTAACCTGAGCTTCATGCAGGTCGTGATGGGCTACGTATTGGGTCGCGTGATCATCAGCTTCCTGCTGTTGCCACATTATTTTCACGGCGACCTCTACACCGCCTATGAGCTGATTGAGCGGCGTTTTGGACGCAGCTTGCGTTCCCTGACCGCGGGACTCTTCTTGCTTACGCGCGCCGCCGCGGAGGGCGTGCGCGTGTACGCAGTCTCCATTGTGGTGACCATCGCCCTGGGCACTGGGGAGATCGCTTCGATCGCAATCATCACCGCACTCACTCTGATTTACACCTTTGAGGGCGGCTTGGCGGCGGTGATCTGGACGGACGTTGTCCAGACCGTGATCTATATCGGCGGAACTTTGGTGGGACTGTTTACCATCCTCCACTTGGTTCCTGGCGGGTGGCCGGCGATTCATTCGCTGGCGGCGGGGGCAGGCAAGCTGCGTGTCTTCGACTTCACGCCGGACTTCTGGCGGCCTTACACTTTCTGGGCAGGAATAATCGGCGGGACCTTCCTCACCACGGCAAGCCACGGTACCGATCAACTGATTGTGCAGCGATTGCTCGCCGCCCGTGGCCAGCGGCAGTCGGTGACGGCGCTGCTCTCCAGCGGCATAGCTATCTTTTTTCAGTTCGGTCTCTTCCTGATCGTGGGAATCATGTTATGGGCCTTCTACCAGGTTCCGTCGTCGCATTTCGGAAAAGCGGACCGCATTTATCCCACATTCATTGTCAGCCAGCTGCCACACGGCATTTCCGGATTGCTGATTGCCGCGATTCTGGCGGCGGCAATGTCGAACCTGAGCGCCGCCCTGAATTCGCTGTCGTCGAGCTCCATGATCGATTTTTATTTGCGCGGCAATCCCCAGATTGACGAACGCCGGCGGCTGTATCTTTCCCGATTGTCCACACTAATCTGGGCCCTTGTGCTATTCGGATTGGCAATACTCTCGCTGCACAAAGTGGGACGCGTGGTGGAAGTCGGCCTGCAGATCGCATCGGTGGCCTATGGCGCCCTCTTGGGAGTATTTCTGCTGGGCGTCTTAACCAAACGTGCAAATCAGAACGGTGCCATGTTTGGAATGCTCTGCGGTTTCGTCACTGAGCTCTACATCTGGCTCGCCGCCCCGGTGCCGTGGACGTGGTATGTGGCCATCGGAACAGTAATCACTTTCATCGTCGGTTATAGCGCAAGCTTGCTATTCGCCGATCGTAGTCCGACAACCTGACTATATACTTGCCACGCCGCATGGCGCAGCAGCAGGCAAAAATTCGAGCTTCCTCGCCTGAACTGGCGCGCGATCTAGGCGCCAGTCATGCCACCGCCGTGGTAGTTGGGACCATCATCGGCAGTGGCATCTTTCTTGTTCCCGCGGAAATGATGCAGGCGGCCGGCACCGCCAAACTGGTTTATCTCGCGTGGCTGGTGGGCGGGTTGTTGTCTTTTTTTGGGGCGCTGACTTACGCGGAATTGGGTGCGATGAAGCCCCAGGCCGGAGGGGAGTACGTCTATGTGCGCGACGCTTACGGCCCACTCGGCGGTTTTCTTTACGCCTGGACGTGGTTCGTTATCGCGAAGCCCGGTTCCATCGCAACCATAACCACCGGCTTGGTAAGAATTCTGGGAACATTTTCGATATTTTCGTTTTTCGCTCATGACATTGTGGCGCGGCCCTTTCATCTCACCTGGGGACAACTAGTCGCCATTGCTGCAACAGTCTTAATTTCTTTACTGAACTACATCGGAATTAAGAAGGCCGGCGAATTCCAATTAGTTTTCACCATTCTCAAGGTCGCGATGATTTTAGCCATCGTGGTCATTGGTTTCAGTTTCAGCGGGGGGAGTTGGGCGTACTTCGCTGCCCAATACGCTGGAGCAAGAGGCGGCATGGCCGGATTCTTCGCCGCGCTGGTCGCGGCGTTATGGGCTTACGACGGCTGGAATGATCTCAACATGGTGGCGGGCGAAATACGCCGTCCGGAGCGCAACATCCCTATAGGGCTGATCGCCGGGGTAGCAACGGTGGGCGCGCTCTACATCCTGGTAAATGCGGCAGTGCAGTACGTCCTTCCTGTAAATGCAATTGCTGGTTCTGAGCGTCCTGCGTCAGAGGCAATCGCTCTCGTATTGGGTCATGCCGGCGCCGGCATTGTTTCAGCCGGCATGGCCTTATCTATGCTGGTGGCTTTGAATGGCACCATCATGAGCGGAGCGCGAATTCCCTACGCCGTCGCCCGCGACGGATATTTTTTCTCCGCATTGGCAGAGGTCCACCCACGCTTTCGCACGCCCTCAGTCGCGATTATGGTGCAGGCGGTACTTGCCATCCTCCTTCTGCTGCTGGGAGGCAATTTCCGCCAACTATTCTCGTTGACGATCTTCGCCGAATGGCTTTTCTATATGATTTCCGGCAGCACAATTTTCGTGTTCCGCCGTCGTGAACCGGATGCGCCACGTCCTTACAAGGTCTGGGGATATCCTGTGGTTCCCGCCTTGTTTGTATTGGCTTCTACTGTGCTTCTGTACTACACCTTTAACGACAATATCCGGAATTCGGCCTTGGGATGCCTGGTAATACTGGCAGGAGTTCCAGTTTTTTACTATTTTTCGCGTAAGCGGCGGGCATTTGCCCCCAAGTAATCCTAACCTTCTCCCCTTTTAGATTATTTTCCCGATTCTGCACAATACTGTTACCAACGTACATGTGCAGGCGACACGTTTACCCCTCGCCTGATCTCCCCTAAGTTAGAGATTCCACCCGCGCTTCTCCCCAGCCCGGGTTCCCCTGGAGTCTATGGCATGACCTCGTTCAATCAGGACTATCAGTTTGGGCTTCTGCCGGAGCACAAGATTGACTGGCGTACGCTGGTCACCAGCTACGGCCTGGAATTGCTTTTCATCTTGCTTCTGATCAACCTGGGTCTGGTGCTGCCTGACAAGCTTAATCTGAAGCAGTATCACGTTACTGAATTGATTCCGTTACCTTCTTTGCAGCCCAAAGCTTATAAACCAAAGCGCCCGGAGATTCATGCTAAGCTGCTGTCACCAGCGCCAATTACAACTCCGCGGCTCACGTTGCCTCGCGAAATTCGGGCACCGCGTCCGCAACAGCAGGATGTTGAGCCGCCGAAAGTGACGGTAAATACGTTTGCTCCGGCGTTGCTGAAGGTGACACCCGGCGGCGCCCGGCCGGTGCTGATACATACCGGAGAGTTTGCGGGGAGTTCGGCGGTGCCTACGGTAAATGCTCCGGTGCAAAAGGTGCAGACCGGCGGATTCGGCGATCCTAATGGAGTCAAGGGTGAGGGCAAGGCGAACGCAAAACTGGTAGTGGCGAACACGGGGGCTTTCGAGATGCCGCAGGGAGCGGGGTATGGCAACGGCTCAGGCGGCGCGAAAGGCATCCGGGGGACAGTTGCGAGTGCGGACTTCGGAAATGGAATTGCGACTGGTGGCAATGGAGACGGCCGCAGCAACGGACGTGGCTCAGGAGTTCAAACCGCGGGATTCGGACAGCAGGAACTCGCACAAGGTGCAGTAAAGACCCCGCGGCAGTTAGACTCCGGTCTGCCCACGAACCCAGTCGAGGTCAGTTTTAAACCAAATCCGGTATACACCGAGGAAGCTCGCCAGCTCAGGCTGGAAGGGGAAGTGTTGCTGGAGGTCATGTTTGCCGCCAACGGCCAGTTGCACGTGAACCGGGTAGTACGCGGGCTGGGCCACGGGCTCGACGAAGCCGCGGTTGCCGCGGCCAACAAGATGCGATTCAAACCAGCTTTACGCAATGGTCAGGCGGTGGATTCCACTGCCATCGTGCACGTAGTTTTTCAATTGGCGTACTAGACTTGGCGTACTAGAGAAGACAGGGAGATGAGAGTCATGCGCAAATGGAATTGGATGGTCACCGCTTTTCTGCTGCTTTCACTGCGTGCAATGGCACAGCAGCCCGCGGAGACACACGTAACGGATGCAGCGGCATCACAGACGTCACAACCGTCGCAGCCTGCAGCGGGCCAGCCAGCGGCCACATCGCCGGCGCCCCAGACGCAGCCTGCCTCATCGCAAGCCGCGCCGGCTTCGCAGTCAGCATCTCCCACGACCATGGATCAAGTGGTGGACCGCTTTATCGAGCGTGAGCACGGGCTGATGAAGATGCTGGAGAATCGCAATCCGGTGGTGGAGACCTATTTGCAGAATCTCACGCTTGATCCGCAGCTCGGTCCCGTCCCCAAGGACGATCACTATTTTCTGGGCCGCATGGATCTGGGCGAGTCGGTGGATCGCAAGGACTACCTCAGAGATCAGAGCATGGAAAAACACCTGCTTGGCGGCTTCACCAAACTCTTCAAAATGCAGTACCAGCCCATGGGCTTTTCCTGGATGATCTTCGCCGACCGCAGTGACTTCGACCGTCAGCACTACGATTTCAAATACATCCATCGCGAATTCCTCGGTGATGTGCGCTGCCTGGTGTTTGACGTCACTCCCAAGAAGGATGCCGGCAAAGGCCGCTTTCTCGGCCGCCTCTGGATTGAAGATCAGGATTTCAGCATCGTCCGCTTGAACGGCACCTATGCGCCACGACCGAAGAACTCCTACTTTT
>Ga0066709_100003976_pt1 | contig 11600 bp, 14 predicted proteins | sample GraSoiAngelo_158_FD_79665 | JGI IMG/M metagenome (GOLD analysis project Ga0066709, IMG submission 79665) | Grasslands soil microbial communities from the Angelo Coastal Reserve, California, USA - 14_1009_16_30cm | ecosystem: Environmental > Terrestrial > Soil > Grasslands | place: USA... | reverse complement strand
TGAGAATCGCCAGATGCCAGCGCCATCCGGCCGGTGCTGCGATCTCGACCCCCTCGCGCTTCGATGCCCGGACTCTCCATGCCGCGGGCACGGCGCCGAACGGCCCCTTCCAGTGATCCTGAACGCGGTTGTTGGGAGGACGTTAGCGCCGGCTGGGCCCGGAGTCAAGCCCTTGAACGGCTCCGGCACGTCTTCTCCGCGTCTACCTGCGGCCGGTGCTTCACAGGTAGAGATGAAGCTGGGCCAGCAGCGTCCGGGTCACGAGACCACTCGCGCGGCCGCGGTCGCGGTAGAACGAGACGTCGACGTTCCACCGCGTTCGCGGCAGCAGGTTCGCCTCGAAGAGCAGCCTCAGCACACCGCCCGATGCGTTGCCGAGCTCGGTGCGGAGCTGGGGCGAGAACTTCAGCCACAGGCCTCGATAGACCTCCCAGCCCGTCTCGTTGAGCAGGACGTAGGCGGGCGCTCCCGCCACGCCGTGCTGCACCTGCGCATCCGCCTCGGTCCAGGTCGTCAAGCGCGGAAGGGGAGCGAACCCGAACGCCACGCCGCCCGATCCGTTGCGCGGCACCACCGCCGAGGTGTTGCGGACGAGGCCCGAGACGACCAGCACGCTCCGCGGGCCGAGGTCCATCTGGAGCCGGCCGGCGGCCGTGAAGGCGCGCCGGCCATCGTCATGCAGGATCGAGTCGGCCCGCCCGGGGCCCGCCGTGAGCTGCAACAGGTGCCGCTCGCCGGTGTGGCTCACCTCGAGCCCATAGATCTGGTCGTAGACGTCGAGCCCCAGCGGCGCGCGCGTGAAGGCGGTGTGGTCGGCGAGCCGGACGCCGTAGGCGGGCAGGAACCGTCCCGCGCGGAAGCCGAACCCCTTCTCCGCCTGGTGCGCGACCCAGTACTCGTACGAGTCGACCTTCGTCCCCTCCGGCCGCGGCTGGCGGCCGACCTCGCCGTAGACGGTCCAGCCGTTCGCCTGGTAGGCGGCCAGCACGTCGGCGGTCATCAGGAGATCGCGGGTGGCGCTTCCCCCCTCGAAGCGGACGTCCAGGTGCGCGGGGCGCACGTCGATGCCGATGCTGACCGGACCCATCCGGTCCTCGGCCACGCTCCACCGCAGGTCCTGCTTTCCGCTGGAGGGGGACGGGTGGCTCCGGCCGGTCGTCGACAGCTCCTCGCGGGAGAGCGAACGGCCGTACGGCGTCAGCAGGCCGCCGCCGGTCGGCGAGAAGTGACAGGTGGTGCAGCGGGTGTACTGGCGGGACAGGAAGATCGGCTCCGCTCCCACCCGGCTCGCCCCGACGGCGACGAGCGCGAGCGCGGGCGCGGCGAGCCTCCTCACTGGACGGCCGACGGCGCGACGGCCGACAGCACCAGCGACACCTTCACCTGCACCTGCCCCTTCACGCCGAGCCCCATGTACTGCGGCCTGGCGATGCCGTAGTCGGCGAGCGTCACCGGGAAGCTGGCTTCCACCCGCACCGAGGATCCTTCGCGGCGCACCTCCGCCTGGCCGGCGATGGTCTTCTTCACTCCGTGGAGGAGGAAGAGGCCGGTGAACGACGTGCGGCGCGGGAACCCTTCCGCTCCGGCGTCGGCGAGGCGGATGTCGGAGAGGACGGCGGTGTCGTAGCCCTCGCCCTTGTCCACCTCGAGGTACGTGCCGCGGAGGTGGTCGTTGCGCAGGCCGATTCCGGTGTCGAGCGTCCGCAGGTCGACGGCCAGGCCGCCGGTGAGCGCGGCCGGACGCACGGCGGCCACGGCCAGCGACCCGGCGAGCGAGCTCGTCCGCGCTTCGAAAGAGCCGCCCACGGTCAGCGGGCAGACGACGCGGACGTCGGCCCGTGCCACGCGCCACGACTCCCTCGCCGCGGCCGGTCCATTCGCGGCGAACAGGGCGGCCAGGCCGGCCGCGGCCGCCCCGGCGACGAGCGCCCTCCTCATAGGGCGATCGTCAGGACGCCGTTGGCGAAGCGCGTGGTATAGGAGCGTAGCGCCGTGACGGCGGGGCCGTTCAGGACGTGTCCGCTCGGGTCGAAGCGCGACCCGTGGCACGGGCAGACGTAGGTCTGGCTCTCGTAGCCGGTGATCGTGCACGCCTCGTGCGTGCAGGTCGCCGTGAGCGCAGAGAAGGTGTCCTGGCCCGTGCGGGCGACGAGGAAGAGCCCGCTCGAGGTCTGCACCAGCGCGGCGCTTCCGACCGAGGCCAGCGGCGAGCTGGCGTCGATGGTGAGGCTGATGACCCCGCTGGCCACCGTGCCGCTGACCCTGGACAGGGCGGCCGCCGAGCTGGGCGAGGTGAGCCCGGCCCCCGCCCCGCAGCCCTGCAGGGCGCTCCCGATCGTAGCCAACGCCACGGCCTGGCAGGCCTGGGTGCAGAATTCACGCCGCGTCTGCCGGGACAGTTTCATCGCGCCAGCTCCTCTTCGTGGCCCTTGCGCCATGCGCGGCGTGTTGCAATGCCCGTACCGTGACGCGGGCACGGATCCTGCTCTTAGGCGGCTACGGGGCGCAAAATCTTCCGGCCTCGCCAAAGGTTCTTTAGACACGGGGCGTGGGGCGGGCCGTGATGTTCCTGGAACTGTTGGTGTTGGCGCCGGCAAGGGACAATAGGTCTACTTTGCTCGAATCTGTGCCGGCCGAGAGCGCTGTCCTCGACGTTGACCAGGGGTGTCTCCCCCGAGGACGGAGGGTTGCCATGTCGAGAGACCGTTCGTTCGTAGGGCTGGTGGCCGTGCTGATCCTGGCGGTGCTCGCGGCAGGGACCGCCGGGGTCGCCCTGGCCCGGGTCGAGGATCCCCTCACCACGGCGGACCTCGTCCGGTTCCTGCGCGCGGGGATCAGCGAGCGCACCATACTCGCCGAGCTGCGCGACCGCGGTTTCGCCGAGACGCTCGACGCCACGCGGGAGGCTACGCTACGCGACGCCGGGGCCAGCGAGACCCTCGTCGTCGCCGTCCGCCGGGCGGTGCCGCCTGGCGCGGCCTCGGCTCCGGCCGGTGCTCCCTCGACGCCCACCGCCACCGCCTGGCCGCGCCCCCCCAAGGGTACGTCGTCTCCGGCCGCCGAAGGGCCGCGCGGGCTGACCTTCGGCGCCACTACCCGCTCGGTGCGGGTGCCGGTCTCCGTCCTCGACAAGCGCGGCCAGCCGATCCTGGGGCTGCGGGGCGAGGACTTCCTGGTCTCCGAGAACGGCCAGAAGCAGGCCGTCACGTACTTCAGCGGCGAGCGGCGGCCGCTGCGCATCGCGCTGGCCCTGGACGTCAGCGCGAGCATGGCGGGCAAGATGAGGCAGGTCTCGGAGGCGTTGCGGCACTTCATCGACCTCCTCGAGCCGGCCGACGAGATCATGGTCATCACGTTCAGCGCCGACGTGAGCGTGGACCAGGACTTCACGTCCGATCGCGACCTGCTGGAGCGCGTCTTCTCGCGGCTGCGACCGGCCCAGGGGACGGCGCTCTACGACGCCGCCATCGAGGCCATCCACCGCGTGGCGGCCGGCCCCGCCGAGAGCAAGGCGGTCGTGCTCGTGACCGACGGCATGGACACGGCCAGCATGGCTTCCTTCGAGGAAGTCCGCGAGTTAGCCCGGCGGTCCGAGGTGCCGATCTTCTCGATCGGCATCGGCAGCGAGACGAGCTTCCTCAGGAGCGTGCTCCGCCCCGGGGGCGGCTTCGGAGGCGGCGGCCGCGGACCCCGCGGCTGGCCGGGGGGGGGCGGGGGCGGCCGGGGAGGCTGGCCCGGCGGCGGCGGCCGCGGCGGGTGGCCGGGCGGCGGCGGCCGGGGCGGGCCCGGGGGCCCGATGGGCGGGGAATCCGATTTCGACGGGCGGCCCCTGCAAGAGCTGGCCGACGACAGCGGCGGGCGGGCCGAGATCCTGAAGGGCCTCGAGCACGATCACGGCCCGGTCGATCGCCTCAAGGAGGCCGTGGAGTCGATCGCGGTCACCCTGCGGCATCGCTACCTGGTGGGCTACGAGCCGCAAGGCGGAAAGGCAGGCTGGCGCAAGATCAAGGTCGAGGTCGACCGTCCCTCGGTCACCGTCCAGTCGCGCAAGGGGTATTACACGGAAGGCTGAGACGTCGCCGCCTTGCCGCAGCGGTGGCCGAGCAGAAGAGAAGGGTCAGCCTGATGTGGGGCTCTTGCCTCGCCTCGCGCGCTGGCTCATGATGGCATACACCGCCGGCGCGAGGCAGCCGCGCCAGCAAGGAGGCTTCTTCCATGCCCACCCGAAAGCCCCGCCGGGCCGCGCGCGCCGGCCGGACGGCCGCCCGGAAGACGACCGCCCGTACCGCGCCCCGGCGCGAGCGCCGGCGTCAGGACTCCGAGACCCTGCGCTTGCGCTCGATCGAGCCCAGCTTCACCGTGGGCGACCTCGAGCGGAGCCTGCGCTTCTACACCGACGTCCTCGGCTTCACGGTCGGCGAGCGTTGGACCGACGGCGGCGTGCTCCGGGGAGTCATGCTCAAGGCGGGCGCCTGCGGCCTGGGTCTCTCGCAGGACGACTGGTCGAAGGGGCGCGACCGCGAGAAGGGTATCGGGTTCCGGGTCTGGTGCCAGACCGCGCAGGACATCGACGCCCTCGCCGCCCGCATCAAGGCGGCCGGCAGCCGCCTCAGCCAGGAGCCGAAGGACGAGTCCTGGGGCGGGCGGAGCTTGACCGTGGACGACCCTGACGGCTTCCGCCTGACGATCTATCGGGAGTGAACCGCGGTCTCATGGCTCGTTGACCCCGGCCCAGACCATCCAGTGATAGGGGTCGTCCATGGCGGCCGGCGATTCCGGCATGTCGCGGCCGAGCCACCATGACAGCAGCGACAGAAGGGCGCCCGCCGGCGCGTGGGCGAGCGCCGCGCGCCGCTCGGCGGCGAGTCCCCGCCCGCGTGGCAGCTCGGCCAGCCGGCGGTCGATCCCCCGCGCGAAATGTCCCGTAGCCATTACCTCGAAGAACTCCTCGGCGTCGCTGAGGAGCTGCTCGATCGCGCCGGGGTCGGGCGCTCGACCTTCTACGTGCACTATCGCGACAAGAACGCCGCATGACGGACGATCGGAAAGGCGGCGCCGCGCTGATCGCGGGCGCGGTCCTCGGCCTGCTGACCATGAGCCTGCACCCGTCGGGGCGCGATCTCCTCGCGACGGGCCAGTTCTCGCCGACGGCGTTCCTGGCCGGGCTCGCCCATGCGATCGCCATCGCGAGCATGCCGTTGTCCTTCCTCGGCGCGCTCGCGCTCTCCCGGCGGCTGGCCGCGCCGGACCGGCTCGCCGTCGCGGCGCTCGTGGTGTACGGCTTCGCGCTGGCGGCGGGGCTGGCGGCCGCCACGCTGAGCGGCTTCGTCGCGCCGGGCCTCGCGCGGCAGCTCATCGACGCGTCGCCCCCGGCCACCGACCACTGGCGGGTCCTCTTCCAGTACAACGGGCTGCTCAACCAGGCGTTCGCGAGAGTCCTGGTGGTGGCTTCGGCGACGGCCATCGTGCTCTGGTCCTTGTCCATCGTGAGCCGCCGAGCGCTCGCTCCCGGCGTGGGCATCTACGGCCTCGTGTCGGGCCCGGTGATCGTCGTCGCGGTCGTGTCCGGCCACTTGAGGCTGGACGTGCACGGGTTCGGCCTGGTCGTCCTCGCCCAGTCGGCGTGGTTCATCATCGTCGGCGCTCGGCTGTGGCGGTCCGGCCTCGAGACGGGAGCCCATCGGCCGGGCGGAGTCCACTCTCCGAGCCCGTGACGCTTTGCGTATAAACGCTGCCGCCCGAGGGCGCGTCGATGCGTGGGACGCCGCTCTCAGGGCATGGGCAGCCGGGGATCGAACGGAAAGGGCATGGGCTCTCCGATGCTGATGTCCGCGAAGCCAGGGTGGGACGGGTTCAGCACGTAGTTGAACTCGTCGGGCACCACGACGCTCGGCACCCTCAGCACGGCGCTGCCGCCCTGAGCGACCCACCGGTCGCCGATCGCTCTCGTCTCCGGAGGCGGCGGATGATCCCGCCAGCTCGCGGGAAGCTCCGCGGGCTCGATCGCGGTCACCATCGACTCGTCGAAGTGCACCCGCACCGCCGAGTACGCGGGGAGGATCCCGCTCGGCAGATGCACGAGGACCTCGACGAGGGCGAGCGACAGCGTGCCCGACGTGTAGACGACGGCGATCCCCACGCTGTTCCAGCGGCCGCCAGACTTCCGGGCGCCCTGGCCGTCCCAGGCGCCAGAGAGCAGCTTCGTCTTGGTCAACCGCCAGGCCGACAGCATCAGGTCAATACGCCGTGCTCCAGCCGATCGACGAGGGCTTCCACCTCACGCGCGCCGAGGTCGGCCCTGGCCAGGACCATCGGCCGCTGCCCGCCGAGGCCGCCCTGCGGGTTGGCCAGCCACTGGCGGGCTCCCTCCGCGTCGCCTTCGAACAGCTCCAGCGTCCGCCCGAAGACCCGGCAGAGCCGCAGGAGGCGATCGGACTCTTCCGGGTCGAGGCGGCCCTGCTTCTTGCGCCGGGCCAGCGTACGCGGCTTGATCGCGACCGCGGCGGCCAGCTCGGCCATCGACAGGCCGGAGTTCCTTTGAAACCGTACGAGCGCTTGGAAGGCAAGTCCCTTCTCGATGCGCTTGAAGATCCTTATCGGGTCCTGGGGGCGCAGCCCGGCCAGCGCCACGTACCAGTAAGCGCCCGGCCGGCCCGCCCTGATTGCCTCACGGTACGCCTCGATCGGTGCTGGTTGCGACGACGGGGTCTCTGCGAGCGTGCCCTCCACCATGTGTTCCCCTCCGCCATTTGGCTAATTCTGTCATGCCAGATGGCTGACTGCAAGTGGGATGTGGGCCCCCTCACGGCCCCGCGGGCGCGGATCGGTTACCTTCCGCGTTTGGGGGTGTACCCATGTTCCTGAGAACTGCGCGTCATCTCGTGGTCCTGATCGCCGCCGCCGCGATGTGGCGCTGCGGCTCGAGTCCCACCTCGCCTTCCGGCGGCGTGAAGCTCCAGGGAGTGGTGGTGCAGGACGCGACCGCGACCTCGGCCAGCGCGGGAGTCTCCGCCCGATCCGCCGCCAAGGCCGGCAAGATCGTGGTGACCGTCCAGGAGAATCCCTCCCTCTCGGTCACCGTGTCGGGCAACGGCACGTTCGAGATCCAGGGCCTTCCGGCAGGGGGCTTCACCCTGGTGTTCTCGGTGAACGGAGCGACCGTGGGCCAGATCACGATCACCGCCGTCGCGGAAGGCACCACAATCAAGATCGTGGTCAGGGTATCGGATCAGGAGGTCGAGCTGGTCGACATGGAGACCGACGACGACACCGGCAGCGGGAACGGGGACCAGGGCACCAAGACCTGCATGATCGAGGGCGGAAAGCCCGGGGCCGGCATCGAGCTGGAAGGCAACGTCGACTCCGGCACCAGCAGCCAGTTCAAGCTGCGGGTCAACGGCAACCGCTCCAGCGGGCTGGTCGACGTGGCCGCCGCGGGAGCGAGCTACAAGTGCAACGGGAACAAGGGCGGCAGCGACTGCAAGAGCAACCTCAAGACGGGATCCAAGGTGCACGTGGGGGGCAACCTTACGAGCTGCACCACCAGCGCCGCCAGCGTCACGGCCACCGAGGTCATGATCCAGAAGGACTGAATGTGAGGCTGGCCTGGACGCTGGGCGCGATCCTCCTCCTGTCGCACCCCGCCGGGGCGAGCGCGGCCGCGCGCGCTCGCCCCGCGGCGAAGGCGAAGGCGAAGGCCAGGGCGGACGGCACCGACCTGTCGGCGTCCTACTCGTTCCTCCGCTCCGGCGAGGCCCATCTCCATGGCGCCGACCTTTCCGCCTCGTTCCCTCTCCAACGGAGCTGGCGGCTGCTGGGGGACCTCAGCGTCCATTCCGGGTCGTTCGCGGGAGCGGACCTGAAGCAGGTCAATTTCATGGGGGGGCTGCGCCGGCTCTTCGGCGGCCGGACCTGGCAGCCTTTCGGCCAGGCCATGATCGGCGGCTCCCATGCGACCAGCCGGTTCTCGGACGTGCTGGCCTCGAGCCAGACGGGCTGGGGCGGCGCCCTCGGCGCCGGCGTCGACTATCGGCTGTCGCCGCGCTGGGCCCTGCGCGGCCAGGGAGACTACCTGCTCCTGCACTGGGACGCCGGCTGGGACGCGGATCCGCGCCTGTCGATCGGCCTGGCCTACCGCTTCCCGCGCTAGCTTCCGCGCTTGACTAGCTCCAGTGCCGGGCGTACCTTGGCGGCCGTCGAGATGGAGTTGCGGCCGTTGCTCGGGTGCGTCGCCAGGGCGCACGTCGTTTGACGAGCAGCCCTCTCAGGTTCTCCTTCACCCAAAGCGCGGTCGCCGTTTGGCTCGCCGAGGAGGCCAGCGCCTCGGTCAGGGGGTACGCCCATGATCAGGAATGAGCAAGCCGGCATCTCGAGCGAGGTCGCCGACCGCCCGCTGCGTCCGTTGATGGCCCATGTCCGGGAGCCGCGCGGGCCGCGCACGATCGTCATCCGCCACGGGAGCGCCTGGCAGTCGCTGGCCTTCCTCTGCCTCTGCCTGCTGCTCCTGGGCGTCGTGATGCTGGGCCACGAGGCGGTGCGCGGGCTCGACCGGCAGAACCAGGAGATCTCCTCCACCATGGCCCGGTTCGAGCGGCGGGTCCAGCAGCTCGAGTCGGGGATCCCGTACGACTCCCGCCGCCGGCACCTCCTGCTCGGCATGCGGGACCACATCCTGAAGGCCAACCCCCGCGTGAGCCTCGGCGATGCGTATCGCTACGCCGAGCTCGCGCTCGCGGCCAGCGAGAAATACCCGGCCGTCGACCCCCTCCTCCTCCTGTCCATCGGCATCGTCGAGAGCGGCTACGACCCGCAGGCGAAGAGCCACGCCGACGCCCGCGGCCTCTATCAGATCTGGCCTTCGACCGGGCGCCTGCTCCTGCGCGCCCTCGGCTGGAGCTACGAGGAGGGCGCGCTGTACGATCCGGAGAAGAACACCCAGGCCGCCGCCCTCTACCTGGACATCCTCTTCTCCACGTACAGCGATCCCCAGATGGTGCTTGCCGAGTACAACGGCGGGCCGCTGAACGCCGGCTACTTCCGCGCCGGCGTCGGCCAGCTCGCCGCCGAGACCCGGAGCTACGTCCCCCGCGTGCTCCAGCTCCGCGAGCGGCTCAAGGAGGAGTTCGACAAGGGGATGGACCTCCAGCTCGGGCTCACCTACCGGGACGTCCTGCGCGAGGGCAAGACCCTCGCCGGCGGCGCGCGTTAGGGCTGCGGCCGGGCATCAATTTTATTGAATTGATTCTCTGGCTTCGTGTCTTGCCCGGGCACCGGGCCTTGCCCTACAGTTCTAGGAAAACATGCTACCTGGCGCCCGCTCGCCCTCTACGCCACCGCCGACGGGGGCGACACCTGGACGCTCCTGCAGTTCGGCATGCGGATCCACCGGATGCGCGTGCTCAGCGGCACCGTGGTCTACGCCTGCGGCGACCGCGTCTACCGGTGGACGCCGTAGCGCCGCGCCTACCAGCTCATCACCATCGACGCCCCCGCTCCCCGCGGCCGCGGTCGTAGAGCGACCCTCACCTTGACCCCCGGAACGTCGGCCCAGTCGTGTTGCGGCTGGGCCACCGCGCCGGCGACGAGCCCGATGACCGCGCCCGCGCCGGCTCCCACCCCGACACAGGTGAGGCGATTGTGACAGGCCGCGTCCTTCTCGTTCGGGTCGTTGGCGGCGAAGGCGACGGCAAGCCCGAAAGCCCCGCCCACGACGGCGAACTCCAGGGCCCGCGTGAGCACCGGCTTGTGCAGGCCCCGGCTCCACTGGAGCTTCTGGACGGCGTCGCGGGGGATGACATTAACGCCCGCGCTCGTCGAGAGCCTCAGGAAGCTCTCGTTGGCTCCGGCCAGGGTCCCGACCAGCCGCTTCGGGCTGACCGAGGGCGCAGTGACGCGAACCAGGGAGCCGACATACTTGACGACGGGGTCCTGGGCCCACGCGAAGGGTCCGGCCAGGAGCGAGAGGACGGCGACCGCGGCGGCTCGAACGCTGCGCATGGGAACCTCCTATTCGATCCGTGCCGGATCGACGACGACATGCTTGATGCGGCGGCGCTGCCACGTGTAGGTGACGTGCACGAGGCCGTCGCGCGCCTGGATCATCGACGGGTACGAGTACTCGCCCGGCGAATCCTCCAGCACGAGGCCGGGACGCCAGGCCTGCCCGTCGACGGAGACGTCGATCTCGAGCTTCTCGCGGCCGCTCGTTGTCGGGTTGTACGCGAGGAGGAACCGGCCGTCCGCCAGCCGCAGGGAATCGATCCCCGAGCTCGGGTTCGGAAGCCGGGTCGCGTTCATCCGGGTCCAGTGGCGGCCCGCATCCTCCGACCAAGCCTCGGTGATGACCCCCTGCTGGCTCCGGCAAAGGATCTGCCAGCGCGTCCGCGAATGCAGGAGGATCGTCGGCTGAATGGCCGCGAACTCCCGGGGGTCGTTGAGGGGGCCGCTCTTCGACCACGCGCTGGCCGACGCGAGCGCCCGGGCGTTCCACCTCGGGCCTTTCGGCGCAAAGCGTTCGAGGTGCACGACCCAGCCGTCGTGCTCGGTGCTCGATCCGGCCAGCAGCCCCCCGGGCAGCCCGACTGGCTTGGCCCTGATCGGACCGAGCATCCCGTCGGGGAGCCTGACGGCGGCCGACCAGGTGCGCCCGGCGTCGAGCGACATGCGCGCCAGGGCCCACCACTCACGCGGGCTCGGACCCACCTTGTAGAAGAGCAGCAGCGGGCCGTCCGACGGCTGGAAGAGGACGGGATTCCAGCACGGATGTCTCGTGCCGTCCGGCTGCGAGCCGTTGGCGATCTCGGCCGGCGCGGTCCAGGCCCCGGCCCCGCGCCGCGAGGCCCAGATGCCGACGTCGGGATTCCCCTCCCCGGTTCCCCCGAACCAGGCGGCGATCAGCCCCTCGCGCGTTTCCGCAATCGTCGACGCGTGCGCCGACGGGAACGGGGCGGCCTCGTAGATCATCTCGGCGGTGACGATGGCGTGAGACGGCTGCTCAATGGCCGCAACAGCCAGCGCGACCAGGAGCGTCACGCTCGCCCGGTGCCGCACGGGACATCCATCGCGACCCAAGCGTACGACCGATCACGGCCAGAGGAGGTCCTTCCCGCAGTCACTTCGGGCTGATCGACCTCGGCGGGCGCGCGACGAGGGCCTTCACCGCCGTCGCGCCGCCGCGACGCCGCTGGAGGCGATGGCCGCGAGCTGGGCCAGCGTGCTCTCCCACTGGCCCTGGTCGTGGTCGCCCCGCCAGTACATGAAGTGGGTGCCGAAGCGCCGGGCCCGGCGCACCTGCCGGATCACCTCCGACGGCTCGAGCGGCGCATACTCGTTCACGACGATCGGCTTCGCTCCCGCGCGCTGCGCCTGGGGGACGTGCCGCGTGATGTAGTCGAGCCGGGACTCCAGGCCCGGGTCTTGGGTGTTGGTGGCGACCAGCCGGTCCGAGAAGCCGTGCCGGCGCAGCTCGTCCTTGACCAGGTCGTAGACGCCGACCTCCCAGGCCTCGGAGAAGCTCTTGAAGCCCTCGTTGCCCACCTGGAACAGCACGTTCTCGAACTCCCCCAGCTCCGCCACCGCCTTGCGGACCCAGCGCTCGTGGA
>Ga0066709_100003974_pt1 | contig 11601 bp, 10 predicted proteins | sample GraSoiAngelo_158_FD_79665 | JGI IMG/M metagenome (GOLD analysis project Ga0066709, IMG submission 79665) | Grasslands soil microbial communities from the Angelo Coastal Reserve, California, USA - 14_1009_16_30cm | ecosystem: Environmental > Terrestrial > Soil > Grasslands | place: USA... | reverse complement strand
CGTGGCCGCACTCGCCGGGGCCGTGGTGGTGGTCGAAGGGGCCGAGGGGAGCGGCTCGATGGTCGCGGCGGACCACGCCCTCGAGATGGGCCGGGACGTCTTGGCCGTGCCGGGCGCAGTGACCGGCCCGCTCTCGTGGGTCACCAACGCGCTCATCCGCGACGGGGCCGCCCTGATCCGTGGGCCCGAGGACCTCCTGGCCGATCTCGGACTGGACCGGGGCGCGCCCGGAGATTCGCTGTCGGATGGCGCAACCGGGACGCTCGGGCCTGAGGATCTCGCCGTGTGGAACGCGCTCGTCGTGCCTTCCGCTCCGGACGCCTTGGCTCGGGCGGCCGGCCGCTCCCTGCCGGAGGTCATGGCGGCGCTCCTGGCCCTCGAGCTCCGCCAGCTCGTTCGACAGGTCGGGGGCAGATACGAACGCCGCCTGGCGCGCTGACGTGGCGACATGCCTTGATCCGGCGGCGGCACGTGCTACAAGTGGCACATCCTGATCCCGAACCCGATAAGCGGGAAGTCGACATGAGCCCGACCGGTAGGGAGGTCGCGGCTTCGGACCAGCGCGCCATCGCCGCGTTCGAGCGGCATCTCCTGCTCGAGCGAGGGCTGTCTCCCCACACCGCCGTGGCCTATCGGAGCGACCTCGGCTCGCTCGCCGAGTTCCTCCACCGGGGCGGCACCGGCCTGATGGAGGTGGCCTACCCGCAGCTCCGGCGGTGGCTGGCTCATCTCAACACCCGAGGCTACGCGAGGAGCAGCCTCACCCGGAAGGCGGCGTCCGTCCGCACGTTCTACGCCTGGGCTGCCCGCAGAGGCCTGGTCGAGACGAACCCCGCTTCCCTCCTCTCGCGACCGGCTCCCGCGTCCCGGCTGCCGACCGTCCTCAAGCCGGCCGAGGCGGCCGCGCTCGCCGAGGCGCCCACCGGGGCCGCGGACGACGGCGGTGACGGAGCCGTGGCGATCCGGGATCGCGCCATCCTTGAGCTGCTCTATTCCTCGGGCCTGCGGGTGGCCGAGCTCTGTTCGCTCGACCTCCCGGACGCCGACGTCCAGTCGCGGACGGTTCGGGTGATGGGCAAGGGAGGAAAGGAGCGTGTGGTCCCCATGGGGGACTTCGCCGCCCACGCGCTGTCGATCTATGTTTCGACTGCCCGCCCGGCCATGGCGCCCTCCGGGGATCGGTCGGGCGAGGAGGACGTCCGGTCGGGACCGGACGACATGGCGCTGTTCTTCAATCGAAGGGGGAAACGAGTGACACCTCGGGACGTCCGGGCGATGATGGAGCGGTACGTGCGTCGTAGCCTGGGTGACCGGAAGGTGAGTCCGCACACCATGCGCCACTCGTTCGCCACGCATCTCCTCGAGGGGGGAGCCGACATCCGCGCGGTCCAGGAGCTCCTCGGTCACGCCAGCCTGCGGACCACCCAGCGATACACCCACGTCTCCCGGGGGGCGCTGTTCGACGCCTACCGGCGGAGCCACCCCAGGGCGTGATGAGGCGGTCGCAAACCAAACCCGTCGACGCCCGGGCCGCCGAGAAGCTCGCGGGCCTGTGGGACTCGTACAAGGGCACGGCGTCGGCCTCCTCGCGCGAAGGGCTGATCCTCCACTACGCGCCGCTGGTGAAATACGTCGCCAGCCGGGTCGCCACCGGGCTCCCGGCGAGCGTCGAGCAGGCCGACCTGGTGTCGTACGGGATGTTCGGGCTGATCGACGCGCTCGAGAAGTTCGACCTGGCTCGCAAGATCAAGTTCGAGACGTACGCCATCCCCCGGATCCGGGGCGCCATCATCGACGAGCTCCGCTCGCTCGACTGGGTACCGCGATCGGTGCGGTTCAAGGCCCGGGAGGTCGAAAAGGCGTACGCGCACGTGGAGGCGCGGGAGAAGCGAGCCCCCACCGATGCCGAGATCGCCGAGCAACTGGGGACCTCGGTGGGCGAGCTGCACGACATGGTGACCCAGATCTCGTTCGTCTCCGTCATGGCCCTGGACGAACTGGTGTCGTCGGGACGGGACCGCGGGGAGAGCCTCTCGCTCCTGGACACCCTGGCCGACATGTCGGCCGCGGACCCCATCGCCGGGTTGGAGGGCGGCGAGATGCGAGCGTTCCTGGCCGCCGCCATCAACGGGCTCTCCGAGCGGGAAAAGCTCGTGGTCATCCTTTACTACTTCGAGGGCCTGACCCTGGCCGAGATCGGCGACGTCCTCGGTGTGACCGAGTCCCGGGTCTGCCAGATCCATACCAAGGCCGTCGGGCTGCTCCGGGGCAGGCTGGTCGACACAGACGACGAATAGGCGGCCGCGGCCCGGCGGCCGAGAATTTTCCCCAGCTGTGACGCATGTCATTGGCGCCCGGGGCGCTCACCGGTAGCCTCGACAGCGCTGATCTCCGGGCGTCGGGAGAGAGATGACGCCCTTCAAGACGCGGTTCACCGCCTTCCTTCTGGCCAGCTTGGCCGCTGCATCGGTATCGGCGACGCGCCTGGCGCCAGCCCCAGCGGCGACCGGGAGCTGGCGGACGCGGGGGCACGCATCGTCACGCCTGGTCGACCCGGTTCCCGGAAGTTACTCATGGCCGGTGCAGGGGCCGGTGATCCGGCCGTTCGAGCCGCCGTCGAATCCCTACGGGCCGGGCCATCGGGGGATCGACATCGGGGCTCCCTTCGGCTCGGACCTCGTGGCGGCTCGTGACGGGGTGGTGGCCTTCGCGGGGTGGGTCGGGGGCTCGCTGTTCATCTCCATCGACCACGACGACGGGGTGCGAACGACCTACTCGTGGCTCTCCGAGATCGCCGTGCGGAAGGGAGACCGGGTTACCAGGGGCCAGCTCATCGGCAGGACCGGGCACGGCCACCCCGACGTGGCCGAGCCGCACCTCCACTTCGGCGCCCGGATCGGGTCGACGTACATAGACCCGATGTTGCTGCTCGAGCCGGAGGACGTGACCGGCTTGATCCGCCTCGCGCTCCTGGACGAGCCGCCGCCCGGGCCGTCCCGGGCACCGGAACGACTCCCACGGCGGACGCTCGGGTGGGCGTGGACAGGGAGGCCCCCATAGCGGCAAGCCCCCCTACAATGGCGCGGCCTTGCGCGCGAAAACCCTCGTTTGTCCGGACCAGGCGAAACGTTCGCGGCCCAGCCCCGGGCCCCGGTCCGCCCGGCCGCGGGCCGGTCTGGCGTTCGTCATCGCCATCGCGTGGGCACTGTCGGGTCCGGGCGTCGGGTCGGCCACCGAGCCGGGGGGCTGGCCATCGCTCCAGGGGGGTCCGGCTCATCCGGGGACGGTCCCGCCTCCGGGCGTGCCCCCGCCCCTGCGCGTCTCGTGGCCCGCCGCCGGGAAGCCCGCTCCGGCCGGCCCGCTCTCGGCCGTGGTCGTCGGTGATGGTGTCGCCGTGGCGAACGGCCAGAACCGGGCGGTGGGGTTCGATCCGGCGACCGGCCGGCAACTGTGGAGCGCCCCCCACGCCCGCGGTGCGCTGACGCCACCCGCGATCGATCCCCAGGCGGGGGACCACGGGATCGTGGTGTTCGCGGACGGGACGGGCGGGAACGGCGGCCTCGAGGCCATTGACCTGTCCACCACGGCGAAGGTCTGGCGGCTCGCGCTGAAGGCACCGGTGTTCGGCGGCCCTGCGATCGAGGATGGCCGCGTGTTCGCCGGCGGCCAGGACGGGCTCGTCTACGCGGTCGACGTCCTCACCGGGCGCGTGGTGTGGAAGGTGAAGACCTCTGGGGAAGCGGACGCCGCGCCGGCGGTATCCGGGGGAACGGTGTTCGCGGTCTCGGAGGACCCAGTGACAGGAGAGGGGCGGCTGTTCGCGCTGGACGCGGCCACCGGCAAGCGCGTGTGGAGCTTCTCCTGGACCTACTCCCCGCCGTCCATCGGCGTGGCGACGTCGGGGGTCACGGTCGACGGAAGCCGGGTCTACGGTGGCTTCGGCGATGCCCTGGTCAGGGCGTTCGACGCGAACACCGGGAGGGTTCTGTGGTCGACCCCGGTCCGGGACGGGTTCAGCCCACTCACCACCCCGGCGGTCTCGGGGGGAAGCGTCTTCGTGGCCGATCGCCGGGGCGATCTCTACCGGCTCGGCGCGACCACCGGCGATCGGATCTGGGACTTCCAATTCCCGGCGCTCGCCGAGCGCGGCTCGGGTTCCCCACTCGTCTCCGGCTCCCAAGTCTTCATGGGGGCGGACGACGGGACCCTCGCGGCGATCGACGTGGAGACCGGCCGGCTGGTCTGGCGAACGCGGTACGCGGCCGGTCCCATCGGCCCGCTCGCTCCGGCGGGCGACGTCCTGCTGGCTCCGGTGCTTGGATCGCGGGCTTCGATCATCGGTCTTGTGCACGACCCCAGAGGAGTGCTGGTCAGCGAGCAGTCCCCCTCGAGCCTTCACCTCCCGCTCGCCCTGGCGAACTTCGCGGGGGCCTTCGTGCTGGTGCTGGGCGCGATCCTCGGAGCCTTCGCCCTGTTGCAACGCTCCTTGAGACACACCGCGCCCGCCCGCGCCGCCGGCGAAGCGCCCGGGCCCGAGTTGCCCACCGACTCCGAGGTCCACGCTCCGGATGTCGACGATCCGGAAGACGAGGACCAATGAGCAAGAAGCGGCGCCGCAAGCGACCTCAGGCCCGAGCTTCCGCGGCGGCCGAACTGGCTCGCCCAGGATCCGGATCGACCGCCACCTCGGGATCCCGGTCCCGGGTGCCCCGATCGGGTTCCTCCGGGGGGCGTGCGGCGGAAGCCGGCGCAACCGCAACGTCGAGTTCCCCCCGCTCGTCCGCCCCTCGTTCTCGCGGCCGCGTGGCGGCTCCTCCGCCCAAGCGACCTTGGCTCTCTCTTCGCGGCTCCACTCCCGGCGGGCCCGGTCGCGCCCGGGACCGGGAGGGGGACCGGCCTCGGGATTCCGGCCAGGTCCAGCCGCCGTTGCTGAGGTCGCTGGCCCGAGGGATCGCCGTGGCCGGGACCTCCCCGGCGCTCCTCGTCACCGCGTTCGTCGGATTGCTGCTGATCTGGCTGGTCTACTCGAGCACGGGCCTGATCCAGGCCCCGGTCCCGGGCGTGATGGCCCAGATCGAGGCGCTCCCCCCCATGCAGTCGGCGCTCGACGCCAACTTCTTCGGCCTCGGAGCGCGCGTGTTTCCCCCGGCCGTCTCGATCACGCTGGCGGGGGTCCTGCTGCTCCTTCGCTCGGCCCTGCTGGCGTTCTCCATCTCGCTGGTCATCGAGTGGCTCCAGGGATCGGGGGGCGGGCGCGCCGCGGTTCGGGGAGCAGCGGCCCGTACCTACCGCATCCTCCAGGTCGTGGTGGCCATCGAGGCGCTGTTCCTGGCCCTGGTGTTCGTGCTCCCCGCGCTCCTCGGCGCCATCCTCGGGCCGCTCGGCACCGTCCTGGCCCTGGTCATGGGGATGTATTTCGTGGTCTTCGCCCCCATCGTGGCCGTTCACGAGCGGGTGGGGCTTCGAGAGTCGGTGCGACTGTCCGCGAGGGCCGCCCGACTGCGGGGTCCGCAGCACATCCTGCTGGTCTTTCCCTACCTGCTGGTCAGCCTGTACATCACGCTTCGAACCACCGGCAGCCCCGGCTTCCCGGTGACGCCGTCGTTCCTCGTGTGGGCCTACGCCCTGTTCATGACGTTCGTGCACGTGGCGATCCTCGCGGCGCTCACCCAGCGGTGGCGCCTGGTGCGCGGCGCTGTCATGGATCCCCAGCCGGCTGGCTGAGAAACGGCTGCTGGAGAGCGTCCCTGATACACTGGCGTTGCTGCCCAGGCAGCAAATACACACGTTCGGGGACTCGCCCCGCGGTCCCGTTTCGGGTCGGGGCGAGGCTGAACCGGCGGAGGATACGAAAACCGGAAGGAGGCACCGTATGCCCGTCGCAACCAGGCGGGAGCTGCTCGAGGCAGGGGTCCACTTCGGCCATCAAACGAAGCGCTGGAACCCGAAGATGCGCCGATTCCTCTACGGCCAGCGCTCCGGCATCTACATCATCGATCTGGAGGCCACCCTCGAAGGGCTCCAGCGCGCCTATGACTTCCTGGTCGACGTTGGCGCCCGCAACGGCACCATCCTGTTGGTGGGGACGAAGAAGCAGGCCCAGGAGGTCGTGGCCGAACAGGCCACCCGGGTCAACATGCCCTATGTCAACACTCGCTGGCTGGGCGGCATGCTCACCAACTTCCAGACCATCTACGGGCGGCTCAAGCGACTGAAGGAGCTTCGGGACATGGAGCGTTCCGGCGCCTTCGAGTTCCTCCCCAAGAAGGAGGTGCTCAAGCTCCGCCACGAGAAGGAGAAGCTCGAGCGCAATCTGGCCGGGATCCAGGACATGGAGCGGGTGCCCGACGGCGTCTTCGTGATCGACACGAAGAAGGAGCACATCGCCGTTACCGAGGCGCGCAAGCTCGGCATTCCCGTGGTGGCCATCGTCGACACGAACTGCGACCCCGACGAGGTCGACTACGTGATCCCGGGGAACGACGACGCCATCCGGGCCTGCACGGTGATCACCCGAGTGGTGGCCGACGCGATCCAGGAGGGTCAGTACCTGGCGTACCAGCGGACGCAGCGCACCGGTCCGGAGCCCGAGTTCGAGCGGGAGCCCGACATGGAGCCGGCGGTCGAGGCCGTGGAGGTGGCCGAGGGACCCAGAGTCACCCTCTCGGCCGAAGAGGCCGCGTGGATGGGGATCGCGTCCGAGGGGGCTGAGACGGACGTTGCGGAGGGCGAGCCCCAGCCTCAGACCCAGTCGGAGACCGAGCCCCGGCCCGAGACCGAGCCCGCCGCAGAACCCGCCGCCGAACCGGCGCCGGTTCCGGCCGACCACGGGGCCAACTGGGCCGCCCCGGACGACCGGCGGCCGGAGGAGGCTCGAACGCTGCCCGACCCGAGCGGTCCGGCCGATCCGGAGTCGGTTGAGGCGCAGGTGGACTTCGCCCCCGACCCGGCTCTGAACGCGGAGCCACTGGCGGCGGAGACCGGTGAGTCCGGGACGCCGGCGTCCGACGAACGAACCGACGAAGAGACCGGCGACCGGACCGAGGAAGAGTCCCGAGAACGAATCGATGAGGCCGAGCCTGCCAGGGCCGGCGGTGAAACCGACGGAACCCCGTCCCCAGCCAGCGGCTGACGGGAGCTCGGCAGAGAGAAGGAAGGACCCGAAAATGACCGATCACGAGATCACGGCCGGGCTGGTCAAGCAACTGCGCGACGCGACCGGCGCCGGAATGATGGATTGCAAGCGCGCGCTGGTCGAAGCGGGCGGTGACATGACGAGGGCGCAGGAGATCCTCCGCACCAAGGGCCTCGCTTCGGCCAAGAAGCGGACCGGGCGCAAGGCTCGGGAGGGCCTGGTCGACGCCTACATCCATGGCGGCGGCCGGATCGGGGCCATGGTGGAGGTCAACACCGAGACGGACTTCGTGGCCAGGACCGAGGAGTTCCGCACGCTGGTCCGGGAGATCGCCATGCAGGTGGCCGCGCGGGATCCCCGCTGGGTCTCTCGCGAGGACGTCCCGGACGACGTCCTGGAGAGCGAGCGGAAGATCGCCGCGGAGAAGGCCCGAACGGACGGGAAGCCGGAGCAGGTCATCGATCGCATCGTGGACGGCCAGCTCGCCGGGTTCTACAAGGAGTACGTGCTCCTGGAGCAGGATTACATCCGGGAGCCCAAGCGGAGGGTGGGCGACCTGGTTTCCGAGGTCGCGGCGAAGGTGGGGGAGAACGTGATCGTCCGCCGGTTCGCCCGCTACCTCCTCGGCGAGGAGGCCTGAGCGGTGGCGCTCACCTCGGACCGGGACGGAGATGTGCGGATGAGCGAAGCCCGGGCCGGCGCGGGCCCAGGCCCGGTCTACGGCCGGGTCCTGTTGAAGCTGTCCGGCGACGCGTTCTCTCCGCCGGGTGGCGGCTTCGGCATCTCCGCGCAATCGATCCAGCTCCTGGCGGAGCAGCTCCAGGAGGTCCGCTCGATGGACGTCGAGATGGCCGTGGTCGTCGGCGGCGGGAACATCTGGCGGGGGCGGCAGGCCCCGGGGATGGACCGCGCCAGGGCCGATTACATGGGGATGCTGGCCACGGTCATGAACGCCCTCGCCCTCCAGGATGCGCTGGAGAACCTCGGCGTTCACACCCGGGTGCAGACCGCGATCCAGATGGCCCAGATCGCCGAGCCGTACATCCCGCGGCGGGCCATGCGTCACCTGGAGAAAGGACGGGTCGTGATCTTCGCCGCGGGGATGGGCGTCCCGTTCTTCTCCACCGACACCACCGCGGCGCAGCGAGCGCTCGAGATCAAGGCTGAAGCGATCCTGAAGGGGACCAAGGTGGACGGGGTCTACGATTCGGATCCCAAGCTGAACCCCGATGCGGTCCGGTTCGACTCACTCGAGTACATCGAGGTCTTGAAGCGCGGGCTCGCCGTCATGGACGCCACGGCCATCTCGCTCTGCATGGAGAATCAGCTGCCCATCATCGTGTTCGACCTCGGCATCGAGGGCAACATCAAGCGCGCCATCCTGGGAGAGCCCATCGGGACGCTGGTCCACAGCGGAGCCCGGTGAAAGCGCCCTCCCGAGGACGGAGGTTCGCGGAAGCGCGCCTCAGCGGGTAGGCTCTGGCCGACAGGAGGGAACGGACCCCGGATGACCGTCGAGGAGACCCTGCGGGACGCCGAGCACAAGATGAAGTCTGCGGTGGCGGTGACCCAGGACGAGCTGGCTTCGATCCGGACCGGCCGGGCGAATCCCAAGCTGCTCGACCGGATCACCGTCGACTACTACGGCTCGCCCGTGCCGCTCAACCAGCTGGCCTCGTTCTCCGTGCCGGAGCCTCGCCTGCTGGTGGTCCAGCCGTTCGACCGGGGAGCCATCGGCAGCATCGAGAAAGCCATCATGTCCTCGGACCTGGGGCTCACGCCCTCCAATGACGGGAACCTCATCCGGCTCGCCTTCCCCCCGCTCACCGAGGAGCGGCGGCGCGACCTGACCAGGCTGGCCAAGGATCGGGGCGAGGAGGGAAGGGTGGCCGTGCGGAACGTTCGCCGGCACGCCAAGGAAACGATGGAGCGGACGGAGCGCGAGCACTCCATCTCGGAGGACGAGCTGAAACGGGCCGAACGGGAATTGCAGCGGCTCACCGACCACTTCGTGGCCGAGATCGACCGGGTCCTCGACCACAAGGAGAAGGAGTTGTTGGAGGTCTAGATGGCGGCCGACGAGGAGGGACGGGAAGGCGGGTCGGAGGACCTCTTCGAGGACCTCGACAAGTTCTTCGCATCGATCGGCGAGGGCGACTGGCCCGACCCGCTCGCGCCCGAGCCGGCCCCGCAGGAACAGGCCCCCTCACCCTCCGAGGACAAGAGGGCACCGGCGTCGCCCGCCCCGCCCGACAGCGAGCCCGAGCACCGACCGCCGGAGGAGGCCGGCGCGGCCGGGGCGCCCGAGGCCCGCCGCCCCGAAGCCGCCGAGCCCGAAGGCCCCGAAGCCGACGAGCCCGAAGCGGCCGGAACCGGACCGGCTTCGGTCGGGAGCGAGACAGGTCCAATGCCCAGGGGGCCCGGTGAGATGAGCAGCGCGGACTGGACGCGCCTGCGCGACGTGCTCGGCGAGGACGAGGCCGAGGAGCCGGACGAGTTCCCGTTCAGCGAGCCGCAGGAGGAGACCTCGGCGACGGAGTCGCTGTTCGGCTACGCTGACCCGGCCGACGAGGAGGGGGAGGAGGCTTTCGAGGCGATGTCGGGCCTGTGGGAGGGAGGGCGAACCCGGGTGCCGGGCCAGCCGGAGCCTTCCGAGCGCCCCGCCACCGAACCACAGCTGCCCCCCGAGCCCTCGGAGGCGCCACGGGGTGACGAACCGCGCGAACTGACCGTGGACGATCTCCGCAAGCCCCCTCCGCAATATGCCGACCTCCCGAAGCCGGCGGGCCAAGCCGGCCCCCGGGAGACAGAGCCGTCCCAGCCCGCCCAGGAGGAGGTCGACGACGATGGCGAAGAGCTGATCGGCCCCCGGATCCCGCGCGGGCGCGCGGAGGGCCCGGCCGAGGAAGCGGCGGAGGCACCCTCCGAGACGCCGGCCCGAGCCCCCTCGGAGCCACCCCCGGCCCACGAGCCCTCGCTGGCGGAGGTGGAGGCAGCCGCCGAGCGGGTGGCGGGCGACTTTCCGGACGCGCGGGGTGGGGTGGAGGACGATCTTCTGAGCGACATGGGCGACACCACCGGACCACGGACCGTGAAGATCGGCGAGCCGGAGAGCCTGATGGGACCGGCCTGGGAGGCCCCCACCGCTCGTACCCTCGGGACGGAGCCGTCCAAGGGTCCCCGGGTGTCGGGCCGGGATCTCCCCATGGCCGTGATCACCGGCGTGGTCCTGGCCGGGCTGGCCCTCCTGTTCCTCGCCATCGCCCGGCCGCTGTTCGCCGTCCTGGCGAGCGCGGTGGTTCTGGTAGCTCAAGCCGAGCTGTACCACACGATGCGACGCCGCGGATACCAACCGGCCACCGCGCTCGGCATCGTGCTCGGTGGGCTGACGCTGGCCGCGGCCTATCTCAGAGGCGAGCAGGGGATGCTGTTCGTTCTGGCCCTGGGGCTGGTGCTCACGTTCCTGTGGTACATGGTGGCGCCCCCGAAGGCACGGGCCGGGTCGCTTGGGAACATCGGGGCCACCATGCTCGGTGTGGCCTACGTCCCGTTCCTGGCCGGCTACATCCTGGTGATCCTGTCCCAGGCGAACTCGGGGCGGAGCTTGATGCTCTCGGTCATCGCGCTCACCTTCCTGTACGACGTGGTGGCCTTCTTCATCGGCAGCTTCTACGGGAGCCGCCCGCTGGCCCCCACCATCAGCCCGAAGAAGTCCTGGGAGGGCCTGGCCGCCGCGACGGTGGTGACGTTCGGCGTGGCGATCGCGTTCGTGTCCCAGATCGGTCCGATGACCGGGCCGCGGGCCGCGGGCCTCGCCCTGATCGTGTGCATCCTCGCGCCGCTGGGGGATCTGGCCGAGTCGGCCCTGAAGCGCGACCTCGGAGTGAAGGACATGGGAACCATCATGCCCGGCCATGGCGGAGCCCTGGACAGGATCGACTCCGCGCTGTTCGTGGCCCCGGCCGCCTTCTACTTCCTTCGGCTTATCCTGTAGCCCCGACCTGGGCCTTCTGGCTGAAGTTCACCAGAACGTGACCGCGTTCCTCGAACAAAGTCGTTGGGCAGGGGTAACCTCTCTTCGATGCGAACGATCTGCATTCTCGGTTCGACCGGCTCCATCGGAACCCAGGCCCTCGACGTCATCCGCCGGCACTCCGATCGTCTCCGCGTGGTGGGCCTGGCCGCGGCCACCAGCCACGCGCTGCTGGTGGGGCAGATCCGCGAATTCATGCCGCCGCTCGTGGCCATCTCCGATGAGGAGGCCGCCCGGGAGCTGAAGACCCGGCTGGGGGCGGTCCGCGGGGTCGAGATCCTCGCGGGCCCCGACGCCGCCGAGACGCTGGCCCGGAACTCCGAAGCCGATCTGGTGCTGAACGCCATGGTCGGAGCCGGCGGGTTGGCGCCGTCGCTCGCCGCGTTACAGTCGGGCAAGCTGCTGGCGCTGGCGAACAAGGAATCGCTGGTGG
>Ga0066709_100003973_pt1 | contig 11601 bp, 10 predicted proteins | sample GraSoiAngelo_158_FD_79665 | JGI IMG/M metagenome (GOLD analysis project Ga0066709, IMG submission 79665) | Grasslands soil microbial communities from the Angelo Coastal Reserve, California, USA - 14_1009_16_30cm | ecosystem: Environmental > Terrestrial > Soil > Grasslands | place: USA... | reverse complement strand
TGGCTGTGCTCCTCCAGTTCCAGCGGGCGCGGCCAGTCGTGCTCGACCGCGTCGCGCAACCGGTGCAGCGAGCCGACGCCCGGGTTGCCGCCCCAGGAGAACACCAGCTTGCGCGCGCACCCGGCGCCGATGAGCTGGTCGTAGACGAGGTCCGGGGTCATCCGCACCAGGGTGAGGTCGCGCCGGCCCTGCCGGATGATCTCGTGCCCGGCCGCCATCGGGATCAGGTGGGTGAACCCCTCCAGCGCCACGGTGTCGCCGTCGCCCACGAGCGTGGCGATGCCGTCGGCCAGGGAAACCAGTTCGGCCAATACCGATCCTTGTGTACGCATAGCGAACAGGCGTCTCCACCGGACCCTAGGCGGGCCGGATCGTCACGTCAACGTATCGGCGCGTTGACACTGGATGGGACCGATATCTACGGTCGCATGGAGAACCATCGTGCGACATCCGAACTCCTCCGGACGGAGGTCCCGATGCGACGTTTCGCCGCGTTCGCCTGCCTCGCCGTGCTCGCCGCCGGCGCGACCGCCTGCGGGTCGTCGGGTACCCCGCCGGCAAAGTCAGCTCCGGGCCAGAAGGACAAGGTGGCCGCCTCGGTCATCGCGATCGTCGATGTGGCGCCGATCTACCTCGGCAAGCAGAAGGGTTTCTTCGACCAGCAGAACATCGATCTCACGCTGTCCACCAGCCAGGGCGGTGCGGCCATCGTGCCGGCCGTGGTGAGCGGCCAGGTGCAGATCGGCTTCAGCAACATGACCTCGCTGCTGCTGGCCGCCAGCAAAGGGTTGCCGGTCAAGGTGGTCTGCAACGGCGTCGCCTCCACCGGGGTGGCCGACAAGGACTACAGCGCGGTACTGGTCAAGGCGGGCAGTCCGGTGCACACGGCGGCCGACCTCGCCGGGAAGACCGTCGCGGTCAACACGCTGAAGAACATCGGCGACACCACGGTACGGGCGTCGGTGCGCAAGGCCGGCGGCGACCCTAAGGCGGTCAGGTTCGTGGAGCTGGCGTTCCCGGACATGCTGGCCGCGTTGCAGGCCGGGCGGGTCGACGCGATCTGGGAGGTCGAGCCGTTCGTGACCGCCGCGCTGGGCACCGGTGCCCGGATGGTCGCGGCCAACTACGTCGACACCGCGCCGAACCTGACCGTCGCGACGTACTTCGCCTCGGTCGCGCTGACCAAGGCGAACCCGGATCTGGTCAAGCGGTTCGTCGCGGCGATGAACCAGTCGCTGCAGTACGCCGACGCGCATCCGGACGAGGTGCGGCAGGCGCTGGGCACGTACACGAAGATCACGCCGGACGTCGCGGCGAAGCTCATCCTGCCGAAGTGGCCGACCGGGATAAACCGGCAGTCGGTGCAGACGCTGGCCGACCTCGCCGTCGGCGACGGGCTGATGGACAAGGCGCCGGACCTGAACGCCCTGCTTCCATGAAGGCGTGGCTGGGGGTGCTCGGGCTGCTCGTCTTCGGCGGGGTACTCGAAGCGCTGCCGCGGCTCGGCCTGGTACCGGCCGGGTACCTCCCGCCCCCCAGCCGGATCGCCGTGGCACTGGCCGACCAGGCGCACCAGCCCACGTTCTGGGCCGCGCTCGGCGACACGCTGCGCACCTGGCTGACCGGGCTCGCGATCGCGGTCGCCGCCGGGCTGGCGTGCGGCGTGGTCATCGGCTCGGTACCGCTGCTGCGCGAGGCGACCGCGTCCACCGTCGAGTTCCTCCGGCCGATCCCGTCGGTGGCGCTGATCCCGCTCGCCGTCCTGTTGTACGGCACCGGAATCCGGGCCACCCTGCTGCTCGTCGTGTACGCCGCCTTCTGGCAGGTGCTCGTCCAGGTGCTGCACGGCGTCGGCGACGTGGACCCGGTCGCGCGTGACACCGCCGACAGCTACCGGCTGGGGCGCCTGGCCCGGATGCGGTACCTGGTCTGGCCGACCGCGTTGCCGTACGCGCTGACCGGGGTCCGGCTGGCCACCTCCGTCGCGCTGGTGCTGGCGGTCACCGGGGAACTCGTCATCGGTACCCCCGGCCTGGGGCGGGAGATCGCGGTGGCGCAGAGCAGCGGCGCGGTACCGGCGATGTACGCCCTCGTCGTCGTCACCGGCCTGCTCGGCGTGGCGGCCAACCTCGTGACCCGGGCCGCGGAACGCCGCGCGCTCGTCTGGCACCCCGCGGTGCGCACATGATTGTCCGGCGAACCGTTGCCCTGCTCGGCCTTCCGGCGGTGCTCGTCGCGGCGTGGTGGGTCGCCAGCGCCGGCAGCACCGACTTCTACCGGCCGCCGCTGGCGCGGATCCTCGCCGCGTTCCGGGACACCTGGTTCGGCCGGCGGCTGCTCGACGACGTCGCGCCCAGCCTCGCCCGGCTCGCCGTCGGGTACACGGTGGCGTTGTGTGCCGGCATCGCGCTCGGGGTCGCGATCGGGGCCAGTCCCCGGTTGCGCGCGCTGACCGAGCCGGTGCTGGAGTTCCTGCGGGCGATCCCGCCGCCGGTGCTGGTACCGGTCGTCATCCTGGTGGCCGGCATCGGCGACCTGATGAAGGTGCTCGTCATCGTCTCCGGCTGCCTGTGGCCGGTGCTGCTGAACACCGTCGAGGGCGTGCGCGCGATCGACCCGACGCTCGCCGACACCGCCCGGGTGTACCACATCGGCGGCACGCTGCGGCTGCGCCGCCTGGTGCTGCGTGCGGCCAGCCCGCAGATCGTCACCGGCGCGCGGCAGGCGCTGTCGATCGGCATCATCCTGATGGTCATCAGCGAGATGTTCGCGGCGAGCAGCGGGCTCGGGTTCACCGTCGTGCAGTTCCAGCGCAGCTTCGCGATTCCGGAGATGTGGAGCGGGGTACTGCTGCTCGGCCTGCTCGGAGTCCTGCTGTCACTGGGGTTCCGGGCGGTCGAGGCGCGCGTGCTCGGCTGGTACCACGGGCTGCGCGCGGTCGCGCGGGGGAGCCGCTGATGCTCGACGTCGCCGGGTTGCGCAAGGTGTACGAGGGGCAGGGCCACCGGGTCGAGGCCATCGCGGACCTGACGTTCCGGGTCGGCACCGGCGAGTTCGCCTGTCTCGTCGGGCCGTCCGGCTGCGGGAAGACCACGCTGCTGCGCTGCCTCGCCGGGCTGCTCGCGCCGACGGCCGGCATGGTGCGGGTCGACGGGGTACCGGTCGCCGGGCCGCCACCGGAGCTGGCGGTGGTGTTCCAGGAGTACGGGCGCAGCCTGTTCCCGTGGCTGCGGGTACGGGAGAACGTCGAGCTTCCGTTGCGCGCCAAGGGCCTGCCGAAGGCGCGCCGGCAGTCCATTGTGGACGATGCGCTCGCCGCCGTCGGGCTGGCCGATGCCGGTCGCGCGTACCCGTGGCAGCTGTCCGGCGGCATGCAGCAACGGGTCGCCATCGCGCGCGCCGTCGGGTACCACCCCCGCGTGCTGCTGATGGACGAACCGTTCGCGGCGGTCGACGCGCAGACCCGCGCGGACCTGGAGGACCTCATCCGCGACGTGTGGCGGCGCCTGTCGGTGACCCTGCTGTTCGTCACCCACGACATCGACGAGGCGGTGTACCTCGGCCAGCGCGTGATCGTGCTGTCCGCGGCACCGTCCACTGTGGACGCGGACCTCGCGGTCGACCTGCCCGACGAGCGCGACCAGCTGAGCACCCGCGCCGACCCGCGCTTCACCGACCTGCGCACGCAGGTCTGGTCCCGCATCAAGCGCACGACCGCACTGGAGGCGTCCCCGTGAGCGTAGCGGGGCGGGGCCGCATCAAAGCGTCCCGCGAAGCGAAGAAGGAGGCACCGTGAGTTCAGAAGACCTGATGCACGAGAAGACCTGGCACGGCCAGGTGTACAGCGACGGCTGGACCACCGCGCACGGCGGCGACGCGACGGTGCGGGAACCGGCCACCGGCAACGAGATCGGCCGGATCGGCCGCGCGGACGCCGACGACGTGGCGCGGGCGACCGAGCGCGCCGCCCGCGCGCAGCGCGACTGGGCGGCGACCTCCTTCGAGGAGCGGGCCGCGGTGCTGCGCCGGGCCGGCGCGCTGTTCGAGCGGTGCGCCGCCGACATCGAGCGCTGGATCGTCCGCGAGGCCGGCTCGATCCCGCCCAAGGCCGGCGTGGAGACGCACACGGCGGCGCAGGAGTGCTACGAGGCGGCGGCGCTCGCGTCCCGCCCGCTCGGCGACATCCTGCCGACGGCGCAACCGCAGCTGAGCCTGGCGCGACGGGTACCGGTCGGCGTCGTCGGCGTCATCGCCCCGTTCAACTTCCCGTTGATCCTCGGCATCCGCTCGATCGCGCCGGCCCTGGCGCTGGGCAACGCCGTGGTGTTCAAGCCCGATCCCCGTACCGCGGTCAGCGGCGGTGTGTCCATCGTGCGCGTCTTCGAGGAGGCCGGGCTGCCGCCGGGAGTGCTGCACATGCTGCCCGGCGGTCCGGACGTGGGCCGGGCGGTGGTCACCGAACCGGCGGTGCGCGTCGTGTCGTTCACCGGTTCCACCGCGGCCGGACGGCAGGTGGCCGAACTGGCCGGGCGGCACCTGAAGCGGGTGCACCTGGAACTGGGCGGCAACTCGGCGCTGCTCGTGCTCGACGACGCCGACGTGTCCCGCGCGGTGTCGGCCGGCGCGTGGGGTTCCTTCCTGCACCAGGGGCAGATCTGCATGACGACCGGCCGGCACCTGGTGCACGCGGACATCGCCGACGAGTACGTCGCGGCGCTCGCCGAGCACGCCGACGCGCTTCCGGTCGGCGATCCGGCCACCGCGCAGGTCGCGCTCGGGCCGCTGATCGACGAGGCGCAGCGGGACAAGGTACACGGACTGGTGACGTCCACTGTGGACAGTGGAGCGCGCCTGGCGGCGGGCGGCCGCTACGAAGGACTGTTCTACCGGCCGACCGTGCTGGACGGGGTACACCCGGAGATGCCGGCCTACGCGGAGGAGATCTTCGGTCCGGTCGCGCCGGTGGTGCGCTTCGCCGACGTCGACGAGGCGGTGCGGCTCGCGGCCGACAGCGGGTACGGGCTGTCGCTGGGCATCCTCACCGCGAACCCGATGCGCGGGCTGGCGTTGGCCGAACAGATCCCGACCGGGATCGTGCACATCAACGACCAGACAGTCAGCGACGAGGCGGTCGCGCCGTTCGGCGGGTCGCTGGACTCGGGCAACGGGGCGCGGTTCGGCGGTACCGCCAACCTCGACGCGTTCACCGAGACCCGCTGGATCACCATGCGCGGCGAGATCCCGCAGTACCCGTTCTGATGCGCACGCAGGTCGGCATCGTCGGTGCCGGGCCGGCCGGGCTGGTGCTCGCGCACCTGCTGCACCGGCTCGGCATCGACTCGGTCGTGCTGGAGAACCAGACCCGCGAGCACATCGAGCGGCGGATCCGGGCCGGTGTGCTGGAACACGGTACCGTCGACCTGCTCACCGAGATCGGCCTGGCCGAGCGGCTGCACAAGGAACGCATGGTGCACCACGGCCTGGAGCTGCTGTTCGACGGCGAGGGGCACCGGATCCCGCTGACCGAGCTCGCCGGGCGGGAGATCAGCATCTACGGTCAGCACGAACTGGTGAAGGATCTCGTCGCGGCGCGGCTGGCGACGGGGCGGCCGCTGGTGTTCTCCGTCTCCGACGTGGCCGTCTCCGACCGCCTCGTCGAGTACACAGTGGACGGTCGACGGGAAAGCCTGGAGTGCGACATCGTCGCGGGCTGCGACGGGTACCACGGGGTGTGCCGGCCGTCGATCCCGGCCGGCGCGCTGCAGGTGTACGAGCGCGACTATCCCTATGCGTGGCTGGGCATCCTGGCGCGGACACCGCCGTCGTCCGAGGAGCTCATCTACGCCTACCACGAGCGCGGCTTCGCCTTGCACAGCATGCGTTCCCCGCAGATCACGCGACTGTACCTGCAGGTGCGCCCGGACGAGAACCTCGACGGGTGGCCGGACGAGCGCATCTGGACCGAACTGCAGACCCGGCTTTCCCGCCGCCGCGGCTTCCACCTCGCCGACGGCCCGATCCTGGAGAAGGGCGTCACCGCGATGCGCAGCTTCGTGGTGGAACCGATGCGGTTCGGCCGGCTGTTCCTGGCCGGCGACGCCGCGCACATTGTACCGCCCACCGGTGCCAAGGGACTCAACCTCGCGGTAGCCGACGTCGCGGTGCTCGCCACCGCCATCGCCGACTTCTACCGCGGCGACGAAAGCGGCCTGAACGCCTACTCGGAAAGGTGCCTACGGCGGGTCTGGCGGGTACAGCACTTCTCGTGGTGGATGACCTCGATGCTGCACCGGCCGCCGGACGGCGACCCGTTCAGCCACCGGCTGCAACTGTCCCAACTGAGGTACGTGGTCGGCTCGACCGCCGCGGCGACCTCGCTCGCGGAGAACTACGTGGGGCTGCCGCTGGACTGGACCTGAGACGCCACCTCTGGTGGCTCGTCGCGGTCGTCCTGGTGGCGCTCAACCTCCGTACCCCCATCGCCTCCGTCCCGCCGGTGGCCGGCCCGGTCGGCCGGGACCTGCACCTGACTGCCGCGCAGACCGGCCTGCTGACCACGTTGCCGGTGGTGTGCATGGGGTTGTTCGCGCCGGTCGGTGCGCTCGCGTCGCGCCGGTGGGGACGCGGCCGGGTGCTGGGCGCCGCGGTCGCGCTGATCCTCGCCGGTACCGCGCTGCGGCTGCTGCCGGCCGCGCTGTGGCCCGCCACGGTACTGGCCGGCATCGGCATCGCCGTGGCCGGCGCGCTGCTGCCGTCCCTTGTGCGGGCCCGGTTTCCCCGGTGGGTCGGCCCGGTCACCGGGCTCTACACGGCCGGCCTCATCGGCGGCGCGATGCTCGCCGCGGCACTGACCGAACCGCTGCGCCAGGCGCTGCACGGTTCGTGGCCGGCGGCGCTCGCGGTCTGGGCACTGCCCGCGGCACTTGCGCTTCTGGCGTGGGTACCGGTGGCCCGCGGCGCTGCATCGTCCGAACCGGCGGCTGCGTCCGAGCCGGCCCCGGTGGCCGCGCCGTGGCGGGAACGCAGCGCCTGGTACGCCGCGCTGTTCATGGGTGGCCAGTCGCTGATGTACTACGGCATCCTCGCGTGGCTCGCGCCGCGGTACACCGCCGTCGGGGTACCGGCTGCCACGGCCGGCCTGCTGCTCGGACTCTTCAGCGCGACCCAGCTGGTGTCCGCGCTGGCCCTTCCGGTACTGGCGCACCGGCGTGGCGGGCTGAGCCTGCTCATCGCGCTCACCGTCGCGACGAGCGTGGTGATGCTCGTGCTGATCGCCGTCGTACCGTCCGGCGCGCCCTACCTGTGGACCGCGCTGCTCGGGCTCGGCGTGGGCGGGCAGTTCGCCCTCGCGCTGACCGTACTGGGCAGCCTCGGCGGCGGACCGGCCGGATCGGCGGCGGTCTCCGGAATGGCGTTCTTCGTCGGGTACCTGCTGGCGGCCGCGGGTCCGGTCGCGGCGGGGTGGCTGCGCGACCGCACCGGCGGGTACGAGGTGACGTTCCTGGGCCTGGCGGCCGTGGGTACCGCGACGCTGGTGGCCGGTGTGGCGACCGGCCGCGCCGCGTCGTCGGCGTGACGCCGGCGTGACGGCGGCGGCTTCGGGAGTCCCGCTGTCCAAGATCCAGGTGCCCCCGCACCCCCTGGTCAAACCCGCTGCCGCCAGGCCCGGTGGCAGGCCCGGGTGTCGGCGGCCATCGTCTCGACCGCGTCCGCCAGCCAGTCACCGTCGCGCCCGGCCGCGTCCGCCCGCGCCGCGGCCAGCGCGGCCCGATCGACCCCGTGCACGTCGACGACCGCCTGGGCCATCGAGCGCACCACCCGCTCGGCGTCGCGCGCGGCCAGCCCGGACAGCTCGACGCGCACCACGTCGGGTGCCAGCCGGCGCAGCTGCCAGCCGTCGACCCGGCCGCCGGGGTACGGGGCGGACAGGGCCGCGGTCACCGCGGGGTACAGCGTGTCGTCCACGACCGGGCCGACGCGGGCCGGCGGCCAGGTCGCCGTCGCCGGGCCGAGCAGCTTGACCTCGCGGGCGTGCCAGTCGCCGTCCGCGTCCTGGCCCACGGCCACGAGCCGGGGACGGCCGAGCGATCCGGTACCCGCACGGCGCGCGTGCCAACCCGCCCGCCAGCTTGACGGCGCGCTGGCCGCCACCGCCGCACGTACCGCGGCCGGGACCGCAGCCGGGTCGGCGGCGGGCAGGTCGCGCAGCGCCGTGAAGTACCGGTGCGGCTGCCCCGGTACCGGCACCAGCGCGCGCAGGTGCCGGGCACCGGCCATGTCCAGGGCCGGACCGGGACCGGCCCGCCGCCAATGGTCCAGCAGCAGCCGGCATACCTCGCCCGTGGACAGCGCGACGTCCGGCGCGAGGGCGGCGGAGGTCGCCAGCCGGAGCAGGTCGAGCGGGTAGGCGCCACGGGTCAGCTCGTCGAGGTCGTTGACGCCCCAGCGGCGTACCCCGTGCCGGTCCCGCCAGGTGCCGAAGTTCTCGATGTGCAGGTCGCCGACCAGCGGTACGGGCGGGCGGTCGAGCAGGTGCGGTACCAGGTCGGCGACCCGGCGCAGCCACACGTAGTAGGTACCGCGCAGGAACCGCACCACCGGGCCGGCCAGTTCCTCGTGCTTGGCCCGCAGGTCGTCGGGTACCAGCGGGATGTGCGCCCCGAGCCAGGCCTCGTAGGCGGCGGTGAACGCGACGACGTCGAAGGTCACGGCGGCACCTCGACGAGACCGGCGCGTGCGGACAGGCTGCCGCACAGCACCGCCACCCCGACGGTGAGCAGCGCGCCGAGCAGCAGGGCGGCCGGTTCGCCGGGGCGCAGCAGGCCGGTCTGCGCGCCGATGGTGGCGGCGGCGACGGGTACCCCCAGCTGCGCGGCGGCCAGCCCACCGACCGGCAGCGGCTGGCCGGTCAGCCGCATCGCGGCGTGGGTGACCACGGCGCCGGCGCCCAGCGCCAGCCCGAGCCCGATGAGGATCGGATGCCGGCCCAGCTCGCGCAGGTCGAGGGAGGCGCCGAGCCAGACGAAGAACAGCGGCCCGAAGAAGCCCTCGGTGATCGCGAACAGCTGCCGGGCCAGGCGCCTGCGGGGCTCGCCGACGGCGGCGACGGCGAGGCCGTACGCGAAGCCGGCGAGCATGAGTGACACGTGCACGAGCATCGCCAGGGCCGCCAGCGCGAACAGGATCACCAGGTTGATCCGCAGTTCCAGGGCGAACCTGCGGTCCTCGGAAACCTTGTGCACCCGGTCGCGCAGCCCGCTGCGTTCCAGGTACCACAGCAGGAGATAGGCCACTGCGGCCGCTCCGAGGACGGCCAGCGCGCCGAGTGCCGCGCGCCCGGCGTGGCGCGGGTCCACGGCCAGCGGCAGGGCCACGATGCAGGCCGCGTCGGCGACCGCGATCTGCGGCAGCAGTTGCAGGATCGGCGTACCGCCCAGGTGCAGCGAGTCGACGATCGGCAGGATCAGCGCCGCCGAGGACGACGCGAGCAGCACCGCGTACAGCGGACCGTGCCCGGTGCCGAACAGCCACGCCAGCAGCAGCCCGACCGCCACCGCGGCGACGCCCACGCCGACCGCCCGCAGTAGCCCCGCCGGAAGCGCCGCGCGCAGCCGGGCCTCGCGTACCGGCACGTGCGACCCGGCGACGAACATGACCAGGGCGAAGCCGATGTCGGCGAGGAAGCTGAACGTCCCGTTGTGCGCGTGCAGCACGTCGACGCCGGTCGGGCCGAGGAGGATCCCGCCGATCAGCTCGCCGAGCACCACCGGTAGGTTCCACCGTCGCGGCAGGGCCAGCAGCGGACCCAGAACCGCGATGCCGGCGATCAGGGCCAGCGTCGCGAAGCTCACGCCCGTACGTTAGTCCGGCGCGGGTAAGTGGACCATGAAGGCGGTACCTTCGCCGACCGTCGAGCGCACCGCGATCCGGCCGGACATGGCCTGGGTGAGCGAGTCCGCGATGGCCAGGCCCAGGCCGGCCCCGCCGCCCCGGTTGGTGCCCCGGTAGAACCGGTCGAACAGGTGCGGCAGGTGGGCGGCGGGGATGCCCGGCCCGGTGTCGGCGACCTCGATGACGACCTCGGCGCCGGTACGCCGGGTGGTGATGGTCAGCCGCGCCTGCGCGCCGGCGTGCTGGACGGCGTTCACGACCAGGTTCGAGACGACCTGCAGCAGCCGGTCGGGATCGGCGAGGGCGAGCAGCCCCGGTTCGGCGTCCACCCACGCCCGCGGGCCGCCCGGCGCGGCAGCGCCGGACGGGGCGCCCGCGTCAGGGCCCGGCGCGGCATCGCCGGACGGGGCGCCCGCGCCAGCGCCGGCCGCCCCCGGCAACCGCAGGCCGCGCAGCAGTGCCTCCTCGACCACCAGTTCGACCTCGACCGGTTCGCGGCGCAGCGGCAGCCCCTCGTCGAGCCGGGCGAGCAGCAGCAGCTCCTCGACGATGCGGCCCATCCGGTCCAGCTCGACGACGGCGGCCGCGAGCGCGTCGGGGTCGTCGGGCGCCAGCTCGATCTGCCCGCGGGCGACCGTCAACGGGGTACGCAGCTCGTGCGCGGCGTCGGACACGAAGCGCCGCTGCGAGCGGAACGCATCGTCCAGCCGGGCGAGCAGCCGGTTGAACCCCTCGGCGAGCCGGCCCACCTCGTCACGCGGCCCGGCCGGACCGACCCGCCGGGCCAGGTCGCCGCTGGACTGGATCTCGTCGACCTGGCGGGACATCCGCAGCAGCGGACCGAGGGTACGGCGCACCGCCGCGAACGCCAGCAGCGTCGCGAAGACCAGCCCGACCGCGCTGGCCCAGGCGATCGCCGACAGCAGCGCCCGCAGCGTGGCGTCGACCGGCGCCCGGCTGACGGCCGCGACGAGGGTGCCGATGCGGTGCCCGCCGAGCAGCAGCGGAACCGTCAGCGCGCGGACCGGCCCGGCCCGGGTGGACAGGTCCCACCACCGGGTGCGGTCGGCGTTGAGCAGCTCGTCCGGGTGCGGCAGGTCGCCCAGGTCCAGCCCGCCGGTGCTGCTCACCACGTCGCCGCCGACCGGGTGCACCGCGACGACCTCGTCGCTGGCGAACGCCTGCGCGGACAGCCACCGGGTGGCCTCGGCGGGCAGCTGCTCAGGGACGCTGACCCGCCCGGCCGGTCCGGCCCGGAACGAGTCGACGCTGGCGCGCAGCCGCTCGTCCAGCGCCGTGGCCAGGTGCTGCCGGGCGATCTGGGCGGTCAGCCCGAAGACGGCGAGCAGGGCGGCCGCGACCACCATGGCGGTGGTACCCGACAGCCGGACGGCCAGCGAGAGTGACGGCCTACCGGGCACGGCCGGCGGGGCCGGGGCAGCCGTGTCCCTTGTGCCGGCCGTGACCCGGGCACGGGTCGTGGCGCTGCTTGCCCGGCGGAGCCGGGACGCCCGCGGGCGCCGGCGGGTAGGTGCGGACCGGTCGCGGTACCAGCCGCACGGCCGCGAGAGCCGGAGCCGGAGCCGGAGCGGGTGTCGCGGTGACCGGAGCCGGCCGAAGGCTCACCGGCGCCACCGGGACCGGCGCGGGCCGCCGCCCGGCGCCGGACAGCGCCCCGCCGGCGAAGACCAGGGCGGCCAGCAGCGCGAG
>Ga0066709_100003972_pt1 | contig 11602 bp, 7 predicted proteins | sample GraSoiAngelo_158_FD_79665 | JGI IMG/M metagenome (GOLD analysis project Ga0066709, IMG submission 79665) | Grasslands soil microbial communities from the Angelo Coastal Reserve, California, USA - 14_1009_16_30cm | ecosystem: Environmental > Terrestrial > Soil > Grasslands | place: USA... | reverse complement strand
GTCGGTTCGTCTTCAGCGATGACGACGCAGGTGCGGGTGCCGCCGCATTCGATCCCGAGAAAGAGAGGTTCCGCGGTTGCTGGCCGACGTTTTGTCATCCGCCGAAGTATTTTGGGACCGTCCTTTTTTGCAAGGTGTTTGAGCGCGACGTAGGCAGTTGGTCCTGGCGGCAGAATAGCCGGCGGGCGGGCTTGCGAGTCGCGAGCCGCGGGATCAGCGGCCGGCACTAGTGGACCTGACTCAACAGATAAAGCAGGTAGGCAAACCCGGCTGAAGCGAGCGCGCCGACGACGATTGCCCATCGGACGAATTGCCGGTGCCGACGGCGGTTCGAGCGGCCCATACCGGGCAAGAGGTAGTAGCGGTGTTCCTCCTTGTTTTTCCGGGTCCAAAGCATGGCCGTGGCAGGTTGCGGGCGCTGTATAGTTGAGCCGGGCGGATTTGGCAAACCAACAAAAACTTTCCTGCAATCGAATTCGTTTTCTGGCTCAATTGGGCCGGGCTATGAAACCGACCTTTCTGCGGGTGGAAATCTGTGTCTTGTTCCTGGGACTGGCCGTCGGCCTCCCAACCGGGTCAGCCGAAACCAATTCACCGGGCGAGGCCCGGTTCCTCTCCAACATTCGCCCACTGACCTTCCAGGGCCGGCGCAGCGGCGAAGGTTATTTTTCGCCCGACGGACGGTCGCTGATTTTCCAAAGCGAACGGGAGCCGGACAATCCCTTTTATCAGATTTACATCCTCGACCTTGAATCGGGTGAGAGCCGGCGCGTGTCACCCGGGACAGGCAAAACCACTTGCGGGTTTTTTGTTCCGCACAGCGACGATGTGCTGTTCGCCTCGACGCACCTGGACCCGGAAGCGAAGGCGAAAGAGCGAGCGGAGTTGGAACTTCGCGCCTCGGGCAAAGAACGCCGCTACTCCTGGGACTATGACGAACATTTCGACCTGTTTCTCGCGCGGCGCGACGGCAGCGGGCTACGCCGCCTGACCGACGCCGCCGGTTACGACGCCGAAGCGTCCTCTTCACCCGATGGCCGGAAAATCGTCTTCACCTCGCTGCGCGACGCGTATCCGGTGGCGAGACTTTCGTCCGACGATCGCAAGCGTCTCGAGACTGACCCTGCATACTTCGGGGAGATTTACATAATGAACGCCGACGGTTCCGGCCAGAAACGCTTAACGTTCACACCGGGCTATGACGGCGGCCCGTTTTTCTCCCCCGACGGGAAACGCATCCTCTGGCGCCGTTTCGATACGAACGGGGTCAAAGCGGACATTTACACGATGAAGCTGGACGGTTCGGAGGTTCGCCGGCTCACCGATTTTGGCTGCACGTCCTGGGCGCCGTTTTACCATCCCTCCGGCAAATACGTCATCTTCACGGCCAACAAGCTGGGTTTTTCCAACTTCGAATTGTTCATCGTCGATGCCGCGGGCACGCGCGAGCCGGCGCGCGTGACATTCAGCGACGGCTTCGACGGCCTGCCGACGTTCTCGCCGGACGGCCTGAAACTCTGCTGGACGTCGAACCGCGCGCCGGGCGGAAAATCCCAACTGTTCCTTGCGGATTGGAAGCATTCCCAGGCCATGGCGGCAATCAACACCGCGCCGCGCCGCGGCTCAGGCTCCACGCGACAGGACCGCGGCGGGGAGGGCGAGCGGGCGGCCGATTCCGAGCCGAACGCCGCTTCACCCCATCGCGTCGATGGCTACGCCCCGGAAATCCGAGTAGAAGATTTGCGAGCTGAGGTTGGCTACCTGGCGTCGGACGCGCTGGAAGGACGGTTGACCGGCACGAAAGGCGCCGAACTCGCCGCGCAATTCATCGCCGGCCAATTGCGACGCGCCGGACTCAAACCACTCGGCAAGCGCGATGATTACTTTGAGCCGTTCGATTTCGTTTCCGGCGTGCGAGTGATCACCAACGAAAATCGGCTCGCCGTGTCCCCGGGAGCGAACGGGGCGCCGCCCCTCTTTGCCGTTGAAAAGGATTTCCGGCCGCTGTCGTTCACCGCCAACGGCCAGTTCGACGGCGAAGTGGTTTTCGCCGGTTATGGACTTACGGCGCCGGGCCAGGGGGGCGAGAGATACAACTCCTACGCGGGCCTGGACGCAACCAACAAAATCGTGCTCGTCCTGCGCTACGCCCCCGAAAATGTCGAGCCGAAGCGACGGCAGGAACTCAACGTGTATGCCGGGCTGCGCTACAAGGCGATGGTCGCGCGTGAACACGGCGCCAAAGCCATTCTCATCGTCACCGGCCCGAATTCGCCGCTTCCAGGGGCGCTCGTGCCGCTGAGTTCCGATGGCAGCCTGTCCGGTTCGGATATCATCGCAGCCTGCATCGGCACCAACGTCGCCGATGCCATCCTCGCCGGCAGCGGCAAGGATTTGAAATCGCTCCAGACGGCGCTCGACGCCGAGAACCCACACGCCGAAGGCGGATTCGCAATTCCCCAGGTCAGGGTCAGCATCGGCGCCGCAGTCGAACGCCTCCGGAAAACGGATCGCAACGTGATTGGCTGTCTGCCGCCCGCTGGCCGTGACGCGCTCGCGAGCGAGTACGTCTTGCTGGGCGCCCACTACGACCATCTGGGTCACGGCGAATCCTCCAGTTCGCGCGAGTCGGCCGGGGAGGCCGGCCAGATTCACCGGGGCGCGGATGACAATGCGTCCGGCGTGGCGACCGTGCTCGAGCTCGCGGCGTCTCTGGCCGACGAGGAAAGGAAAAAGCCGGGAGCGTTCCGGCGCGGCGTCGCGGTCGGGTTCTGGTCGGGCGAGGAACTCGGGCTGCTCGGCTCGTCCTGGTTTGTCGAGCACCCGCCGATCGGGCTCTCGAACGTGGTGGCCTATCTGAACTTTGACATGGTGGGCCGGCTGCGCGACAACCACCTGACCCTGCAAGGGGTCGGCTCATCCAGCGCGTGGCGTCGCCTGGTTGAAAAGCGCAACGTCGCGGCGGGCTTTGATTTGAGTTTGCAGGAGGACCCGTATTTGCCCACCGATACCACAGCCCTATATCCGAAACAGATTCCGGTGCTCGCCTTCTTCACCGGCAGCCACGATGATTATCACCGGCCCACCGACACCGCGGACAAATTGAACTATGACGGGCTCGAGCGCATCACGCGTTTTGCCCGCGGCCTGGTGCTCGACCTCGCCGGGGACCCGGAGCGGCCGGATTATGTGAAGGTCGAGCGCAGCGAGCGCGGTGGCGGGCGCGACGCCTTGCGCGCGTACCTCGGCACCGTCCCGGATTACACCACCGAAGTGAAGGGCGTGAAGCTTTCGGGTGTGCGCGGCGGCAGCCCGGCGGAGAAGGCCGGCTTAAAATCCGGGGATATCATCGTCGAGTTCTCCGGGCAGAAGATCGCGAACATCTACGACTACACCTACGCGCTGGACGCGGTGAAGATCGGCCAGCCGGTGGCGCTAGTGGTGCTGCGCGACGGCCAGCCCCTGACCCTGCACGTGACGCCGGAAGCGAGGAAGTGAACCGCCCGTGTTTAACCACGAATGGACACGAATCGACACGGATGGCGCCGATTGGGAATGAGATTCGTGTTCATTGGTGTCCATTCGTGGTTGTTCTTCTGTTTTGATTTGTATTCGCCCGTGACGGACGGCAGCATCCGCGCATGCTCAAAATGCTTCGGTTGGGCGTCGCCCTGGCTGCCTCTGTAGTGCTGGCAAATACGTTCGCCGCTGAGGCGCCCGCCAAAGCCGGAGATACACCGACCGAGAAGGCATCGGACAAGTCCGGCGACAAAGCGGGCGACTCTGACAAGGACAAATCGAAATCCGCCGAACCGAAGGAGAAACTGGTCGAAAGCAAACACAGCGTCACGATCAACGGCCAGAAGATCGACTACACGGCGAAGGCGGGAACGATTCTGTTACGCGACAATGAGGACAAACCGACCGCGGCCATTTTCTACATCGCGTACACCCGTGATGACGCGGGGGATGTGGCGAAGCGTCCGGTGACTTTTTCGTTCAACGGCGGTCCCGGCTCCTCGTCCGTCTGGCTGCACATGGGATTGCTCGGGCCGCGGCGCGTCCTGCTCGAGGAGGACGGCAGCCCGCTCCCGCCGCCGTACAAGACGGTGGACAATGAGTATTCGCTGCTCGATGAGACGGACCTGGTTTTCATCGACCCGGTCAGCACCGGCTTCAGTCGCGCGGTCAAACCGGACGACGCGAAGAAATTCCACAGTGTCGAGGGGGACCTGCGGTCGGTGGAGGATTTTATCCGCCTATACACCACGCGGAACGCGCGCTGCGCCTCGCCGAAGTTCATTATTGGCGAAAGTTACGGGACGACGCGCGCGGCGGGTCTCTCGGGCGAACTGCGGGAGCGTCAACGCATGTACGTGAACGGCATCATGCTCGTCTCGACCGTGCTGAACTTCGAGACCATCTCCTTTGCGCGCGGCAACGATCTGCCTTATGTCCTGTACCTTCCCAGCTACGCCGCGACGGCCTGGTACCACAAGAAGCTCCCGGCGGACCTGCAAAAATTGCCGGTTTCAGAACTGGTGGCCCGGGCCGAGGCGTTTGCCGCCGAGGACTACAACAACGCCCTCCTGCGAGGCGCCTCGCTTGCGGCCGAGCGACGCGCGGGGATCGTCCGGGAATTCGCGCGTCTGACCGGGTTGTCCGACGAATACGTCGATCGGGCGGACTTGCGGGTGCCCTTGGCCCGGTTCGCGGAGGAGTTGTTGCGTTCCGAAGGCCGGGTAATCGGCCGCTTCGACAGCCGTTACAAGGGCTACGTGCGCGATCGGTTGTCCGACAACATGGAATACGACCCGAGCGGCGAGGCCGTGTTCGGCGCGTTCACGGCCACGTTCAATCAGTATGTTCGCGCCGAACTCAAATATGAAAGCGATCTGCCGTATGAGATTTTGACCGGGACCGTCCAGCCGTGGAACTGGGGCGAACAGAACCGTTATCTCAACGTGGCGGAAACGTTGGCGGAGAGCCTTACGCGAAATCCGTTTCTCAAAGTGCACGTCTCGAGCGGCTATTTCGACATGGCCACGCCCTGGCTGGCCACGCATTACACCTTCAGCCATCTGGGCCTCGATCCCGCCCTTGCGAAAAACATCACGCTGGACGATTACACCGCCGGCCACATGATGTACCTGAACTTCGCCGACCTCAAAAAGCAGAAGGCCGACCTCGCCCGCTTCATTCAGTCTGCCTCCGGCCGGTAGGTCACACAGGACGAAAATCGTTGTCCTCGTCCTCGGTGATCCATGCATTCGATTACGAAGACGACGGCGCCTGGTTAGGTTCGCCTCCGACTCAAGGCGGTCTCAGGGAAATCCGAATGAGGAATGGCAAGCGTTGACAAAGTCCCCCCGGAGGACTCCCATCGGCTTTGTGAGCGCGGATGGGACATCCTCGCATTCCAGCAGCGTGGCCAACTACCTGGGACGGACCCACCGGTTTTTTCGCAAACGGGTGTGGTTGTGGCCGATCATCGCGGCGCTGAGCCTGGGCCTGATTGGCTGGTGGGTGCGGGGCAAGGTCGAGAGGGCCCTGAAGGGCAAAATGGAGGCCGAATTGCGGACCATTTTGAACGCCGAGGTCCAGGCGCTCGAGATCTGGTTCAAGGCGCAGAAAGCCACTGTCGCCACGCTCGCCGCCGATGCGCGGGTGCGTGCGGCGGCCGAACAGTTGGTCGAACTGGCAAAGAAAGAGGGAACGAACGATTCGGTTCTGGTATTTTCCCCGCAACTCGCCGGAATCCGGGAATATCTCAAGCCGGCACTCGAGGTCCAAGGGTATTGGGGGTTTATGGTTGCCAACCGGGAGCATCGCGTTCTGGCGGCGTTCGACGATCAGTTGGTGGGAAAACAAGGCTTGTCGGTTCACGAGGAGTTTTTGAAACAGGCTTTCGCCGGGCAACCGACCGTCTCCCGTCCCTTTGCCAGCCCGCGGTTGTTGCCGGACGAACACGGTGAACTCAGGACCGGCCTCCCCATGATGTACGCGGCGGCGCCGATTCGGAACGACGCCGGTGAAATCATTGCCGCGCTCGGTCTGAGAATGCGGCCGGAGTCTGAATTCACCGAAATCCTGGGAATCGCCCGGGCCGGCGAGACCGGTGAGACGTTTGCCTTCGATCGCAACGGGCTTTTGCTGTCGAAAAGCCGCTTCGAGGATCAATTGAAGGCGTTGGGCCTGCTGCCCGACCGTCCGGAAAGCCGGTCGATTCTGAATCTTGAACTGCGCGACCCGGGAGTGGACCTCCGCAAAAATGTCCGGGCCAAAAAAAAGCCGAGACGCGATCAGCCATTGACGCGGATGGCCCGATTGGCGACCGGCGGCCAGACCGGTGTCAATGTCGAGGGCTACCGGGATTACCGCGGGGTGCCGGTGGTGGGGGCGTGGACGTGGCTCGAGGAATATGGGATGGGCATTACCACGAAAGCAGACCTGGAAGAGGCCTATCGTCCGCTCTATATTCTTCGCTTTGCGGTTTGGGGTCTTCTCGGATTGCTGGCGCTCAGCGCGGCGGTCATTTTCGTGTTCCTTTTGGTGGTCCAGCGATTGGAGCGGTCCGCCCGCAAGGCCGCCCTCCAGGCGAAAAAGCTGGGCCAGTATGCGCTGGGCGAGAAGATCGGCGGCGGCGCAAACGGCGTGGTTTATCACGCCCAACATGCCATGCTGCGGCGGCCCGTCGCCGTGAAGTTACTCAACCTGGACAAGACCAGTGACAGTGCGACTGCGCGGTTCGAGCGCGAGGTGCAATTGACCAGCCATTTGACCCATCCCAACACCATCACGATTTACGACTACGGCCGCACGCCCGAGGGCATATTTTATTATGCGATGGAATTCCTGGACGGCATCAGCCTCGACAAGCTTGGAAAGGAGTTCGGTCCACAACCCGAAGGCCGGGTGATTTCCATCCTGCGCCAGATTTGCGGGTCCCTGTCCGAAGCGCACGGTGTTGGCCTCGTCCATCGCGACATCAAACCGGCCAACGTGATCCTGAACCGGCGCGGCGGGCAGTTTGATGTCGTCAAGGTCCTGGACTTCGGACTCGCCAAGGTCACCGACTCGAACCGCGACGTCGAGTTGACGGCGGCCGATTCCATCGTGGGCACACCGCTTTATCTGGCGCCCGAAGGGATCGAGCGGCCCGACGAACTCGATCACCGCAGCGATTTATACGCGGTCGGCGCGATCGGCTACTTTTTGCTCACCGGCAGAGCTTTGTTCGAGTTCAGAAACCTCCGGGAGGTCCTGATGCACCAGGTGAAAACGACGCCGCAAAAACCATCCGATCGCCTGGGGCAGCCGATCAGCTCCGACCTGGAGAACATCATTATGCAATGCCTGGCCAAAGCCCCCAACGACCGCCCGCAGAGTGCTGCAGCCCTGGAAGAAGCTCTGAGACAATGCCCGGTGGCGACGACGTGGACAAAAAGCGAGGCGGCGAAATGGTGGAACAGGAACGTTTCCGCACCTGCAGGAGAGTCGCAGGAATTTGCGGGTGGCGAAACCCGTGCCTTCGCCCGAGAAATCATCAGCAGATGAGGCCCCCGATCCTGGGCTTCCGCGGGAAGGCCGCGGGCCTTGCCTCAAATTTCATTTTCGACCTTACAGGCCGTGGATAATGACGAAATCCAAATGACGAATGTCGAAGGAATACCGAAATCCGAAAATCAAATGGACCCACACGACGTCGTGTTTCGCCGGTTTGGATTTCGAGATTTTGGCTTCTTTCCTGATTCGCCATTCGTCATTCGGATTTCCGGATTGGCTGCGGGAGAGCCGCTGCGTTCAAGCTTCCTTCTTTTTTGCCGGGAGGAAGTGGAATTCCGAATGGCGTCCCGCCAGGCGTGCCAATCGTGCTTCATCGGATTCGGCGATCAAGGCGCTCACGGTCTCGATGAAGGTTGGGAAATCGAGCGGCTTTTCAAGCAGCGCGCCGACACCCGCGCCCAGCGCGGTAAAAAGTTGGTTGGACCGGGCGGTGATGATGATGACGGCCAGAAGCGGGTCTCGAGAGGTGAGCTTTTCAAATGTGTCCCAACCGCCCTGCACCGGCATGTTCAGGTCGAGCAGCACCAGGTCAATGTGATTGGCCGCAGCGATTCGTAGCGCCTCCGCGCCGTTGGCTGCGCGCAGGACCAGATAGCCTTCGCCAACCAACACGCGCCCGATCATCTCGCGCACCGAGGAATCGTCATCCACGAGGAGGATGGTTTTCCTGGTCGCGTCCGCGGCGGTCCCGGCTTTGCTCCGGGGATTCATCGGTGTCCGGGCGTTTTTGTAAGATGATTCGAGAACATTGTCTTAAAATCGGAGTGGGTGAGTCGCATTTTCGGCATTGTTCGTTCCGATGAGTTCGTGTTCGCCTTCCGCATAGGGTACGATTATCCTCCGCAGACCGAGGCCGGCGGGGCGCGATGCATTGAAGCGGGTTCATTTTCCTGCACGGCTGGATGTCTGAGCGATTGCCGTGCCACGCTTTGCGCAATTCCTGCCTGGCTTGTTTCCGAGGAGTTTCGTCGATAGTCCTCCTCGGTGGCCTGCTCCGGTGGCTAGTTACTATTCTCCGAAGCCAAGTGAGTTATCACCAGTATTACGGGCTGGACAGAACCAGAATCCCGAGGTTTCTCTGCATATCGAGCGGAGTGCCGGTGAGGCAACCCGATGCCGTCGGGACCGACAAGATTGATTGACAGCGAGAAAATGAAGGCTGACCGCTTCACTATTGGCGATCCGCGTTATCCGGCCGGCGTAACGTCGCACCTCGGAAATGGCGCGCCCAAGACCATCACCGCGAGCGGCGACCTTGCCGTGTTGAGGCGCAAGACCCTCGGGCTGTTCTGCTCGGTTAAATGTCCCGGTAATCTTATCCTGCAAACCTACGACCTCGCACAGAAACTGCGCGCTGCGGGAGTGACAGTCATCGGCGGGTTTCATTCCCCGATGGAGCGGGAGTGCCTTCGCATCTTCTTGCGGAGTCCGCACCCCGTGATCGTTTGCCCCGCCCGCGGCTTGCCAAAGCGAGTGCCGCCGGAGTTCCGCAGGCCATTGGAGCAAGGCCGCCTGCTTCTCCTGTCTCCGTTTGCGGACACCGTCTCCCGCGCGGATGAGGAAACCGCCCATCAGCGCAACCGTTTTGTCGCCGCGCTCGCCGATAAAATTTTTGTCGCCTACGCCGCGCCGAACAGCAAAACCGAATTCTTCTGTCGCGAAATCATCGCCTGGAGAAAGCCGCTCTTTACTTTTGCCGAGAGCGCGAGTGAAAACCTGCTCGCCGTCGGCGCAAGGCCGATCAACCCAAAGGACTTCGCTCGCGAGCAACCCGGATAGAGCCGGAATATTGAAACCAAAGAAAAGCAGTTGCTCAAGTCACTTCCATCGGGCACTTCGGAAGGGCGTCGAGAAATGCCTGGCCGTAACGTTTTGTTAAAACCCGATTATCGAGCACAACGACGATGCCGGTGTCGGTTTTCCCGCGGATGAGCCGGCCCACGCCCTGACGGAATTTCAAGATGGCTTCGGGCAGGGAGAACTCCGTGAATGAATTGCCGCCCCGCGCTTCAATCGCTTCGATACGCGCCTCGATCAGCGGATGGTCCGGCACCGCGAAAGGGAGCCGGGTGATGATGACATTGCTCAGGGCCTCCCCTGGAACATCCACGCCCTGCCAGAAACTGTCGGTTCCGAAAAGGACCGAGTTCAGGTCTTCCTTGAATCTTTCCAGCATCGTCGAGCGTGGGATGCCGGTACCCTGGACGAAACAGGCGATGCCGAGCCGGTCGAAGACGGGCTGCACCCGCAGGCTGATTTGTTGCATCAGCCTGAAATTGGTGAACAAAACGAACGCCTTGCCGTGCGTCATCTTGACGAAGTGCTCGATCCAATGAGTGAGCGCGTCGTCGTAATCGGCTTCACGCGGATCGGGCATTTTTTTCACCACAAACAGCTTCATCTGCCGCTCGTAATCGAACGGTGAACCAACCTGCAGGAGCGCCGCAACGTCGGCGCCGACGCGTCGAGCGAAATACTGCAACCCGGCCGGGGCTTTATCGGCGTCCGTGGTCCGGGGTCGGCGGTCGGCGGTTTTGGCGACGGACGAGGTAGCCAAGGTCGCGCTGGTCATGACGACGCTGGTATGGCTGCCGAACAGGCGGTGGCGCAGAAAATCGGCGACGTCCACCGGCGCGGCGTTCAGCACGAGGTTTTTTTGCGTTCTGCCGGCGCGCTCGACCCAGTAAACATGGTCTTTGGCCGACTGGCTCAAAAACATCGCGACTCCTTCACTCAACTCGGCCAGGCGCCGGTTGCACTCCAACAACTCCTGGCCGGTGTCCTTGTCGTCGCTCGCTCGGACAAGGTCGCTCACTGCCTCGCGCAGGCGTTGAATCGGCAGTGTGACATTGTCTGGCACGATTTCAGGATGGCGAACGCGCAATTCCGTCCAGGTTCGAGGGCCGGACCTGGAGGGCGCGCGTCCCCGCGACCCACGAGTCGGCTCCGGTGATTGCCCTTGCGCCTTTTGTGCGATCTCGTCGCACGCCTCTTCGAGTCTGGCGAAAAACCTGTCCGTCTCATCCAGGAGGTCGGCCGCGAGCTTGACCCCCGGCCCTAGTCGCAAGGCGGCCAACAAACCTTTGGTTGTTTTGGGATTCCAAAGCCGGTGCAACGCGTAGCGCACCTGCCCGCTCGACAGGCTCAGGCCAATGTGGCGCGCGGCCACGTTTTCAACGATGTGCGCCTCGTCGAAGATCACGAAATCATTCTTGAACAGGATACCCCCGTCCACCACCTCCTCCAGGCCGCCGAGCAGTGTGAAGAAGAGCGTGTGGTTGAGGACCAGCACCTCGGCCGAGAGGATGCGATTCCGCGCCCGCTGGAAAAAGCAAATGCCGTTTTGTTTGCCGAATTCGGAGGCGTAGCCGCAAATCTTCGGCGAACAAATCCCGCGCTCCGAACAGACTTGCGACCAGACCTTCGGGTCCGGCTCGAGGTCAAAGTCCGACAAGCTGCCGTCGTTGGTCTGTTTCGACCAATCGTAGATGCGGCGAAGTTCCTCGACTTCCGGGGAGGTGAACAGGCTGTCGGCCTGCTGCATGGCTTTGTGCAGCCGGCGCGTGCAGAGATAATTCTGCCGTCCCTTGAGCATCGCGAAGTGGAACTTCACAGGCAGAATTTTCACGAGCACCGGCAGGTCTTTTTCCACGAGTTGTTCCTGCAGATTGATCGTATGGGTCGATACGACCGCCTTCCGCTTGTTGGTTGCCGCAAACAGGATCGCCGGGACGAGGTAGGCCAGGCTTTTGCCAACGCCCGTGCCCGCTTCGACCACCAGGTGCTCCTTCATTTCCAAGGCCCGGGCGACGGCCACCGCCATCTGTTGCTGCTGGGGACGATACTCGAAATTCTTCGAGCGCGACAACAGCCCGCTCGGAGAACAGACATTCTCGACCTGTTTGACACGGTCAACGCCGGAACCGTCAGGCCGGGAGCCGATGGTGGAAATCATGTCCACGGAGGACGGGCTTACAGCCTGTCAGCCGCCCCACTGTACCTTGAAATCTATTCTGCCATCCAGAACCCGCATGCG
>Ga0066709_100003971_pt1 | contig 11602 bp, 12 predicted proteins | sample GraSoiAngelo_158_FD_79665 | JGI IMG/M metagenome (GOLD analysis project Ga0066709, IMG submission 79665) | Grasslands soil microbial communities from the Angelo Coastal Reserve, California, USA - 14_1009_16_30cm | ecosystem: Environmental > Terrestrial > Soil > Grasslands | place: USA... | reverse complement strand
TCCGGTCTCCGGCGGCGACTGGTCGCAGCCAAAGAACCTGCATCCGATCGCCCCGCCGGGGTCGTTTGATGCCTTGCGGCTCTCAACTGCGTGCCTTTCACCTGCTTTTTCCGTAGCCTGCTAAGGGTCAAGGCGAAACTTGAAGGTGTGTATTCCTTGGAAGAGTGGCACCTCGCTGCAGGCGCGGCTCACCCTCCTCAGGTTGACGGGCGCTTCGTGCTCCTCAACGGCGCCGTGATCACGGTGCTCCATAACAGGGTACAGGAGGCCAATCAAACGACTGTGGCCTCGTACGGAAGCTATACGCTGGATCTGAATCGCTTTGCCTACAGGTACGTTGACACGTCCGTGTATGTTCAAACGGCTTCCGCCATCACTGTGTCACGTAAGCTACCTTGGGAAGGCATGCGCGGTTTCGCCGTGGTCTCTGAGGGCAGCGCAGTTCGCCTCCGCTCTGATACGGGAAACCAGGAGTTTCTATTCGTTGGCGACCGGCTGAGCTACTCTGAAATTGGGCGAGTCCAGCGCGTGTGGAAGCGCGTTGCCGAGAACCAGTAGATCTGCGCATGCGCGTGCCGGCTAACCCTTCGTTCCACCCGACGGCCTACAGCGGGCTTCGCCCGCTTCCGTCCGCGGGTGAACTCACACGTTCGGCCCATGGTGGGCCCGGCTCGAGAACAGCAACCCGAAGGAGGTCGACATGCCACTCCAGGGGAAACGGGCGCTTGTCACAGGGAGCTCGCGTGGGATCGGTCGGGGAATCGCGCTCAAGCTTGCCGAGCGCGGCGTGAACATCGCGGTCCATTACCACACGCAGACTGAGGCGGCAAAGGAGACGCTCGCGCAGGTTCAGGCGCGCGGCGCCAAAGGATGCCTGATCCAAGCTGATGTCACGCGGACCGAGGACATCCAGCGCATGTTTGATCAGGTTCAGCGCGAGCTCGGCGGCTTGGACATCTTCGTGAGCAACGCCCGACCGGAACTCGCTGCGTTTTACCGACCTCCCCTGGATCTCGGTGTGGAGCACTGGCGCGCCGCCCTCGATTCACAGGCCCAGGCATTCCTTCTCGGGAGCCAGGCGTCCGCCAAGCTGATGCCCGACGGCGGCCGCATCATCGCGATCAGCTACTCCCCCAGCGGGCGCACCGGCAGCTGGCAACCATGGATTGCGATGGGTGCAGCGAAGGCGGCGCTGGATGCCCTGGCGCGGTACTTCGCGGTCGCGCTCGGCCCGCGAGGCATCACCGTAAATGTGATCAGTCCTGGTGCGACCGACGACAGCGTGGTGAGCCGTCTGCCGAGCGAGGTGTTCCAGGCCATCCGCGCCTGGCACGAGAGTGGCTGGACGCCGATGCGCCGCGTCGGCACGCCAGCTGATATCGGGAACGCCGTCATACTCTTGTGCATGGACGAAGCGAGTTTCATCAGCGGACAGACCATCCACGTCGATGGGGGCGCGTCCATCATGGACTCCGTCTTCCCCCTCGAAATTCAGAGAGGCTGAAGACGAGGGCGTCCGAACAAGGCAGTGGAGCGGCCGGCGGCTCGCATGCGCTCGCTCGCCGCCGCTCACTGCCGGCGTTGGGCGCACGGCAAGCACGTTATTCCCCCGGGGAGCTGGCCGAAGGGAGACCGATGGATGGCATGAGCTTCTCTCTTCAATCCTGGTTGAGGCCCTTGGCGAAGGTAGGTGGGGTCGTATTCGGCGTTGCGGCCTTGGCGGTGCCGGCGTTCGCGCAAACGCGGACGGATCTCGTGGAGCGCGGCCGCTACCTTGTGGAGACCATCGGCGTCTGCGGACACTGTCACACGCCGCAGCAGGTAAAGGATGGCCGCCAGGTGGACCTGCCGGGCATGCACCTCGCGGGGGGCTACGGCTTCGACGGCCCCGTCCTCGGCCGGTGGGTGGGAGCAAATATCACGTCTGACCCCGAGACTGGCATTGGCGGCTGGACGGAGGTTCAGATCGCCACCGCCATTCGCGAGGGGAGGCGACCGAATGGCAGCATCATCGGCCCGCCCATGCCGTTCGCGCACTATCGCAAGATTTCCGACGCAGACGCTGCAGCGATGGCGGCCTACCTGAAGGCCGTGCCGCCCGTTCGCAACGCCGTTGAGCGATCGTCTTACCGCATCCGCCTTCCCGCAGACTGGGGCCCGCCCGTCTCCGGCGTCCCGGGTCCGCCCGCGGGCGACCCGGTAGCGCGTGGTACTTATCTCGTGGAAGTCGGCCACTGTATGGATTGCCACACGCCGAACCGCGCGGGCGGAGGCGGACGCGACTGGTCGCGCACCGGCGCGGGCGGCCGACCCGTGACGGGCTTAGTAGGTCCGGTGGCCGCCTCCAACATCACGCCGCACCCGGAGCGTGGCCTCGGTCGCTGGACGGACGAGCAGATCGTCCGCGCCATCACGCAAGGAGTCTCCGCCGATGGTCGGCGGCTTTCTCCGCCCATGCCTTTTGCGAGCTACGCCCGGATGGCGCCGCGCGACCTGGCCGACCTCGTCGCATATCTTCGCTCGTTGCCGGCGCAACCCTAGTCGAGATGGAGGCGCGCCCAACCACAGCATGCAGCCGACGGTCCGCTGCGCGGCCCGCGGCTGATGCATTTCGTTGAGCCTGTAGAAAAACCTCGGAATCGCTGTCGGCTCGACTATCGTGTGAGGAGCGCAACGACCTCACGCGGTGGGGAGGAACGATGGCGCGGTTCAAGCCCTACGACTACCACCAGACGAAGCTCGTGCCGGTGAGCTTCGAGCGACAGATCCTGCCGGGCACCTTCGAGGCCGCACTGAGCAGGTTGATCGACGAAGAGATCGACCTGTCGGTGTTCGAGGCCCGCTACCGCAACGACGAAGTAGGGGCGCCGGCCTACGACCCGGCGATCCTGCTCAAGGTGATACTCGCCGCCTACGCCCGCACCTCCAGCCGCGAGATCGCCCGGCTGTGTCGGGAGAACGTCCTGTTTATGGCGCTGGCCGCCGACAGTGCGCCGCACTTCACCACGATCGCCGATTTCATTGCGACGCTCGATCGGGAGATCGTTTCGGTGTTTCGGGACGTGCTCTTGGTCTGTGACGAGATGGGGCTGATCGGACGAGAGATGTTCGCCGTCGATGGGGTGAAATTGCCGAGCAACGCCTCGAAAGAGTGGAGCGGCACCCGCGGCGACTTTGAGCAGAAGATCGCGAAGATGGAACGGGCGGTCGCGCATTTGGTGGGTCGCCACCGCGACGCCGACGCGGCGGGGGACGACGAATCGCTGCGGGCAGCGCGGGCCCAGCAGATCGACACGCTCCAGGCTGCGCTAGGAAAAGTCCGGGGGTTTCTGCGAAACCATGACGACAAGGTCGGGGCTCGCGGGAGGGTGAAGAAGAGCAATCTCACCGACAACGACAGCGCCAAGATGAAGACCTCCAAGGGGGTCATTCAAGGCTACGACGGCGTGGCGGTGGTGGATGCCAAGCATCAGGTCGTCGTGCACGGGCGGGCGTTCGGCGAAGCGCAGGAACACGCGCTGCTGGTGCCGATGCTGGAGGGGACGCGGGGCACGTTTCGCGAGTTGGCGCTGGCCGAGGACGTGCTGGCCGGCGCGGTGGTGGCTGCCGATGCGGGCTTCCACACGGAAGCGAACGTCCAGTACCTCGATGAGACCCACATCGATGGTTATCCGGCCGACACGTTGTTTCGCCAGCGCGACCCGCGCTTTACCACGGCGGCGCGGCACAAGCCCGAGCCGGCGGAGGATCCCAACAGACTCTTCGGGCCGGAGGATTTTCAGGTCGATCCTACGACCTTGACGTGCCGGTGCCCGGCGGGCAAGCGCCTGTACCGCAGCGGCCACCATGACCGCCCGAACGGCTATCGTGCCCTGATCTTCAAAGGCGCTCAGCGTGACTGCGGCGGGTGTGCCTTGCGCGCTCGGTGTCTCAAGCATCCCGAGCGCACGCGGATCCGGCAAGTCGTGCTCTTCCTGGGACGATCGCCCACGGCCCCGGTGACCTTCAGTGCGCGCATGAAGGCGAAGATCGACACCGAGCTGGGGCGCTACCACTACAGTCGGCGGCTAGCGACCGTCGAGCCGGTGTTCGCGAACATCTGTAGCACCCGCCGCTTGAGGCGCTTCAGCCTGCGGGGCCGCCGAAAGGTCAACACCCAATGGCTGTTGTATTGCTTGGTGCACAATATCGGGAAGCTGCAGCGCTATGGGCGGCCCGACGGCCGAGCGCCGTGAACGGAGCGGTCAGCAACGGAGGTACCGAGAGGCCCGCGATGCTGAGGCCATCAGATCCGACAATGAATCGCCTCCCTCGTTAGGCGCCGCCCGCGGCGATCCGAGCGATGGGAGGCTTCCCGAAAACCGGTTTTTCTACAGGCTCGTTAGGCGGCAGAGCTACACCGTGACTCCTTTGCACAGGAGGCTCCAAGTGGATTCCCTCCTAAGGATTGCCTCATTGAACGTGCTCATGCTGCTCGGCTTCGTATCGACTGCCGGAGCCCAGACACCCAGTCCCGACGAAGTCGTTGACGTGTTCGCTCGAGCCTGGAATGCGCATAACATGAAGGCGTTTGGTGATGTTCTATCCGATGATGCTGATTGGGTAACGGTGGCAGGAGCTCGCCTCAAAGGGCGCACTGAGATTCAGGCGTTTCTCGATAAAGAACACAATGGGTGGGCCAGAACCACGTCCATGAGTACAAAAGGCGTCGCCATACGCGTCCTAGGTGCCGACGCCGCTGCCGTCCATTTCAACTGGGAAATCACCGGAGCTATCAGCCGGGACGGCCAGCCAGCCGCCCCCTCTCGAGGCGTCAATCTATTTGTTGTTGCCAAGCAGGCTACCGGGTGGAGGGTTGTTGCCGGTCAGGTCGCAATCGAAAGGCGAATGCCATAGCTTTCTGGAGTCGTTTCATCCGGGCTGCTCTGTCTTGGCTGACAACGGGGGAAACGCTATCAACTGACCTGCCGCCTAACAATTCATTGAAGCCGACGCCGCTTCGCGGCTCGGCTTAATTCAGGCGTTAGAGCGCAGGAGGAATGAGGCCAATTGCACAAGACGTGTTCATCTCGTACAGTCGCGACGACCCGGCTTTCGTAGAGCGGCTCAATGCGTTTCTGACAGGCGTCGGTGTCACGACATGGTTCGACCGAACATCGTTGCGACCCGGGCAGAAATGGGAAAGACGTGATCGACGAACCAGGAGGGTCACATGGCGCTGCGATACGGCTCGATCGGAAATCCCAAGTCTTTTGGGCCCGACCCGGCGAGTACCGGCCGGCGGCATGAATTGATCGCTATCGCTACCGCGGTGGCCGTGCTGCTTGTTTCCTTCGGATGCGTCCGTGCGCAGGAACTAGCCACCCCGAAGCCCTCACAGGTCACGCTCCCACGGATCGAGGCGAATCGAAACCTCGCTCCCGCCGGTGAGCTCGCCGGCGGTGTTCTCACGGTCCGTCTGGAAATCCGCGACGGCGAGTGGTACCCGGAAGCGGAGACTGGACCGGCTATCGTCGTGCAGGCGCTCGGGGAAGAGGGACGTGCGCTTCAGATCCCCGGCCCGCTGATCCGTGTCCCCGAAGGCACGGAGGTTCGAGCGACGGTGCGCAACGTGCTCCAGAAGGACACCGTGCGCCTGTACGGACTGCACGGACGCCCCGGCGATGTCCGAGAGCCGCTCGAGATCTCATCCGGCGAAATCCGCGAGGTTCGTTTCAGGCTGACCGCGCCGGGCACGTACCATTACTGGGCGACCACCACCGGCCGTCCCTTGGCAGGTCGCGCCGGCATGGACAGCCAGTTGGCCGGCGCGCTCATCGTCGATCCGCCGGGAGCGGCCGTCGCGGACCGCGTGTTCGTCCTGGGCCTCTGGCTCGAACGCGCCGTACCCGGTTTCTCGCAGCCGATCGCCCGACAATTTGCCGTGATCAATGGCAAGGCCTGGCCCTACACTGAGCGGATGACAGCGGACGCCGGCCAGCCCGTTCGCTGGCGGTGGATCAACACCTCGGTGTTCGACCACCCGATGCACCTGCACGGCGCTTATTTCCGCGTGATCAGCGAAGGCGACGGTGCAGCCGACGTTACGCTCCCGGTCGGCAATCAGAGGCTGGTGGTCACCGATCGGATGCCTGTGGGCGGCACGAGGGCGTATACGTTGTTGCTCGAGCGCGAAGGCCGGTGGCTGTTTCATTGCCACCTGCTCACGCACATGTCCCCTGAATATCGGCACCTCGCGCCGACCGTGCCGGGATCGTTCCAGCCGGCCGTCGGTATGCATCATCCCGTCCTGGACCCGTCCGGAATGTGGGGAATGGTTCTCGGACTCACGGTGCGGCCCGCAGCACGATCGGCGACACCTGTGACCAGCACGGCACCAGCACGCAAGCTCACGCTGCTCGTGCGTCAGCGCCCCGCCAATGACCGCACGCCGGCGGCGGCGGTGTTTCAGGTGCAGGAAGGTCCTCAGCCACCCGCCCTGGAAGCGGCCACGGTCCCGGGTCCGCCGCTCGTATTGATGCAGGGCGAGCCAGTCGAGATAACCGTCGTGAATCAACTGCGGGAACCGACGGCCATTCACTGGCATGGGATCGAGCTCGACAGCTATTACGACGGCGTGCCGGGGTGGGGCGGCGCCGGAGAAACGGTGGCACCCGCGATCGAGCCGGGCCAGTCGTTCGTCGCTCGGTTCGCACCACCGCGCGCAGGAACGTTCATCTACCACACACATTGGCACAACTTTCTGCAGCTCACCGGCGGTCTCTACGGACCGCTCATCGTCCTCGGGCCGGGACAGACCTTCGATCCGGAAACGGACAAGACGGTGATGATTAGTCTCGGTGGGGCCGACGACATGAAGTCTCCCCTTCTCCTGAATGGGAGCGCGCAGCTCGAGCCGTTACGTTTGAAGGCGGCTGTGAAATACCGCCTCCGCTTCATCAATATCACGCCAAACAACTCCGGGCTCGTGGTCTCCTTGCTCGCTGGCTCTGCTCCGGTGCGCTGGCGCGCGGTGGCGAAAGACGGCGCTGACCTTCCGCCCGCGCAGGTCGTCGAGCGAGAGGCGCGGCAGCTGATCTCTGTCGGCGAAACGTATGATTTTGAGTTCGAGCCCACGACAAGGGTAGATTTGCGCCTGGAAGTGCTGCGTCCTTTCAACCGCACCTGGGCAGTGGCCGAGGTGCAAGTTCGCTGACGCGTGTCGTAGAAGGAGGGTAAACCGGGACTCCAGTAAATCGAGACGAGGCGCAAATAACCCAGCAGCGATCGCTGACGAGACGGGCGCAAGCGGCGTTCGATAAGCCTTCAGCAACGTCCCAATCGATAGGTACTTTCGATACATAAGTCCGAGGAGCACCGGAGTGTACAGGATGGCGGAAGCCAAGATCCGCAACCTTCTGGGGGGCCGGGACTGACCATGCCAACTCGCGCGAGCGTCGATCTGGTACCAACTCCGCTCTAACAACGCATTCCACCTGACGCCCGGGCTCGCGTTCGCTCGCCCGCCCGCAGGTGAATGCGAACGTTATCGAGCAAAGTGATGCATGACCTCGTGGAGGCGCCCCCTATCGTGAAGGAGAACGCGCGTGAGCCGCCGCGAATGGCCAGATTGGTGGGACTGGGAGTTGGAGCTCAGTCCGCATCTGCTCAAGCGGATGACCGATCGGCGCTTCAGCGAGATCGACCTTCGACGAATGCTCGAACGAGCGGCCACCTACCGCGAGGATGTCGTCGACGGCCGATGGGTCATCGAAACGCGACGACACCGCGGCAGGGCGTGGGAGGTTATCGTGGAACCGGACCCGGAGCGGCAATTGCTGGTCGTCGTCACCGCGTACCCGGTCTGGAAGTGAGGCGATGAAGAACTCATATCTGGAAGTCACGTTTCGCCACGGCCGACCCCTGGCGGCGTATCTCTACTTGCCACGACAGCCCAAAGACAAGAGCTATCGGACAGAACGGGTCGAGCCTGGCCTCGTCATCGATTACAGCAGACGTGGCAACCCCATCGGCATCGAGATCACCGCACCGGCGAAGCTTTCGACGACCGCGCTCAATCGCGTGTTGCGCCGGCTTGGCGTACCAACCGTGACGCGCGCTGATCTGGCACCACTTCGAGCCGCTTGAATCAATGGCTCTCGATAACTTCGCAGTAGAGCGGACGCGCTTCGCGCGCCGATCACCGTGGCGTTGGGCAGACGAGGCATAGCACCTGTCAGACGGGGAAACATGATGTCGACCTCAGGGCGTCTCGCACTCGTCGCGGCAGCATTCTTCGTGCTTGCCATTGATCCGGTGCTCTCGACCGCTCGAGCAGGCGACGGCGGCCCCGTCAGCCGGCGCGGTACCTACGCAGGCGGAAGCTATCTGATCGAGGTCCCGGCCGGCTGGAACGGCGGCCTCGTCATCTTTGCCCACGGATACGGCGAGGCCTCGGCCTCACCACTCGGATCGCACCTGGCGGCCAACGGCTATGCGTGGGCCGCTTCGAGCTACCGCAGCGGCGACTACCGCCCGGATTGGTTCCTGGAGGACACGCTGCAGGTGCGGGACCGCTTCATCCGCGAGATCAGGCGGCCGCGCTGGACAATCATCCACGGTCAGTCGATGGGCGGGCACATCGCGATCTCCTCCCTGGAACTACATCCGGGCGTTTACCAGGGCGCGCTTATCGAGTGCGGGGTGACCGACGGGGTCACAGTCGCGGATCTCGGCCTCGCCTATCAGGCCGCCGCGGAATATTTTGCGGGCGCTCCCCTGCTCGATGACACCGCACGGCCCGATCTTGCCGCGCGGGTCAGCGAACTGTGGCTCCCGGCGCTCGGTGAGCCCGGCCGCTACACCGTGCAGGGCGAGAGGTTCGACAGTGTGGTCAAGCACCTGTTCGGTGGCGACTTGCCGCTGCGTCTGCAAGGGTTGCGACAACGCTATTTCCCGAACATGATACTTTTCCGCAGAACTCAGACCTTGGGTCGCGCGGGTAGCACGCTCCACGTCCGGTACCGCATTGATCCCGGGCTCGGCGTGGACGAGGATAAGTTGAACCGGAGGATCCGTCGGTTCGCGCCAGCGGCGGGTGCGCGGTCGAGGGAGACCAACCCGGTTTTCGCGGAGCCGACCGGGCGCATCACCGTGCCCGTCCTTACCCTCCACGAGACTGGTGACGCGCGAGCCCCCTTCAGCCTGGAGCAGTCCTACCGCCGGCGGACGCTGACCGCCGGCACGTCGCACTTGCTCGTACAGCGCGCGATCCGCTGGCCCGGCCACTGCGCCATCGACGGCGACGTGCGCGAGCGGGCATTCGACGACCTCGTTGCCTGGATCGAGCGCGGCGTCAAACCTGATGGGGACACGTGTTGGCAGCCGACGTGTCGAAGCTGGGGTTGCGATGGACACCGATCCTCCACCCCGACGATCCGGCGCGACGACGTTGAGCCATGGATATGACTCGGCCGAAGCAGGCGACCACATGAGACGGCAGCCCAACGTCGGTATGCAGCCGACGGCCTTCGGCCGCGGCTGATACCGACGTTATGGACACAGCCTCATGAGCGTGGCGCGGTGACTTCGATGAACGAGGGACAGCCGACGACCCGGCACCACTTTCTCGACGCCGCCCTGTGGTTCGTGCAGTCGGCTGCTCAATTACCCGGGGTTCAGCGCATCGCGCTCATTGGTTCGATCCTGACCAACCGCCCCAGCCCGAAGGACATCGACCTGGTTGTCTACATCGCCGGCGACGCTGACCTCGCACCCTTGGCGTCCTTGGCGCGCCGCCTCAAGGGTCGCCTCCAGAGCCACAACCGCGGCGCAGACGTGTTCTTGGCGGACGAGGGGCGCCATTACCTCGGCCGGACCTGTTCTTGGAAGGATGCCGACCTGGGGTGCGTGCCTCATGTGACGCGTTGCACTGCGGCCGGCGGCCGTATCTGCATGACGACCTCGCGACTGTTCGACTTCCGCATTCGCTCACCGCCGCTCCGCCTCTTGAGTTGTGGCCGAACGTCGTGTATCGGTGCGAGATGCCCGCCGATGTCGCGGGACTGTTAAGTCGTCTTACGCTGAGAGTCTAGCGAGGCGCTTCGGCGGACCGGCTGAGCCGCCGTGCAGCCACTCGCCATACGAACGTATGGCTCCTGAGACAACTTCGTGCTAGGCTTCAGTGAGTGGCGAAGGTCCACTTCGAATGGGATCCAAAGAAGGATCGAGAAAACCAGCGGAAACACGGCGTCGCGTTTGCACTGGGGCAGCTCGCCTTCGCGGATCCAAGCCGTGTGATCGCGGAGGATCTGTCTCACAGCTCTGGCGAGGACCGGTACTACTGCTTCGGTCGGGTGGAGGGCGGCGTAATGACGGTCCGCTTCACGTTCCGCGAGAACGTCATCCGAATCTTCGGTGCCGGGTATTGGCGAAGAGGTAGACGAATATACGAGCATGAGAATCAAATACACGAATGAGCCCCTTGGACGACTGAGAGTCGTCCGTGACTTTCTGCCGCCCCCGGAAGATCTCGTCTTCCGGGACGAAGGAGTCAAGGTCACTATCGCCTTGAGCAAACGGAGTGTCGACTTCTTCAAGGGTGAGGCGCGCAAGCACAACACCCAGTATCAGCGGATGATTCGGCGCCTCCTTGACGCCTATGCCGAACACCATTCGCGACGTCCAGCTACGCGCTCAACACGGACGCGCGCCAAGACGGTTCGCGTCAGCTAGCGCTGGTGTTTTGCCCGCACCGACACAAACCAGCCGGCTCGAAGCTGATCCGGCCGCTTTGCCCGAGAGGTTCTGCTCGACAGGCCAGGCACGCGCGGATGTCTTCTCGGGTGAGATCCGAAAAGTTGTGCAGGATCTCAGCTTCTGACACTCGGAGCCAGGTAGTCGAGAAGGTCGGCTGGGAGGCAGGCGCGCTTGCGCTATCTTGCGCTGAACGACCCCGGGAAACGCGGTGATCTCGCGTCCGCGCCTGTCGCGTGAGTGTGTCTATGTCGCCAGCGATCGCCGGCGAATGCGTGAGAGGATCGCACGGTTACGCGCAAGTGCGCTAAAAGTGGCGACGGGCCGGCTCACCACCGCCCTCCACTTTTAATCAGGGGGTCCCGGGTTCGAGTCCCGGACGGCTCACCAAGTTTCTCGCGAGCTTCCAGAGCATCGGAAGCCCCTGAGTCGCCTTGGTTCCACTTTTTGGTTCCAGAATCGTCCGCGAGTGCTCCGCTCGAGAGGTCCAGCAGGTTCACCCACCGCCTGCCAGTGCCGGGGATGTACTTTGCGTACCACTTCAGCGTCGTGGCGGGCGACTTGTGCCCATCTGCTGGCTGACATACACGAGCGCGGCATTCATCGACAGCAGCAGAGACCCGAACGTGTGACGTAGGTCGTAGACCCGGAACGACGGGTGGGATCGGTCGCCGATCCGAACCGACGTCGTATGGCGGCCTGCGTCGCAGACGCTGATACCCTCGTCGGCTAGATGGACTTGCCCCGGCGCTCTCAACCGGTCGATGCAACAGCGCGGCTGAACATCTCGGAGGGTTTCATCCATCCTAGCGTTTGTCGAGGGCGAGCGTTGAGCTGCCTGGCCGCCGCGGCGAGATCGGCGCGTGTG
>Ga0066709_100003970_pt1 | contig 11603 bp, 10 predicted proteins | sample GraSoiAngelo_158_FD_79665 | JGI IMG/M metagenome (GOLD analysis project Ga0066709, IMG submission 79665) | Grasslands soil microbial communities from the Angelo Coastal Reserve, California, USA - 14_1009_16_30cm | ecosystem: Environmental > Terrestrial > Soil > Grasslands | place: USA... | reverse complement strand
TGAACTGCGACGCCGGCAGGTACGCACCGAGCGGGCCGCCGATCTGGACGGCCCGAATCGGCCGGCCCGATGCGCTGCCCCCGCCGTAGTCATAGAGGATCTCGCGAAGGGTCACGCCAAAAGCCCTTTCGATAAGCCCCCCACGCTTGATGTTACCGCCCAACTGGACGGTGAGCGTGCCCCGTGACTTCCCTACGCCGTAGTCACGATAGAACGCGCCGCCCTTCCGGAGGATGATCGGCACGCTCGCGAGCGAGATGACGTTGTTGACGATGGTCGGCTGACCGAACAGTCCTTTGACGGCGGGCAACGGCGGACGCGGACGAACCTCGCCGCGTTTGCCCTCGAGGCTCTCGAGCATCGAGGTCTCTTCTCCGCAGATGTAGGCGCCAGCCCCCAGGCGGATGTCCAGATCGAAGGAGTGGCCGCTGTCCAGAACGTTGCTGCCCAGGTAGCCGCGGTCGTACGCCGTCGCGATCGCGGCGCGGAGCGTGCGGTGGGCGTGCGGGTACTCAGCGCGGAGATAGATGAACCCCGCGGTCGCGCCGACGGCCACCGCGGCAATGGTCATCCCTTCGATCAGCGAGAACGGATCGCCTTCCATCAGCATGCGGTCGGCGAAGGTTCCCGAGTCGCCCTCATCGGCGTTGCACGTGACGTACTTCTGCGCCGCCGGCTCGTCGAGCACCGTCTTCCACTTGATCCCGGTGGGGAATGCCGCACCACCGCGGCCGCGGAGACCCGAGTCGGTCACCTCGTGGACGATCGCCGAGGGGCCCATCGCCAGCGCCCTGGTCAGACCCTCATATCCTGCGTGGGCGAGATAGTCGTCGAGGCTCGACGGATCGACGAGGCCCACGCGCTCGAACGTCAAGCGCTCCTGCTTCGCAAAATACGGGACGGCGTCGATCTCGCCGACGCGACGCGGATGCGCCGCCCCGTCGAGGAAGCCCCGGTCGAACAGCCCGGGGACATCGGCGGGCGTGAGGGGTCCGTAGCCGATCCGTCCCGATGACGTTTTCACCTCCACGAGCGGCTCGAGCCAACAGAGACCGCGCGTGCCGTTGCGGACGATCTCGAGATCGACGTCGCGGTTCGCGGCCTCAGCCGCGATGGCGGCCGCCACGCGCTCGGCGCCCAGCGAGAGCGCGGCGGCGTCACGGGGAACGTAGACGGTCGTGCGCATCACCGGCCAGCCCATTCGTCGGCGATCTCGTCGAACCGCTCCGGCGTGACGCGCCCGTACAGCTCGCCGTCCACGAGCATCGAGGGCGCGCAGGCGCAGTTGCCGAGGCAGTACACCGGTTCGAACGTGAACGCGCCGTCGGCGGTCGTCTGATGAAAGTCCACGCCGAGCCGCGTTTTGGCGTGGCGCTCGAGCGTCCGCTGGTTCATCGCTTGGCACGCTTCCGCGCGACACAAGTGGATCGTGTGCCGGCCCGGCGGCGTGTCGCGGAAGTAGTGGTAGAAGCTGATGACGCCGTGGACCTCGGCGCGGGACAGATTCAAGCCGCTGGCAATCACCGGGACAGCCGAGGGCGATACGTACCCGAATTCATCCTGCACGGCGTGCAGGATGGGCAGCAGCGCACCGGGCATCTCCCTGAAACGCGAGACGATCTCGGCGACCTTCTCCTGCTCCTGCCCCGCGGCATGATCAGGTCCGGCCAGTTCGCCGCTCATGGCGCACAGCTCGCGGGCATCGAACCGAGTATCCCAGGGCCTCGACCAGGGGTCAAGATGCGTGCGCCCTGTTGCGCGCGCCACGCGGCGTCTGGCGCTCGGGCGCGTTCGCGCCTTACAATGCGGCCCGTGTCACATATGGAGCACACCACCAGGCGGGTCAATCGCTGGCGCATTCCAATCGGCGCCGTGGCGGTTCATGTCTGCATCGGGTCCGTGTACGCCTGGAGCACGTTCAATCGGCCGATTCAGGCGCTTTTCCCCGACCAGCCCTGGTGGTTCAGTCCGCCCTACACGACGTTCACCACGGCGCTCGTGCTGCTCGGACTGAGCGCCGCCTTCGGCGGCCCCTGGGTCGAGCGACGCGGCCCGCACGCGGCGGCGACTGCCGCGGCCCTCTTCTTCGGTCTGGGTCTGATCATCGGCGGCCTGGGCCTCGCCTTGCGCCAGCCGGTCGTCGTCTTCCTGGGGATGGGTGTCATTGGGGGGATCGGGTGTGGACTCGGGTACATCTCGCCGGTCAGCACGCTCGTCAAATGGTTCCCCGACCGGCGAGGCATGGCAACGGGGATGGCCATCATGGGCTTCGGCGGCGGGGCGTTTCTCGCCGGCTATCTCAATGTCTTCTTCATGGATCGCATCGGCGTCGCCGCGACGGTTCTGGCCCTCGGCGCGACCTACTTCGTGATCATGCTGATCGGATCCCGTCTCCTCGAACGCCCACCGCAGGGTTGGAAACCCGAGGGCTGGAATCCGCCGACGGTGGTGAACGCGATGATCACCAGCCGCAGCGTCACCAGGAACGAGGCGGTGCGGACGGTCCAGTTCGCCCTGCTCTGGGGCATCCTGTTCATCAACGTCACGGCGGGCATCGGCATCCTCGCGCAGGCGTCGCCGATGATGCAGGACATGTTTCACAGGACGGCGCTCGAAGCCGCCGCCGTCGTGTCGATCATCAGCGTGTTCAACGCCGCGGGCCGGTTCATCTGGGCGTCGGGCTCCGACTACATCGGTCGTCGCAACACCTACACCATCTTCTTCGTCGCCCAGGTGGTGCTCTTTCTCCTGATTCCCGGCCTGGCCGCCAGTGGCAACTGGATCGTGTTCCAGCTGAGCCTCTTCATCGTGTTCACGATGTACGGCGGAGGGTTTGCCACGATTCCAGCGTTTCTGGCCGACATCTTCGGCCCCGACAATGTGGGCGCGATCCACGGCGCGACGCTGACGGCGTGGAGCGCGGCCGCCGTCGTCGGCCCGGTGATCATCACGGAGCTGTCCAATCGTGCGAAAGCGGCGCTCGCGCCGGGAGCCGCCCGCATACACATCTACGACACGCCGCTCCAGGTCCTCGCCGGGCTGCTCGCGGTCGGCTTCGTCTTGACGCTGCTCGTTCGACCTCTGAGCCACAGCCGGCGCCCGGCCGAGGATACCGCTGCGGCCTGATTTCACGAAGGGAAGTGGCCGATGTCAAAGCGCAGCATGAGGGATCCGTTGATCTGTGCGGTTCTGGTTCTGCTCGTGGCCCCCAACGCCGGGGCCCAGGACAGAATGCCGCCCATCCCGAAAGACCGGATGACGGCCGATCAGCAGAAAGTGGTGGCCGAGCGCGGGAACCTTGGCGGGCCCTGGGTGCCCCTCCTACGGAGCCCGGAGGTCCTGCGCCTGATGATGGACATGCGGAGCCATGTCGCGTCGCGCAGCCTCCTCAACCCGCAGCTCACCGAGATCCCGATCCTGATTTCCGCACGCGAATGGACGCAGCAGTACGAGTGGAACGCCCACGAGGCGATCGCCACCAAGGCCGGGCTGAAGCCAGAGATTATCGGCGCCATCAAGGAGGGCCGGCGCCCGGCGCAGATGTCTGAAGAAGAAGAAAGCATCTACGACCTGTGCGTCGAGCTGCAGCGCACCAGGGGCGTGAGCGACGTCACCTATAGCCGGGCGTTGAGGGTCCTCGGCGGCGAGGAGAAGATCGTCGAGGTGGTGGCGTTGCAGGGCTACTACGCGCTTCTCGCCATGGTCATGAACACGGCGAGAACCGCGCTTCCGCCTGGCCGGACACCGCCGCTCGCGCCGTTTCCGCGCTGAATCGTCACGGCGTCACCCTGAGAAACTTCTGGTTGCGACGCCCGCCGACCGTCTCGGCGACATAGAGATTGCCTCTGGAGTCCACGGCCGCCGTGTGCGGGAACGTGAACTCGCCGGCCATGTGCCCTGCTCGGCCGACGCTCCCGACGATCGTGCCGGCGACACGGTCGAGAATCCACACACGATCGCTTCCGAGGTCGACCACGAACATGAAGGTCTGCGCCGGGTCGGTCGAAAACGTTAGGTCGTCGGCGCGCGAAGTGGCCTTCATGTGATCGGGTGGATCGATTTGAATGGTCCGCTTCAGGGCGCCCGTCTTGTCGAAGACGTGAATGCGGTTCTGTCCCCTGTCGCACGCGTACACCAACCCGTCGTTGCCGAGCACCACACAGTGGGGGTGGCCGCCGCCGGTCGCGACAAACTGGCCCGGACCGGTTCCCGACGAACCCCACTGACGCAGATATTTTCCCGTGCTGTCGAAGACGACGACCCGGTGGTTGCCGTAGCCATCGGCGACATAGACGGACCCCCGCTGGCCCGTGACCGGGTCGGGATTGGGATCGACGGCGACGTCCGCCGGATTGTTCAGAAGGACGCGACTGCCGTTGCTCCCCGGCTCGCCACAGGTCGGATAGGGCGCCTGCGGACGGAGGGTCGGCGGCCCATCACACGATCCTTTCGTGCCGATCTGCAGCAGCATCTGTTTGCCGTCGTGTGACCACTTCTGGACAATGCCGTCGGCGTTGCCCGCGATCCAGATGTTGTCCTGGGCGTCCGCAAAGCAGCCGTGGATGCCGTTGGGCAGCGTCGCCGTGACGCCCTTGTCCGTGATCGTGGCGTCGCCCCAGGTGGTCACGATGTTGCCGTCGGTGTCGTAGACAATGACGGGCGGCGCAGGAATGGACTGGGTACCTTCCTGCCTCAACAGGCCGTCCTTCAGGAAGCCCCGGTTCACCGTGATGATGTGGTCGTGCGAGTCGATGCAGCTCGCGCCCACTTCGCCGGTGACCCACAGATGCGACTGACCCTCGGCGTCCTTGACCATCGGCAGAGGCTTGGGCCAGAACGGATCGACCTTGAACGTGGGAGCCTTGCTGGCACTGCGGCCGCCACTCTGTGCAAAGGTGGGCACCGAGTGTCGCAGGCCGACCGCGACCCCGAGCACCAGGAAACCGGCAGCCACATGGGTCCGAGTCAACGTCATGATGCCCTCCTTCCGCGCCCAGTCGCCCAACATGGTATCCATCTTCTCGAGGATGTCCACTAGCGTGTTTGGTGAGCCACGGGGGAGGACGTTACCCGGAGGACCTTGGGGCGTGGGTGACGGACCGAGGGCGTGGGTGACGGGCCGTCCAGGTCGGAGCGGCCCGGTCACTTCCGCCGACTTGAGGATGCTTATGCCGCTGAGGTGGCCGGCTTCTTCTGGTTCCCGGCAGCCTGACCGGCGGCGCCTTTCTGCGGTTTCGTATCGATCCGCCCCTGAACCGACGCGCCCTCCGCCATCGACAGGGACGGGGCGATCATCTCGCCCACCACGGTCGCCGTCTCACGCAGCGTGATGCGCGTCGTGGCCTGCAGGTGACCCTTCGCCGTCCCCGCGATAGCGATGGTGTCGGCCACGGCGTCAGCCTCCAGACGGCCCTCGCTGGTAATCGACAAGTCGTGGTTCGCGACGCTAATCGTCCCTTCCACGTGTCCCGCCACCACCAGCGGTTCATCCGCGCTGATCGTGCCCTTGATATGGCTCGATTTCCCGATGCATGCAGTCGTCATGGTTCTCCTTCTGTCCTCGGCGAGTTGAGCGCGGGGCCTGGCAAGGGCCTACCTGTGTTCACATATCGGCTGGTCGGGCCAAATGGCTTACCCCTGACAAGCCGCGCAGCCGTGGGCACTTTCCCGGCCGACGCGCGGCACCTCGGGTCGGGCCGGTACCGCAACGGGTGTCGCAAGATGTTGCGGAAGGGCACTCAAGGGCCGATAATGGCCGGGTCTCGAGCAAATGGAGGACTACATGCGCCGCTCACTTCCGATGTCGCTCATTCTGGCCGGCGTCATCGCGACGCTCTGGCTGTCCTGGTTCCCCTCGGTAACCCAAGCAGCTGAGCCTCAGGGCGCAAAGGCCACTGCGACCTCCGCATCCGCCCGGTCATCCGAAAGCAGACCGGATCTGCAGGGTGTCTGGGGATTCGCGACGGTGACACCACTCCAGCGGCCGAAGGAATTCGCCGGCAAAGAGGTGCTGACCCCCGAGGAGGCCGCCAAGCTGGAGGAGGCCGCCGTGCGCGACCAGTTCGTCGACCGGCCACCGCCGCCTGGAAATCCCGGTGCGTACAACCGGTTCTGGATTGATTCGGGCACGCAGGCGGTGGCGACTCGCCGCACGTCGCTCATCATCGAACCCAAAGACGGACGGTTGCCGGAGCTGACGCCGCAAGGCAAGGACCGGGAAGCCGCGCTCGCCGCCCGACAGGCGATTGCCGCAAGCCCCGACCACCTGACGACCTGGGATCGCTGCATCCTCGGGTTCAACGCCGGCCCGCCCATGATCGGCGGCGGCTACAACGCCTACGTCCAGATCTTCCAGACGGCCGACCACGTCGTGTTGCTCAACGAAATGGTCCACGACGCCCGCATCATTCCGCTCAACGCGCGAACGTCGCTGCCGAGCGACGTCCGGCAGTGGCGAGGCGACTCGCACGGCCGATGGGAAGGGAACACGCTGGTCATCGAGTCGAAGAACTTCCGGAGCGAGGGCACGGGCACGCTGAGCCTGCGCGGCCTCGGACTGAGCGGTGATGAGAACCTGCAGCTGACCGAGCGGTTCAAGCGCCTCGATGCGGACACGCTGGTGTACGAGTACACCGTCAACGATCCAACTGTCTGGTCGCGGCCCTGGACCGTGTCCATGACGATGAGGAAAGCGGACCAGCCGATGTACGAGTACGCGTGCCACGAGGGCAACTATGGCCTCTCGGGCATCCTTTCCGCGGCGCGTGCGACTGAGGGGACGGCAAAGAAAGCCGACGCGAAGTAGAGCCCGACCGCGCGTCTCTCAATCGCCGCGGCTCCGAGCGCAGACGGCAGCGGGTCACGTCGGTCCTCATAGATCACCGTGACCCGCCCATCGAGGATTTCGAGGGCCGAAGCCCGACCAGCCGGGAAGAACCTGCCGCCGAGCATGCCCGTATCGAGCTGGATGACACGGCCTCCAAACCGCAACCTCACGCGGCCGTTCGCCGCCACGGTGTGTCCGGTCACGATCGCGCGCGCATTGAGCTGTCGGAGGATCGCCTCGAGCTCCGGCGTGAACGAGCCCTCGTCGTTCTGCGCCAGCCCCCGATACCACAGGGGACCCTCTTCGCTGGTCGCGAGGAGCGTTGCCGCCCGCTGCGGCTCGATCGCCGAGCCGAGCGCGTCCAGATCCGATCGAACGGTTTGGTTGACCTTGGCGCAGCCCAACGCGGCAACTGCCGGACTGGTCCCGCCGTGGATGAACACGACCCCGTTGATCCGGATCATCGTGTTGCGCTGGCGCAGCCAGCGGCCGTACTCCCCTTTCGGCCCGAAAGCGAACTGCATCTCGACCCAGCCAAGCGGTGTCCGGGCGATGAAGTCGTCGCGAAAAGCGCGCTCGTCGAACTTCTTGCCGGAGGCACTCGCCGCGACGGCGGCCTCCTGCATGGCCAGAGCGTAATAGCCGTCTCGAATCGAGTCCGAATCGCCTGACCGGAAGGCTGCGTACTCGCCGGGGTTGACGTATCGGAGGTCTCCCACCATCCGCATGACCTCGTGATTGCCGAGCAGCGCGTGCACGCGGCCTCCCGCCTTGGGCGCGTCGTCCGACAGCCGTCGCAGCAGGTCCAGAGCCTTCCGGGAGTCCGGCCCCCGATCAAGGACGTCGCCCGTTTGCACGAGGATGGTGCGGCCGCCCGCCCACCGCTCACGACCGTCGATGAGTCCCGCGGCGTGCAGGATGGCGATAAAACGATCGTAGGCGCCGTGCACGTCGGCGATCGCCACTACCCGCTCGGCTGTTTCGATGTCGCACACGTCGCCGGGATCCTGCGGCAAGCCCGGCGTGACAAGACCGAAGACCAGCAGGAGTGCCAGCCAGAACGACGTCCGCCAGGTGCCTGACGCACGCGAGACCATGGCCCATCTTACGCGCCGGGCCGGTGGCTGGGACGATTCCTGTACCGTAGGCTCGAAACTGACCGGTCCCGACTAGCGCGCCCGTTTTTGCATCCGAGCAGCCTCCGTAATTTTGTCGCCCATGAGCGCGATCTTGCTGTCGCGCAGACGCTTCTCGTTGAGCCAGTAGGGGCTCGTAATCTCCTTGAACGCGTGGATCGCGGCCTGAATGCCCTCCGCCCACGCCACGGTAATGAGCTTGATGTCGCCGTGGACATCGCCGACGGCAAAGATGCCCTGGCGGCTCGTTTCGAAATAGGGATCGATAGCGATGCTGCCATCCTCGTTGAGCCGGACGGCCAGCCGCTCGAAGGTCTCTTTCGCCCACAGGAACCCAATCTGGACGATGACGAGAGCACAGTCGAGTGCCTCGCCGCTCGCTAGCGTGAGGCGGATCTGCTCGCCGACGAGGTCCGCGCTCCGAACCTCAGACGACGTGTGGACCACTCCGCCGTGGTCCTTCACCCGAGTCAGCGTATCCGGTTTGCCAACCGGCACCTCCTCGCGCACGATGAGGCGCACCCGTCCGCTTCTGCCGAGGACGATCAACGCTGCGTCCAGCGCGGAGTCGCCGCCTCCGACAACGGCCACCTGCCTGCCTTCGTAATCGCCGATCCGCGGGACTTTGTAATAGACGTTCATGGAGCCCAGGCGGTCGAGGACATCGAGACGCCGTGGATAGTGCAGCAGACCGCAGGCGATGATGACCTTGCGACAGACGTAACTGTTGCGGTTGGTGACGACCTGCTTCAGCCGATCCCCATCGCCCTGCTCGCTGATCTCGTCAACGGCCACGAGCTCTTCGTTGAATCGAAACTGGACCAGCGCATCCACGGCTTGCCGATAGGTGCGGTCCGACAGCTCTTCGCCCGTGATGCCGTCGGGAAAGCCGGGAATGTCGACAATGCGTTTGTCGGAATAGAGAAATTCCGGCTGGCCGCCCGGCTTGCCCTTGGCTTCAACCACCAGGGTCGTGAGCGCGCGATGGGCGGTGGTCAACGCCGCGGCCAGCCCCGCGGGGCCGGCGCCGACGATCACGACGTCCCAGCGGGTCAGGGCATTGAAATCAAGATCGGGTTCGAGCGGCTTGACGTTGAAGTCGGCCATGGGCGAGCGCCCCTCGCGCGGCGTCGCAAGGGATCATACCGCCAGGGGCCGCTAGGCCGCGCGAAGCACGTCGAGGAAGGTCTCGACCAGGTTGAGTGCGTACCAGCCCGCCGACGCTTCCGCCCTCAACGTGTCGCTCGCGCCCGCCCTCGTCAGCGCGCGGCGGTAGGGACGGTCCGTCGTCAGCGCGTCGAAGACGTCCACGACGGTGACGATCTGCGCGAGCGGCGGGATCTGATCGCCGGTCAGCCCGTCAGGATAGCCGGTGCCGTTGAAACGCTCGTGATGATGTCGGACAATCGCCCGAACCGGTTCGAGAGACCGAACGGTTCGGCACAGCTCGTCGCCGATGACCGGGTGACGCTTCATGACGTCGAACTCGCTCGACGTGAGCCGCCCCTTCTTGAGCAGCAGGGCGTCGGGGATCCCGATCTTGCCGATGTCATGCACGAACGCGCCGCGGTAGAGCGTGGCGATGTCGTTCTGCTGCAGCTCGAGGGCGGTACCGAGCGCGGTGGCGTAGCGCGCCAGGCGCTCGCAGTGGCCTTCGGTATAGGGATCGCGCGCTTCGATGATGCGCCCGAGCGTCAGGAAGAGCGATTCGGCCGACTCCATGTCGTCGGTGAGACGCTTCAGCCGTACGAGCGACCGGATCCGGGCGTACAGCTCCTCGGTGTCCACTGGCTTGTTCAGGAAGTCGTCCGCGCCCGCTTGGAGGCCGGCCAGTCGAAGCTGACGCTCCTGCGTGCCGCTGATCAACACGACCGGTGTGAGACACGTAGCGGCATCACGCTTCAACTCCGCACAGACGTCCACGCCGGAAAGGCCCGGCATGATGACGTCCAGCAGGACGACGTCCGGCCGTTCGTCGTGGGCGATGCGAAGCGCGTCGGTCCCGTTGGCGGCCGTCCATACCGCGTAGTCGCCCCGCTTCAGCAGATCGCGCAAGCCGCGCAAGGACGCATCATGGTCGTCCGCGACCAGCACGGTGCCTGCCTCTGACATAGATCTATCCCCCGGGGGTGCGGTAACGCAAAGGCTGGGCCGAGGGAGCGGTCCGGTGACGGCAACCCTCTGCTGGTGGGCGGTTTGTTACGGGTCAGTCAGTTGGAGGCGGTGGACGGGAAACGGCCGATCTGCCCTCGCGCGACTGGTCAGCCTGGCACGGTCTTCAGCGTGTTCCGTCCCGACACACTCGATCACAATCCCGGTGTGAGGCGCGAACCGGTAGCGCCACCGGATGGGCTGAATGTCTTTGCGTATTACGATTCGATGAGAGACATTGCAAGGGTTGTTCGATCTCGACCTGCGGAAGCTCAACTGACGCGAGGGAGGTCCACATGAAGCTGAGAATCCTGCGTGTCCCGGCAATCGTCGGCTGCCTGGTCGTCGCGGGCTGTGCCGTACCGCCCACCGCTGGCACAGCGGCCGATGAGGCCGCGATTCGGTCCCTGGCCACCATGTACGCTGACGCCTGGAACAAGGGCGATGCGGCCGCGCTGGCCAGTCTCGTCACCGACGATTATGAGGCTGTGAACCCTGACGGCACGGTGGACAAAGGGCGCGCCGGCGCCGAAGCACGAGAAAAAGCCGCCGCGGCCGAGCGGGCGGGGGCCAATCTGACGCTGAAGGTCAACACGACGTTCATCAAATGGTCGGGCGCGAACGCCGCCGCCGCCGGGGGCACGTGGACCGTCGACGGCGGAGCGCCCGGGGCCGGACCGACCAAGGGCGCCTGGTCGAGCTTCGTTGTCAAAGGCGCCGACGGGCGGTGGAAGCAGTCAACCGGCCTCGTGGCGGCGTTCCAGCCGCCGCCCCCGCCGCCTGCGCCGAAGCCCACCTCGAGCACGGGGAAGAAGAAGGCGGCATCCAAGAAGGGCGCACGGTCACGTTAGCGCCGGAAGGACTCGCATGATTCGAGCGATGAGACCGATTCGACCGATCGTCCTGCTGTCCGCACCGTTCGTCTTGTGGCTCGTCTCGCACGGCATTCCGGCCCAGGCGCAAGCGACTCGGGCGGGGTGGCCACAGTGGGGCGGGCCGACGCGCAATTTTCACGTCGCGTCCGGGGCGATAGTCCGCGCGTGGCCCGAGAGCGGTCCCCGGCAACTCTGGCGGCATCCCCTCGGCGAGGGCTACTCGTCGATCCTCGTCGAAGGGCGCACGCTCGTGACGATGTATCGGCGCGGCGACGAGGAGGTGGTCGTCGCCCTCGACGCCGCGACCGGCACCAAGCGATGGGAGCATGCGTATCAGGCGCCGCTCGTGCACAACGGCTACTTCGATGTCTGGCTGAACGCCGCCGGACCAGGCCCGTACTCGACGCCTCTCATTGCGGACGGCACCGTCTTTACCCTGGGCGTGAACGGGCACTTTCACGCCCTCGACCTCGAGACCGGCCGCGTCCGCTGGGCGCACGACCTGGTCTCGCTCTTCAAGCTGAACGAGTACAACGCGTTCGCGTCGAGCCCGCTGGCCTACCAGCGCGATGTCATCCTGACGCTCGGGAGGAGCAGGCAGCGCGGCGGGTCGGT
>Ga0066709_100003969_pt1 | contig 11604 bp, 8 predicted proteins | sample GraSoiAngelo_158_FD_79665 | JGI IMG/M metagenome (GOLD analysis project Ga0066709, IMG submission 79665) | Grasslands soil microbial communities from the Angelo Coastal Reserve, California, USA - 14_1009_16_30cm | ecosystem: Environmental > Terrestrial > Soil > Grasslands | place: USA... | reverse complement strand
CCCGGATTCAACAGTGTCACATTCTGACGCGTCATCTAATTTGTGAGACCGTCGAGCAACTCTTGTTCGAAAATTCAGGCTCAACGGTCGAGAAAAACGATGCGGCAGTGATGCACGCACGTCTGGGCTCACAAATCAAGTAGGGGCTGCATTTAACTGTGATGCGCATCATTTTTTCTAACGTCGTCAAGAACGCCGGGGGGCCTGCGCTCTTCCTTGACCGCGACGGCGTAATCAATCGCAGGCGACCGGATGACTACGTATTGGATTGGTCGCAGTTCATTTTTCAGCCTGGAATTCCGGAGGCATTGCGGAGGCTTTCTGCTCTTGGACTCCCCATGATCATTATTTCCAACCAGTCGGCCGTCGGTAAGGGCCTGCTAAAGCCGGATACTCTCGAAGAAATCACCACCCAGTTGCACATAACTCTGCGTGCCGAGGGTGCGATCCTTGCTGCTGCTTATTATTGTCCGCATAAAGCGGACGAGAATTGCTCTTGTAGAAAACCAAAGCCTGGATTGCTCTACAAAGCGGGGGAAGACTTCTGTGTTGACCTGACCCGGTCGGTCTTCGTCGGCGATTCAGACACGGATGTGCAGGCCGCTCGCGCCGCAGGCTGTACACCTGTATTATTCGGCAACGGTCTCAGCGCCTCTTTCTCGTCGGAATGGACGGCTCATCTTCCAACCGCCCTAACCGCCGCGGAACTCTTCGACGTGGTCGCGAAGTGTTTGCAAGCCGAAAACAAGCCAGTGCCCGTAGAGACTTTTGACAATGACATGGGATGAGATTCTAATTGTGGTTTTCGGACCTGTTCCAAAGATGGCTTTGAGGTGAAACATGGGACAAACATCAGGTGACGTGCCCTACGTCCTGATTACTCCTGCTTGTAACGAAGAGAAATTCATTGAAAAAACGCTTCAGACTGTAGTGAAACAGACACTTCTTCCCGTCAAGTGGGTGATTGTGAATGATGGTTCCACGGACGCGACCGGGACTATCGCTGGCCGTTATGCAGAGAAATATGACTGGATAGATCTGATTAATTTACCTAAGCGAAAAGGGCGAAATTTTGCGGCGAAAGTGCATGCCTTCAATGCGGGCAAAGAGGGGGTTAAAGATGTCCTGTACGAAGTAATCGGCAACCTAGATGCAGATGTTTCCTTGGATGAGGATCATTTTGAGTTCCTGATGAACAAGTTCAGGGATGACCCCGAACTGGGAGTTGCAGGGACCATCTTCACAGAAAATGGTTACAGTTCGGCAATTGACAGTTTTGAAGGTCAGAATTACGTTTCCGGGCAGTGCCAGATGTTCCGGCGCCAATGCTTCGAGGAAATTGGCGGTTATTTTCCGAGCAAGAACGGTGGCATTGACTGGATCGCGGTTACAACAGCTCGCATGATCGGGTGGAAGACGAGATCGTATCGTGAGAAGTCATTCTTGCATCATCGGGTCTTGGGAACGGCCGATCGCGGAATCCTGGGCTCAGCCTACGCGTACGGCAAAAAAGACTACTACATGGGAGGACATCCGCTGTGGGAGCTCTTCCGGTGCTGTTACCGGTTAATCAAGAAGCCATACATATTAGGTGGTATGGCACTCTTCCTAGGCTATTTGGTTGCCTTTGTAAAGGGCGAAGCGCGCCCTGTCTCGGACGAACTCATGAAATTCCATCGCCAGGAGCAGATGCGAAAGCTGAAAAAAATCCTGGCTTCCGTTTGTACTCTCAAACGCATCGATAGTTTCGAGCTGATGCCTACTGAACAGTCCGCTCGTCCGGCTGCCTTCCGAAATAAACCGATCTGAACGATTCATTTCATCTGTGGGAAAGCAAGTCACGGAGTTGGAGTTCCTAACCGACGCCAGGAGAAGCAGCATCCGCGGAACAAATGCTAATGCCAAGCGGCGGTGCCGTGATGAAGTTTAATGGGGGATGTGATGAGTTCACATTCGAAATCAACCGTTGAGACGGAAGTGGCAGTCGGGGCAAGCCCTCTGCAATTAGAGAAAGTTCAAGCAACTATTCTGCGGTTTATTGAATGGCTGGATAAATACGGAGAACTTTCTCACGACTTCCAGAGCTTTTTCTCAAGTGATCTGGGGCGGGCCGCCAAAACGCTATACTACAAGAAGCCTTTGTTAGGAACAGTGGCAGTCTGCCCGATGGTGTTTTGTGAGGCCTTTGTGCCCTCGGCTAGGCGGCTGTTCTGGAAACCGCAGCGATTCCCAATCGCTGATGCGCATTATGCAATGGGCTTTGGCTTGCTCGCGCTCATTTTTGAACAGGAGCAATACTACAAGCGGGCGGTCCACTTCCTTGAGGTTCTCAAGGAAACAAGGTGTCCAGGGTACGACCATTATTGCTGGGGATACCCATTTAATTGGGAGACGCTGCGGGGTACGGTCCGGGAATTTACACCACTGATCACCACGGTGCCCTATGTGTACGAAGCCTTCAAGCAGGTATACGCAATAGACGGCGATCAAAAGTGGAGGGAGATCATGTTGTCGATCGCCCAGCACGCCCTTTTGGACTACAACGATCTCGAAACGTCCCCCACCGCTTCGACCTGCTCCTACGCTCCTTCACCGGGCAATTCGATGAGAGTGGTCAATGCGAACGCATATCGAGCGTTCCTGCTGACAAGCGCCGCCGTAGATTTCTCCGATGACAAATATCTAGCCGTAGCCGAGCGAAATCTGAATTTCGTACTTGAGTCGCAAAACGCAGACGGATCCTGGTATTACACAACCGACGGGACGAGGGATTTTGTAGATCATTTCCATACGTGTTTCGTGATGAAAGCTCTGGCCAAGATTGAGGCTCTTACCGGACATCAGGGGTGCACAAGGGCACTTCAGCAAGGAGTGGACTACTACGTCAAGAATCTGTTTGACGAGCAAGGGCTTCCAAAACCGTTCTCCCGCCGACCCCGCCTGACGGTTTACAGGCGAGAGTTATACGATTACGCGGAGTGCATCAACCTAAGCATTCTGTTGAGAGGCCGCTTCCCCAAGTTGGACGAGAACCTTTCTTTAGTTCTGAACGACATCATCACAAATTGGCAAAGCCGAGATGGTTCCTTCCGAAGTCGCCGGCTGCTCTTCGGCTGGGACAATACTCCCATGCACCGGTGGGCCGCATCACAATTGTTCAGAAGCCTTTGCTTCTTGCTTTATCGAAACTGGAAGAACTGGGGAGTTTAGCTTTCGGAAGGTACTTGGCGAGACTATGTGCGGAATTTGCGGGCAATACAACTTTGGCACGGAAGCCCCTGTTGAGCGGGAAGACCTCGAGAAAATGACCAGGACGATGGTCCACCGAGGTCCCGATGACGAGGGTTACTACATTGATGGGCCGCTAGGCTTTGGCTTCCGGCGGCTCTCGATCATTGATCTCGAAGGTGGTCATCAGCCGATGTCAGACCGGGACGAGTCTGTCTGGGTTATCTTTAATGGTGAGATCTACAATTTCCCAGAACTCAAGAGCCAGCTGGAGGCTTTGGGGCATGTATTCCGGACGCGATGCGACACGGAGGTGATCGTCCTCGGGTATAAACAATGGGGAGATGACGTACTGAATCGACTCAATGGAATGTTTGGCCTGGCAATTTGGGACGCGCACCGGAGACGACTGGTGATTGCTCGGGATCCTTTTGGAATTAAGCCGATCTACTTCAGGATCAACAAAGGGCGAGTGTATTTTGGCTCCGAGATTCGGCCTGTCATCGCCACTACATGCGAAAAACCTGAGGTAGATCCCGTTTCACTGAATCTGTTTCTCCGGTATCGCTTTACGCCTTCGCCCCGAACCGTGTTTGAGGGTGTCCAGAAACTTGCTCCAGGAAGCATGCTAGTTTTTGAGAAAGGCGAGCACGACTCGCGTTTGTGGTACCAGTTTAAGCCAGTTCCCAATTCTCCATTGAAGTCTGAAAGCGAGGCCCGCGCAGAATTACTCGAGCTTTACAAAAGTTCGGTAAAGAGGCATCTGCTCAGCGATGTGCCGGTTGGACTGCTCCTAAGTGGTGGCATCGACTCCGCGTTGTTACTTGCCCTTATGAATCTCTATGGGAAGTCATGGCCTACCTACACCGTGGGCTATGGAGAGAGTTTTTCCGAGGATGAGTTAGCTGACGCAGCGGACACGGCATCTAGATTATCTTCTCGACATACGGCCGTGCTGTTGAATCGGCAAACATTTGAGGAAACACTTCCCCGGATTGTCGCATGCATGGAGGAACCGGTCGCAACGCCTTCGATTGTTCCCATGTATTTTGTCTGCGAGCGTGCCCGAAAAGACGTCAAGGTTGCATTGATTGGCCAGGGCCCGGATGAGCTCTTTGGTGGTTACAATCGTCACCTTGGCATACGTTATGGCCATTTGTGGGGAGGTTTACCGCAATGGATGCGCGTTCCCATTGAGTCGGCAATTAGCGCGCTGCCGCGGAATGAAACCCTGAAACGAGGTGTGCGCTCCCTGGCCATCCCTGATAGGCTAAAGAGGTACCAACATGTGCTGTCGCTTCTTCCGAGTGACATGATTGACGGATTGTTTCAGGACGGTCTCATCGGCCCTGGCACCGGAGACGAAATCCTCTCTTCCTGGAGCGAGTTTGCCCCCTTGCTGAGTGAAACCGATGAGCTAGGAGGGTTTCAATTCTTGGAGCTCCGGTCAACTCTTCCCGACGAGCTCTTGATGTACGCCGATAAACTCTCTATGGCGCATGGCCTTGAAGCCCGCGTACCTTACTTGGACAAAGAGATCGTGGAATACACGGAGAGGTTGCCGGCAAGTTTCAAGGTTCGAAATGGATCGAGAAAGTGGCTGCATCGCAAAGTGTGTCAAAGTTTCCTCCCTGCAAAGATTCTGAGGAGGAAAAAACGCGGCTTTGCTATGAATGTTGTGGATGACTGGTTCCGGTCCGCAAAACATCAAAAGATGGAAGAGATTCTGTTGGACGGGCACTCTCAAATTTACAAATACCTGAAACCGTCAGCCGTGCGAGCGATGTTCAACCAACATCAGACGGGGCACAATGACAACCACAAGATTCTATTCAGCCTAATTGTTTTTGAAGAGTGGCTTAGATCTCAGAATTCGGCGAGACATTAGCAGTGCGATCTGTTTGCCTGTCAAAGAGAGGGCGGGTGGTTGTGGAATGATGCTGCAATCAGAAGGCATCGCAGACTTCCAACCGATGGTGCGCGAACGGCTCCAGAGCGCTATCACGGTTAAGAATATGCTGCTTCTAGATGACAATTATCAAAGATTGGTGATTCGCGTCGCAATGAGAGTTATCGAGTCATTGGGCTCTGGAGGAAAAGTCATCTTATTTGGAAATGGTGGAAGCGCTGCGGATGCGCAGCACTTGGCGGCGGAGTTCATTGGGCGTTACTTAAAGGAAAGGCGGGCCCTGCCAGCCTTGGCCTTGAGCGTAAACCTTTCATCTCTCACGGCAATCGGGAATGATTATGGATTTGATCTCGTCTTCGCCCGTCAAATTGAGGCCTTAGGAAAGGCAGGGGATGTTGCCATAGGCATTTCTACGAGTGGCAACTCCCCCAATGTGATCCAAGCCCTTGGCGTGGCGAAATCCAAATCAATCTATACCGTTTCGCTTACTGGGAAATCGGGAGGGAAATCGAAGAATGTAGCAGACTGCACCATTTGCATACCTTCGGAGGAAACACCACGCATTCAAGAGTGTCATATCCTAACAGGTCATTTGATCTGTGAGATCGTCGAGGAAGCCTTGTTCAAAAACCTTTCGTACGGAAAAGCGTGATCTCACTGCAACCAAGAAACAAAGTGTAAAGCCAAAGTAGAAAGGGAGTTTGCCGTCTTGAAGGTTAAGCTGAGTCAGTTCGATAGACTATACGTGAATCAACCTTGGAGTTCTGCACCACAGACCAGGACGCAGAGGCAGGCCGCCCGGCGAGGAGTCTCTCTTGAAAATTAGCATTTTTGGTTTGGGTTATGTCGGTACGGTTTCCTGTGGTTGCCTTGCGCACGCTGGTCATGAGATTTTTGGAGTGGATCCCATTCGGACAAAGGTCCAGCTCATAAACACAGGGCAGTCTCCCGTGATCGAGGCTGACATTGGAGAGATTATTGCAGCAACTGTTAAAGCAGGCCGGCTCCGAGCAACGGAGGACCAGCGCCAAGCGATTCGTGAAACAGACCTGTCTTTTGTCTGCGTCGGTACGCCGAGCCAGATCAATGGCAACCTCGATGTTACTTATGTTAGACGTGTCTGTGAACAAATAGGCGCGGCGCTGAAGAACAAACCGAGTCGCCATACTATCGTAATTCGTAGCACGGTCTTGCCCGGAACGATCCATGGCGTGGTGATCCCGGTGCTTGAGGAATTCTCCGGAAAAAAGGCCGGCCTTGACTTTGGCGTTTGCAATAATCCCGAATTCCTCCGCGAAGGTTCAGCCGTGAGGGATTTCAATTTCCCTCCCAAAATCGTGATTGGTGAGTTGGACAGGGCCAGTGGCGACATGCTGTCTACGCTCTACGCTGATCTTGACGCCCCTCTCATCAGAACCGATCTAAGAACATCGGAGATGGTCAAATATATCGATAACTGCTGGCACGCCCTCAAAATCGGCTTTGCGAATGAGATCGGCAATCTGTGCAAATCTCTATCCATTGATTCACATCGGGCCATGGAAATCTTCTGCCAAGACAAGAAGCTGAACATTTCTCCCGCCTACCTTTTGCCGGGCTTTGCCTTTGGTGGGTCGTGCCTGCCTAAGGATATTCGGGCGCTAGCTTACAAAGCCAAGCTGCATGATTTGCAGCTGCCCATCTTGTGCTCGATCCTACCCAGCAACGAACTACAAGTGATGAAGGGCTTGGAGCTCATCATGGAAAAGGGACACAAACGGATTGGTGTCCTCGGTTTCAGTTTTAAGGCGGGGACGGATGACCTTCGAGAGAGCCCCATGATCGAAATCATCGAAAGACTTATCGGGAAAGGCTACGACCTTCGGATCTATGACAAAAACGTTCATGTGGCCAGCTTGGTCGGTGCCAACCGGGACTTCATCCTCAATCATATTCCACACATTTCCAAACTGATGGTCGAGAATATCGATGCGGTTCTTAGTCATGCAGAGACAATTGTGATTGGCACCAATGACCCTGACTTTCAAAGTGTGCCCCAACACCTGAGCAATGATCAGGGCGTGGTGGACTTCGTCCGCATTACCGAGCATAGAAGCGAGAATAGCCAGTATAATGGCATCTGTTGGTAAGGGCACCAAGCGTTCTTAGATTCAGCACGCAGCTACGTTAAATAGTCTAAAATCTTGTTGGGAAGAATTAGACCCCGTCGTGAAAACAAAAGTTCTGATAATTGTTGAGAATTCATATTACCCCGCTGACCCGCGCGTGCGGAACGAAGCCCTTACGCTTCATGCTAACGGGTACGAGGTGACCGTGTTATGTCCACAGGGTCGAGACGGCCCTCAAGGACATCAAGTGATCGACGGAATTCGCGTCTACCGGTATCCTCAATTTAGACACCGAGGGACACGCATTGGCTATTTTCGGGAGTACTGTGGGGCGCTATTTTGGGAATTTTTATATAGCTGCTGGATCTACCTCCGGCATGGATTCCATGTTATGCAAGGCTGTAACCCCCCCGACGATATTTTCCTGATTGCCCTGGCCTTCAAACTCCTGGGAGTCAAGTACATTTTTGACCACCATGATGCGAGCCCGGAATTATACGTATCGAAATACGGCAAGAAAGGACTCTTGCATAAGGCACTAGTTGTGTTTGAAAGGTTGACCTACCGCTTTAGCGATGTGGTCATGGCTACCAATGAAAGCTATAGAGATTTGGCCGTTTCAAGAGGGGGGGTGGCTTCAGAGGATGTGTTCATTGTCCGAAACGGGCCTACTGAGAGTTTCAAAGCAGTTGCCCCGAATCCCGCCCGGAAGCACGGAAAACCTTACTTGGTTGGCTATGTCGGAAACATGGATGTCCAAGATGGTCTGGACATTCTTCTCGATGTAGTTTTACGGATCAAACAATTAGAACGAGAAGATGTCCATTTCACTTGCGTCGGTCCTGGGCCCCAACTGCCATCGCTGCGAGACATGGTGCGGAAAAAAAACCTTGAAGCGATAGTCAACTTCACAGGATGGGTTTCGCAGCAGGAACTGTTAGAGATTCTCTCGACAGCGGATGTATGTGTGAATCCAGATAGGCCCACCGAAATGAACGATATTTCTACGATGGTCAAAATCATGGAATATATGGCCTTGGGTAAGCCCATCGTTCAATTCGACTCAAAAGAGGGGAGATTCAGCGCTCAAGAGGCTTCCGTGTACTGCCGCCCGGAAAGTCTGGTCAATGATTTAGCTGACAAGATCCTTTGGTTGCTCGACAGGCCGGAGGAAAGAAAAAAGATGGGCGAATTCGGTCGACGTCGAGTCGAAAAGGAGCTTGCTTGGAAACATTCTATCCCCAACCTGCTTGCTGCCTACGAAAGAGCCGTTAACAAGTGAGGCCAATGGTGGTTTTGTGCCGGCAGGAGGTAGATCCTTGGATTTTTGTAAAACTGCCGTGTTTTCATGCACAAGTGGTGGGCCAAGTCGCATGACGTCCCCAGAAAAAGGTGACCTGTAATGCTTCAGTACAGGATTAGCACCCTGCTCCGAAATTGTCCACAGGGCCAGTTGGATTTGCTCCGTCTCAAGAGATATGCTGCACCGACTGTGGGGGGAATCGACTGGGGCGACCGCCGCCTTGTGTACCGTCATTCCGCCCTGCAACTAGCGTGGCGAGCAGCTCTGGTTAAGCGCTCGCCGAACAGGGACGGAGATGAGGAAAAGCCTAATCGTCGCGTTCTTTCTATTCTTGCCAAGCTCCCATTGCTTGGGCCAAAGTTGGGCGCCCCTTCCCGCCGACTTGATAGTCCCCATGAACACAAGTGCTCCAGGAACGGCTTCGACAACAACAATTTTAAACGCGGGGACCGTCAGCACCAGTTGCCTAGTTGGGGTAACCTGTACCTGGACATCGGTAGCCAGTGGTGGGAGTTACTTGCCGACCTTTCCAGTTGGGGCAAATCAATTCTCGAATCTCGGGCCCATACAAATGACAGGGACGGGTGGCACTCTTTACGCTGCTCAATCGCTTATCTTCCACAGCATCGGTCACCAAGACGGTGATCCTGGATCAGGTTCAAACGCGACGCTAACTTTCAGTGGCACTCCAGGGAATGCAACGGTAATAGCTGGTCTTATTGGTTTGACCCTGACCATGTCCGCGTCTGAGACAAACGCCAACGATTTCGATATTTTTGGTTTCTGGCAAAAGCCGTCCGGGAATTATTCCATGATGCAGTTGAATGCTCAGACCGGTTCAACTGCTTGTACGGGAATACCTGGCGGAACAATCGGTATCCGAGTGGAGGGTAAGCCGACCATCCATTCGCCTTGTATTCCCCTGACTGCTCCGGGCAGCTATTATGCGTCACAGACCTGGAACCTAACTACCGGCGTGACCACCCTACATGTCTATAGGTTGGACGGAACCCCGGTAAACTGTATTTCAGGCGTGGGCGGCGGAAGCGGAACTTGCAATGCCGACGGAAGTTCCTCCGTTACCATGGGTAACAAGGGCGGAACAATTGACCGCATCACGATCGGCAACAACGAAATTGGATACAATAATGGAACCGTAACCTATTTTCAGAATTTAATGCTGAACTGGACGACCGCACCGAGACCAATGTTTTGGACCAGCGGCGGGACCGTAAATCCACCTACCAATTTGACTGCTACGGTGAACTAGTGGAACCACGTGGTCTGTGCCTTTGGGGTCGACTAATTCGAGCGGATCAAGTTGCAAAGTCCGGTGGGAAACCCTGGAGTCTACAAAAATGAGGAGATTACGGTTCGTTCTGCTGCTTTTCCTCTGCCCGAGCTTACATGCTCAAACTGCTCCGTGGGCAGGTGCGCTTGCCCCCCGTCGCGCCATAGACTGGAGCAACGTGGGAGTTGTAGGTGGTATCCCGAATCGCACAACCATTTGTAGCTCGCTTACATCAACTGCAACAACTGCTCAAATTAATTCCGCTATTGCCAGTTGTTCTAACATTGGTGGTGGCGTCGTTTCGCTCGGCGCCGGAACCTACAGCGGTGTAACGAGCGGCTTCTCTTTCAATGGAGCATCAAACGTCACGGTGCGCGGCGCCGGAGCAAACCAAACCTTCCTCGCACCAACGAGCGGTATCACGATCAACGCGTCAGACAATAACTGGAAGGGTAGTCCGCAGAACCTTACGACGTGGACCGTTCCAGGCTCCCCCGTAGGACCGTACCCTCAAGGCACAATGACAATCACGCTCGCGAACGTGACCAACCTGAAGGTTGGCCACCCCATTATTCTGGACCAACTTGACCCCCTGACAGACAATGGCGGGATTGTTGTTTCGCAAGCCACCACCACGCAGACGTCTGTTGCTCCCGGTCTCGCAGGACCTTACGCTACTCAAGGAAGCAGCCAGTCGATGCGTGGCCCATGTGGGGGCAACCCAGCGTGCTGGTCGCAACAACAAATTGTTACTGTTACGAGTTGCAATGGGGTCTCCGCTCTTGGTTCCGCTTGCTCGGGTATTAATGTCACCGTTGTAATATCACCGGGCCTAGAAATGCCGAATTGGACCCCAACTCAAACCCCCTCAGCGTGGTGGTCATCCGCCCCGGCCCTAAATGATGGCATAGAGGATCTGTCGGTGGATCTTTCAGGCTGCTCTGGTTGTAATGGCATCAATATCTTCAACGCCCAAAACTCCTGGGTGAAGGGCGTCCGCATGATGAACAGCAGTGGTGAGGGACAGCTTCGGATAGAGTTCGGAAATCACATCAGTCTTGTGAACAACTACTTGGCCGTGTCAGCTGGCGGGACTGGCTCTTATGGGGCGGAAGCTTTCTCGGCTTCCGATTGCCTAGTCGAGAACAACATCATGCAGGGTGTGACCACGCCTCACATCAGCAACGGAACCACAAGTGGCTGCGTGTTCGGGTTCAACTATTCTGTCAATGGTTTTTATACTCCTAGTGCTGGTTACAATATTCCAGCTCACGGCGACCACGGCTCGGGCGTCGGCATGGTTCTAGTAGAAGGGAACATTGCCAACGGGGCCACCGCCGACAACATCCACGGAACGGCCAATCTGAACACACATTTCCGTAATTACTTCACCGGTACTCAGCCGGCCTGTTACGCAAGTGGTAGTAGTTTTGTCACTGCCACTTATAAGGCGTGCAACAACAACGTTGAGCCAGAGATAATTTTCTCGTTTCACAGATTCTACAACGTTATCGGAAATATTTTGGGGACTCCCGGTATAAACACTACCTACGACTCTGGAACGCAAATTAACGGAGTTCCTACAAATGTGTATGGGGTCGGCTACGGCAACGTGGGTTTGCCAAATGACCCAAACGTTCGTGCCACATTGATGCGCTGGGGTAACGTCGATCCAGTAACGGGTTTTGCCTCACCTCGATTCAATTGCAGTGAAGTACCGACGGCTTTGACGGGCGTCCAGGCGCCTTTCTCTAATCCTTGTCCT
>Ga0066709_100003968_pt1 | contig 11605 bp, 9 predicted proteins | sample GraSoiAngelo_158_FD_79665 | JGI IMG/M metagenome (GOLD analysis project Ga0066709, IMG submission 79665) | Grasslands soil microbial communities from the Angelo Coastal Reserve, California, USA - 14_1009_16_30cm | ecosystem: Environmental > Terrestrial > Soil > Grasslands | place: USA... | reverse complement strand
CGCGGGTTTGCGGCGCACATCGACGCGATCCGGCGCAAACGCTTCTGACGGCGCAGCCCCTGGCAGCGTCTCGTCGTGCTCCTTGTGACCAGCCCTCGCGGTACCCCCGACCGGCGGCCGGCGCGGGCCCCGATAGTCAGGCACCCCGACCTGACGGCCATCACCGTCTTCCTCGCTTCGACCGCCACGCGGGAACGGGGCGGGCTGCCGTACCTCGACGCCGTGCTGCCCGCCGAGGACCGGCTCGCCGCTACCCGCGTCGTCCGCGACCTCGGCGCCCTGCCGCCCGACGCGATCCTCTACCTCCTTGCCCAGCCCCTCCTCGACCTGGCCAGCGATCACCTCATGCGGGACCACGACCTCACGACGCGGTACGAGGCGCGCTTCGAGGTCGAGGACAGCGACGAGTGGATGGCCGCGATGGCGGAATACAATCGCGAGGCCGACGCGATCACTGCCGCCCTCTTTCGCGCCGAGGGGGAGCCGGGTTTGGCACACCTCTACCTCACGGACCGGCGTGCCTTCGACCGCCGGATCGAGCGCGGGCGGCAACACTTCTTCGGGCCGCCGAGCGGGGCGCACGCCGCCTATCTACGGTCGAAGGGCATCATCGACTGACCCGTCGCCGAGTGGCGCAACGTGCTCAGGCCCGTTTGTAGCCCTTCGCTGCCGTCATCCAGCCCGTGGGGCTTCGTCCTGTACCAGAAGGTTCCAAGCGGAGACCCTATGAGGTGGGCGCGCGCTGTATGAGCATCACTAGCTATTGGGCCGCCACCCCGGCACCGGACCTGAGCGCCGAGTTGGTCTAGTTCCGAACCGTCGCCGCGCCTGTCAAATCGTGGGCGCGCATGGTAAATTTCTCGGCCCGAGACCATGCCCGACGCGCGCTCCGCCCCATTCTCGGCGGCCGTCACCGTGCTCTTCGCCGACATCAGCGGCAGCACGCTGCTCTGCGCGGTGCGCGGCGACGAGACCGCGTACAAGCTGGTCTCCACCGCCCTCGCCCTCCTCGAGGAGCAGGTGCAGCGCGTCGGCGGACGCGTCATCAAGCGCATCGGCGACGCCATCCTCGCCGTCTTCGACGCCGCCGGGCCCGCGGTGCACGCCGCCGCCGGGATGCAGTTTGCGCTCGAGGCTCCCGGCTGCGAGGTGCGCGCCGAGGGCGTGCGCGTGCGGATGGGGATCGCCACGGGCACGGCGGTGCTCGACGCCGGCGACCTCTACGGCGACGTCGTGAACGTCGCGGCGCGCCTAGTCTCGCTTGCTGGCGCCGACGAGGTCTTGCTCGCCGGCGAGACCTACGATGCCCTCCCCACGCCGATGCGCGGCGCGATCCGTGTCATGGACCAGCTCGCACTGCGCGGGCGGCCCGGTTGGGTGCTCGTCTACCAGTACCTCTGGAAGCAGGAGGGCGCGACCGTCAGCACGGTGGTGCGCCCCCGCGGCCTCGCGGCCGCCCTCGAGATCACGTACAGCGGCCAGACCTACGGGCTCGGCCCGGAGCGTCCCAAGCTCACGATCGGCCGCGACCCGGACAACGATGTCGCCATCCCGGAGTCGGTGGTGTCGCGCCACCACGCCGAGCTCGTGCTGCGCGGCGACAAATTCCTGCTCGTCGACCGCAGCACCAACGGCACCTGGGTGCTAACCGACGGCGGCGATACGTTCCGGGTCACCCGCGAGGAGCTGACCTTGGCCGGCAGTGGCCGCATCCTCCCGGGCCGGCAAACGCTCCAGCCGCTGCGCTACCGTGTCGGACCACGCGGCGTCTGAGCGCGGCGCGAGGCCGGGCGCAAACCCGGATTGTGCCATGCCGAGGACGCCTACGCCTACGCGCACCGCCGCCGAGGTGTCCGCCAGGTGTGCGAGGTAAGCCTCCTTCCGCTCGCGCGAGGGTGGCCTTCGCCCCGCTCGCGCGCGTCGGTGCAGCCGTTCGACGATGGCGGCGACCCGCGGGGCGAAGCGCCGCGGGACCTCGGCGACGGTGACGTCCTCGTCCTTGATCGCGTCGTGCAGCAGGGCGCCGATCGCCTGGTCCTCGTCCGCGCCGTGCTCGAGCGCGAGGCTCGCGACGGCGAGGAGGTGCGCGGCGAAGAGAATGCGGTGTTTCCGGACCTGCCGGGCGTGCAGCGCCCAGACGAGTGTCTTCTCGAAGCGCCTCGAGAGGCATCTCGTGCGAGCGGCCATCACTTCACGCTCCGGTGCACGGCTCGGTTCACCACCGTGCGGCCGGGCGCGTCAAGAGCCAGCCGGCTGACCGCTATGACAGGACGGCGGCGGGGTCTCGGCGGCTGGCGGGTCGCCACGCGGACATCAACTGGGCCTTCTTCCCCTTGCTCTCGGTCCGCCCAGCGGAGGCACTCGAAGTCCCCGGGCAACACGCACGAGGATCCTTTCGCTTATTCTCGAATCAGGGTTAAGAATGCGCGAGGACGAACCAGGCGAGGAGCTAACCATGATGCTCGCTTCGATATGCCCTCTAGCGCGCCGCGTGCTGCTGCTTGTGTTCGCAGGGGCCGTCTGCGTCCAGGCGGCTGAACGGATCATCGTCGACGCGCGCTTGGAAAAGCGCTTGCCTGCCCAGCCCCCCGGCAAGCTTGCCCCCGCCCTCGACGCCACCCTGCAGCTGAATGGAAGGCTTCTGGGGCTCACGCAGAAGAGGGGGCAGGCAGTGATCGAGCTTCCGGGGGGTCGGGACTTGTCCTGGAGCCGCACGATACTGAGTGCCCGGCGTCGTTTCATCAAGGTCGAGCGCATCTCTGACGAGCCGATCGACCGCATTTCCCAGCTGATCGTCCTGTACGAGCCGGCGCATGCCCTGCCCGAGGCCGGTCAGGCCCTCGCGGACGTCAAGGTGCGCAGTCGGCATCTGCCGGGGCACTACGTCGTCCTGGATACGGGCGGTCGGATCGATGCCTTCCTCCTGCGCCGGCTCGTGCGCCTGGACGGCGTGCGCTTCGTCGAGCCGAACTACCGATACCGGCTGACGGCGTCGGCTCCGCCGAACGACCCTGACTACCTAGCCGACACCCTGTGGGGGCTCGTGCGGATCAAGGCACCGGCCGCATGGGCCGTCGTCCACGACTCGCCGGCACGGGTCGCTCTCCTCGATACGGGGATCCACTACACGCACCCGGATCTCGTCGACAACGTGTGGGAGAATTGCGCGGAGTCCGGCGGCCAGACCGGTGTCGACGACGACCACAACGGGTGCATCGACGACATTCACGGGTGCGACTTCGTCGACGGAGACGGGGACCCGGCCGACACGCAGGGCCATGGCACGGCGGTGGCGGGGATCGTGGCCGCGGTCGGCAACAACGGCCAGGGAGTCGTCGGAGTGGCGTGGCATGCCCAGCTGATCGCGGTGCGTATCTTCGGGTCGTCGGGCACGGACACCGATGCGAACATGATCGCGAAGGCGATCGACTACGCCATCGCCAACCATGCCAGGGTCCTGAATGCGAGCTGGGCCGGGCCGAACGCGGAAGCGCTGGCCGTGAGTGACGCCATCACGCGCGCAGGCGCGAGCGACGCCCTCCTGGTGGCCGCGGTTGACCTCCGGGGCGAAGACATCGACCAGCCGGGCAACACCCTCGACTTTCCCGCTGCGTACGCCCACGACAACATCATCGCGGTGATGGCGACGACCAACAACAACGAGGACCGGACGGCATCGACGAACTACGGGGCGACGTCCGTCGACATCGGAGCGCCCGGGGATGACATCAAGAGCACGACCCTCGGCGACGTGTACACGTCGAACTTCGGCACCTCGTTCGCCACTGCTCATGTGACCGGTGCGGTCGCCCTGGTCTGGGGTCACCCGGCGTACCGCAACAAGAGTGCACTCGAGGTTCGCCAGCTGATCCTCGACCACGCCGATCCGGTCGCCACGCTCTCCGGCCGTTGCGTCACGGGGGGGCGTCTCAACCTCGACTTCCTGGGCCAGCCGGCTCAGACGCCCCAGGCTCCCCCGTGACTCTCCCGTAGAACCCCGAGCGGCCAGCGGATGTTCCCTGGCAACGCACGATTCAGCCTGCTCGAAGAGCTCGGCAGCGGCGGCATGGGCGTGGTGTATCGCGTCCACGACCTCGAGACGGGCACCGAGGTCGCCCTGAAGACGCTCCGCAGCCGGGATCCGACCGAGCTGTACCTCCTCAAACAGGAGTTCCGGTCTCTCGCCGACATCCGACACCCGGGTCTCGTGGAGCTGTACGAGCTGTTCATCGGTGACCAGGACTGCTTCTTCACGATGGAGCTCGTACAAGGTGCGACCTTCGTCCAGGATCTGCGGAAGAGCGTGTTCGACGAGAGCCGCTTCGCCGACGCCGTCGTCCAGCTCACCCACGCGCTCCATGCGATTCACGCCGCAGGGAAGCTGCACCGGGACGTCAAGCCGTCCAACGTGCTGGTGACCCAGGCGGGGAGAGTCGTCGTGCTCGATTTCGGGCTCGTCACGGCCTTCCGGGGCCCCAGCGCCGGCGACACGGTGGCGGGCATGCTCGCTGGCACGCCGGCGTACATGGCGCCGGAGCAGGCGCAGGGAGCGCCGCCCGCCCCACCCGCCGACTGGTACGCGGTCGGCGTCATGCTGTACGAGGCGATCACCGGACACCTGCCATTCGACCGCCCGCTCGCCCAGATGCTCTTGACGAAGGGCAAGGGACCGCCTCCTGGGCCGCGCGCGCGTGTGCCGGAACTTCCCGAACGTCTAGACACTCTCGTGACGGCGCTCCTCGATCCCGACCCCGCACGCCGGCCGGGAGCACCGGAGATCCTCGCCGCCGTGCATCCGGGTCTACGCATCAGCGGTGTTCCCAAGCTCCTTCCTCCTCGAGAGCCGGACGAGACCGTATTCGTCGATCGGGAGCGGGAGACCGCCGCGCTGGAAGCTGCCTTCCACGGGCTACGGGGCTCGCCCGTGCCGGTACTGGTGCATGGCGAGTCGGGCATCGGCAAGACCAGCCTGATCGCGCGCTTCCTCGAGCGCTTGGGAGCCGAGACCAACGCCCTCGTCCTAACCGGCCGCTGCCACCCCAACGAGACGGTTCCGTACAAGGGGTTCGACGCGTTGATCGACCGGCTGAGCCGTTTACTTCTCCAGGCGTCGGACGCGGAAATGAACCGGCTCGTTCCTCGCTACACCTCGGCGCTCACACGGGTTTTTCCGGTGCTCGCGCGGGTACCGGAGCTCAGCGACCCGATCGGTGTCGACCCCGGCGCGGAACCACACGAAATTCGCCGGCGTGGCTTCCTCGCGCTTCGCGAGCTCCTTACCCGAATCGCGGATCGGCGCCCGCTGATCTTGTGGATCGACGACGCGCAGTGGGGTGGCGCAGACAGCGCCGCACTGTTGCAGGAGTTGCTACGCCCACCCGACGCGGTCCCCGCGCTCGTCATCCTGTCGCATCGCATGGAGGGTACGGAGCGAGCCCCGATGCTGGAGGCGTGTCTTCGCGACGATCGATCCGCCGTCGAGATCGCCGTCGGGCCGCTAGACAACGATGCGAGGCTCGCCCTGGCTCGGGCCGTGACGTCCGTACCCGAGGTCGACATCGAGTCGCTCGTGGCCGAGTCCGAAGGCTCCCCATTCCTCATCACGCAGCTCGCCAACCTCGATGCCGCGCATCACGTCGTCCGGTTGCGAGACGTCCTCCGCGACCGCGTGCAGCAGCTGCCGAATGGGGCGCGTGCCGTGCTCGAGGTGGTCTCCGTCGCTGGAAGTCCCATCGACCGCGGCGTCGTGCTGGACGCTGCCGGGGTCGGTGAGGCCGGACGCCCCCTCGTCGCGGCTTTGCACCGGGAGCGTTTGCTGCGGATCGTGGGGATCGATCCGCCGACGGTCGAGACGTACCACGATCAGGTCCGCGAGAGGGTGGTTGCCGCCCTGTCGCCGGATGCGCTCGCCGGGCGTCACCGCTCGATTGCGCGCGTGCTCGAGGCGCGCGGGGTCGTCGACCCGGCTCGCTTGGCAGAGCACCTCTTCGCGGCTGGCGAGCTGGAGCAGGCGAGCGTCCTGGCCGTGGCGGCAGGAGACCGGGCGGTCGCCGCGCTCGCCTTTGTTCACGCCGCCCGCTTCTACCGGTGTGCGCGCGAATGGTGGCCAGGGGACCGCGTTCGAGAGCGAGATCTCTGCATCCGGGAGGCGGAGGCGCTCGTGAACGCGGGCCGCTGTGCCGGAGCCGCCGCGCTCTTTCTCTCGGCATCGACGAAGAGCGCGCCAGGTCTGGCGCTCGCTCTCCGCCGGCGGGCGGTCGAGCAGTTCCTGGCAGGCGGGCATATCGATGACGGCATGGCCGTCCTCGTACCGCTCCTCCACGAGCTCGGGCTCGGTTATCCGGCAACGCCGCGGCATGCGATCCTCCGCGCTACGTGGTGGCTGATTCGGCTTCGTTTGCGCGGCACACGGTTCGGTCGTCGTGTGGAGGAGGAAGTCCCGACTCGCGACTTGCTGAGGATCGATGTCTGCTACTCGGCCGCGAAGAGCTTCTCGATCATCGATCCGGCTCGGGGGATCCATTTCTCGGTGTTGGGGCTCCTGCTCGCCCTGCGGGCAGGGGAGCCCGTTCGGGTGGGTCGAAGCCTGGCTCTCGTCGGCGGCGCCCTCCGCGCCCTGGGCGGCGGTCCCATGGGACGATGGGGGCACCGGCTCATGGACGAAGCGGTTCGCCTCGCCGACCGAGAGAACGACACTTATCTGACAGGTGCGGCGGCAACGTCGCTGGGCCCGGTGTACGTCGTGACCGGGGAATGGGCGAAGGCGCTGGAGCGTGCCGACCATGGAGTGCGGCTCTTGACCGACCGATGCCGAGGGGTCTCGTTCGAATGCGCGATCGGGCGGATGGCGGCGCTCCGGGCACTCGAGGAGCTCGGGCGCATGAGCGAGGTGCGTGTGCGTGCGGAGGAGATGCTCGCAGGCGCCCGCGCGACGGGCGACCGGTACGCCGAGGTGACGGCATCGTTGAACGCGGCCTTCGCTTTGCTCGCCAACGACGACCCGAGCGGTGCTCGATCGCTGGTGCGCCAGGCTCTCGGGCAGTGGACCCGCGAGGCGTTTCACATCCAGCATCTTTACGCCGTGCGGATCGAAGCGTACTGCGACCTGTACGAAGGTCGCCCCGAGGCCGCTCGAGCCCGCGTACTCGCGGCATGGCCCGCGCTCGAGGCATCGTTCCTGCTTCGCATTCCCGTGTCGCGTGTCGATGCACTGCTGCTGCGTGCACGGAGCGCACTCGCTCTCGCCGTGAACGACCCGGCGTTTCTCCCGAGCTGCCAGACGGATGCCACTCGGCTCGGGGGCGAGTCGCGCGCCGACGCCGCGGGGCATGCGCTGATCATCCGTGCGGCGATCGCCGCCTTGCAGCAGGACCGAGTGAATGCGATGCAGCTCGCCGAGCGGGCCGCCGAAACCTACCGCCGCGCGGACATGGCGCTCCATGCGCTCTGTGCCGAGCGACGATGGATCGAGTTTGCGGGCGCGACCGGGGACGTCGCGGAGATCGATCGTCGGATCACGGCCTGCGGCGTCACGAATCCGCAACGCTGGGTCGAGATATACGCGCCAGGCTTTCGAGCAGTAACAGCCGAGGCTTGAATGCCAGGTAGGCCTTCGCCTCGAAAGGACCGTCCGGCGCCACGACCAGCTTCACCAACAGCTGCCGCAGCAGGCCACCGACGGGCGCAGCCCCTTCGGCAGGCTCGGGGCCTGGCCAGGCGGCCACGGCATCGCGTTTGGTCGGGCTGCAGAGCTCCAGCCGGACGAGGGCGTCGAGCAGACGTCGCCAACGCGGATCGTCGACCGGCGGCGTCGAGAGGTAGAACTCAATCCCGATTCGGCCGTCGACCTCGTTCCCGACGTCGAGGTGGACCGCGAGGGTGTCGTCCCCCGGCCAGAGATCGGTCAGCGTTCGCGCGAGGCCCTCGGACGCGCCCCTCCAGCGCACCCGCCCGATGAATCCGCCGATCTCGGAACGTCGCATCGACACGATCAGGCGCACGCTTTCGCTGCCCCGATGGGGCATCGCGGCGACATGCACGAGTCGCCCGTTCGCCGGGAGGGCGGCGAGATCGCGTGCGATGCCGTCCATGCAACCCCCATCGACCCGTCCGATGAGTGCCTCGAGCCCGTCACGAACGACAGTCGCGAGCGTGTCCCCTCCCGGGCCGGCCGTCGTGCCGTCGGGGAGGTGGTCCGCGATCCGAAAGACGAGGAACGGCACCGGCGACCGGCGCAGCATCGGTTCGTGGTCGAACTCCAACCACACCGACGGCACCTGATCGTGGAGCGACGAGCCGGGATCGCACCAGCGGTCGAGGAAGCGCGCCACGCCTTGCGTTCCGGTGTCGGCACCGGCCGCGACGCGCTCCGCCGGCGCGCCACGCGCCAGCTCGGCACGCCCGCCGCCCGCGACCGCGATGCAGAACGAGAGATCCGCGCTCAGCTCTTCGGCGCGGAGCCGACACTCGACGCCGCCGGCCGCGGCGACGCGCGAGGGCCACGCCTCCGTGAAGACGCCCCGTCGTGGCCAAGCGGCAGGTGCGACGAGCGCGGTCGGAACCGCGCCTCGCGCCAGCCGCGTGAGTGCCTCGAAGCTCCACAGCAACGCTGACTCCGGGCGGATCGCGCTCAGGGCACGTCGAGCACGGTGTTATCCTGTGCGCCGCCGGCCTTCTTGACGGTCACGCCGTACGAGGCGGCTGGGAGCGTTGCCGTGACGTAGAGGCGCTGCCAGAGATCCGCGTCGCAGCTGCGCCTAGTGATCGCCCCCTGGATGACCGGCCCGCCTCCCTGCGGAGCGAACTCCACCGGCGACGCGGCCTCGAACCCGACTCCGCGGATCTCGACCGTGCGGTTGTTGCCGTTGCTGAAGAGCAGCTTGCACTTCCGGATATGTACACCCCCCGCCGGATACAGGAGAGCCAGATTGGGAGCCGTCCCATCGACCTCGTCACCAAACGCGCCGATCTCCTCGGACAGGCGCTCGAGGATCTTCGCACGATCACGTTTGATCAGGATGTTGATCTGCACCTGGCTCAGTCCGTAGTTCTGCGTGGCCGTGATCTCGTTCTCCATGACGGCGCAGCGCAGCGTCTCTCCGAACTGATTCGGGGCCGAGGCCTGATCCCGCAGGAAGTCCGAGATGAAGTGGATGAGAAGCGTGCTCACGAGGTCCCCCTTTCCTATTGGAAGCCGCTCTCCGGAAACGATGACCCATCACCGTCCCGCAGGCGACGATAGAAGAGTCCGGCAGCCATCCAGTTTCGTCGGAGGCTCCACCCGATCGAGCTCGAGGCGATCCGGCGCCCGTAATCGGCGAAGCTGAGATCGCCGCTCTTGAACCCATCGACGACGGCATGGGCCGCGATCATGCCGGTGCCGATCGCGACCGAGATGCCTTCGCCCATCATCGGATCGACGCCGACGGCATCCCCGGCGAGCACGACGCGCTCCGCACTCTGGGACGTGTTCGGATTGTAGAGTGGGACCGCAGCGCCCTCGAGGTCGTCGTTTGGAAACGAGACACCACGCTCGCTCAGTCGTCCCGTCAAGGTGTGCTTGAGCGAGCGATCCCGAGGCCAAGTCACACCACCGATGCCGCGGTTCATTAGCGCGGCGCCGGCCTTGAACGACGGGAAATCCCACGCGTATCCCCGCAGACCATCGGCGACGGCTCGAAAATCAAAGACCGCCGTGTGCTCGGTGAACTCCACGGATGTGCTCGGATCTTCCGGGGTCAACACCTCGAGCGCGATGAAGCGCTGGCCGGCAGCGGCGCCCACGAGGGCTCGCCGCACCAGGCTCTTCGCGCCGTCGGCTCCGACCACGACCCGAGCGCGGTACTGGCCAGCGGTTGTCCGGATTGACACGCAGTCCGCCTCGCGCCGAAGCGCGGTGACGGCCTCTCCTTCTCGCGTCTGCACCCCACGTGCGCGCGCTGCCTGCACGAGTGCGTCATCGAACTCCTCGCGGCGCACGATCCGAAACAGGTCCAGACCACGTCGGATCGTCGTCCCACCGGGGTGTTCGAACTTCACCGCATGAATGGGTAGGGACGGGACGTTCACGCGGACCCCGAGGAAGCCGAGTAGCTCGTCCGCTCGCTGCACGACGCCCCCGCCACAAAGCTTGTGGCGTGGGAACTGCGCGCGATCGAGGAGGAGCGTGCGGGCTGCCAGGCTACGGTCGCGCTCGCAGAGCTGGATCGCTGCTGCCGAACCGGCTGGGCCACTGCCGACGATCACTACGTCCCAGCAAGGGTTGGCGCCGACTGTCATCGCGTGCGCTAGCTTGCTCCCGGGGGCTCCAATCAAGCTTTGCCCACAGCCCGGTGAAAGCGCAAGAGGGGTACCTTGCCACGCGGTTTGTACCGGCTATGGCCCCGCTCCCTACCTGCGCGGGCGAACTCGGTTGGCGTGCGCTTCCTCGGGAGGGCGCCGGGGGCCGGACCTCCGTGTAGTTTGACTCCTCCGGTGCTCGGAAAAACGGGATGCGTGCAAGAGCCGGTTACGGCTCCTCGGACAGGGTCTTCATGGCGTACCCCCTCGGACCATCGGGCTCGGTCACGCAACAAGCACTATGCCGGCGTGATCGTTGCCCGTTGGAACGGTTCCAAGAATGGCGTCCGATGCTGGGAAAGAATGAGCAACGTTGGGCTCGCCCGATCTGGCTCCCGCCGCGTCTGAAGCGTGTCAAGTTACTGTTGTGCTGGCGGAATCCACCACAGGAGGGAAGGGTTCGAATCCCTCCCTCTCCGCTCAATAAGTCCTCGTCCTTCCTCGCCTCTCGCTGGGCGCCGGGGCAGGGTTCCAAGAAGGTTCCAAAAAACGGAGCCTGACGACACGCCCACTGCGCGTGGGTGGCAGAGTAGGGGAGGCATCGTCCTCGCGCTGAGGAGCCCGCGTGCCCATGCCCTCTCGGACCATGGTCGAGCCCTGCACCTTGGTCCGTCCGTGTTCTGAAGGGCAGGCGCCTCGGCAAGCTCGGCTACTACTACGATGACGACGGGGGCGACCGCGCCGTCGTCTACCTCGGGGAGCCGATCCGCTCGGGCTACGTGCTCATCGAGCGGGCCCCCCCCTCGTGATCGGCCCGGAGTAATGGGCCGGTGGGAGCGACTCGAACGTCTCGGGTCGCAAAGCAACTGCCGCCGCGACTCGGTGTTGGACAGGACGATGAAGACCCTCGTGATCGGCCTCGGGACCCTCGTGCTCCTCGCGCTCACCCGACCAGCCCTCGCTCAGCGATGCCTGTCCTTCCGGTCCGCCTTCTTCGCCGGAGCGGCTGTGGCCCCAGGCTATCCGTACCCGGCCTACGGCTACCCGGTGTACCCGTACCCCCTTCCCCCGGCACCGAGCCTCGGCTTCGGTCGGGGCGGCATCTACGGGCACGTGTTCGTCGGGCGAGACGAGAGCATCACCAGCTACACGTTCCCGGGCCGCGATAGCTGGCAGTAGTCGGGCACCGGCGCCGCCACCCCCGCGTCCGCCCCTGGTCGAGGCTCATCCCCGAACTCGTCGACACGAGCTCGAGCGCCTGCGTGACACGCCATGGGCGCCGTCGTGTAGCATGAGGTCGTGTTCAAGCGGTGCGCGCTGGCCCAGG
>Ga0066709_100003965_pt1 | contig 11612 bp, 7 predicted proteins | sample GraSoiAngelo_158_FD_79665 | JGI IMG/M metagenome (GOLD analysis project Ga0066709, IMG submission 79665) | Grasslands soil microbial communities from the Angelo Coastal Reserve, California, USA - 14_1009_16_30cm | ecosystem: Environmental > Terrestrial > Soil > Grasslands | place: USA... | reverse complement strand
GTTTGACCCTTTGACGTAGATTCGCTCAAGCTGGTCGGGCGTCAAACGCTCCTGTCGCTTTACCTGTGGAATGACTTTGTAGCTGCGGCCCTGAATGCTGAACCGGTTGACGTAATTTCCGCCGACCAGGGTTGAAAGGTCCTGTCCGGCTTGACGGAGATCGACACCCTGAGATCGAAGCTTATCCCGATCGAAAACAACTTCGGCTTGCGGCTGATCGAACTTGAGATCGGAGTCGGCGAAGATGAACAGGCCACTTGCGAACGCCTTCTGCACGAGTTGTTGCCCGATTTCCAGAAGCTGCTGAGGCTCTCCCGGAGAGGCAATCACGAGGTCGACTGGAAAATCTCCGCCGCCGGGCAGCGGTGCCGGCGTTCGCGGGATCGCGCGGATGCCCGGAATCGTGGAGAGCGGCCTCATCACTTCAAGCAGGAGCTGTTCTGTGGTCTTGGTCCGCTGACTCCAGGGCTTGGTGACCATGCCGCCGAAACCGCCGTTCGGAAATGTGAGCTGAAAGATACTCGCGGTCTCGGGGAACGATCGATACACGTCATGAACCTGTTCGGTGAACAGCCTGGTTTGATCGATCGTGGAATTCGGAGCTGCCTGAATATACGAGAACACCACACCCTGATCTTCAGCAGGAGCCAGTTCCCGCTGAGAGAAGATGTAGAACGGTATCGTCAGGCTTGCGACAATCACCCAGAGGACAATAACCACGGGACCGTACCGGAGAGTGCCGGCCAATATACGAGCGTAAATGCGGCGCACGCCATCGAAGCGGCGGTTGATCCAGCCGGCGAAGCCGCGTTCGGTATCTCCCGCGCGCAGCAGCCTGGAACCCATCATTGGCGAGAGCGTCAATGCGACCACGCCGGAAACGATGACGGCGCCGGCGAGCGTGAACGCGAATTCCCGGAACAGCGCGCCTGTGAGTCCGCCCTGGATGCCTACCGGCGCATACACTGCGGCCAGCGTGATCGTCATGGCAATAATCGGGCCGACGAGCTCGCGCGCAGCGTCGATCGCCGCGCGGAACGCGGACTTGCCGTTATGAAGGTGCCGCTCCACGTTTTCCACCATCACGATCGCGTCATCAACAACCAGACCGACCGAGAGCACGATCGCGAGCAGCGTAAGCAGGTTGATGGTGAATCCTGCCACGAGCATCAGGAACACCGCGCCAACGAGCGAAATGGGAATCGCAACGATGGGGATGATCACGGCGCGCACAGAGCCTAGGAAAAGGAAGATGACCACGATAACGATGAGGAGCGTTTCGGTCAGAGTCCTGAGAACCTCGTTAATGGCGTCCTGGATGTATTCGGTCGAATCGTAAGGAATGCCGACCTTCATCCCCGGCGGTACCTGAGCCTCGATCTCCGGCATCGCCTTGCGAACCTCACGGATCACGTCGAGCGAGTTCGCGGTAGGCAGCACCCACACTCCCATAAAGGTTGCGGTCTCGCCATTGAAACGAACGTCCTGCTCGTAGTTCTCGGCGCCGAGAACGACATCCGCAATCTCGCCTAGCCGGACGATGACGCCGCCCTTTTCCTTCACGACGAGCTGACGAAATTCTTCCGGCGTGCGCAGATCCGTGTTAGCGACGAGGTTCACCGTCACCATGGAACCTTTTGTTGTGCCGAGCGCGGATAGGTAATTGTTGCGCGCTAGAGCGTCTCGCACCGCGGAAGGCGCGATACCAAGCGCCGCCATCTTGTCAGGCTTCAGCCATATCCGCATGGCGAACGTTCGGTTGCCGAGGATGTCGGCTCGCTGGACGCCGCTGATCGCGCTGAGCTTTGGCTGAACAACGCGCATCAGGTAATCGGTAATCTGATTTTGATCGAGTTCGGCAGATGAGAAACTGAGGTAGATCGCCGCGAACTGATTGTCGGCGGTTTCTAGTTCGATGATCGGCGCTTCAGCCTCAGGCGGAAGATCGTTGCGAACCTGCGCCACCTTCGATTGAATCTGCGTGAGGGCAGCGTTGGTGTCGTAATTGAGTCTGAGATGCACCGTGATTGTGCTGAGTCCCTGCGCACTGGAAGATTCGACGTAATCGATACCATCGGCGCTGGCGATAACGCGCTCGAGCGGCGTCGTAATGAATCCGCGCACGAGGTCTGCGTTCGCACCCACATACACCGTTGAAACGCGAACGATCGCGATATCACTGCGCGGATATTGCCGGACACTGAGCGAACGTATGGATTGCAGACCTGCGATAAGGATGACCAGATTGACAACGATTGCCAGAACCGGCCGCCTGACGAAGACATCCGTAATGCGCATCTTAACTGTCCTCCGGCTTCGGCGCCGGCTTATTGCCTGGCTGAACTTTGTTATTGACGACAACGGCCGCGCCATTCCGAAGCTTGAACACGCCCGAACTGACAATCTCTTCACCGGAATTTAGTCCTGATAGGACAGCGATCTGATCGCCGCGCGATGGGCCAAGCTTGACAAACTGCTGGCGGACGCCGCGGTAGGACTGCCCATCCGGATTCTTGAGATCTGTGACGACGAACACCGAATCGCCATATGGCGCGTAGCTGATCGCAGATGCCGGTAGCGTCACGACTGGCCGGCTCGCGCCCAACATGACCTCCACTTGAGCGAACATCCCGGGCCGCAGCGCGCCTTTGGGATTGGCGAGGGTCGCCTGAATCTGAACGTTTCGAGTGGCCTCATCGACGACCGCGTTAATCGCCGTCACTCGCCCCGTGAACGCGGCGCCCGCCAAATCTCCGATCGTGATACGGACGTTGCGTCCGATGATCACCTCGGCGGACTCCTGTTGAGGCACACTGAAATTGACATAGATTGGATCGAGGGACTGCAATGGGACAACGGCATCGCCGCCGGAAAGGTACTGCCCCAAGTTGACTTGGCGGATGCCCAAGATTCCTGAAAACGGCGCCTTGATTGTTTTACGGGCGATCGTGGCGCGAATTTCTTCGACCTTTGCTTCCGTTTGCTTCTGCCCGGCCGCGGCGGCATCATAATCCGCGCGAGTGATCGCGCCTTGGTTTACCAGATCCTGCAGGCGATCGAAATTAAGACGGGCAAGCTCCCATGCGGCCTCAGCAGAAGCCAATTGGGCTTGCTCCTGCCGTGTATCGAGTTGCACGAGCAAGTCGCCTTCACGAACCGCCGCGCCGGATTCAAAGGTAATGCGCTCGACAATCCCCGGGAGATCCGCACTCACCGTGACGCCCTGCACCGCCGTGATCGTGCCAATTGCACTAAGCGTCATTGGCCACTTCTCCTTCTGCGCGACTGTGGTCGTGACGGCTTCAGGAGGCGCCTGGAAAGACGCGGCATGCGCAAGCGTCTCCTGAATTTGCCGGTATTTGAAGAAGCCAAGACCACTGATTAATCCGGCCGTGACAGTGAGCATCAGAATCATCCGTTTCAACATAAGCTCGCTTACGTGTCCTCCCTGCGAGTCCAAATGCAACGGATGTTCCAGCCTTCAAAGTGCTGAATTCAGGGGACAATGCAAGAATCAGGATTGGGATTTCGCGAACCCGTTCGCGAAATCGCGAACGATTCACTGACATGAGGGTTGGATTACTTTTTGGAAGATTCCGAATGGGAGGAACCGCAGCGGCCTTCTTGCTCAATCCAGCGGGTTACATAGGACGGGATGTTTTCGATCGCAACATTCCTGGATTTCGCGCCGCAAAGAAACACCATCGCCTCGCGATCCACAAAACTGACGTTCGACAGGTCTAGCACGACTTCGGTGTTTTCCGTGGACAGAGCTTTTTCCAGTTCGGGGACATACTCACCGGTGAATTGCCCGCACAAGTGAACCCTGAGGGACTTGGGGCTTTCTCGAATTGTCGTAATCTTCAGCACGATGTGTTTGCTCCCATAAACTCGCTGGGCACGTCGGGTGCCATCATACATCAGTTAGTTGATGGCTGCGCGCTATCGCGCTTGCATTCGCTCCGCTCATCGAAACTGGTGTTTATTGATCTTCAGCGCCCGAATTCTTGACTCCAGGGTTGATGCCGGCACGCCGAGGCGCGCCGCCGCGCCCTCTGGTCCGGAGATACGTCCTCGCGTCTCGCGAAGAACGGCTTCTATTTCCGCCTTCTGCTCGTCGCCAGAGGAGCCGGATTCAGGACGGCGCGGCGCCGTTTTCTCGGAGCCGCGCGACAGCGTGTCGGGATCTAATCGAAAGACTTCGCCTTCCGTCAGAATCACGCCGCGCTCGATGACGTTTTGCAGCTCGCGAATATTGCCGGGCCACGAATACTGCTGCATCGCGTCGAGCGTACGCTTCTCGATCTGACGAATACGTTTTCCCATGCGACTTGACAGCCGTGCGGCGAAATAATCGACGAGAATCGGAATATCGTCGGACCGATCACGGAGAGCGGGAACGTGGATTGGAAAAACGTTCAGCCTATAATAGAGGTCCATTCGAAATCGCCCATCGGCGACTTCGCGTTCGAGATCTCTGTTCGTCGCGGCAATGACACGTACATCGGTCTGGATCGTCCTATTTCCGCCGACCCGCTCGAATTCCTTCTCCTGTAGCACCCTTAAGAATGCGATCTGCAGCTCCGGAGGCAACTCACCGATTTCATCGAGGAAGATCGTTCCACCGTTGGCGGCCTCGAAGCGTCCGATCCGCTGCTGTAGGGCTCCTGTGAAGGCGCCTTTCTCGTGTCCAAACAGTTCGCTTGCGATCAACTCCGACGGCAGGGCGGCGCAATTTACTTTAACCAACGCGCGTCCGGAACGCGGCGAACGGCGATGGATGGCGTGAGCGACCAACTCTTTTCCGGTTCCGGTTTCTCCAGTGACGAGAACCGTCGAATCGGTTTGCGCAACCTTATCGATGGCGGCCAGTACTCTTTGAAGCGAAGTCGATGATCCTATGATCTCCTCATAGATAGACCGCTGAACGATTTCGTCCTGAAGCAGCCGATTCTCGATCTGTAGTTGTTCCTTTAGCGCATTGATTTCCTCATAAGCCAGGGCATTGGCAACGGCAATTGAAACCAGTTCCGAAACGTCCTGCAGCAACTGCACTTCGTCGTCGGTATAGTTCCGCTTCTCCTTCGAGAGAAATTCCACGATGCCGATCAATTTGCCGTGCTTCATCAGGGGCAATCCGATGTAGCTTTTGATTCCATACCTCAGGAGATCTTCGTCACAGGCGAATCTTCGTTGAGACTCCACGTCTCTGCATACGTAAGGCTGACGTGACGTGATGATCGCGCTGATGTGATGTTGGCTGACAGGTTTCCGTGTTTTTGACGGCTCAATATTCAGGTCAGACGCCCTTCGCGCCAGGATGCTCTGGACAGACTCGCCCGCTCTTCGAGGCATACCTTCAATATGGAGAGATTGCAGTTTGACATGATCTCCATCGAGCACCCCGATGCCGATCGCATCGAAGCGAGCCACAGGTTTCAAGGTCGTGATCAAAGCCCCAAGCACATCCGATAAATCCAGGTGAGCACTGATTGCCTTTGCGACTTCAAGGATTACCGGCGGGGTCGCCTCATTAGTGCGCTTGCTAAGCGTGGCGGAACTCATATGCGAAGGGTAACACGGGCGGTGGCGCGAATGCTCACGGCGCACAGGGAAAATCTTCTCCGCTCGTCGTTGGTTCCTACTTAGCGCGGTCGCAACCCCAACAAAAAAGTAGTCCATTTTTCATGGTAGAGAGTTTGCAGCGGGGAGGACAGAGGCGCAGTGTGTGTCGGGATTTGCTATGCCAGGAGCGTTTTTCGAATGGTTCGGCGAGATTGGCTTTTTCTGTGGCCGCGTTTTTCGGGCGGCGGTTACTCCCCCATATGAAATTCGCGAACTGATTCGCCAACTGGATGAAATCGGATCGAAGTCTGCCTTTCTGGTCCTCTTGGCCGGTGCGGCCATTGGAGTGGTCTTGTCGCTGGAGACGCGGAACAGCCTTATTCGATTTGGCGCCAAGTCGTCGCTTCCCGCGATCATCATGATTTCGATCGTCACCGAAAGCGGCCCGATCATTACCGGGCTTGTCGTCAGCGGCCGAGTCGGCGCGGGCATCGGAGCCGCGCTGGGCTCGATGAGGGTCACGGATCAAATCGACGCGATGGAAGTCTCCGGCGTCAATCCCTACAGGTACCTGGCATCAACCCGCATTTTGGCATGTGCTTTGATGCTTCCGTTGCTCACGCTGGCAGCTGATTTCAGCGGCGTCGTCATGGGCTGGGTCGCCAATACGATCGCGGAGCCGATGTCATTCCGATTGTTTTTGGAAACTGGACTGAAGCACATGACCTTCAATGACTTTCTTCCGCCGACGTTTAAGACAGTGGTGTTCGGTTTGATCATTGGCGTGATCTCGTGCTTTCAGGGGATGCGCGTGCGCGGCGGAACAGAAGGAGTTGGCCGCGCCGCGACCAGTTCTGTGGTGCTTTCTTCACTTTTCATCATTCTTGCGGATGTCGTACTTGTGCGATTCATCATCGTGTTCTTTCCATAGGAGGTCGAATGCAAAAAGATGCCGGCCCAGCAATCATCGTGAAGAACCTCCATAAAAGTTTCGGCCGGCAGACTGTCTTGAATGGAATTGACCTGAAGATCGGAAAGGGTGAAACGGTCGCCGTACTGGGTCGAAGCGGCACGGGAAAGAGTGTTCTTCTGAAATTGATTGTTGGATTGCACAAACCGGACGATGGATCCATTCAGATACACGGACAGGAAATCACAAAGCTTTCTTTAGAAGAGCTGAACACGATCAGAAAACGGATCGGATTTCTATTCCAGGAAGCAGCGCTGTACGACTCATTGACGCTCGAAGACAACGTGGCGTTTCCGTTACGCCGCCACAACAAGATTCCGGAGAAAGAGCAAAAGGACCGCGCGAGAGAACTGCTATCGAACGTCGGCATGGACAAGGACTTCACCAAACTGCCGTCTCAGATTTCGGGCGGAATGAAAAAGCGCGTGGGGTTGGCACGTGCCTTGGCACTCGATCCGGATATTTTGCTGTTCGACGAGCCGACGGCGGGCCTGGACCCGATCACCGCGAGTGAGATCGAAGAACTGATCCTGAAACTTCAGGAGGAGCGTAAAACCGCGTCGATCGTTGTGACGCATGATTTGCATGGCGCGAAAACTGTTTCAGATCGCATGGCGCTCATTCATGAAGGAGACATTGTGATCGAAGGCACTTTCGATGAACTCCGAAAGAGCGACGATCCGTTTGTCTCGAGATTTCTCAGGGAAGGTAAGGAGTAGATGTCCCGCGCTGTCCGGTTGGGAATATTCATCGTTTTCACGCTCGCCATTCTGGCCGCTGGAATTTTCTTGATCGGGAACCGGCAGTTTCTCTTCTCTTCCACGTATCAGCTCAAGGCCACCTTTAAGAATGTTGCGGGCCTCAATAATGGAGCGGAAGTTCGAGTTGGTGGGATTAACAAAGGCACAGTCAAACAAATTCAGTTACCCACGCAACCCGACGGCGAGATGACGGTCGTTATGGCGATGGAGAGGTCTACCCAAAGAGTGATTCGCCAGGACTCGGTCGCTTCCATCCAGACAGAAGGCCTTCTGGGCAACAAATATGTCGAAATCTCATTCGGAACCGACAACGCGCCTAATGTGAGTGAGGGAAGCACCATCAAGGCCGTACCTCCTCTGGATATTTCCGATTTGATGAAGAAGACAAACGAAATTCTCGATACCACAAGACAAACGATGCTGAACGTGCAGGAGAGCTCGGATCACTTCAAGGAGATCAGCGACAAGATCAATCGCGGCGACGGAACCGTGGGAGCATTGATAAATAATAAACACTTCTATGAGGAACTCAACCAGGCCACGGACCAGGCCAAGCGCGGCGCCACGGCTTTTCAGGAGAATATGGAGGCGCTGAAGCACAACTTTTTTCTTCGGGGCTTTTTTAACCGTCGTGGATATCCAGATTCCGCGAAGCTGACAGAGAATGAAATCACTCAACTTCCGAAAGGCCAAATCCTGAAAAAGTTCAGCTACGATCCCAACAAAATTTTCGATAAAACCGACACAGCCAAACTCAAAAAAGAAAAGATGTTGAATGATGCCGGACAGTTCCTCGAACAGAACCCTTTCGGTGCAGCTGTTGTGTTCGTCTCGGGAGGAACGACCGGGGACGCCGAGGAGGTTCGACAGCTCTCGCAGGCGCGCGCCATGGTGATTCGCGATTACCTCGTAAAGCGCTTCAGAATGGATGACAAACGAGTAAAGAAAATGGGCGTTGGAAAGAGTGAAGAGACACCGACCGATGCAGGCCTCATAGAAATTATCGTGTATCAGCCGGGAACTCAGTTTGCCGCGGCAAATCACTGAGAGGCGGAAGCATAAAAATCAAAGAAATCATGACTCGATTTGTGGAGGGGATCGGTCCCGGCACGACTGTGGAAGATGCCCGCAAAACATGAACGATCTGGATGTCGGATTTTTTCGTCGTCGGGGACAAGGACCGCCTCATTGGCGTCATTGCCTAGGCTGACGACGACGTGGTTGTGAACGCGGTCTGCGAAGGTCCAAGGATAGTCCCAGCCGATCCGCGTAAACGAGCACCTTTTCTAAATTTCTTCCTTACCGTGCTTCGAACACGTACTCGTGCTGCGCGTCGCGCGCGACAAGCGTGGGATTGGGCCCGTTTCCAACGACAAACTCGAAGCCGGTGAAACCCGGCACAATCGTGATGAACGACACGGAGCCGTCGGGGTTGTGCCGTGAGGCCATTTCACTTTTGAATTCGCCAAAATCGAAGAGAGTGGCCGGGCCTTGGCGGACGACGGTAATGTCGCCCAGTCCGGCATTGACGTAATGAGGGGCGAGCTTGCTTGCAACGGCAGCCTCTGCCGGAACGGTCAGGAGCTTACGTTCCGCTTCCAATTGCTGGAAAAACGACTTGGTGTCTGACGCCAGCTCGGCGTCTGCCTCCGGCTTGCCATCAAACAAGACCTCGAGCAGTTTGCGCTGAAAATGGCCGAGGAGAATCCCGCCCGGGTCCGAGTTGGTGAGGATGACAGAGCCGGCGTTCTGTTCCGGAAGCCACATCATGTCGCTCTTGTATCCAAAGAGTGACCCGCCGTGGTGCACGACGGGCACGCCGTAGGTCGTGTCCACCATCAGTCCCATTCCATATGTCGCGTCCTTGCCGATAGTGACCTGCGCCGCCCGGCGGGCAAGAAGGGCTTCCCTGGAAATGTAACGCTTGCCGTCCGGCAGCGCGCCCTCGGCCATTTCCATCGACACGTACTTCAGCATGTCTCGAACACTGCTCCATGCGCCGCCCGCGGGCCTTAGCGGGATAACCGAGTAGTTTTCTTCCATCAGCCCGGCTGCGGGTTTGCCATCGATATCGGGTGCGTGCGGCGCGGCATGGTTGCCTCTCATTGCGCGCGAGTAGTCGAAAGTGGTTGAGGTCATGCCTAGGCTGGAGAACACGCGCGTCCGCATCGCCTCATCATAGGAAGCGCCCATCTCGAGATTCGGAAAGGCCACGTGGCCGCCGACGAAGCCGGCGGCGCCGGCGAGAAGGTTGGAATACTGGAACATTTCTCCAAACTTGCTCGTGGGCTGAACGGCGGCCAACGTGGCCATGGCGCCCTCGGGCGCAACACCTTTGAACTGGAAGAGCCACTCGAGGTCCTGGCGGGGGAGACCGGTGCAGGCGCAGATCAGGTGTTTGACGAGGACGCGGCTCGTTGTATCCGCGTTCCCGAGCTTGAACGAGGGCAGGAGGCTCGTCACGGGGGTTTCCCATGTCAGCTTCTTCTCATCGACAAGTTTGGCGAGCATCAGCGTCGTGAGAGCCTTCGTATTCGACGCGATCATGTAGAGCGTGTCCCCATCCGGCTTCGTGACGCCGCCGAGTTCACGGACACCGAAACCGCCGGCAAACACCACTTTGCCGTCCTGCACCAGACCTACCGAGACACCGGGAATACCCAGATCTTTCATACCGGCTTCAACAAAACCAAACAACTTTGCAAGCCGCGCCTCATCGAGCTTGTTGGCCGTTTTGCCGGCGAACGTTTCACGTGCGTACCCTTTCGGGAACAGATGATCCAGGATAAGCACGATCTGTGCGAGCCGCTTCTCCGCAGTGCCTTGCGCAACATCGTAGATCGTGACGTTCCAGACATCACCCGAGCGTCGTGTCTGAACACCGACGTCGCGACGCTCGTTTGGCGACGTCTGATAGTTATAGCTGCGAATGTTGGACCAGCCATCCTTGTCCGGTGAATCGGTCGTGACCTTCAGCGGCCACTTCTTCTCGCCGCCATAGGCCTCCCAGGCGGTAGCGATGGCCGCATCCGCATCCTTCGCATGAAGATCGATCAGCGCGATTTGCGAATCGCCTTCTGGAGATTGAAGTATTGTCGCGGGTCCACGAACGGCGAATCCCCAGCCCGCAGGCGCAGTGAACGTGTTGCCTTCCACCGTTGCCTTCGGCGTATCGGCCGTGAGCCGTTCCATCGCGGCCGGCTGAGCCGCCGGCCTGGACGAGCAGCTTGCGAGGATCGTGAACAGAATGAGGATAATCGTGAGCATAGGCGTCACTTTAACAGCCGAACAGTCTCAGAAGAAAAAATGTATTTTTTTCAAATTTAGAACTTTGGTTCTGCTGTCAAAGCCCGACTCTACGGTCAAATGGCCAAATGGCTCCCGGCCTGAAAAATCACCCGTACTCGGTCACATCTTTCGAGTGTCGCGAGACCGCATCATGCGGATAAATTCTTTGTCCGTAACTTCTCCGCGATCGCGGAGAAGTTATAAATATAACATCGAGGCTCTCGGCGGAACTGCCTGCGCCGTTTCAAGCTCCACTAGTTGAAGCATGCCTGGTGTGGACCACACTTGTGTTCTGCAAGCAGGGCTAGCTTAAAAGCACAGCGTTCGCTTTCCATTATTTGATGCCCGTGGCACCGGATGGTGTTGTAGACTCCACCCATCGCCTAGACCGTGGACGCGGTTGCCGCACTTTTGCAGTGTTGAGTTTATGTATTTTGTTGAAAGGAGACGTCCAATGAAGGGAGCTATTTCTATCGTGGCGGGACTGATGCTCTTCGCGCAGGCCTCTGCTGCCCAGGCGCCAACGGCGGGGCAGAAGGTGGGCCTCGCCGCCAGCATGCAACGCGCCTACGCGACCCTCAAGGGGAACCTCACGGAGGCGGCCGCAAAGATGCCCGAGGCCAATTACACATTCAAGCCGGCTTCCGATACCAATCTCCGTACCTTCGGCCAGTGGATCGGCCACCAGGCCGACAACCAGTTTCTCAACTGCGCCACTATTAAGGGAGTGCCGAACCCGAGCCCTGCGCAGAGCAACGAGAAGAAAGCGACGAAGGCTGAGTTGGGCAAAGCCCTGGCCGCCGCGTTCGCGTTCTGCGACGATGCGATTTCGTCGCTGACGGATCAGAGCGCGCTGCAGATGGTCAAGCAGGGCGAGGGCGAAACCGCTCGCGGCGGGGTCGCCTCGGCGTTGCTCTCGCACGGCCTCGAGTCGTACGGCATCGTCATCGTGTATTTTCGCGCAAAGGGCATCGAGCCGCCCAATGCCAACCCGGGCGGGCGCGGGGGACGAGGCGGCCGCGGGGGAC
>Ga0066709_100003964_pt1 | contig 11613 bp, 7 predicted proteins | sample GraSoiAngelo_158_FD_79665 | JGI IMG/M metagenome (GOLD analysis project Ga0066709, IMG submission 79665) | Grasslands soil microbial communities from the Angelo Coastal Reserve, California, USA - 14_1009_16_30cm | ecosystem: Environmental > Terrestrial > Soil > Grasslands | place: USA... | reverse complement strand
ATCATGGAGCCGCCGCTCGAGATTGCGCCCGACACCTGGCTGATCCAGTCGATCCAGCCCGCGCTCGGCCATCCACTGTTCGTCTACCTCAACTCCCTCGTCATCCGGGGTACAGAACCGGTGATCGTCGACACCGGCACCATTGCGAACCGTCAGCAATGGTTCGAGGACGTCTTCTCGCTCGTCGAGCCGGAGGATGTCCGGTGGATCTACCTGTCCCACGACGACGTCGATCATGCGGGCAACCTCGAGCAGGTCCTCGAGGCGTGCCCGAACGCGACGCTCCTCTGTAGCTGGCCGATCGTCGAGCGCCACACGAACTGTATGAACTTCCCGCTGGAGCGCAGTCGCTGGGTGTACGACGGCGAGTCGTTCGACGTCGGCGACCGCGTGCTGACCGCGCTACAGCCGCCGCTGTTCGACTCGCCGACGACCCGCGGCCTTTGGGACCCGAAGACGTCGTTGTACTGGGCGGTCGATACCTTCGCGACGCCGGTGCCCGCGGTACCGATGAACGAGCTGGATGGCATCGACGACGACTTCTGGCACTTCGGCATGACGCTGTTCGGTCTTGGTGGCGTCAGCCCGTGGCTCACGATGGTCGACGAGGCGAAGTTCAATCGGCACGTCGATCGCGTTCAGAACCTCGGGATCACGACGGTAGCGTGCTGCCACAGCCCCGTCTTGCGCGGACAGCGGATCGACGACGCATTCCAGGTGATCCGCGGCCTCGCCGGCATCGAGTGCCCCCCGCTTCCCGACCAGTCGATTCTCGACCAGATCGTCGCCGCGACGGCACAGCCCGTCGCGTAGGAGCCCCGTGCTGTACCTGGTGATCTGCGAGGTACACGGAACGCCGCCGCCCGCCACCGTCGAGTCACTGGAGGCGGGCAAGACGACGCTCGAGATGATCCGCAATTGGCAGGAGCAAGGGATCGTCCACGGCGCGGGGGTGTTCAGCGGACGGATGGGCATGGCGTTCGTGATCGACGCCGCGTCGAACGCCGGGCTTCACGCACTGGTCGCCTCGCTTCCGACCTTCACGCACGCCGAATGGCAGGTCATCCCCATGCTCGGAATCGACGAGGACCTCGTCATGACCGAAGCTGCACTCGCGCGTTATCGCGAGGCGAGATGAGGTCTCACTTCGTGAGGTAGACGCCTTCGAGGTTGGTGCCGCCGGACTCGAAGATCTGGTTGACGCCGTGGACGCGGTCTTGGAGACCGAGCACCACCGTGGGCGACGCCAGGAACACGAGGGGCAGATCGTTCACCAGCGTCGCCTCGAGCTGCCGCCAGGCCGCCATCAGCTTGGCGTTGTCGCCGAGCGAAGACTGGATCTGCGCAACGGCTTGGTCGACCTTCGCGTTCTTGTAGTGGCACAAGTTGGCGAGGCCTTCGGACCCGAGATACGGCAGCAGCCCTGGAAGCCCAGCTGACGTCGTGTAGAGCACGGCGGCCGGTGCCTTGTTGTCGATGAACAAGTCTTGGACGACGTTCGTGGACTGCACGATCTTGGCGTCGACGCCGACCTCTTTGAGCTCGCCCTGGACGACCTCGGCAACTCGCAGGAAGCTCGGCACTGGCGGCTCGAGGAACTCGAACGTCAGGTTCGTGGCACCAGCCTGCTTCAGCAACCGCTTCGCGAGCTTCGGATCGTGCGCGTTCTTCCGCGCGAGGTCCGGAAAGTAGAACTGCGACCCCTGGCGCACGGGTAGCGGGCTCGGGAAGCCGAGCCCATCGAGGGCACCCTGGTTGATGGCCGCGCGGTCGACGGCATGGGCAATGGCCTGGCGCACCTTGAGCTTGTCGAAGGGCGGCTTCGACAGGCACATCGTGATGAGGTACGTGTTCGCCGGGGAAGGCTGTTCGAACAACTTGACGCCGGCGCGTCCCCCCACTGCCTTGGCGTCCGCAGTGTTGCTGAGCGTCACGAGATCGACTTGATCGGTGAGTAGCGCATTCACGGTGCTCGGACCCGTCGCGGTTTGGATGAAGTCGAGTCCCGCGAAACGGATCGCTTTGGCATTCCAGTAGCCCGACCACTTCCGCTCCGAGAGCTTCTGTTCTGTCGTCAAGGACTCGAAGGTGAACGGTCCTGCACCGACCGGATGCGTCGCCAGATCGCCTTTGCTGATCGCGGCGGGCGACGGAATGAAGGTGGCGAGGCTGTGCAAGGTCGGGAAGAAGGAGTCCATGGCCGGCTCGCGCAGGTGGAGCGTCACACTCAAGGGCGACGTCGCGTCGACCGACTCGAGCGCGAAGAACGACTCGGGCATCGCGCGGTTGTTGGAGTCGAGGCTGCGCAGCAGTCCCGCCTTCACCGCGTCGGAGTTGAACGGCGTTCCGTCATGAAACGTCACGTTCTTGCGGAGCTGGAGCTCGACGGTCTGCGCGTCACGGATCTTCCAGCTCGTGGCCAGTCCGGGCGCAAAGCTTCCGTCTTTCGCCACGTGGACGAGGGTGTCGTACATGGGGGCATCCCAGTCGAAGTCGAGCGGGCTGCCTTTCGTCGTGATCGGGTCGAAGCTGGGACCGCCGAAGGTGCTGAGATCGGTCGCGATCCTGAGAATCCCTTTCGGGTCCGCTTTCGCCGTCGGCACGCCACCGGCGCCGCGGACGCGCGCTCCGGCGGCCACAGCTGATGCCAGCACGGCGCCCGTGACGACGAGCGACAACGTCAGTGTCCAACGCCGCCCCATGCCGCTCCCCCGCAGTCCTTGTGTTCCGCTGCTATGCGTCGTCGTAGATCATGATCGCGCCGGTGTACGACGCGACCCATACCCGATGCGTCGCGGCGTCGTACGCGATACCGATCGGATGGTCGACCCCCGAAACCTGTTGCAGGATACTCATGTCCTGCGTTGCCAGCTTCGTCACCGTTGATGACCCGTAGTTGACGACGTACAGGGACCGACCGTCAGCTGAGATCGCCATGCTGCGCGGCTGCGCGCCGGTACTGGTGCGCGCCACGACGGTGCCGGTCGCGAGGTCGACTTTGCCAACGGTGCCCTCGCCGTTGAGCGTGACGTACAGGAACGCACCGGCCGGATCCATGACTACGTGGCGGGGCGAGTTCCCGACGCCTCGGATCCACCCCGACTGCGTGAGGGTCGCCAGGTCGATCACCGCCACGTCGAGACTGCCCATGACCGCGACGTAGGCCGTGCGCGACGTCGGGTCGATGGCGATCCCTCGCGGATACCGGCCGATCGGTAAGCGCTTCACCTGGGCACCCGTCGCAGTGTCGATCACGCTGAGGTCATACGAGCACCAGTTGGCAACCAGCACATAGCGGCCGTCGGGCGACACCGCCACGAACTTCGGCACGGCGCCGACCTCGGTCACCTGGTCGATCGCGAGCTTCGCGACGTCGATGCGATACACGAAGCTGTTGCTGTAGCCCGACGCCGGCGAGCACTCGTCGGTTCCCTCCGGGCCGAAGCCGGCGCCGTACATCGAGTAGTTGGAGACGTACGCGTACCGGCCGTCCGGCATGAACGCCGCCTCGACCGGAGCGCCCCTCACGACGCCCGGATGATCGGGAACGCCGAAGCCGGCGAGGTCGACACTGTCGGGAATCGTTTGCACGAGGTTGCCGTCGCGGTCGTACACGGTGACCGTGTGCCGGTACATCATGTTCTGGGCGAACACCAAGCCCGTACCCGACGCCGCGACCGACTTCGGCGAGATCTCTCCTGTCACCGTCCGAACCAAGTGGAGCCGCACGGTCGACGACGGGATAGTGGTGGTCGTTGTCGTCGTGGGCGCGGTCGTCGAGCTGGTTGCGCTCACTGCGGTTGTGCTCGTGGTCGTCGGAGCGACCGCCGCCGCATCTTGGGGCGGCGAATCCTCGAGGACGCGTGCGACAGCGAATCCGGCGCCGGCCAAGATGATCACCGCCGCGCCGGCAATGCAGATCCTGCGGCGGATGCGCCGCCGGGCGCGCCGTTTCGCCCTCGTCATCTACCGTCGCCCTGCGTTCCGAGGAGCGCGCCGCACTCGACCTGCCACCGCACGCTCGACACCCCAGAAGAGCCCGTCATGATAGGCGACGGGCGCAGACGCGGACGAGGAGGGAGCGCCGGGGCCCCCTCCTCGCACGTCAAACGCGGTGGATCAGCAGGCAGTACCGCCGGCGGGAACCGTTGTCTGAACGCCGGGGTAGAAGCGAAGCTGCGCCACTCGCAGCCCGACGTTGTTGTAGTCCCAGTACCAGCCTTGGGTGTTGGTGTCGAACAGCGCCGTGCGCTTGATGGTGCCGTTCACGCAGGCGTACACGTACAACAGGTACTTGGTTGCGTTGGTGAACTTGTTCTGCCCGAAGTTCCGGTTGAGTTGAAGGACGATGCTCGAGCAGAACAACGTGTTTGTTGTCGTGTCCGTGAAACAGGTCTGCGCGGTGGCGGACCCGAGCGGCTTGCCCTTGGCGGCGGCGAACACCGAGTACGCGCTCGTGCCGCAGTTGTCCGTCCCCGGACACGGGTCCGGGAGCTGGAACAGCGCGTCTGTGGTGTCCGTGCAGTTGTCGTCGAGCACAGAGAAGTCGCCCATGGTGAGGTCGATCTGGCAGTGCCCGTCCAGCGGTACATGGATGACGTTGCCGCCCGAACCGGTCGTGTTCTTGACGTTGTCACCGTTCGAGAAGCCGATCAGGTTGAGGTTGTAGTGCGGACCGTTCGGTGCGCCGTTGCCGTTGCCATCCTGGCCGGCGAAGGCCGTGCCCGATCCGGCAACGAGTCCGAGTATCGCAAGCAGCAATAGAACCCTCTTCAACGAGCCCCCTTTGGCTCTCTGCCCAAAGGTCACACCCCGGGCAGAACACGGGCGCGACCCCACTCGACCGAACGAGCGCGCGCGGTTGCATCGCCTGAAGCGCGATGCGAGCGTGCGCGGCCAAAGACCAGAGTGGTCTTCGAATGGAGCAGCGCGAATGACGCGAGCGGGCGCCTGCTCCCTTCTCTCACCTCGTCGCACCTGCCCATGCGCTACGAGGGTCGTTCCGGTCGACCGCTCGTGAACGTACCGGTTCGCGCTCTGGGTTGCAAGCACCGCGCGAACAGCGCGTGTGTCATCGGTGCACGTGTGTGACGCGCCTTTCACGGGTAATCCGTAGCTGGCGCTAGCTCGTTCCGGTCGACCTCACGGGCGAGTGACGCTTGCCGCGACTCTTCACTCGACGGTGAGGAGTCGCGCCTCGTATCGCGCTCGCGCATGAGGTAGCGCGCGGTCCGAAAGAGGTTGCCGAGAGATGCGTCCGCGACTCACCCCGTTGCCGGGGGAGTCGCGGCTACCCGCCCTCCAGTTGGTCGACCGGAACGAGCAAGCGCCACCCAACAGAACGCTCGCGGTCCTCAAAACGTTGCAGCCTGCGGATGAGTCGCCGGTTCTCTAGCCTGTGCGGCAAACCGCACTGGAGTCGCCACGCCACGATGACCAGTACAACGGCAGCCAACCCGCCGGCCGCGCCTCCGGACACGCCGGGAGCCGGCCGCTTCCAGTACGTGCCGGGCCTCGACGGGCTCCGGGGCTTTGCCGTCCTCGTGATCATCGCCTACCACGCGCCGGCGTCGTGGGCCGGCGGCGGATTCCTCAGCCTCGAGCTGTTCTTCGTGCTGTCGGGTTACCTCATCACGTCGCTCCTCCTCGCCGAATACGCCCGCGCGGGACGAGTGGCGCTCGGAAGCTTCTGGGCTCGCCGGGCCCGGCGACTACTGCCCGCGCTGCTCGTCGTGCTCGGTGTGTTGGCTGCATGGGCGGCCTGGTGGGCCGACCCCATTGCCCGCAGTCATTACCGCAGGGACGCGTTGGCCGCGCTCGGCTACCACGCGAATTGGCGCTTCATCGCGGAGGGCGCGTCGTACTTCGACCGGTTCTCATCCCCCAGCCCCGTGCGCCACCTGTGGTCGCTCGCCGTCGAAGAGCAGTTCTATGTGCTCTGGCCGCTCTTGGTCGTGGGGCTGCTCGTCGCCTTCCGCGGCCGCGCCGGCAAGCGCGCGATCTGTGTCGTCGCGCTCATCGGCGGGCTCGCGTCGGCGGTTGCCATGGCGACGCTGTATCACGGCGGCGACGCATCACGGGTGTACTACGGCACCGACACGCATGCCTTCGGTCTCCTGTTCGGCGCGGCGCTCGCGACGACACCGCGATGGCTGCAGGAGCATCGCTCGTGGCGGTGGTTGGGACTCGCGGGGCTGGTGCTCTTGGTCGTCGGCTTCGCGACTCTCAGTGACCGGTCCCCGTTTCCGTATCGCGGCGGCATCGCGCTGGCGTCGCTGCTCACAGTCCCGATCGTGCTCGCGGCCGCGCAGTCGGGCCCCGTCGGCCGGTTCCTGCGCTGGCGGCCGCTCGTGCTCGTGGGTCTCGTCTCGTACGGCGTCTATCTCTGGCACTGGCCGATCTGGGCAATCGTGACGCGCGACCTTGTGGGCGTTGGCGGCGCGCTGCTCACGCTGATTCGCGCCGCAATGCTCGCCGTGGCAGCAACTGCCTCGTACATCCTGGTGGAGCGGCCGATCCGGGCGGGTCGGCTCAATCGCCGATTCGAGCTCGTCGCCGCGCCGGCATGGATCGGCGCAATCGCGGTGACAGTGCTGATTGCCACGGCCGCTCCCCCCCTCCTCGCGCAGACCGTGGCGCTCGACGCGTCAGCGAGCGCGAAGGCCATCGCATCACACAACGAGCCGCGGGTCGCCATCGTCGGCGACTCCACCGCCGCGACGTCGGAGGCGGGTTTCATCGCGGACGCAGCCGGCTACGAGCCGATTCCGGTGACGCCGCTTCCCTCCAACGACCTGGCGTTCTGTCCGCTCGATCAGGCGATGGATCGCTTCCGGATGGTCAGCGGCGACGTCAACGCGTGGCAGATCTTCCAGGGCTGCCGCTGGCGGGTGGTCTGGCCCCGCATGGTCAAGCTCTACCGTCCGTCGGTCACGCTCATGATGTTCTCGGTCTGGGACGCGATGCCGCACGAGGTCGCCGGACAGTGGCTCGAACCCGGCACCGTGGCGTGGGCGGAGCACATGACGTCTGAGCTCACCTGTGCGGTGTCGATACTCGGCCACCGTGGGGGACGCGTACTCATCGTCCGGGCGCCGAGCCAGTACTACTCGAATAGCGATTGGACCGCGGCGCTCAACGACGTCTTCGACACGGTGGCGCGCGCGGACCCCGACCGGGTGCGGACCGTCGAGTTCCCCAATGCGGTCACCGACGCCAAGACCGACGCCCGGTGGGACTTCATCCATTACACGCCGGCAGGGGCGCGCCTGCTCGCGGATTCACTCGCACCGGCGATCCACGCCGTGCTGGGCGCGCCTCCATTGGGGCCGAGCGCACGCCTTTCTGGCTGTCCCGCCTGACCGAAGGAGCGCACATGGCTCGGCTCGTCTTCAAGAATGCGAACCTGCTCGACGGTGACAATCCCGCCCGGTGTGGGCAGACCGTTGTCATCGACGGCGAGCGCATCGTCGCAGTCGGTGAACGCGCGCCCGACGACCTGACGAGACAAGACCGAGTCGTCGAGCTCGACGGCAAAACCCTGATGCCCGGAATGATCACCTGCCACTACCACTCGACGTACCGCGACCTTGGTGCGGTGCGGGCGCCGTACGGGTTGGAGCATCCGCCGGCGTACCAGGCGCTCATCGCCGCCCAGAACCTCGGGCTCGCGTTGCAGTGCGGGTTCACCGGCGCCGTTGGTGCAGGTTGCTCGAACGACATCGACGCTTCCGTCAAGCGCGCCATCGACGATGGTCTCATCCCGGGGCCGCGTTTCGTGCCGAGTGGTCGCGAGCTGAGCACGACCGGTCACGCCAACGACTCCACTCCGTGGTATTGGCAAGTGACGGAATGGGGCGCGGCGCGCTGCTGCGACGGGCCGGAGGAGTTTCGAGCTGCGGTGCGCGACGAGATCAAGCGCGGCGCTGAGATGATCAAGCTCTTCGTCACCGGTGGGCACGGCGTCTTGGCACCGAAGGATCGATTCGAGATGACCCGCGCGGAAGTGGACGCCGTCGTGCAGTCGGCGCACGCACGGAATGCGCGGGTGCGCGGTCACATCGTCAACAAGGCGGCGATCCTGATGGCGATCGATGCCGGTGTCGACGTCATCGACCACGCCGACGACATGGACGACGAGTGCATCGAGCGGATGGTGCGCGCCGGCTCGTTCGTCGCACCCAGTTGCTACCTCGCGACTTCGATCCTCGAACAGCCGGGCAGCGATCGCTTGGGATTCGCGAGCTCGATGCGCGCCGAGCTCGAGCGCACGTTCGAGGTGCTGCCCAAAGCCAACGCGGCCGGAGTGAAGCTCGTCGTCGGCGACGACTACGGCGCGCTCGGCTGCCCGCACGGACGGTACGCGACCGAGCTCGAGGTGTACGTGCGAGATGCCGGGATCGCACCACTCGACGTGTTGCGGTGGGCAACCGTGCACGGAGCGGAGCTCATGGGACGCGCCGACGAGCTCGGCCGCATCGCGCCCGGCTATCTGGCAGACCTGCTCGTCGTGGACGGCGATCCCGCGACGGATATCACCGTTCTTCAGGACCGCGATCGGCTACTCGCGATCCTGAAGGGCGGCAGTTTCGCCAAGGACGCGCTCGCGGCCTGACACCGGCGCTTCACCGGAAAGTTTCAGTACGGATCTCCGGCGAAGCCCGGAGGGCCGAGACGGAAGCGCCCAGCGCGGACTAAGCGTCCAAGGCGGCGAGGCGGTTGCGCGCGGCGAACCGCTCGCGCAAATCGGTGATGTCGTCGGCCGACATGGGTCGCAACGGCTCCCGAGCGCGCGGACGCCACCACACCGGATCCGATGTCTCCCAGCGCTCGCGACGCAAGGACCGTTTGAGGACCTTGCTCGTCTCGGTCATCGGAAGCGTCTCGGCGACCCGCACGTAGCGGGGTGACCACTTCGTCCCGAGGTCCGCCTGGTCCGCGAGGAACGCGTCGAAGCCTGCCGGGTCGAACTGCGTGCCGGGAACAAGCTGGAGCGCGGCCATGACCTGGTCGCCGACTTCCTCGTCCGGCACCGCGTACACGGCCGCGAGCAGGACACCCGGATACCGGGCGATGATGCGCTCGACCGGGGCGGCGGCGAAGTTTTCGCCGTCCACCCGGAGCCATTCGAAGTCGCGGCCGGCGAAGTAGAACCAGCCGTCGTTGTCGCGATAGCCGAGGTCGCCGGTCCAGTAGATGCCGTCGTGCACTCGCGCCTGGTTGGCCTCCTCGTTCTTGTAGTAGCCCTCGAACGCGGGCGCGCCCTTCTTGTTGACGATCTCGCCGATCGCCGCTTCGGGGTTGAGGAGCCGTCCCTCGTCGTCGAATTCGGCGGGCACACACTCACGGCCGGTCTCTGGGTCGAGGATCGCGGTCCCCTCCGGGCCGCGGCCGAGCGATCCCTTCGGCATCGCGGGGTCGCGGGAAATGCTCGCGGCGCTCTCGGTCGAGCCGTAGCCGTCGGTGACCTTGCAGCCAAAACGCACCGCGAACCGCTCCAAGTCGAGATCAGCGCCTTCGTTCCCGAAGACCCGCCGCAAGGTGTTGTCCGCGTCGTCGGGCTGCTCGGGGGTCGCGAGGATGTAGGACAGCGGCTTCCCGACGTAGTTGAAGTAGGTGACGCTGTACTTGCGGACGTCGGGAAGGAAGCCCGAAGCCGAAAACCGCCGGCGCAGCACCGCCGTCGCGCCAGCGATCAGACACGGCGCCCAGCCCGTGATCAACGCGTTCGAATGGAACAGCGGCATCACCTGATAGCAGACGTCGTTCGAGCCGAGCTCCTGCGCGTCGGCGAGCACGCCGGCGCTGCGGGCGAGGCGGGCCTGGGAGACAATGCACGCCTTGGGCGCACCCGTTGTTCCCGAAGTGAACAGCAGAAGGTAAATCGCCTTCTCGTCGATCTCGACCTCAGGAATCGGCGCGCCACGATGCCGCGCCACTGCCGCGGCGTAGTCGTCAGAGTCGACGACCTGGATGCGGTCGTCGTCGATGCCGAGGTCGAGGCCCGCGAGCAGTGCACGGTGCCGCTCCTCGGTGACGATGAGCTGGCAGTCGGTGTGGGTGATGTCCAGCGCGAGCTCTGCGCCCCGCCGTGTCGGGTTGATGCCGACCACGACCGCGCCGACCAGCGCAGCTGCGCCGAGCCACAGCGAGAACTCGGGAGTGTTGTCCATGAGGACGCCGACGTGGTACGGGCCGGGACGGCGCAGCTCCTCGAGCAGCGCGGCGCGTTCGGCGCACGCTTGCACGTACTCGGCCCAGGTCCACTGCTCGTCGTCGAACCGGAGCCCGACGCGCGGGTCGCCGGCACGCGCGCGGATGTATTGCGCGATCGTGGCCATGCGACCCAGTTCTACCTGCTGAACGCGCCGTGTGCCCGAGCTACGCCATCGCTCACACCGTCCGCTTCGAATCCTCGAACGGTGCCGCCGCTCGTCTGGAAAGAGGTCTCCATCGTCACGCGCCGAACTTCGCCGCGATTGCGTCGTAGTTCGGCGCCGCGGCGTGTGACGCACCGGCGGGCCCCACGCCGAACGCGGCGAGCACGTTCTTGGTGACCTGCACCGCGACGGGATCAGCGCTGGCGCTGCGGGGCGCGAGCCGGGTGATCCAGTTGATCGTGCCAGTCGCGAACACGCCGGCGTTGCTCGCAGCCGTGTAGTACGTCATGTCGGAGAAGCCGGGCCGGTCGTGGCACGTCACCGGCGAGTGAGAAAAGATCTGAACGTTGTGCGGACCGACCTGGCCCGGGTAGTAACGGTCGTACTCGGACCCGACGATGCCCACGATACGCTGCCCTTCGACGACATTGGCCCCCGTGAACACCCACGCGCCCGGGTCGACGATCACCATGTCGGCCTGAACGGGGTTGCACTCGTATTGCTGACCGATCATCGCGCTCTCGGGCCGTAAGACCGGTGGCGCTCGCCAGTCCACGGTGACGCGGGCAGGATCCTGCGTGCGCAACGGGTCCTCGCTCGCGGACTTGTAACACACCTCGTGTCGAAGCTCGCCCCGGGCGGAGGACTCGAAGCGAATCTGACGAAACGCGGCGTTGGCGCCGAAGAACACGAGGTTGACGCCGTGGTCGCGGGCGGCTTCCACCCCGTCGCGCATCTCCTTGGACCAATACTCGTCGTGTCCGAGCGACAAGAACGCTTTGTGTGCGAGCAAGCGCTCGGGATGCCCGTGAGTATCCACATCCGTCGTGTATGTGACGTCGAGGCCGAGTGACTCCATCAACTGGATCAGCGGGTGCTCGAGCCCGAGAAGGTCATCGCTGCCGCCGCCGCGCGCGTACGGTCGATCGAAGGAGACAATCCGCGCGCGAGTTGCAAACGCACCATTCGCGCCCGCGTAGAGCGAGTACCCGCCCCATGGGTTGTACGCCTGCCACGATGTCACCGAGCTCTGGACCATGTAGGCGGCGCCGCGCGCGTCGTCACGAATCGTCAACGGGATGCGCTGGGCGAAATTCGGCCCGACCAGCTTGAGCACATAGACGCCCGGGACGAACTGCTCGTCGATGGTGACCTCCGCTGACGGCTCCCAGTTCGCCTCGGCCATGTTCACGCCCGGAGCGACCGAAGGCGCCGCTTGCGCGCGGCCTGGTAT
>Ga0066709_100003963_pt1 | contig 11614 bp, 14 predicted proteins | sample GraSoiAngelo_158_FD_79665 | JGI IMG/M metagenome (GOLD analysis project Ga0066709, IMG submission 79665) | Grasslands soil microbial communities from the Angelo Coastal Reserve, California, USA - 14_1009_16_30cm | ecosystem: Environmental > Terrestrial > Soil > Grasslands | place: USA... | reverse complement strand
GTTCTCGCCTCCTTTCAGCAGTTTGATCTCGCAGGGACCGAGCCGCTCGTTCTCGACGTAAGTCCCGCGTCGTAGCCGCACGATATCACGTTCGGCCGGTTGGCCGGACACCTTCACCTGATAGACCTTCGGGATGACTCCGGCTTGTGTCATGGACTTCGTGAATTCACCGTCATTAGTGAGAATGATCAAACCTTCGGACCCGAAATCCAGGCGTCCGACCGGATAGACCCGCTCTTTGATTTCGTTGCTTACGTAGTCGACGACCGTGGGGCGGCCTTCGGGGTCGCTGGATGTGGACATGACGTTTTTCGGCTTGTTCAGAAGAAGGTACACATGACGCTGGGCAGAGCGAAGTTTTTTCCCGTCGACCTTAATGGTGTCTTCCTCCGGATCGGCCTTGGAGCCCAGGGCGGTGATCACGTGACCGTTTACCGTAACACGCCCTTGTTGAATCATCTCCTCAGCCTTTCGCCGGGACGTGACCCCCGCATGGGCGAGGACCTTTTGAAGTCGTACCTGCATAATTTGACCTAGAAACGTCGGTTAAGGTGGCGTCTGATACTGTAGCGGCGGTCTATGACCGCCGGGGATGTCACAATTGCGTGATTGTCGGCGGTCATAGACCGCCGCTACAGTAATCACCAGAATGGTGAAATCTTCCTAAGCTTCTTCCGCAATTCCTTCTTCGGCCGCGGCCTGATTCTTGATGAGGTCCTCGAACTCTTCCATGCTCGGCAGATCGCTGAGGTCTTTCAGACCGAAGTGAATCAGGAATTCTCTGGTCGTTTTGTAAAGAATGGGACGTCCCAGAACCTCTTTGCGGCCAGCGGTGGTAATAAATTTCTTGTCCAGGAGTGTCTTGATGACGCCGGTGGCATGGACGCCTCGGATTTCCTGGATCTCGGGAATCGTAACGGGCTGCTTGTACGCAATAATCGCCAGCGTTTCCAGTGCCGCCAGGGAAAGACGCGTGGGAGGAATTTGGTTTTTGATGAATTGCTTTAGGACCTCGTGGTGTTCGGGCTTGGTGGAGAACCGGAAGCCTTCGGCTACTTCCCGAATCTCGAGTCCATAGTCCGCCGCTCGATATTTTTCAAGCAATTCGTTCAGCTTCTGCTGGATTTCGCGGCGATCCACATCCGGCAATACTTTCTGGATAGCGTCCACGCTGACCGGATCTTTAGCCAAATAGACGATGGCCTCAAGCAGGGCTGAAAGATTTGGATAACTCATAATTCGGATTGGCTCGAGTCGTGATTTCGCCGAAAGGCTTCGCCTGATACAGGTAAATCGCCTTGATGCGCGTCAGCTCCAGAAGAGCGAGAAAAGCGGTGATCAGCCCGCGACGCGACGTGATAGCCGGCAAAACCTCGCTTAGCGTCACGCTGCCGGGGGAGGCAGAAATGTTTTCCCACAAGAATGCCATCATTTGCTCGACTGAGAATTCTTCTCGCTCCACTTCCATTAGTGGACTTTGCTCGGCGCGCTTGACCACATCGCGGAAGGCGAGCAGCAGGTCATAGAGGCCCACCATCAACTCCGGCTCCAGCTCGCCGTCGTCCATGTTCACCGATCCGGGATTCGACCATACGGCGTTTTCGATCATTTCGCGCTGGTAAAGCATCTGTGCGGCGTTCTTGAACTTCTCGTATTCCAGGAGCCGGTAAACCAGCTCGGCCCTTGGATCTTCGGCTTCTTCACCGTCCGCATCCGGATCGGGCGGCAGCAGCATCCGCGATTTGATGTAGATCAACTGGGCCGCGATCACCAGGAACTCTGACGCCACATCGATATTGAGCTCCTGCATGAGGTGGAGGTAGGCCAGGTACTGCTCGGTCACTCTCGCGATCGGAATGTCCGAGATATCGAGCTTCTGCTTCCGGATCATGTCGAGTAGGAGGTCGAGGGGACCTTCGTACAAGGGCAACGATATTTTCAGATCGTCCATAATCGGATTTCGAATTGCTCCGCAATTCGAAATTCCCCTAGATTTTCATGGCCTCGCGAACCTGCACCATCGTTTCGGCGGCCACCGCTTTCGCCTTCTTCGAGCCCTCGAGAAGAGTATCCATGACCTCGTCCTTATGGCCCTCGATTTGCTGCCGCAGTTCGTAGAAAGGACCGACCTTTTTTTGCAGGCTCTCGAACAGCCACATTTTGCACTCGACGCAGCCTATTCCAGCGGTGCGACAACCCTGGTCCACTTCGGCAACTCTTTTCGGATCGGAAAAAACATCGTGATAGTCGCCGACGGGGCAAATGTCGGGATTACCGGGGTCCTGCCGGCGGACTCGGGCCGGATCGGTGACCATATTGCGGACGATCTCCTTCATCACATCCGGCTTTTCGGTAAGAGCGATGGTGTTTCCGTAGCTCTTGCTCATTTTGCGGCCGTCGGTGCCTGGAAGCTTGGGCACTTCGGTGAGCAGGGTTTGGGGCTCAGGAAAGACGGGGCTGTAGAAATGGTTGAACCGGCGCGCAATCTCGCGCGTCAGTTCGATATGCGCAACTTGGTCGCCGCCGACGGGAACCGCATTGGCCTTATAAATCAGAATGTCGGCCGACTGAAGCAAGGGATAACCCAGAAAGCCATAGGTGTTCAGGTCGTGATCTTTGATCTCGATCATCTGCTCCTTGTAGCTCGGCACGCGTTCCAGCCAAGGCAGCGGCGTAATCATCGAAAACAAAAGATGGAGTTCCGCATGCTCGACCACGCGAGATTGAATAAACAGCGTTGATCGCCTCGGATCAAGCCCCACGGCGAGCCAGTCCATCGCATTGTCGATGACCGCCTCGCGGATCCCTTCGGTAGAGTCGTAGTGAGTGGTGAGCGCATGCCAATCGACGATGCAGTAGAAACAGTCGTAGCTGTCCTGAAGGCGGACCCAATTCTCGAGTGCACCGACCCAATGGCCAAGGTGTAGCCTCCCTGTCGGCCTCATACCACTCAGAATTCGCGGTCTCTTCATAGCGTCAAAATGCGATCAGGTAGGAGAGGACCAAATTGATGACAGGGCTGTACAGCATTGAGGGTATCCCCAGGTACAAGAGGCCGAGCAGGATGATGAAGCCGTAGCTCTGAAGTTGATCCAACGCATTTGCTAAGGGCCGGGGCAATAGGCCGGAAAGGACCGCAGCGCCATCCAGCGGCGCCACGGGAATGAGATTGAACACAGCCAGGACGAGATTAATGACGATACCCTGATAGGCGACCGCCATCAGTGGAACCAGGAACGAGTCGCCGAAAAATTCATACGCTGCCACGCGGCGCAACACGGCCGCCGATTCGGGCGAAAACAATTTCATCGCCATCAATGCGATGAACAGCGCCGTCGCCATCAACACGTTGCTTACCGGACCGGCCGCCGCCACCAGCATGTGATCGCGGACCGGATTGCGGAGACGCGACACATTGACGGGCACGGGTTTGGCCCATCCGAACATGAGTCCCGAAAACATTCCGATCAGTGGAAACAGAATCGTTCCGATGGGATCGGCATGAACCAGCGGATTGAGTGAAACCCGGCCTAGGTGCCGGGCTGTCGGATCGCCGAGAGCGTCGGCAGTCCAGGCGTGGGCCGACTCATGGACGCTCAGGGAAAGCAGCAGGACAATGAATTGGACCACACCAACGTAAAGTTCAACATTCATTTGTCCTTCGATGGTAGCACACGCCGGCTTCAGCCGTGGCTACGTTCTGACGCCGCTTCGCGGCTGAAAACGCATTCTTACCTCATTCGGTCGGCCGTTCCAGAGCCGACCCCCGAAGAAGTTGTTCCTTAAGGATCTAGGAGGGGAGTTTGTATTCCTGCCCAAAAACCTTCGCAAAAATCAAACAAACCGAGCACACGGGCACGCTGCGAGGCATGTGCTATAATCTCCGCCATGCACGTCGTCCTGCTGAGACTCGCGCTGGGTCTGTATTTCGTGGGTTTCGTGCACTCGGTTCTCACGACTCTGAACAAGAAACAAACCTTCTTCCGGCCCGCGTTGGCGGCCATGTTCGCCGGCTTTGTCTTTCACGTGTCGGCGATCGTTCTCCGCGCGATGGAAGTGCGCTACCTGCCCCTGACGCAACAGTACGAAGCTTTCTCTTTCTTCGGCGCACTGACCGCGCTGGGATTTCTCATCGCTTACGCGAAATATCGCATTGCTACGCTCAGCGTCTTCGCGTTCCCGCTCATTTTCATCGTGACTTTTGTCGCCAACCTTTTCTATGACCCGAACCCATCGATTCCACCGGTTCTGCGCAGCAATTGGATATACATCCACACGCCTCTGGTGATCCTGGGTTATACGGCTCTGTTCATCGCATTTGCGGCGGCGATCATGTACTTGATCCAGGAGCGGGAACTGAAGTCGAAAAACCTGACGCGGTTTCATAACCGTTTGCCATCACTCGAAGTTTGTGACGACCTCGCATACAAGTCCCTGGCCATCGGTTTTCCGCTCATCACGCTCGGTATCATATCGGGTGCGCTTTGGGCGCAGTCGGTTTGGGGTGACTGGGCGAGAGAAGCAAAGGTGCTGTTTTCGTTCCTCACCTGGTTCGTTTACCTGTTGCTCATCCACTATCGTCTCATTGCAGGGTGGCGGGGAAAGAAGGCAGCGTATTTATCCATTGTGGGCTTCATCGGCGTACTTTTGACCTTTCTGGGGGCAAATTACTTCGGTGGCCTCCACACTTTCTGAGCGGTGATGCAACTCGCATTAGTCGGCCTCAGCCACAAGACAGCACCAGTCGAAATCCGGGAGCGTCTCGCTTTCAACGCCGACGCCCTTCGCACAGCCCTCACATCGCTGGTTGGACGCGAAGAGATCTCCGAGGCCTTGATTCTTTCGACATGCAACCGTGTTGAAGTGGTTGCCGGGAGTGCGGACGACCGGTCCATTCGCGAGTTTCTTTGCGAGTTTCACCGCGTTCCTCACGAGGCCGTTTCAAAGCATCTCTATAGTTTTCGGAACGCAGAAGCGGTCCGCCACGTCTTCCGTGTTGCCGCCAGTCTGGATTCCATGATGATTGGCGAACCGCAGATTCTCGGCCAGGTCAAAGACGCCTACCGGATCGCAACCGACGCTGGGGCCATCGGGATGCACTTGAACGCGCTCATGAATCGCGCATTTGCTGTCGCCAAGAAAGTTCGAAAAGAGACTGGAATTTCGCAATTGGCAGTTTCCGTCAGCTATGCCGCCGTCGAGTTGGCGAGAAAGATTTTCGGCGAGCTGCCGGGAAAGGGCGTCATGATCATCGGCGCCAGTAAAATGGGTGAGCTTGCGGCAAAACACTTGAAGCGCGCTGGCGTTTCCTCGGTCCTGGTCACGAACCGCACGTTTGAGCGCGCCGTCGAACTGGCGAAAGTCTTCCATGGGGCCGCGGTTCCGTTTGAACATTTCACCGACCACATGGATCGCGCCGATATCGTCATCAGCTCGACAGGGGCGCCACACTTCATCATCACCAAGACACTCGCAGAACAGATCATTCACCGGAGAAAGAACAAGCCGATGTTCTTCATCGATATCGCCGTGCCACGCGACATCGATCCCACGGTGAACGACATCGACAATGCTTTCCTGTACGATATCGACGACCTCCAGCAGGTCATCGACGCGAATTTGAAAGAGCGGATGAAGGAAGCATTACGGGCCGAAGAAATCGTCGAGCATGAAGTGGAGGCATTCTGTTCGAAAATGCACTCCAGAGAAGTCGTACCGACAATCGTGCAACTCCGCGATGCGCTGGAGAAGATCCGCAGGGAGGAAATCGAACGCAATCGCCGGCTCCTCAAGGATCTCTCTCCGGAACAGCAGGCTGCGGTCGATCAGATCACCAAATCGCTGGTCAATAAGATTCTCCACCCCCCTATCGAGCAACTGAAGCAGTTGGCGCGCGACCCTCAGGGACCGGACATCGCCGGGTTAATCCGAAAGCTTTTTAACATCAAACCGTAAGGCGGCTATGGGCGGGAGATTAAAACTCGGGACGCGCGGTAGCGCCCTGGCGTTGTGGCAGGCAAATTGGGCCAAAGGCGAGATCGAGAAGCGCTGGCCGGAGTTCGCCGTCGAGCTGGTTCCGATCAAGACGACCGGCGACAACATTTTGGACGTACCATTAGCGAAGATCGGGGGAAAGGGTCTATTCACGAAGGAAATTGACGAAGCTTTGCTCGATGGCCGCATCGATCTTGCCGTTCACAGCATGAAGGATGTAGCGTGCGAACTGCCGGATGGCATCGATTTCGCTGCTGTGCCGGAGCGTGAAGATCCGCGCGATGCATTCCTCTCGAATGGGCCAACGCTCAAGGAACTGCCCGGTCGTGCAAGGATCGGAACCAGTAGTCTTCGCCGGCAGGTCCAGCTTCGCCATCGCTTCCCTGCACTGAATCCGGTCACGCTGCGAGGAAATGTCGATACTCGACTACGAAAGCTCGCCGCCGGCGAGTTCGAAGGAATCATTCTCGCGATCGCCGGGTTAAAGAGGTTGGGACACGAAGCGCAAATTACGCAGATCCTCGAGGACGACATCATGGTACCTGCGCTAGGCCAGGGGGCGTTGGCTATCGTTTGCCGTAGCCGGGATGATGGCACCCGCCGCTTTCTTGAAGTGCTCGATCACTCGCCCAGCCGAACGGCCGTTGCTGCAGAACGTGGTCTGCTGCGCGCCTTAGGCGGAAGCTGTCAGGTTCCGATTGCCGGCCAGGCAACGATTGCAGGAGACCGTCTTACAATCAAAGGCTTGATTGCCAGCCTCGACGGCGCCCGCCTGATCGCGGAGGAGCTGGAAGGACCCTCGGAACACGCCCGGGAATTGGGCATCGCGCTTGGCGAGAAGCTGCTCGACATGGGAGCGGGAGAGATCCTTGCGGAAATCGCCCGGTATGGAGCTGGCCGGTAAAACCATTCTGATAACCCGCGCCGCTACGCAATCCGCCGAGCTGCGGGAGCAATTGGAGGCGCTCGGTGCGCGTGTGGTCGAATGCCCAACGATTCAGATTGTTCCCCCAAAGACATGGAAGCCCGTCGACGATGCCATTCGCCGGCTGAATACATATCACTGGTTGTTGTTCACCAGCGGAAATGCTGTGGACCAGTTCATGGAGCGGATGGGCGGCCTTCCCTGCACGATCCCCATAGCCGCCGTCGGGTCCGCCACTGCCGCGAAGCTTCGCGAATGGCGTTTGACGGCGTCGTTGGTTCCCAAGGAGTTTCGCGCAGAAGGTCTGCTTGAAGCATTTCCGCAGAAGATGGTTTCGCAGCGCATTTTGTTCCCTCGCGCCGAAGTCGCTCGCGAGCTTCTGCCCGAAGAACTGCGGCGGCGCGGCGCCACCGTCGATGTGGTGACGGTGTATCGGACCGTAAAAGCCCAGCTCGGAAGCATTCGCGAGATCTTGGAATCGGAGAGGGTCGATTGCATCGTATTCACCAGCCCGGCCACGATTCCCGATGACGTGGCGCCTCTTCGGACCGATGTCGCCGTGGCCGTGATTGGCCCCGTCACGCGTGAAGCCGCAAAACTCTTGGGTTTCCAACCCGCCATCGTGCCGGTAGAATCCACGATTCCGGCCCTTGTGGAAGGAATACGAAAATACCTGGTATCCGTGTAGTCCGCGTCATCCGCGGCTAGAAGGTTTTATGACTCCATCCGACTATGAAAAATGCGCCAGGCGAATCGCCGGCGCGCTTCAACTTGCGCCCGGCGAGAAGGTATTGATCAAACTCGACCCGCGCGTATTCGCGCCGCTCATCGCGCCTCTTCAAAACCTGATTCGTGCTTCGGGTGCTCACATCTCCGGCGTGGTCCTCGCCGAAGATACCAAGGCCGGGTCCGACGATGAATTCGCTTCCCTGCGACAGCTCTTCAGCCACGCGGATGTCTTCATCTGGCTTCCGGAACTTCATCAGGGCAGCCGCCCTGCTCTCGAACGTGCCCTCATCGAATGGCTCGCTGCGCGGCGAGGCCGGGCCGTCCATTTCCACTGGCACAGCGGGTCGTTTCCAATCGGCTTTCTCGAACTGCCTCCGCAAGATTTCATCGATCGCATTTATCTGGCGGCGCTCGACGTCGATCCTGCAGATCTCGAGCGCAGGCACCGGCAGGCTGCTGCGCTTCTCCGATCCGGTTCGGTTCGCGTGACGTCTCCCGAAGGCACCGACATTTCATTTCACATTGGCGATCGTCCCTTCTGCAGCCAGACCGGCGACGCCACACGCGAACGCATGCAGTCGGCACGAACCCGCATCGATCGTGATATTGAGCTTCCGGCGGGAGTTCTACGCGCTGCACCTATCGAAAGCTCGGCCAACGGCAGTGTTTTCCTTCCCGTTTGGAGGCCGATCGTTACGGAAGGCCGCAATCTGTTCCTGCACTTTATCAGCGGCCATGTCGCAATCCAGGGAGTCAATGCCGACAAAATTGATCAGGAACTGACCGCAGCCGGTGGTGACGCCCGCATGTTTCGGGAATTCGCGCTCGGCTTTAATCCGGCTTTGCAAGTTCTCCCTGAAGCTCCCTTTATCGCTTACTACGGCTACGGGTCCGGTGTCGTGCGGCTGAGTCTCGGGGACAATGAAGAGATGGGCGGAGCCAACCGCGGGGGTGGCGTTTATTGGAATTTCATCCACAACGCAACGGTTACCGCCGGCGACCACACTCTAGTGAAAGACGGCAAGCTCGCAACGGAACTTCAACTGTAGCGTGGCTCCCGAATCCAGCCGCGGCTTAGAGTGCGTTCACAGAGGCAGGGGATACATGATCCAGCCGACGGCGAGAGCAACGGCAAGAAACGAGAAAAACACGAAGATACCGTAGCGGAGTTGTTCGCGAGGTTCGTTTTTCGTGACCAAGGCGAAGACAACAGAGACCAGCAAGGCAAAAATCAGCAGAGCTTGAAAATGAGACAACGTCATGGTTTTCTGGCTTGTGCGATGTCGAAGGCATCCAGCACGATCAGGTAATTCAAGAGCCCGCAGACCCATAGGTAAGTCGTGCCGTAGTCGTAGCTGGGAGCGGTCATCACACCGACTCCCATATCGAGACGCTCCGCGATCAGATATGGAAGGCCCGCACCGGCATTGGCGATGAATGCAAAGATGTGCAGCGGCTCTTGAAGACCGGAAGACGGGTCGTAAAGTTTGCCGTGCATGCCCAGACCCAGAACAAACATGGCGAGGACGCAGGCGGCAAAAATCACGCCGCGAATCCATCGGCCAATCAGGATGTGACTCAGTCCCGGCACCAGCCAACCACCCGAACAAATCGCCAGGGTTGCGGCCATATTCATGGGGCGCAGGGGGACGGTCTCGGCTTGCGGCGTGGCTTCCAATCCCTGGTTAGTCTGTTCCATGGACGATTCGTTCAGTAGTTGCGGGCTTCACACTTCTTTCTCGGCGAGCTTCCTTTCGAGGTCACTATTTTTCAAGCCTACAATCTGAAAAATTTTGTGTCTACTCTTTTCTCCCGAAACGAGCGAGACGGCCGACCTTGGAACGTCAAAGTAGCCGGAGATGAACTCGATGGCGGCTTTGTTGGCTTTTCCTTCCAGGGCCGGAGCATTCAATCGAAGAACCAGTTCGTCTTCTCGCCTGCCGTTGAACGCGGTTTTCTTCGCGTTGGGAATGACGCGTATCTTCAGCTTGAGCGGCGAACTCATCGGCGCTCTCCAAACAAAGCGGTTCCGATGCGAACCATGGTTGCGCCTTCTTCAATCGCCACCTGAAAATCGTTGCTCATTCCCATCGATAAGTCGGTCAAGCCGAGCTGCTCGGAAAAGTGGCGAAGTTTCCGAAAATAAGGGCGCGCATCTTCAGCATTCTCACAGAACGGCGGGATCGCCATCAAACCACGCAACTGCAATCGTTCGTACTGACGAAACTGTTCGACGAATCGCGGCAGCGCCGTCTCGGCAACTCCTGATTTAGCCGGCTCGTCATGCAATTTCACTTCGATCATGACGGGAACCGGCCGGCCGGCAGCCTGGTTCAATGTTTCGGCCAATTCCGTACGGTCGACGGACTGGATCCAATCAAAGTTCTCGAGGACCTTCTTCGCTTTGTTTGTCTGCAGGTGTCCGATGAAATGCCAGGTCAGCGCGAGATCCCGCAAGGCTTCACGTTTGGGTAAGGCTTCCTGGAGGCGGTTTTCGGCAATGTGGGAGACGCCGCATTCCACGGCCTCGCGGATCTTTGCCTCCGGCACGGTCTTGGTGACGGCAATTAATCGGATGGACTGAGGGTCGCGTCCGCTCTGCAAGGCGGCTTCCCGGACCCGGTCGAGAATGCGGCGGCAGTTTTCGCGCACCTCCGTCATCGAGCTTTTCTGGACCTGGCCGCCTTCACCGCACGTCCGGCGCCAACCTCCTCCTCTTCTTCCGGCGATGCCGCAGGGCGTGTGGGTGCGCCTTTCTTTTGGGTCTCCTTGAGACTCTGCTTGAGGACCTCCATCAGGTCGATCACTTGCGTGGGCGCTTTGGCCTTGCCGGCCGGCGCTTGGGGCGCGATGCCCGCCACCTTCATTTGGATGATTTCGAGAACCTTGTCGTAGTAATCGTCCTTATATTTTGCGGGATCGAACTTCTCGGACATCGAGTCGATGAGGGTGTTCGCCAAATCCATCTCTTTCTTTGGAATCTCGGCCTTCTTGGGCAAGTTCAGATCGCTTCGATCGACGATCTCGTGGGCGAAATGCATCGTCTGCAGTGAAATCAATTCGCCAATCGGCTTGACAGCGGCTAGATGTTCGCGGGACTTCAATACGACCTTCGCAATCCCAACTCGCTTGGACTGCGCCAAGGCATCGCGCATCAACGCGTAGGCATGCTCGCCGCCTTTTTGAGGTTCGAGATAATACGGCTTATCAAAGTACAGAGTGTCGATTTCCTCTGCGTTGACGAATTCCACGATCTGAATGGTCTTAGTCAGCTCGGTGTCGGCTTTATCCAGATCTTCATCGGTAATTTCCACATAATGCCCCTTCTCATACTCATAGCCACGGGTGATCTCTTCCCACGGCACTTCGACATCTTCGGTATCACAAAATCTCTTGTTGGAAACCGAGCTCATGTCTTTCTTGTGGAGATAGTGAAACGAAAGCTCGTTTCTCCGTGTTGCGCTAAAGACGGAAATCGGAATGGTAACGAGTGCGAAACTGATGTTGCCCTTCCAAATAGCTCTCATTGGCGCCTCCCTTTTTTAAGGCCGGTCATAATGTCAATTGTAGCATTAACTTAGAAGCGGTCGCTGTGAGGGCACAGTGAGGGCACTATCTGATTGCTGACGATGCTGTTCCCGCCGCGGAGCGGCTTAAGAATGTAGCCCCGGGCGCAAGCCCGGGGTACGCTTGTCGGGAGACGCCGAACCCCGGAAGGGGCGAAAGACTCGGCGCCCTCTCTTTCGCCCCTACGGGGCTGAGTTCAACACCAACACGAACCCCGGGCTTGCGCCCGGGGCTACGTTCTTAAGCCGCTGCGCGGCCATGAGCGGAGCGAATGCCAGCCCGACGCGAAGCGCAAGCGCGATAGCGCGCAGCCTCAAGAGAGGGCGCAGCCATCAAGACATGAGCGGAGCGAATGCAAGCCCGACGCGAAGCGCAAGCGCGATAGCGCGCAGCCTCAAG
>Ga0066709_100003962_pt1 | contig 11615 bp, 9 predicted proteins | sample GraSoiAngelo_158_FD_79665 | JGI IMG/M metagenome (GOLD analysis project Ga0066709, IMG submission 79665) | Grasslands soil microbial communities from the Angelo Coastal Reserve, California, USA - 14_1009_16_30cm | ecosystem: Environmental > Terrestrial > Soil > Grasslands | place: USA... | reverse complement strand
CTACTCGGAGGCCTTCGAGGGCGCCGTGATGGGCTGTGCCGTGAACGGGCCGGGGGAGGCGGGGGACGCGGACTTCGGCATCGCCGGCGGCCGCGACACTGGTTTCATCTACGCGCACGGGCGCGTGCTCAAGAAAGTCTCCTCGGACATCCTCGTCGACGAGCTCTTCCACGAGATCGACGAGTGGATCGCGGCCGGGATGGTCCGCCCGAAACGACTCAAGCTGGCCAAGCCGGCCGCGCTCATGATGGCGCAGGCGGCCCAGACGCCGTCATAGCGCAGACGCGATGAAGGCGTCCAGGCTCTTCATCCCGACGCTCCGGGAGGCGCCCGCCGATGCCGAGGCCGCCAGCCATCGCCTGCTCGTGCGCGGGGGCTTCATCCGCCAGGTGAGCGCCGGCGTCTGGACGTACCTGCCGCTCGGCTGGCGCGTCCACCAGAACGTCGTCCAGATCATCCGCGAGGAGATGAACGCCATCGGCGGCCAGGAGATGCTAGCGCCCGTCCTGACGCCCGCGGAGCTCTGGGAGCAGAGCGGCCGCTACTCCATCCCCGAGCTCTTCAAGCTCGAGGACCGCGCCGGTCGGCGCTTCGTCCTACCGATGACCCACGAGGAGACGATGACGTTCCACGCGCGCGAGATCCAGAGCTACCGGCAGCTGCCGCAGATCTGGTACCACTTCGCGACGAAGGAGCGCGACGAGCCACGGCCGCGCGGCGGCCTCATCCGCGTCCGTGAGTTCATCATGAAGGACGCCTATAGCTTCGACCGCGATGAGGAGGGGCTCGACCGGAGTTTCCGGGCGCATGCGGCTGCCTACGAGCGGATGTTCGAGCGCTGCGAGCTCGAGGTGTACGGCGTCGAGGCGGAGTCCGGGATGATGGGCGGGAGCATGTCCACGGACTACCTGGCGCCGGCCGGCTCGGGCGAGAACACGCTCGTCACGTGCGAGAACGGCGACTACGCGGCCGACCTCGAGATCGCGCGCGGCATCCCGAGGAAGCCGGAGTTCCCGCCCGGGCTCGACGGGGTGGAGGAGGTCGAGACGCCCGGCGTGACGACCATCGAGGCGCTGGCGGAGTTCCTCGGGATCGACGCCGCCGCGACGTCGAAGGCGATGCCGGTCGTCGCCGACGGCCAGGTCGTTCTCAGCCTGGTCCGGGGAGACGACCGCCTCGACGATGCGCGGGTCGCAGCAGTGCTCGGAAGCGCGGTCCGGCCCGCGACGGAAGAGGAAATCCGGGAGACGTTCGGGGCCGACCCCGGGTCGATCGGGCCTGTACGCGCCGGCGTCGCCGTACTCGCCGACGAGACACTCCGTGAGGGCGAGTTCGTGGCGGGCGCGAACCGCAGCGGCTGGCATCTGCGCGGCGTTCGGGCCGGTCGGGACTACGAGGCCCGCTTCGCCGACATCCGCTTCCCGAAGGAGGGCGATACGTGCCCGAGGTGCGGAGGCCGCCTTCGCTTCCAGACGGCGATCGAGGTCGGCCACATCTTCAAGCTCGGGACGTACTACAGCGCCCCACTCGGGGCGACCTTCCTCGACGAGGACGGGAGCGAGAGGCCGATCATCATGGGCAGCTACGGCATCGGCCCGGGTCGCATGATCGCCGCCTGCGTCGAGCAGCACCACGACGAGCACGGAATCGCGTGGCCGCGTTCGATCGCGCCGTTCGAGGTCGAGATCGTCCCGATCGAGGCAGCCGGCGACGAGGCGGCCGAGACGGCCGACCGGCTGGCCGGAGAGCTCGAGGCCGCCGGCCTCGAGGTGCTCGTCGACGACCGCGACCGCCGGCCGGGAGAGAAGTTCGCCGACGCCGACCTCCTCGGCTGTCCGCTGCGCGTGACGGTGGGAAAGAAGACCCTGGAGGACGGGCGCGTCGACGTACTCGTCCGCGCTGGGCGAGCCGAGGACCGCGTCCCCGTCGACGAGGTGTCCGCACGGCTCGTGGAGCTGCTCGCGTGACGCGGCGGCGGCGCTTCAGCACGGAGCCTTTCGGCGCCACGATCCAGTCGCTCATGGGCGAGACCGGCGTGACCTACCGTGCGCTCGCCGACCGAACGGGCCTCTCGGCCGGCTACCTCAACCACATCGTGCACGGGAACCGGCCCGTACCCTCGAGCGACGTCATGGCCTCGCTTGCGAAGGCGCTGGGGGTCGAGCCCGAGCATTTCCGGGAGTACCGGATCCGCGTCATCACCCAGCGGCTCGAGGCGATGCCCGAGCTCATCGACCGTCTGTACCGCCGCCTCGGCGGCTGACGCGCCCGTTCACGGTTGGCGCTTGACACCCCGCCGGGTGGGTGGGATGTTGGCCTTCGGTAACGACGAAGGGTCGCCGGAAGGAACCGTATGGGCCGGGCGCTCGACATCGTTGCTGCGGCACGCTCGCCTCCTCGGAAGGTCTGACCTCGTTACGCCCCGTGCGGGCGCTGCGCCGTCGGCGCCCGCGGAAAGGAGAAGCATGCCGACACACGCGATCACGATCGACGAGACCGAGGCGGCGGCCGTCATCGCGGCGGTCGACGGACACCGGGCGAGACCGCTGCCAATCGAGCACGGAATGGGCTGGCTGCGCGACCTCCCGGACTTCAGGGACTACACCGCGGAGCACGAGGAGGTCCAGCCGCAGCTCGCGAAGCTCGACGCCGCGCAGGCGGGAAACGGCACGGGTGCCGGGCTCGACACGAGCGTCGACCTCCGCGAGTGGTTCTCCCCGATCGAGGACCAGGGCCAGCTCGGCTCGTGCACCGCGAACGCCGGCGTCGGGATGGTGGAGTACTTCGAGCGCCGGGCGCACGGCAAGCACATCGACGCCTCCCGCCTGTTCCTCTACAAGGTGTCGCGGGAGCTTTTGCATTTCACGGGCGACACCGGCGCCTTCCTCCGGACGACGATGGGGGCCCTCCGGCTCTTTGGCGTCCCACCCGAGGAGTACTGGCCGTACGACATCGTGACCTACGACCGCGAGCCCCCTGCGTTCTGCTACGCGTTCGCCCAGAACTACCAGGCGATGAGGTACTACCGGCTCGACCCGCCCGGGACTTCGCCCGATGACCTCCTGGCGCGGATCAAGACGAACCTCTCGGCCAATCTCCCGTCGATGTTCGGCTTCACGGTCTACAGCTCCATCACGCAGGCCGACTCAAACGGCGAGATTCCCTATCCGGCGGCCGGGGAGAGGGCGGTTGGCGGCCATGCGATCGTCGCGGCCGGCTACGACGACGGCAAGACGATCCGGAACGCCTCCGGCGGCCAGGCCACGACCGGCGCGTTCCTGATCCGCAACTCGTGGGGCCCGGGGTGGGGCGACGCCGGCTACGGCTGCCTGCCGTACGAGTACGTTCATCAGGGACTCGCCGTGGACTGGTGGTCGCTGATCAAGAACGAGTGGGTCGACACGGGGAGGTTCTCGCAGTGACGGGCTGAGCGGCTGCGGCGGTGACCCGGCCGGCCCGGTGCGGTATCGTGGCCGGGCACGGGGCGTGGCGCAGCCTGGTTAGCGCGCCAGTCTGGGGGACTGGAGGTCCCGAGTTCAAATCTCGGCGCCCCGACCATCGAAAGGCCCTGGAAACGGGGCCTTTCTGTTTTCTCGGGCCGAGTCCGCGGCACTCGTCCGCTGGGCGCGGTGAAGTAGCCGAGTCAACCCCGTACGAGGGAGGCAGTCAACTTCCATTGGAGGAGTGCCCGCGGCCACACCGTCCCGATATCTGAACCATCACATACCGGAAGGGCCCCGATGCGGCGGGGGCACTCCGGGACACAGATCCGGACGAGGCCCCGATGCGGCGGGGGCACTCCGGAGAGAGAAGATCGCGAGACGGGGCTACGGCGGCCCCGTTTTCGTTGCTGCAGACCAGGCTCGTGCAACCCAGGCCTCTCCACGAGTCGGGTACGCTTCGTCTCGTGACGGGTTGCGACCTCCCCCGGTCGCCCGTCGCCCGCGCCCCCGGGGCGGTCCCGGCCCCTTGATGGGTGGCGTCAGAGGGCGAGCGGGCAGTCCCGAGACCAAGCGGGAAGGCCCGCTCCCCCCTCCTGGGGGATGACGCCGGGCGCGACGCGTCTCTCACTCTGACAGGGCTGCCCTCCGCTTGGTCGAAGGGTGGCCCCCTGGTTCGGAGCGCTTGCATGAGATCCACGTCGATGCCGCGCTCGGGTTCGACCACAGCTGCTCGATTGCCACTTCGGTCCGACGCACTTGACGCGCGGCGCCCGAGCGTGGAAGGGTCGGCAGCCTCATGGCCACACGCATCGCCGTCCTCGGGGCCGGAAAGATCGGCGAGTCGCTGATCTCCGGCCTCCTCTCCGCCGGCTGGTGCGAGCCCGGCGAGCTCGTCGCCACGGCGCGGAGGGACGAGCACCTCCAGGAGCTCGCGGACCGTCACGGGATCCGGACGACACGCTCCAACGCTGACGCCGTCGCCGACACGGGCCTCGTAGTGATCGCGGTCAAGCCGCAGGACATCGAGGAGCTCCTCGAAGAGATCGGCGGCCGGGTCCGCTCGGACCAGACGGTGTTGACGATCGCGGCCGCCGTTCCGACGTCGCTCATCGAGGGCGCTCTGGGACGAGACGTTCCGGTCGTCCGGGCGATGCCGAACACGCCGGTGACCGTTCACGAAGGGATGGCAGGCATCGCGCCCGGTGCTCACGCAGGCCCCGAGCACCTCGCTCAGGCGGAAGAGGTGCTCGGACACGTGGGACGGACCGTTCGCGTCTCCGAGCCCTACCTCGATGCGGTGACCGCGGTCTCGGGGTCGGGGCCCGCGTACTTCGCGCTGCTGGCGGAGTCGATGATCGAGGCTGGGATCCTGCTGGGCCTCTCCCGCGAAGTGGCGACGGATCTCGTCGTTCAGACCATGCTCGGCACGGCAAAGCTGCTCCGAGACGAGAAGATGCACCCGGTAGAACTACGAGAAATGGTTACTTCGCCTGGAGGCACCACGATCGCGGCCATTCGCGAGCTCGAGCAAGCGGGGGTCCGGGCCGCCTTCCTGAACGCGATCCAGGCGGCCATGCAGCGGGGGCGCGAGCTAGCGGAGGGCGGGTAGCGGGTTCACGGCGGCGCCTCGGAGGCGCAGCTCGAAGTGGAGATGCGGCCCGGTTGCGAACCCCGTCGAGCCGACCCGGCCGAGCAGCGAGCCGGTTCTGACGCGCTGTCCGGGGCGGACGGCGATGCTCGAGAGGTGCGCGTACATCGAGCGGACACCGGAGGTGTGGACGAGGACGACCAGCAGCCCGTAGCCGCCGTTGTTCCAGCCCGCGTGCAGCACGCGCCCGGACCGCCCCGCGTACACATGGCGGCCGGAGGGCGCCGGAAAGTCGATTCCCGGGTGGAAGCTGTTCCCGCGCGGACCGAAGCGGTCTCCGAGCGGTGCCCTCAGCGGCCGGACGAACGTGAGCGGCGAGCGGGGTGGAGGCCCTCGCAAGCGCGAGACCGTCGCAGGCCCGGCGACGCCGTCCACGCGCAGCCGTGCCCAGCGCTGGAACCGCATGACCGCGGCCCGCGTGTGGGATCCGAAGCCACCGTCGACCGTTCCGCACGGAAAGCCGTGCCAGCCGAGCAGGAACTGGAGCGAGGCGACGTCCCAACCAACGGCGCCCGTTCGGAGCGCACGGTGGCCGAGCGTCGGGCGACCGAGCCGCCCGAGTACGTGGCGCGTATGCCGTCCCGCGATCCCGTCGACGAGGAGGCCGCGGCGCCGCTGGAAGCGCATGACGGCGGCGCGAGTCTGCGGGCCGACCACGCCGTCGATCGTGCCTGCGTAGACGCCGTGGCCCCGCAGGGCCACCTGCAGGGCGGCGACGCCGGGGTCGCCGACAGCGCTTGCCCGGCCCGGAAGGGCCAGGCAAGCGATGAGGAGAGGCAGAGCGATGATCGCTCTGAGACGCACGGAGTTGTGCCGTTCGGCCCCGAGAGCCGAGTTCCTGCCGCGTCGCAGCCTGCGAAGACGTCCGCGCCGCAGCCGAAGAGGAGGGCAGCACGCAGCTCGTCCTCGGGAACGCCGGCGAGGGACCGGTGCTCGACGTCGACCTCGACTCCGTCCCAGCGGTCGAGCCCGAGCGCCTCGGCACCCTCCGCCGTCCCGAAGCGGAGCAGCAGTTCCGGTGGGACGACATTGCGCCTCAGGCTGGCTCGGCGGGCGATGCCCTCCACCTCGCGCAGCTCCTCCAGCGGGTCGATACGCACGTTCGAGTCGGAGCCGATGCAGATTCCGATCCCACGCTCGAGCAGCCGCTCGACCGGGAGAAAGCCGTCGCCGAGGTTCGCCTCGGTCGTCGGGCAGGCGCAGATCCGGGCACCCGCCTCGGCTAGGAGGTCGAGCTCTCGGTCGTTCGCGTGCGTCGCGTGGACGACCGTCGTCCGCTCCGTGAGACATCCGGTTTCCGCGAGGAGCTCGATCGGCCGCAGGCCGTGCTCGGCGAGGCACTCCTCGATCTCGCGCGGCTGCTCGTCCGCATGGACGTGCAGGGCGAGCCTCTCGCGCTCGGCGTAGCGCCCGATCGCCTCGAGCCAGTCGCGCGGGCACGCGCGGACGGAGTGGGGAGCGAGTCCGACCGAAGCGCCCGACTCCCGGAGTTCCTCGACCTGACCGAAATACGCCTCCGCGGACGGTTGCCGGAAGCGCTCGAGCCCGCCGCGACCATACGCCGCGAGCAGCAGCACGAGCGCGATCCCCGCGTCCTCGGCCGCTTCGATCGCGGCCTTCGCCTCTGCCAGGCCCACGTAGTGAAACTCACCCGCGGGCGTGTAGCCGGCCGCGCGCATCTCCGCGTAGACGCCGACATAGCTCTTGCGGACCTGTCCAGGGGTCAGACCCCGGGCCACGTCCAGCATGGCCTCCCGCCAGGCCCAGAAGTCGCCACCCTCGACACGACCCCGCATGGCGCGCTGAAACGCGTGGCTGTGCGCGTTCACGAAGCCAGGGATCGCGAGCCTCCTCGGCACGGCGCGAGGCTACCAGGGACATGTCCAGGGGTCAGACCCCGGGACCTGGCCTGAACGGCCGACGGCTTTGCCGGGAGGGCGCGGCTACGATTTACCTCCATGGCCGTCCGAGCCGTTCCGGCGCCGCTGGCGAAGCTGCCCAACGCCCTCACGATCGCCCGCTTCGGCGTGATCCCGGTCTTCGTGTTCCTCGTGCTGCGCGCCGACGGGAACGGCAGCTGGGCGGCGGGAGCCGTCTTCGGCGCCGCGGGGATCACCGACCAGGTCGACGGCTGGCTCGCGCGCCGCTGGCGCGTGGAGTCCGAGTTCGGGAAGCTCGCCGACCCGCTCGCCGACCGTCTGATGATCGACGCGGCGGTCGTGCTCCTCTGGATCGAGGGGCGCCTCCCCTGGCCGGCCCTCGCGGTCATCCTCGCTCGGGACGGCTTGCTCATCGTGGGCTACAGGGTCGTCGCGCCGCGGGGGTACGAGTTCTCCGTGAGCTTTCTCGGCAAGGCGGCCACGTGGGTGCTCTACGCCGGCCTGGCGGCAGTCCTCGTGACCAACAACGGCACCGAGTGGCCGCTCGTCCTCTTCTGGACGGGCGTCGGGCTCGCCGTGGCCGCGGCCGTCCTCTACGTGGCGTCGGGATGGAGGCTCGTCACGCGATGAAAGCCGTCGTGATGGCCGGAGGGGAAGGGACCCGGCTCCGGCCGCTGACCTCGAACCAGCCGAAGCCGATGGTTCCGATCGTCGGCAAGCCCTGCATGGAGCACATCGTCGAGCTGCTCAAGGAGCACGGCTTCGACGACATCGTGGTGACGCTCGCGTTCATGCCGCAGGCGATCAGAAGCTACTTCGGCGACGGCGAGGCCCAGGGGGTGCGGATCCAGTACTCAGTCGAGGAGTCCCCCGCGGGGACGGCCGGCTCTGTGAAGCTTGCGGAGGATGTGCTCGACGAGCCGTTCCTCGTCATCTCCGGCGACGCCCTCTGCGACATCGACCTCGGCGCCCTCGTTCGGTTCCACGAGGAGAAGGAGGCCGCAGTCACGATCGGGCTGAAGAGCGTCGACAACCCGCTCGAGTTCGGGATCGTCGTCACCGACGAGGACGGCCGGGTCGAGCGGTTCCTCGAGAAGCCCTCCTGGGCGCAGGTGTTCACGGACACGATCAACACCGGGATCTACGCGATCAATCCGGACGTCCTGCAACACGTCCCGACCGACAGGCCCCACGACTTCTCCAAGGAGCTCTTCCCTCTCCTCCTCGAGATGGGCCGGCCACTGTACGGCTTCGTCGCAGACGGCTACTGGCAGGACATCGGGAACCTCGAGCAGTATCGGCAGGCGAACTTCGACGCGCTGGACGAGCGGGTCCGGTTGAACATCACGGGCGTGCGCCTCCGTGGAAACGTCTGGATCGGCGAGGGCGTGGACCTCGACGACCTCGACGCTCTCGAAGGGCCGGCGTTCGTCGGCAACTACTCGCGTGTCGCGCCGCAGGCATCGGTCGGGCCGTACTCGGTTCTCGGCACGAGCGTCGTTCTCCGCGAGCACGCACGCACCGCCCGCTCGGTCGTCGACGCGGCCACGTACATCGGCCGGAGCGCTCTCGTCGAGGGCGCCGTCATCGGCCGAATGTGCGACATCCGCTCGCATGCCCGCCTGCACGAGGGGGTCGCCGTCGGCGACCAGTCGACGATCGGCGAGCAGAGCGTCGTCATGCCCGGGGTGCGCATCTACCCGTTCAAGGAGGTCGAGTCAGGCGCCCAGGTCGACCGAAACCTGATCTGGGAGTCGCGCGCCGCCTCGACGATCTTCCGCCGCGACGGCGTCTCCGGCCTGATCAACGTCGATCTGACGCCCGAGACGGCCTTGCGCTTCGGCATGGCGCTCGGCACGGTGCTCGAACGCGGTGCACGCGTCGTCACCAGCCGCGAGGCGCCGCCCTCGTGCCGACTCCTTCGCCGTGCCGTCCTGGCGGGCATCAACGCGACAGGCGTCCACGTTGCCGACCTCCGCGTCATGCCGGCGGCCGTGAACCGCCACCTCCTGAAGACGGAGGACTACGCGGCCGGCGTCCACGTCCGCGCGCGCGCGGCCGATCCCGCGATCGTCGAGGTCCACATCTTCGAGCCGCCCGGCGTGCAGGCGTCTTCCTCGTTCGTGAAGGAGGTCGAGAAGCACTACTCGCGCCAGGACTTCCGCCGCGCCGCCTGGAACCAGGTGGGGGAGATCTTCTTCCCCGCCCGTGCGTCGGAGAGCTACGCGCAGGATCTGCTGCGCTCGCTGGACGCCGACGCCATCCGCGAGCGGCACTTCCGCATCGTCGTCGACTACTGTTTCTCCGCGGCGTCGCTGATCCTCCCGGTCGTGCTGGGCTCGCTGGAGGTCGAGACGATCGCCTCCCATGCCTATGTGAGCGAGCGGAACCTCGCGCCCGCGACGGCGAATCTCCAGGAGTCGCTCGGTTACGCAAAGCGGCTCGTGGCGGCGGTGGGCGCCGACCTCGGCGTCGTGCTCGACCAGGCGGGCGAGCGGATCTACCTGATCGACGAACAGGCACACGAGGTCGCCGTCGAGCAGGAGCTTCTGCTCTTCCTGACGTTGCTCGCGTCGGACGGGAAGCGGGGAAAGCTCGCCTTCCCGATCACCGTCACGAGCCTCGTCGACAAGCTCGTTGCCGGGACGCAGCTCGAGGTGGAGCGCACGCCCGCGTCGCTCGCGGCGCTGACCCGTGCCGCCGCCGCCGACGGCGTTCTCTTCGCCGGCTCCGTGGGCGGCGGCTTCGTCTTCCCGGACTTCCTGCCGGCGTACGACGGGGCCACCAGCCTCTGCAAGCTCCTGGAGCTGCTCGCACCCGTCCGGCGACCGCTCTCGGAGCTCGTCGCCCAGCTCCCGGCCTCGACGGTGGTTCATCGCCAGGTGCGGTGTCCGTGGGCGCGGAAAGGCGCGGTCATGCGGATCCTCACCGAGCGTGTGAAGGAGATGAAGGGGCGAAAGCTGGACGTCCTCGACGGGATCAAGGTGCACGAACGTCGCGGCTGGGCCCATGTCTTGCCCGACCCAGACGAGCCGATCGTCCACGTCTACGCGGAGGGAGAGACGCCGGCCGACGCCGGCCGGCTCGAGGAGGAGTTCCTCGCGCTCGTCGAGGAGATCGTCGCGGGGGCGGAGGACGAGGCGCTCGCGTGATCCAGGCGAACCCTCAACCAAAGGTTGATGGATTGCGCGGGCAACGGCATACTTCGTGATTCGCGTCCCCTCTCGAACCGGAGCCGCCAGTGGAAGCCCTGCCTGACCTCGCAACGCTGTCCGACCAGGAACTTCGCGACCTCATCGACGAGCTGACCGCCGAAGAGCGGGAGGTCTCGTACCGCCGTCGTCTGCTGCACGGCAAGATCGACATCCTCCGAGCGGAGCTGCAGGCACGTCTGAAGCATCACGTCGAGAAGGGCGAGAGCCTCTTCTCCGAAGTCGACATCGAGAAGCTCACGGACATCCTCGCCGGAAAGGCGGCGCCACCCTCGGAAGGCTCGTGACGCACATTCACTGCCCCGAGTGCGGTTTCCAGAACCCGGAGGCTGCGAAGTACTGCTCGAAGTGCGGAGCACTGCTCATCGCCGACGAGCCGGGGTCGCATACGACAATGACGTTCACGCCCGAAGAGGCGGGGGAGGAGGACGGCATCTCGCTCGCCGACCTCCAGGTCGAGGGCATGGCGCTCGTCGTCCGCTCGGGCGGCGGGCGGCAGGGTGAGACCTTTCCCCTCGGGAACGAGAAGGTCACCGTCGGGCGTTCTCCCGACTGCGAGGTCTTCCTCGACGACGTCACCGTCTCCCGCAAGCACGCGATCCTCGTCCGCGGCGGCGACGGCTACACCATCGAGGATCAGGGGAGCCTGAACGGCACCTACGTGAACCGCCGCCGCGTCGAGACGGCCAGGCTCGAGGACGGCGACGAGGTGCAGATCGGCAAGTACAGGCTGACCTTCCTGGAGCACTGAGGGCGATGGAGGCCGCCACGATCGCCCCCGAGGCCCCGAGCCGCCCACTCACGATCGGAGCCGTCTGCCGGCGCCTGAAGGCCGAGTTTCCGGACATCTCGATCTCGAAGATCCGCTACCTGGAGGATCAGGGCCTCCTCACGCCGCGCCGCACGCAGGGCGGCTACCGGTTGTTCACGGAGGACGACGTCGAGCGGCTCGAGACGATCCTCCGTCTCCAGCGGGACGAGTTCCTGCCCCTCCGCGTGATCCGCCACGAGCTCGCGCATCCCGGGACGCGGACGCCCGGGCGAAGGCGGGCCTCGGAGAGCGCGCTCCGCGCGCCCGAGCCCGAGATCGACCTCGCCACGCTCTGCGAGCGCGCGAGCGTCGACCGGAGCTTCGTGCGCGATCTGGAGGACTTCGGGCTCGTCGAGCCTCGCGTCGAGGATGGCGAGAACCAGTATCCCGAGCGGGACGTCGACGTCGTGACCGCCTGTGCGAGGCTCGCGCGCTACGGGGTCGAGCCGCGCAACCTGCGGGCGTTCCGGACGGGCGCCGACCGCGGCGCCGACCTTCTCGAGCAGCTCGTCTCGCCTGCGCTTCGATCACGGAATCCCGAGCGCCGCCACGCCGGGCTCGAGGACCTCGAGTCGCTCGCGGCAGCCGCGCAGGAGCTCTCGCAGCTCCTCTTCTGGCGGG